>Ga0180431_10004266_pt1 | contig 17955 bp, 12 predicted proteins | sample SS_ome_11_FD_132459 | JGI IMG/M metagenome (GOLD analysis project Ga0180431, IMG submission 132459) | Hypersaline lake sediment archaeal communities from the Salton Sea, California, USA - SS_1_MS_1 metaG | ecosystem: Environmental > Aquatic > Non-marine Saline and Alkaline > Hypersaline >... | reverse complement strand
TTGAATTTAGAAATCGAATGTAAAGTTGAACGAATCCTTGGCACTCTGGTCGCAATACTCGGCAACTGTGTTGGCCTTTTCCGTATTCAGTTTCTCTTTGCTTTCTGCAATCTGTTGGCGGCGCAGCAACATGTCCTGTTTCGGTGGTTGAACCGTCTGGATCATGGTCTCATCAAGACCAATTCGAAAAGCATTCGTACCAGCCTTGATGAACTGGCCAGTCATGATGTTGCTGCTGACACCAGACATGGGGTCGGATTCGCCATACATAGCAGAGCGGAAGATCTGAGTAGTGGTCTCCTCGAAACTGGCGCGAGCCCATGGTCCACTGTCACCCTTGCTCATACCGTGACGATCAACTGAGATCAAGTATCCTCGACTTGTCATGAGGTCTGCGAGGATCTCGATATGACGTGGATTTACGTATGTACCAGCATATTCCATCACCTCTGTGATTTCATCAATGATCAGATTGCGAGCAGCATTGATACCGAGTGTCTCGTACACCTCGATAATGTGGTTTGAGAAGGTAGCCTCGGGATTGATGTGACGCATGTTCCAGATATCCACCAGATTAACACCATTGGTATCAATCTCATAATCGAATGTGTGGTCGAGTGACCCATTCTCAGCATAGAATGGTTTCTGCTTAACAAATCGGACGCGAGCAGTGTCAATTCCAGGGATACCCTTAACCTTGATCTCGAGTAGGACGCGCTCTAGGTATCGGACCAGATTGATTGGGTTGTTTCGAATGCTTTCATTCTGAACATTGATACGTGCAACATAGAGGGAGTCGCCACCCACGTTGATACCATCAAGTGGACCATTCGTATCCGAAACAGCGAATTGGATCTCCTTGATATCTTTGAAGCCAGGGTGTGTGGTTCCCTGCTCTTTGACTAGAGCGGCGTAAACATCCTCCATGGTGATGTTTTTCTGAGCCATCAGTCTCTCCTGGAAGTCCATACGGATAACCCATGGAAACTCCTGTTTCTTTTCTGGGGTCAACAGATCTCCCATGAATTCATTGTAGCTCTCAAGGAAGCCTTTGTCAGCATCGGAATAATCAGTCACTCCCTCCTCAAGATCAGGCGCATAAATGATCTTGACCGAGTTGACAATATCCCTCATCGTTGTGAACTCGATATTGCTCGCCAACTCCTGTGCATTGAGCATGGCCCGGTCTTTCGGTTCGAGCTTACTCTCGTCATCTTCTGACCGTTTCTGATTCAGGTAGGTTGGATTGATGCTGACAGTCACAGTGGGAGTCTCGAGAGCACTGGTGACGCGCATAATCTCCTTCAGGCGAGGCACGCCACGACTGACATTCGCCTTCTCACCAACACCGGTACTGTGAAAGGTATCAAGAGTCATTTGTGTACTGGGTTCACCAACACTCTGTGCTGCAATTGCACCTACCATTTCGCCAGGGGCTGCAAATGCCTCCTGAAATTTGCGGTAGACATCCTGGATCAGATAGTCGAATGCTTCCTTATTGTAGCCCTTGTGCGCCAATTTCTTACTGGCCAGGTGGGAGCGGATCATTGCCTGTAGAACAATGAAATCCCTATTCTCATTGAATGTTGGGACCTGATATTCCTCCAGGATCTTGGCAATCAGTTTGCGGACCTCCAGGACCACGTGTGCTGGGTTCAGATCGGCCAAACCAGATCCCTTGCGTAGAGCGAATCGGTACTGGAAATTCTCAATCATGCGTGGAAAGTTGACAGGCAAGAGAATCTTGTCTGGGACCCCATGCTTGAAAACCTCGGTGCGAAGAATATCCCGGTCCTTACTCAGTCTCTGAAACTCTTCTTCAAGGATCTTGCTATACTTTGCAGGATCATCCTCAAGATCAGCCACGATGTTAGGTGCGAACAGGTTCTCTGGATGAGCAGTATCGAATGGATTGTACCGATAAATCTTGCGGAACTTGTCATCAGACAGAGTGAGGTAGTCGAATTTCTGAACCTCAAGCCGACTGGCATCAAAACCATCACCACCATAGAAGAATTGGAGAATGATGTCATTGGCATTGCGAACCGACCAATCGTACCGGACCCCCAAATCCTCGAGAGCCTTCATCAGACGGCGCTGCAGATAACCAGTTTCAGCCGTCTTAATACTTGTACTGATGACACCCACACGACCAGCCATAGCGTGGAAAAAGTATTGGGTGACATCCAGTCCGAGCAGATAGCCCTTATCAATGAAACCACGACTCTCTGGAGTAATGCTATCCTTAGTAAAGTGTGGCAGAGTGCGACGCAGATAGCCATCAGGGACACGACCGCCATCCAGCTCCTGTTGTCCCAGCAGACTGATAATCTGGACCAAGTTGGTCTTGCTACCCTTGCTACCGGACTCAACCATGCTCGCCATGCGGTTATCTGGACTCAGCTTCTTACCAGTAGCCTCCTCAGCAATCTTGCGAGCTCCATTGAGAACGACATAGATATCTGCCTCGAACTGTTCATTAATGGGCTTACCGGTATCTGAGAAGAAGAAACGGTCACGAGGGAGCCAGTAGCCAAGCTCATGTACCACGGCTTTGTGAAAATCACGCTTCTGGTCCTCACCAATAATCGGATATCGTCCCTGGTGTAGGAACTCAATCTTTACCTTGGCCTCTGCAACCTTTTCACGAACCTGGTGGTGAATTTCATCATAATCACTGCGTGAGATGTACATATCATCGAGACCGACACTGAAACCATCAATGGCAAGCCACTGCATTCCGACATTCATCATATCATCGAACAGATGACGAGTAGGTTCTGGTCCCCAGTCATTCCAAGTGACATGAACCAGACTGTTGTTCTTGGTACCGAATGTCTGTTTGTCGAAGAATCCGCTTGACATTTTGCCGTCCTCGATGCGGAGGATGTTCTTCTGTTCTTGCTCTGCACCATCCTCGTTACGATTCAGATAGTAGCTGACCTTGGGGAGAAATGTCGAAAAGACATGTTTTGAATCCCATCGCAGACTGCGACCTGTCTGCTCTTCTGCTTCAAGCTCCTCGCGCTCTTCAGCCTCCTCTTCATGGAGTTCGCGTTCCAGAGTCTCCTCATCGACTTCGGTGCCAGTGCCAACCGCGACAGCTTCCTTAGCAGCGATGACCTCTGGTGTGAGGACGATTGGCGTAGGTTCCGGTTTCGATGGGTCAGGAAGACTGCCATCATAACCACTTGTCCAATCAAGCAGTGTCATCAGGTGCATCAGGTTCAGGTGTGGTTTGGATCGAATACGAGTAAAACGATAACTCGCAAGGAGAGCATCCTGAATCAAGCCCATGACTGGCTTACTCGCTTGTGGGCTAACGATTTGTGTGGGAACAAGGGTGAGTGCCTGCAGCTCATATGATGCCTGTTTGCTGTTGGGTACGTGCATGTTCATTTCATCACCATCGAAATCAGCATTGTATGGAGTGCAAACACTTGGGTTGAGGCGGAATGTCTTTCCTGGAAGAATCTTTGCTCGGTGACCCATCATGCTCATCTTGTGGAGAGATGGTTGGCGATTGAATAGAACAATATCACCATTCATCAAGTGCCGATGCACCACATCTCCGGGATTCAAAACAATCTTGTCTCGTTGCATCTGGGTGATGTGTTTTAGACTGCACTTAAAACTGCCACGTGATTGGCCACCCATTTGCTGTTCAAGATCACTACTGCTCTTGTATTCGATGCAGTTGGCACCTGGCCATTTGGGACCATTTCGAACAAGTTGTGTGAGTCTTTTCACATTGAGAGGGGTGACGATCTCTTCGCGAGTGAGGACATCCGCGACTACGAAGGGAACACCCAGCTCATCAATGCTGATGTTTGGATCTGGAGTGATAACACTACGTGCGGACTTATCCACACGCTTACCCATGAGGTTGCCGCGAACTCGACCCTCTTTGTGATTCAGACGCTGACGCAATGTTCGATAGGCACGACCAGATCGGTTGACCGCAGCAGGAATATTGCTAATCTCATTATCGACATATGTGGCCACATGGTATTGAAGAAGGCTCCACCAGTTGTACAGGTTCCTCCTCTCTTTTTCAGACTGTTCCTTGGATAGAAGGTCGCGAATCTGATTGTTTGTCTTGATAATGTCATTGAGCTTATAAGTCAAGTCATCATCAGCAGTCTGTCCAGACTCATTCGTCACCGCAGGGCGCATTGGGGGAGGAGGAACAGGCATGACCGTCCAGATCATCGACTCTGGTCGAGAGTGCTGGGGAGGGTAGCCAAGTAGTTCGCAATCATCATCGGTAATTTTCCGGAAAATAGTGTGAACTACCTCTGGGTTCATGAAGTTGAATTGTGTCTTCTTGCCATCTCCCTCACCACTATCTCCGCCCTCACCATCGCCACCATCGCCATCGACTGCATCAGTGCTTTGTTGGGCCTGACTAACATCGGCAGCAGCACCCTTGGCAGCCTGTTTCTCACAGGTCTCCACATCAGCAAGGATGTTGGGTGGGGAAGCCCCTTTCAGAGAGGGCATTCCACCCTTGACGTTGATTTTCGGGCTACCATCCTTGGTATCCTTGACAAACTTGAGAACACACGCTCCACAATTCCAGCAATTCTTGTTAAACCCAAGCTTTGAATCCTTCAATAGGCTCTGATAGTAAGCGAATCGTGCCTTACCCTTTCGAGCGAGAATTTGGCGTCGTCTCTCTGGCTCTCTTGCATCTACCAGTCCACTTGAACAGCGATGACAAACCACATTCAGGATTGAGATGATATTGGGCAGAAATGGGATTTGATAGACTGGTTTCTCGAGTCTGATGTGACCAAAATGGCCAGGGTCCCACTTCATCGGAAGTTTGCTGAGAGCATTCTCCTTTGAACGGTCAGATGTGCCCATTTTCCGATCAAAAAGGTGACCATCCTGCTTGTCATAGACCGTGGCGATATGATTATAGACCTCACACACTGACTCTCGAAGGATGTCCTCAGCACTCTTGATACCGAAGAATGTCTTCTCGATAAGAGAAACACGTGCGCCACTATATCCTATTTCGGAACGTAGCGACATATATAATCTTACTCCTAATTTATTTCAGGTTAAAAAGCGGATCAGGTCGCATCAATTTTACAAATCTGCAGCAGATGATTCCAATGAAAATTTGATACAATAGTACAGGTCACCACATGATGCACAAGTGATTTACATGCTATTCCACATATGAACACATCAAAAAAGAGGATTGCCAGACTCCTCCTACGACCAGAATGGAGATTACACCTAGCACATCTTGGATCTATTTATTATCAGAGCAGTCACGCAGATCACCTGTTTATACTGATTGATGACAGGAGCCCTCACCTGGGTGAGACTGCACCAGGTATTGTTGAAAGTTTTGTTGAAGATCTGAATTGGTTAGAGTTACCAAATATCAGTATAGTCAGGATATCTGATTACTATGAGATCTTGTTCCATTGTGCGCACTGGTTTGTCGATCGGGGTGAAACCCATATTGAAAAGGTCATTGTACAATCATCGCGACCACAGACGCAACCACCATATATCAAGAAATACTATCTCCGAGAATCTGAGATGCCAAAGGTCAAGGTATATTTTAACAGATATAATACCAAATACACCAGAACAGGGGATGGTGATGGTAGTGATGCTCCATCACTAAACAAGTTGGCAGGACGTTCCAAACTACGGATTCGCACCAATGCAAGTGAAGAGGCAGGTTCGACCGTGTTGATGAGTTATTATTTGGATGGTCGGGTATGTGATCTAAGTTTGAGTTTTTGTCTTCCAATAATAGATTGTTTCCTCAATGTGACAACGATCTTCGAGCAGATTAATGGGGCCAATCCCCATGCTATCATTGGTGAAGAGACTCACAATTTCAATCGTAAAATATTCTCATTGTTGAACAAGAAATACCCTACCTACGTATCGTATCCTGGGTTTAAGCTGCTGAATTACAGGTATCATTCAGATGAGCTGTTGAGACTTGTCAGGGCAAATGTTCTGCGTGGATTTGATGACCCGAGACTGTTGACAGTGAAGAATATCCGTGAACGAGGGTTTCCGAAAGGCATTCTCAGAGAGTTTGTGAGAATCGGGATCCGGAGAGGGACGGTGGACCCACAACAACTGCCAGATGTTTCCAAGAATTATTTCCCTCAGAAAGCACTGCCCAAACACAAGGGGATTATTGAGCCCATAAAAGTAATTTTGAGCAATTTTCCAAGTAAGGTGACTAGATATTATTCCAGTCATTTCTGCAGAGATATCGTTGCATTGAGAAAACTCTTTTGGATAGATGGATTTGAGGTTAGGAAACTAGCATCATTCCAACAGCTCCGGACACCGCCACCCATTGCCAAAGATCACAATAATAATAATAATGATCATGAGCCACATCGATTGGGAGCTTGGAATGCAGGTCCGCCTGCATCAAACCCGCCGACAGGGCTATTGGCAGCCACGCCATTAGTGCGGCGCAGACCAGCGCCATTCATGCTGAAAGGGACAAATACATACGTTCAATTAGAAGAGCGCGTCCCTGGTGGCCATAAAAGTATGCATTGGAGCGGGTTTATCTTTTCCAGGAAGGATGGTCAGCCCTTTCCCAATAGTCTACCCTGGCTAAGCTGCGATCCAGTTGAAAGCCCTTTTAAAGTAAGGTTTCACTTCTATCCAGAGTTTTATACTGGACATGTTCCACCCAAACCAGTGAAAATATTGGATGGTCTCTTGGATAGTCAACCGAAAAGCTCTGGTGTAATCGTTGTTCAAGGGTACGGATTCTTTTATTATGATGGTGACAGCAACATGCATCTCATGTATGCATGTCCAAAGTCCAAAGCTATCCTCACAATGTATTGATTTTTGGAGGATTTACTGATACCAGTAAATCTTGTTATTATCAGTGCGACCAACGATGACGAGATCGTGTGGTCGATAGAAGATTCCATTCTCGTCCAACAGATAATGTTCCCCCTCAAACTCTATCTCAGTAGTGCGAATATACTGAGAAAGATCAATGCCTTTTGTACCTTTGTGTAGCTTGTTCAGAAACTCTCGTCTCTTTTTCTTATTTTCATGTGGGTTCTCACCATTTATTAATCCGTAAGGATTCGCAACCATATGGCTGGAGCAGAGAAGGTGTTCATCACCAACATTACCGCTGACCTTTTTGTTGATGCTACCACCTTTCCCACCACCCTTCCCACCACCTTTGAGAACAGCTGCTCGTCGTTTGCGGGTACATTGCTTCCCCAGACTGGTCCTTGCCATACATCTATCATCCTCTGCTATCCGAGACTCTCCCTTCTGGATGATCAGGGGTATGAGTCCCTTCGCCCAATTTGATGATTCTACAGATGGAGTCAATGGCTCTTTGTCAGACTGATTCTCAATGGGGATGTGTGGTTTTAATTGTATCAGAGGACACTCTTTCAGAGGGCTTCTCTCCTCTGCGACTGGTTCGAAGGTGTCAAGATTAGGTCTTCTATTAATCTCGAGATTGATTCTGACATAGAAACTATCCAACAATTCGGGAGAGATCTGCCTGTTTAGCCGATAGCGTTCATCCATAGATAGTATTGCCCAGACATCACACAGAAAATTGCTGACAATTTCATGGTATCTGTTGTTCGCCTCTTTCTCTAGGAATATATGTAACTTTCGAAATGGTTCAAGGCTGAGAATATCCTTGTAACTGGTCATGTATGTGGCAATGAGATCGAATAGACACCATGTATTCAAATTTCCTTGACATCCTCTTGGCCTTCCTTCTGCAATGTCACATATTTAGGTAGGGTATCTGGCGGTATCATATTTATCACAGACTTTTCCTTGGACTTGCCAGGTACATAACAATCGTGAATGATTAAGGGGATTGTTTCGGCCAAAGGGCATTTGCGCGTCCATCTGTCCTTGTTTACGACTCGTACAAGCGCTTGTACGGCTCCTGTGACCCCAGGTCTCCTGCGACTCTTTCGACCACCATATCCACCATGATGCAATGCCCATTCGAAACAGAGAACCTGACTCTCTGTTTGAAACCCAGTGACATAAAACGCATAATGAAATGGGCCACGACCCGCGGTGTATTTAGCTCCTCCTGATAGCTCTCCATTATGCTGGCGCAATCTTCTCGCCAGATTATTCGTCTTGCCAATGTATGTCCATTTCCCATTATCTGATTCGATGCAGTAACAGGTCCATTCATTGATCGCAGCCACTGTATCCCCCATGGCCACAGCACTGTTGTCAACTTTCAATACGATGACAGGCTTGATCCTCCCATCATCAACATCCATATCCTACAGTATCAAAGTGGAGTACCCTTATGGCCTGGAAAATCCAGGCTGTCCTGGATAAATCCAAGCTATCTTGGCTCCACTCTATCGCGAGAGGATATTAGGTGTTGATTCGAAGTGTCCCAATCATGGTGGAGACCATTGCATGTCTCAAACCTATGTTGCACCCTTATACGGGAGCGCACGCGGTTCGCAACCTCTACACCCTGCATATTATCCTCTGGAGGATATATTATGAGTGAAAAATGAAGTCGGTTTTGAGGGACTTATTATGTTTCCCGACTACTATCACCACTTTACTACTCAACATGAACCCCAACAACACTAACAACACTACTACTACCGCCCCCGCCTACTCCGATGCCGTCCTGGACCTCGGAAAGCAGTTCTACGCTGCTTATGTGGCAGAGGCGGAGAACCCGACCGATGCCACCGCTGGCAACATCTACAACCTGTTTCTGCACTTCGCGGCGCAGCTCGAGGAGCAGACCAAGGCGGCTACAGCCGCGGCCTCTCCTGCTCCTGCTCTCGCCATTCCGCCTGTTGCAGGTGCGCCTGTTGCCGCTGGCGGCGGCAAGATCCGCACGCGCGCCCAGACCGCTTGGGACGCCTGGCAGACCGACCAGAAGGCCAAGGGCTACCCCGGTCTTGCCGGCGGCGCGGACGCCAGCTCTGATGCCAAGAAGCAACACGTCCGGGACACCTACCACGCGATGACCAAGGCGCAGCAGCAAGCCTTCTTGCAGCAGTACCAGGCTGTCCACGGTGTCCCCACGGTCGCCAAGGGCAGCGGTGCGAAGAAGGTGTCCTCGTACACCACCTTTCAGGTGCTGCACTCGGCCATCTTCCGGATTGCCCACGGTAAGGGCAAGGGCGACAAGCTGGGCGCGGACTACGCTCCTGATCGCATCGCCAGGTGGGCCGCTATCAAGGCGAACCCGGCCTGGGAGAGCTCGATCAAGAAGGAGATGGAGGGTTGGTGCCGCGAGCGCAACGCGGGCGCCGACATCGCAACTCCGGCGAACCTGGAGAAGCTGCGCAACTGGTGCGGAATGTCGGCCGCCGCAGCGATCCAGCCGGTGAGCGTCCCGGTGGCCTAAAGCCCGGAAAAGCCATAGGTTTGAAGTACCTCAAAAACTTCACTTTGAGCTTCACTCACTTTGTCATGAGGCCAAGTAGGCGGTCATCAATGTCAGCATCCTCATCCTCATCTTCTATGAAGGTCTGTGATACAAGTGGAAAGCTTGCCAGAAAAGCAGCCAGGGTCTCTCCCGGGCCACGAAGAGTATCGATGATCTCCATCAGGTCCTCTCCCGTAATGTTCTCTGCACTTGGGTCGACAACGAGCCGACCACCCCGAACCTGGATCAGATCATGATACTGTTCAGGATTCTGTGAGTTTAGTAAGATCTGGCTCAATACTTCTCCATAACCGCGAGTGTATGGCTCTGTCTGTCCTGCTAGTAAGTGCTCCATGACCATCTCATCTTCCATATCTGTACCAATCTCTGTATCAAACTCTTCCCCATCCACATTCAGAATTATGGTCTGAGCTGGGGCTGGAGCGGGAGTGGGCGGTAGAGCCGGGCCTGGAGCCGGTATCGGTGCTTTGTATGTGGGTAGCGCGTGCAGAACACCTTGAGCAGGCTGGAACCTGGGGCTGCTTGGATCCTGTTGGGATTGGACCAGTTTGTTTGCCTGTTTTAGGCGTTTCTGTTGCTTTGACATTTTAGTGCTTCTCGTCACCTTCTGGTCCTTGGAAATGCGTACTGGATCCTTTTGATTCTTGGGATTAAAATTGTCCAGCATGATCCGCCTTTCAATCTTGTCCAGAAGATTCTCTGGGATGGGTGGCAGATTCTTGCGTTTCTCATCCTTGTGAGAATACATGCGGGTCAGGAAATGTTCGACGGATTCATTCGCCTTCATAAACCAGGAGCGTGGTTCGTAATAATATGTTCGGCCACCAACACGACGTGGCTCAGGATAGAAATCCTGAATCACATAGTATTGCCGCTGTCGTTTCTGCAGATTATGTTTATTGTTGCCCAATGTGGTTTCCTGGAGACGAATTACCATCGGCTCACAGAAGAAATCGCCTTTTGAAACACCCAATGCCTTCTTTTTAGCATTGCATTTCTCAGTATATACTCTCTCCGCGATAGGCATCCATGGGGTTCTGTAAGCTTTCTTGCCAGGTTCCCTACGATCCTTGTATGTATATTTTCCACGCAGTTTCCCATCGGGCATTACCTCACTAAAAGTGCGATTGCCCTTTTCATCTACCTTCAGCAGTGATCCCTTGACATATCCACCACGCTGTACAATTTGGTCACCACGATCAATGTTGAATTTTTTCATACCCAATTACTATTTACTTAGGAAAAAGAAAAATGACAAATCGCTGGGCGAGGCTGGTGGATCTGTCACATACGTACATACATCATACATCGTACATCATACTGATGTCTTATTCAGATTCAGATGCACGATTCGCACGGGGTATCTGTCTTATTGCTGATTCCAAGAAGGGGATAGGTCATTGGAAGGTCCCCCCAGAGGGTATGGCTGTATCTCTGCATACAATCACACCTCAGACTGCGATCCTATCTGATGAACAAGATACTACGAGAGTAAAATTCCATAATTCCAGTTGTGATCTTTTATACTACAAAGCTGGATATGAGTGGGTGGACATTCTCCGTTTGGGATCCGAATACCTTGTTCTCACTCTATATCATCCAGATGATTATGAAGATCAAACTAACATTCTGGCCTACGGGGATGGCACTTACACCATTCCATCGGGTCCAAAGAACGGATTGAATGAGCATTATGTTCTCAAAGTGCAAGTAGACCTAAGATGGGGAGCCTCTGAATTTAGGGAAAAAGGTAGTCTGCCAATACCATACCTCAGACTAACCTACCATTTCCTTAGATCAGCATCGACCGACATCAGATTGAAAGATTCTGAGAACGAACTGCCAACCGCTGACCCACCAGGATTCCTCCTCAAGTTATATGATTATCAGGCCAGAACTCTTACATGGATGAGGCGCATCGAGAGTGGAGATATTCGAATCAAGTATCTCAAGGACTACTATCACCCTCTCCCAGATCCAGACAGCCCAGATGGATCCCCATTCTGCTATGTCAGTGGGCGAGACATTGCAGAGACCGCCAAGACGATGGCTCTGTATCAATGCTACACGGAACCACCGTCCCGATTTCGTGAATTCCCAATTCATGGCGGCTTGCTGGCAGATATCATGGGCAATGGCAAGACTGTTACCGGTATCGCCCATATCTGTAGCCAGTTGGCACGGACTGGGCGTGATGCTTTTCCCAAACTTGAACCAGGACTAGAGGAGGATATCTACATACCAAGTCGAGCTACCCTGATTCTCTGTCCAAACAATATTGTCGATCAATGGTATTCTGAGTTTGAAAAGTGCTTAGGGCCAGGTTGTGGAGAGTTAGGATCTGGTGGTCCCAGCTACAGAATCATCAAGATTGCCAACATCCGCCATCTCAAGGCTCTCAGCCACTGGGACCTTATAAATGCAGATGTCATTATCGCGAGCTATGGTCTGTTGAGCAATGCCAATCATATTGGCAAAGGATTTGTCCAGAAAAACGGCCTTAGCAGACAGTTCACTGAACATCGCATGGTCAAACATGCGATCCCGGAGATGACAGACTCTCCAACAACCTGGGATGCAAGTGTTTACCAAGACCTTGCCTCACAACTTCCCAGCAAGTACCTACACCTCTACAAATGGCATCGTATCATTCATGACGAGTTCCATGAAGTGATCGATGTCAAGACACGTGCAAATTGTCTCCTCCTGCTGATCAGACATGCACTACGGGCGACGTATTACTGGGGATTTTCAGGAACCCCAATTCTTGAGAAAGAGACTGTGTTGGAAAACCTGCCACATCTACTCCAATTTCAAGATGATTGGGGCGAAATCTTACCCATGAAATGTGGTGGTAACAAGGAACTGTTCTTCGATAAGTGTGTCATCAAGAACACTAAGAGGAACCTCCCCCCTCTTCACTACAAGACAGTCAGTATTACTGGTACCTCTCAGGAGAAGCAACTATACGAGACCTTGGTTGCTGCTGTTCCAAGTCAGGACCATCTTATCAGATTTGCGTGTTACCACAATCTTGGAGCGACAGGAACTGGAACAGGAACAGGGACAGGAACACATTCGTCCCTCCTTTCTGCGGAGGAGATCATGGCCAAGGAGGCTGAAATGCGCCAGAGTCGCATTGTCAATATGAGCAATGTAATCAATGATACCGAGGTATGTTTGAAGACTCATGTTTCAGTGCTTGAGGCGATGTCCTCTCTGCCCAAATATCCATTCACTCAGACCTGGAAGGAACCAGAGGATTTGTTTTTCCTGTGTGATACATCGGACAAATTACACAATGCTAAGGTTCGTGTCGCATTGGATAATGACAGTGGGCTTCGCCGTGCGCGAGACATTCTCAAAGAGTACAAAAAAGAGAAACGTGCTCTGTATGCTCTGGAGACAGAGCGTTCCAGCCTTGAGGCAGCCAATGATCTGTACAACAAGTTTAAAAAGGATCGCACTCTGAATTGTTCATTGTGTGCATTCGAAGGGCCGTGCGACGAGTTCATGGTCCTACCAGGATGTCGACACTCAGCTTGCATAGATTGTATGGAGCTCATGCGGGAGGGATCACAACGCTGCTGTCCTATCTGTCGCAAGACATCATTTGATGGGACGCATCTTGCTAAATTGGCAGATCAAGACACTCTTCAGAATCAAGCTCTGAGTACTAGTGGATTGAATATCTCGCTATGGGGGTCGAAGATTTGCTCAGTGGTTGATACATTGGTTACACTCAAAAGGGAAGATAAAGTACTAATCTTCGCACAATGGCCCGATCTACTCATTCAGCTCAAGATTGCTCTCGAAGAGGTTGGTATCGAGAGTGTAAGTGTTGAGGGAACTACGGCGAGTCGTTCAGTCGCCATCCACAGGTTCCAACAGGACCCAGAGTGTCGTGTTATTTTGCTGAACTCTGTCCATGGCGCATCGGGCATTAATCTGGTTGAGGCGAACCATGTTTTCTTGATCCACCATTTTCTTGGATCGACTGGTAAGGAGTATGAGTACCAGGCAATCTGTCGTGCCTATCGCACTGGCCAGAAGAGACCGGTCACTGTGACCCATTTCATCCGAGATGATACAGTTGAGCGTGCCCTACATGATAAGAGGAACTATGTGGATGAAAAAGCGAATGACTGTTCAATTGCCCAGTCACCTACCCCTGTCCTGCCTCCCATCATCTCTCCAGTCCCTCCAGCTCCAGTTCCAGTTCCAACTCTAGTTCCAACTCTAGTTCCAACTCTAGTTCCAACTCTAGTTCCAACTCTAGTTCCAACTCCATCAACTCAGGTTCCAGTCCCATCTCCAACTCAGGTTCCAGTCCCATCTCCAACTCAGGTTCCAGTCCCATCTCCAACTCAGGTTCCAGCCTCAACACCAACCCTAGTTCCAACTCTAGTTCCTGTCTTTCCTATCATTGAGCCACGCCCGATCCCAGTCCTTGGTTCGGACAAGTCAGTGCCCCAGCCAAAGCACCAGATATTGGTACCGCCACCACCAATCCGTCACCACCTCAACTGACCAATCTCGCTCAGGACTGTAGCTCAGGACCTGTCGCTCAGGACTACAGCTCGGACTGCTGCTCATACCGAGCCTTCCACTCATCTCGCTCCTTCATGAGCCGGCGGATGTGTTGCTCAATGCCTATGCGGCATTCGTTGTCCATGGAGAACTGTATGGAATCGTGCAAGTCCAGACTGCAATGGAGATTGCCACGGCAATCGTACGTGACTGACTCCTTCAGCGATTGGTCCTTGCAGGAGTAGCACCAGAACCTGGGTGATTCCTGCTCCTGATAGCCATGCTCAGGACACATTATGCATTTGCATATCTCACACGTGAGAGACTCAATCCGCGGGAGCCTAGTCTCACAGAATACACAATGCACCTGTTCGAACGCCCGTTCACTGCACTTGTCACACACCATGTAAAATCCCGGGATAACTTGCAGTCCGGAGCCACACGGGCACAGATACTCGTTGTCAACGCTCATTGTTTGTTGTTTGTTTCTCAGAGTATTACCAGGGGGGACGAGAAAGCCATTCAATTTTTCCACATTGGACTGTATTTCCTATGAATTCAGAACAGATCATCGTCCTCGTCATCGATTGGTGCAATGCCAATAATGCCGCAACAAATTCTGGCACCAGAGTTCCCTGTTCTGAGACTCTCTGGACCAGTTCCGAGCCCAAGGTCATCCTCGTCCTCGTGTAGAACAACACAGCGTCCTATGACCGTGTTCTTACCTGTCAACTTGATTAACGGATCTAAATATGCTCCTGCAGCAACACCATTGCGGTCCGTTCTTATGTTGCCCATATCCCCTACATGCCGATTGTTGCGACCTGAATCAGGTGCACCATGTGTGGCGCCAAATGGATTGAAATGTCCTCCTGTAGATACACAGCCGTTTCGTATATCTCCCCATTCATGGATATGCAGTCCGTGTGCTGAGTTAGGAGGAAGTCCTTCAAAATAGTATTCGACTCTGGTCAAAACTCTCATTTCGCTCCCATTTGACTTGGACTTTGGAGGAATTGGTCTTTTCTCTGGTTTGAATATCACACATCCACTGACAGTCTCAGTGCCCAACAGCGCGACTCCACCAGTTCCGCCCATTCGTATTTGTGTATGTCGATATTTATGCATGTGTACTGAATATACCATGGTTCTTGGATCAGTTTTTGTCATCAGGCACTCTCTCCATTGACTTCAGATACTTGATCGTTGTGGCATGGTGATTCTTGGCAAAATACTTGTCCATCTCGCTCATCTTGACTGTGAATCTATTGCCACACTTTGTTGCGATCATGAAACCATCCTTGATCTGTTTCGTTTGTACAATGTGCATTCCTGGGGAATAGGTCTTTCCATTGATGTCGCCTGCAAGGAGCTTGTGCACTGGGGTGACGAACCATGCAGTGATCGTGTTCATGTTTGTTGTTTGCGTTCGTGTTTGTGTTTGTGTACATCACAAACACAAACACGAACCAAGTATCAATTTCTATCTGCCTGTCTCAGCTTTGAGTTGAACCTAAATTCAAGTAGAAACTGACTGTTGAGAGTTACAGTATCTAACTCCAGTACCCAGAAGCATCTTACCTCTTCAACCTATTGTTTGATTCTTACAGTCGGTTTCAGTGACATTGGGACAAATCATTTTGACTCCTAAGTTTCCTCCAAAATGTTTATGAATATCTGCATGTATATATATACATGTTGTCCAAACCATTCCCATTTACTCATCAAACACTGGAATTCTCAGAGGGGGTCGTTTTGCTTCCAGGGAGTGCGGTTACGTCTTACATGTAGCATCATGTCTCGATGTACGCTAATTAACTATATCAACATATAATACTTAAAATTTTGATGCGTACATTAATATGTAACTAGCACGTGCTTGTATAACGTATTACGTGCGTGGATAAAGTATTACGTGCTTGTATATAGTATTATTTGCCTATGAAAAATCAATGTGACTCTTGTAAATCACATTGATTGCATTCTGCAGGGTTGCCACCAAGTTCGGAAACTACTGTAATTTCTGACCCTGTGATTCATCACAAGATCTTTGACACACCTCTGGCGATACTGAACGGTAGGCCTGCCAATGGTACCAGGCCTACAACGCCTAAAATGGTGTTGAGGAGGTCCCCATTCATTATATCACAAATAATGGTGAAGACCTCAAGAAACATGCCAATAGCTATGATCGGTATACCAATACCGACTGCGGCCAGAATGATACCTACTATCTCAAGGATAAGCGGGCCAATGTTCAGGATTAGTTGTATCCAAAAGCTTGAACACATGTATGCGAATGCATCTCTCATCAAGAAAAAAAGGGCCGTGAAGACCATTAATGCACTGACAAGCGAGATGGCGAGCGCTTTCAGCATGGTGAAAAACATTTCTTGACTGAAGATGCCGTAAATATAGCCATCCTGTTCGATCTTTGTTTTAATATCCTCGATACCAGGCCACACCCAGAAAGACATTCCAACCGCACATATGGAACTGATAATCAGCAATATGAATGGTAGAACAATCAAGCCGACCGAGACCATATTTCACACTAAGTTTTATACTATACTATAGCCAGATACATTCTCTGGACGATATTCTGAGGCACCACATTGAGTCAGGAACTATAATGATGACCAAGACCAAACCTAGTGTAGCGAGGCACTGGTACCACTCGCAGTATTCTATCCTGTTCTCCACGCGACAAGGCTTTGCCAACAATTACATTTGTCACGGCAAGAAGGGGGTGAATGGGCAATGTATGACGCAATGCTAGGGCAATCTCACGCACTTGTGACTTAGCAGCATGGCGAACGACAAGCTTGTTCCCTATTGATAGAGGCGTCTCTCCTTTCAAGTTCACTCTGTGTATGTCTGCTCCAGTTTTCAGAAGATATTTGACCACTTCCGAAATATTGTGGCGGGATGCACGATGCAGAGCAGTATCACCCGTTGAGTCCGTACAGTTTATGTCCGCACCTCTGCTCAGAAAAAGATCAAGCAAGGAGATGCGACTGTAAGAGGCCGCTAGTGCAAACGCTTTCAGCTCTGTAATGATACAGGTATCATTTATATTTGCACCTGCATCCAACAACATTTTTACCATTTCAATGCTTGCGGTGGCCCTGATAGCGTGAATGAGAGGACTTGTTCCCTGAGAAGGCGTCACTGCAGCACCATTGTCCAGCAGCATTTTTACAAGTGACTGGTTTCTGGCTGATATAGCTAGTCCCAGAGCTGTTTCGTTGAACGCGTTCCCAGTATTCACATCTGCACCTGCATCCAGAAGAGCAGTTATCAGGTAACTATTTGCATTCCTGATTGCATTTAGTAGAGGGGTCTCTCCCCAACCAGTCCTGACGTTGGGATTTGCATGTGCTTGTAGTAGAATGGTGACCATTCTGGTATCATTCTTCTTTACTGCATAATGCAGAGCTGTGACACCTGATGGGTCTGCGCTGTTTACATTTGTACCAGTGGCGATCAGTCTCCCTACCTTGGCGTAATCTCGGCGCCCCGCAGCATGCATAAATGGAATGGCTCTTACCATATGTGAGGGTGGTATCTATAGGAAACCGGACAAGGTAGTTGCTATTTGCTTCATATTTTTAACCCTCCACCAAAGCAAGTTTTTTGATGGACTTGCAACCATTTTGGCCAGTATATATAGTTAGTAACCAAGGATAGTTAGTAACCAAGGACAGAGTACGCATCCTTGTCATCCGCCAACAGGGCGTCGGGCAAGTATGGGTCAGCCGCTTCGCGAGTTTAGAAAATTATTTTCAATCCTCCAAAATGTTTGTGAATTTTCACATCTCAGTTACTGTAATTGTATTGCTATTAGCTAAGTCTAGGGCACCAAGGTCTTCTGAGACAGGAACTATTAGTCCGCCTCTTATACAGCAACCGTCGCTGCAGCGTGCACTTTTTTCTGAGATTTTTGAGTTTAGAAAATTATTTTCAATCCTCCAAAATGTTTGTGAATT
>Ga0180431_10004263_pt1 | contig 17964 bp, 32 predicted proteins | sample SS_ome_11_FD_132459 | JGI IMG/M metagenome (GOLD analysis project Ga0180431, IMG submission 132459) | Hypersaline lake sediment archaeal communities from the Salton Sea, California, USA - SS_1_MS_1 metaG | ecosystem: Environmental > Aquatic > Non-marine Saline and Alkaline > Hypersaline >... | reverse complement strand
TGACAATGTATCGATGGAAGTTGACTTGATCACGCCTGTTGCTTTGGAGAAGGAGCTTCGGTTTGCAATACGCGAAGGCGGCCGCACTGTCGGTGCCGGCGTCGTCAGCGAGATCATCGAGTAGGAACAGGAAATGCCCGAGCAAAAAATTCGGATCCGGCTGAAAGCTTACGATCATAACCTTTTGGACCAGTCCACGCAGGAAATAGTAGAGACGGCCAAGCGCACCGGTGCGCGCGTTTCCGGGCCTGTTCCGTTGCCGACTACGATTTCAAAATACACCGTGCTGAGATCTCCGCATGTCGACAAGAAAAGTCGCGAGCAGTTTGAAATCCGCGTTCATAAGAGGCTTCTTGATATTCTGGATCCGACACCTCAAACAATAGACGCCCTGGGTAAGCTCGACCTTTCCCCCGGTGTTCACATCGAAATAAAACTGTAGGTGGGGACGGTAAGGATGTTCTCAAAAGATGGTTGAAAGATGGTTGAAAGATGGTTGAAGGAATTATAGGCATAAAGAAAGGAATGACGCAGGTTTTCGATGAAAACGGAAACCGCATTCCCGTTACAGTCATCGAGGCCGGTCCGTGTCGCGTGATGCAGGTCAAGACCAATGACCGGGACGGTTACGAATCGGTACAGTTGGGTTTCGGTGAGAAGAAGCACTCGAGGGTTAACAAGCCGCTCAAGGGCCACGCTCAAAAAGGCGACATGGCGGTTTCGCGGCTTTTGCGAGAGTTCCGTCTGGTCGGTGACGATGTTCCGGAATTGGGACAGGAAATCAAAGTTGATCTGTTCGAGGTCGGAGAACTGGTTGATATATCGGGCATGACCAGAGGCAAGGGATTTCAGGGCGTTGTCAAACGTTACAAGTTTGCCGGCGGTCCCAGCGGACACGGATCCACATTTCATCGCGCTCCGGGATCCATCGGTTGCAGGTCCGAGCCCGGAAGGATACAAAAGGGAAAGCGTATGCCGGGACAAATGGGCAACAAGCGGCGGACGGTACAGCGGCTTCGGGTGGTTGCCGTGGACATTGAGAAGAATATGCTCGTAGTTAAGGGCGGTGTTCCTGGTGTCAATCACGGTTACCTGGAAATAAGGAAAACTATAAAACCTCGAAAGAAGTAAATAATGGCAACCCAGGAAATCATAAAGATAGAGATAGATCCTTCGGGCGATGTTAGTCGTGAAAGCGCAGGTGAGGCGGATTTGTCTCAGGAGGTTTTCGAGGCGCCCATCAGGACCACTTATTTCTGGGAAGTTGTGCGCAATATCCAAGCTTGCAAGCGGGCCGGAACGGCAAGTACTCGAAACAGATCAATGAAAAGAGGCGGTGGGCGTAAGCCTTGGCGTCAGAAGGGTACCGGCAGGGCCCGAGCCGGCAGCCGTCGTAGTCCTCTTTGGCGAAACGGCGGGGTTACCTTTGGGCCTCAGCCAAAGGATTGGTCGTACCGCATCAACAAGAAGCTCAAAAAGAAAGCGCTCCGAGCCGCCATCAGCGCGCGACGAAACGAAGGACATCTTGTAGTGGTGGATAGGTTCGAGTTACCGGAAATAAAGACGAAGCTTATGCGGAAGATTCTCGAAGAGATCGGCGCTACCAATGCGCTCATAGTGGACGCCGGGCCGGATACCGTACTGGTTCGCAGCGCCCGCAATTTGCCTAAGGCTAAAGTAGTGGATGCCGGCCGTTTGAACGTGTACGAGGTGTTGTTGCACGAGTATCTGGTTTTTACGAAGGCCGGTTTAGAAACTGTGCAGGAGGCGCTGGGTAAATGAGAAAGGATCCGTACCACATTATTCGACGGCCCCTCATCACCGAGAAAAGCACCGATTTGCGTGAGGACGCAAACCAAATTGTTTTCGAGGTGGCCCGTGACGCCAATAAGATCGAGATCAAGCAGGCGGTAGAGGCGCTGTTCAAGGTTAAAGTACTTCAGGTTCGAACGATGACCGTGAGGGGCAAAAACCGCCGGGTAGGGCAGAATGTCGGCAAGAGGCCCGATTGGAAAAAAGCGTTGATCAAACTGCGACCCGGTGACAGTATTACTATCTTTGAGGGTGTTTGATGGCTATTAAAACATATAGACCGACCAGTCCGTCTCGGCGCTTTGCTCAAACCTCCGATTTTTCAGGTTTGGCGAAGAAACCTGGTACGAGAAAGCTTCTGGGAAAAATTAAAAGTACCGGAGGCCGAAACAACCAGGGCAGGGTAACCACCCGGCATCGTGGTGGAGGCCATAAGCGCCGTTACCGCGTCATAGATTTCCGTCGCAACAAGGATGGTATTCCCGCAAAGGTTGCCGCCCTCGAGTATGACCCCAACCGAAGCGCTTATATCGCGTTGCTGAATTACGTTGATGGCGAGAAGCGTTACATTATCGCGCCGGTGAATTTAAACGTCGGCGATGTGTTAATGAGCGGCCCGGACGCCGAGATCAAGCCGGGTAATTGTCTTCCCCTGAAGAACATGCCCCTCGGGACGGTTATTCATAACCTCGAACTGAAAGAAGGGAAGGGGGGGCAAATAATACGCGCCGGTGGGACTTCCGGTCAAATAATGGCCAGGGAAGGCGGTTACGTGCAAGTGCGGCTACCGACCGGGGAGGTGCGGATGGTGCGTGAAGTATGCCGTGCGACAGTCGGGCAGGTATCCAACCCGGATCATATAAATATTAGCTTGGGCAAAGCGGGTCGGAACCGATGGTTAGGTAAGAGGCCGCGAACTCGAGGCGTGGTGATGAACCCCGTAGACCACCCGATGGGGGGAGGAGAGGGGAAATCCAGCGGAGGCCGACATCCATGTTCTCCGTGGGGTTGGCCGACGAAAGGCTACAAGACGCGTTCGCCACGCAAGCCGTCTGACCGGTACATCATTAAGAGGAGGAAGTGAGGCTATGCCTCGATCTTTGAAAAAAGGCTACTTCGTGGACGAGCATCTTATGAAAAAGATGCGACACGCCCAGGAGACGGGCTCGCGAAAGGTTATAAAAACCTGGTCGCGCAGGTCGACTATTATTCCGGAAATGGTCGGTCTCACGTTTGCCGTTCACAACGGAAAAAAGTTTATCCCGATCTTCGTCACGGAAAATATGGTGGGGCAAAAGTTCGGAGAGTTCAGCCCGACCAGAACTTTTTACTCTCATGCGGGAGACAGGAAGTCCAAGGTTAGGAAATGACGCCATGGCGGTAAAGGCATCATTAAAATATTTAAGAGTAAGCCCGCGAAAAGCTCGGCTTGTTGCGAACCTTATCAGGGGCAAGGATCTGGACGAGGCTTTGCAGTTGATGAGATTTACGCGCCGGAAAGCCGCAAGACCGGTGTTCAAATTGCTCAAGAGCGCCGAGGCGAATGCTGACCAGACGGGAAGTGTGGATATAGATAATTTATATGTAAAAACCATAACGGTGGACCCCGGTCCTACGATGAAGCGCATGATGCCGCGTGCAATGGGGAGGGCTACTTTAATAAGGAAAAGAACCAGTCACATTACCGTGGTTCTGGACGAGAGGTAAAAGGAGTTAAACTTGGGTCAAAAAGTTCATCCCACAGGTTTCAGACTTGGCGTTATCAAGAGCTGGGGGAGCAACTGGTATACTGAGAAAGAGTACGCTCCATGGCTCCATGAAGACCTCAAGGTACGCAAGTTCATCAAAGATAAGCTTATCCATGCAGGTATAAGCAGCATCGAGATCGAACGCCCCGCCGCGTCGAAGATAACCGTGAACATCCACACTGCAAGACCGGGCATTGTTATCGGTAAGCGCGGGGCGGAGGTAGATCAGCTAAGGGCTGAGTTGGAAAAGATGACCGGGAGTGAGGTTTATTTGAACATTCATGAGGTCAGGGTGGCGGAAATGGACTCGCAGCTTGTTGCCGAGAACGTGGCGTTGCAACTCGAGCGTCGGGTGGCTTTTCGCCGGGCGATGAAACGTGCAGTGAGCCAATCGATAAAGTTCGGTGCCAAGGGCATAAAAATACGATGTGCGGGAAGGCTTGGCGGCGCAGAAATGGCCAGGACCGAATGGTATCGGAGGGGCCGTGTGCCATTGCACACTCTTCGTGCAGATATTGACTATGGCTTTCATACCGCCGTCACCACCTATGGATCCATCGGGGTGAAGGTATGGATATTCCGCGGTGAGGTGTTGCCTGAGGACGAGGAGACTTCCATCAAGAGGTAATTCATCATGTTGATGCCGGCAAAACCAAAACACCGCAAACATCATCGCGGTAAAATGAAGGGAAAAGCCAAGGGTGGAACGACCGTGAGCTTCGGCGAGTATGGTTTGAAGGCTCTCGATGAAAAGTGGATAACCGCCAGGCAGATCGAGGCCGCCAGAATCGCCATCACGCGACATGTGAAGCGCGGTGGAAAAATATACATACGGATATTCCCGGACAAACCCATAACCAAGAAACCTCTCGAAACGCGTATGGGTAAGGGTAAGGGGGCTCCCGAGGAATGGGTGGCGGTAGTCAGGCCGGGCAGAATACTTTACGAGATCGAAGGTGTAGGCAAGGAATTGGCCAAAAAAGCTTTTCGGCTTGCCGGTCACAAGCTGCCCGTCCGCACAAAGTTCGTAGAGAGGGAAGAGGAGTAGGAATTGCCTTCCGAATCTGCAAGGGAGTTGAGAAATCTCTCCGAGGAAGAACTCAGAGACAAGGAAAAGTCTATGCGCGAGGAACTGTTTAACCTGCGCTTTCAGATTGTCAGCGGGGAATTGGGAGACACTTCGCGTGTTAAAAGAGCCAAGAAGGAACTCGCGAGGATTCTCACCGTGCTCAAGGAGAAGACGGATGTCCGTGTCTAAAACTAAAAAGGGAACGGGTCACAGAAAAACTCTAACAGGAGTCGTGGTGAGTGATAAGATGGACAAGACAGTGGTGATCAGGGTGGAAAGGCGTGTTCTCCACCCGCGCTACAAGAAATATATTCGCAAACGAAAGAAATACAAGGCGCACGATCCCGAAAATCGCTGTAGGGTGGGAGACGTGGTCGAGATAGTGGAATCCAGGCCTCTTTCGCGAGATAAACGCTGGAGAGTGGTGCGTACGTTGGTCAAGGCGGCCTGAGTGAGGATATACGCAGGAAGGCGGTCAAACTGTGATTCAACTTGAAAGCATCCTCGACTCCGCTGACAACTCCGGCGCAAAGAAGCTGCGCTGCATCAAGGTGCTTGGCGGGTCGAGTCGAAAATGCGCTTCCGTCGGGGATGTGATAGTGGTCAGTGTGTGGGAGGCGATCCCTCACACGAAGGTGAAGAAAGGTGACGTGCATCGCGCCGTGGTGGTTAGGACATGCAAGGAAGTGCCCCGGCCCGATGGATCGTATATAAAGTTCGACGATAATTCCGTCGTGTTAATCGACCAGTATCGTGACCCTGTAGGGACGCGTATTTTCGGGCCTGTTGCGAGGGAACTTCGTGCAAAGAACTTCATGAAAATCATCTCGCTGGCTCCGGAGGTGCTGTGATGGCTCCAATGAGCATACTTAAAGGTGATACCGTCAAGGTGCTTATCGGTAGAGAACGCGGGAAAACCGGGAAAGTGATTAAGGTGATACCCGAAAAGAAGTACGCGCTGGTGGAAAAGCTTAACATGGTGAAGCGCCACATGCGACCCAGCCAGAAGGCTCCCGAAGGCGGAGTAATCGAGAAAGAAACGCCGATTCGCCTATCAAACCTGATGCTTGTTTGTAACAGGTGCAAAAAGGCCACCAGACCTAAGACAAAGGTTGTCGAGGAAAAGAAGCGGGTGCGCGTATGCAGACACTGCGGTGAGATTATATAGGAGCGCGTGCAGAATATGGCTAAAGATTACGTACCCAGGTTGAAAGATAAATATCGGGAAGAAGTGATCCCGGCGCTCATGAAGGAGTTCGGTTACAAGAACACCCTCCAGGTTCCAAAGATCGAAAAGATTATCGTGAACATGGGTTTGGGTCTGGCAATACAGGATCAGAAAGTACTTGATCATGCTGTCGAGGAGATTGCCCTGATAACGGGCCAAAAACCGATAGTTACAAGGGCGCGCAAGAGTATTGCAAATTTCAAGTTACGCGAGGGAATGCGCATCGGCGCAAAAGTCACGCTGCGTGGAGACCGGATGTATGAATTTCTCGACAGGTTGCTAAGTATAGCGTTACCCCGGGTACGAGATTTCAGGGGAACGAGCCCGAAGGCGTTGGATGGTCGTGGGAACTACTCCTTGGGAATAAGGGAACAGATAATTTTCCCGGAGATAAACTACGACAAAATCGATCGCATAAAGGGAATGAATATAACGATCAACACTACGGCGAGGACGGACGAGGAGGGCAAGAGACTTCTCGATCTTATGGGTATGCCCTTCCGCAGCCAGTGAGGAGAGTGTAATTGAGTAAGAAGGTCAAGCTAATACGCATGGGAGAAGCTCCGAAATTCAGTACACGGCATCGTAACCGCTGCCCACTGTGCGGCAGACCGCGGGGTTATATGAGGAAGTTTAACATGTGTCGAATTTGTTTTAGAAGCCTTGCCTTAGAAGGATGTATACCCGGTGTGGTAAAGTCGAGTTGGTAAGGGAGTGGAGAAACGCTATGTCTATGACCGATCCGTTGGCGGATATGCTTACTCGAATACGAAATGCCCAGCGTGCGAGACACGAAAAGGTTGAGATTCCTGCGTCGAAGCTGAAAATGGGTGTTGCGAAAGTCCTTAAAAAAGAAGGATTTATCAAAAACTATAAATTAACGCAGGATAAAAGGCAAGGCATACTGCGTGTATATTTGAGATATATAGACAGTGAGCCGGTTATTCGTGGTTTGAAGAGAATCTCCACGCCCGGCCGGCGTGTTTATGCGGGATATGAGGATATCCCTCCGGTTCGAGGTGGTTTCGGAACCATGATACTTTCCACCTCGAAGGGTATTTATTCCGACCGTGATGCGCGCGGTAAAAAAATCGGTGGGGAAGTGCTCTGCCAGGTATGGTAACGCGCGAGGAGAGTTAAGATGTCCCGAATGGGGAAAGTACCGATAATTCCAACGGATGGCGCAACGGTGACTTTAAGTGCCGCTAACAGCTTAAATGTGAAAGGGCCCAAGGGAGAATTGAGTCTGAATTTCTCACCGCTGGTGAAAATCCGGCAGGAAAATGAAAAGTTCTGGGTGGACAGGCTTGCGGAATCCAGAAGAGCCAAGGCGCAACAGGGACTGGTACACAGGTTACTGTCTAATATGATTGCCGGAGTGACCAAGGGGTTCAAAAAGGAACTGGAAATAGTCGGTGTCGGTTACCGCGCCGCTGTTGAAGACAAGGAACTGGTGATGACGCTTGGGTACAGTCAACCGGTGCGTTACCCGATATCTCCCGATATTAAAATTAGCGTAGATAAAAACACGATAATAACCGTCGAGGGTATAGATAAGCAGCGGGTAGGGCAGGTGGCGGCGGAAATCCGCGCATGGCGAAAACCCGATACATATAAGGGGAAAGGTATTCGTTATGTAGGGGAATATGTGCGGACGAAACCCGGCAAAGCCGCCGTCGGCACAGGTTTCTGATAACATGGGAGTTGGCCGTTATGGCGTTAAGAAAAAAAGTTGAATCGAGACTGGCAAGAAAAAAGCGTGTTCGCAGGAAAGTTTTAGGCACTTCAGAAAGGCCTCGTCTGAATATTTTCCGTAGCGCGCGGCACATTTATGCACAATTGATCGACGATACGCAGGGGCATACTCTGGTGGCCGTTGGCACTCTGTTACCTGAACTTAAAAGTGCTTCTACCGGAAATGTCGAGGCCGCGAAAAAGGTGGGTGAACTCATTGCAAAAAAAGCTTTGGATGAAGGTATCGAAAACGTGGTTTTCGACCGCAATGGCTTCCGATACCACGGTCGAATCAAGGCTGTGGCGGAAGCCGCTCGTGAAGGAGGGCTGAAGTTTTGAACCGGCGCATGAATCCGGAACGAACTCCGGAACTTACACCGGAAGGGTACGAGCTGGTAGACAAGGTCGTGCATATAAACCGCGTTGCCAAGGTTGTCAAGGGTGGTCGCCGTTTCGGTTTTACGGCAATCGTCGTTGTCGGCGATAAGCACGGTAAGGTGGGCTACGGCATGGGAAAAGCTCACGAGGTACCCGAGGCGATAAGGAAAGGGGTCGAAAAAGCCAAGCGGGACATGTTCGAGGTGCCCATTGTCGACGGTACGATACCTCACGATGTGCTCGGTCGTTACGGAGCGGGTAAGGTGCTGCTAAAACCGGCGCGCCGCGGTACCGGCGTTATTGCCGGCGGCGCCGTTCGGGCGCTTTTGGAAGCTCTTGGGGTAGAGAATATCCTGACTAAATGTATCGGAAGCCGTAATCCGTTCAATGCTATAAGGGCCACTGCCGAAGGGCTCAGAAAACTGCGCACATTGGAAGACTGCGCCAAGATGCGCTCGAGACGTGTTGAGGAATTATAAATCCCGGAGTTCGATATGGCGAAGTTGCATGTAAAACTTATTAAAAGCACGATAGGCAGGCCGCCCAAGCACAGGAAAATTCTGCGCAGCATGGGGCTTCGTAGAACCGGTGCATCAAACGATCTGCCCGACACACCGGATATTCGAGGGAAAATATTTCACGTCAAACATCTGGTATCGGTGGAGGAAACCAAATGATCGGCTTGCATAATCTCAAGCCGCCCAGGGGCGCTAAGAAAAAGCCGAAGCGTGTCGGCCGTGGCATCGGATCAGGTGTCGGAAAACGCTCGGGACGCGGTCAGAAGGGACAGGGAGCTCGCTCCGGTGGGAAAAAAGGCCCGGGCTTCGAGGGAGGCCAGATGCCTCTTACAAGAAGAGTCCCGAAAAAGGGGTTTACAAATCCCACCAGAATTGAATACAAAATTGTCAATTTGAGTGACCTGAATCGCTTCGAGAAGGGATCGGTCATCGATCCTCAGGCGCTTAAGGAAGCGCGGCTGGTTAAAGGCAGGAACGTTTTGGTCAAGATACTCGGCAGCGGGAGTGTTGATCGGGGGTTGGTGGTTCGCGCTCATAAGTTCAGCAAGACTGCTGCGGAAAAAATCGTCGCCGCAGGTGGATCCGTGGAGGTTATCAAGTAGACGATGGCCGCCATGGGCAACATCGGTAAGGTACCCGAGCTGCAAAAGCGCATACTTTTCACTATTGCGATGCTCGGCGTTTATCGCATAGGCGTGCACGTGCCCACACCGGGTGTGGACGCCAAGATAATGATGGACTGGTTCCAGAGTGCGCAGAACACCATATTGGGACTGTTCAGTACTTTTACCGGCGGTGCTTTTCAGAGGATGAGCGTTTTAGCGTTGGGGATCATGCCCTATATCAGCGCCTCCATTATTCTTGACCTCATGACTATGGTTATACCGCAGCTCGACCGCCTTAAAAAAGAGGGAGAACAAGGCCGAAAGAAAATAAAGCAATATACCCGATATTTAACCGTAATGTTGTGCATAGTACAAGGATTTGGTATTTCGTTTTTCCTCGAGGGGTTGAAGGGGCAAGGTGGAGTACCCGTGGTTCCGCACCCCGGTTTCGCTTTCCGACTCCTGACCATGATAACCCTGACCGCCGGTACCACATTCCTTATGTGGCTTGGCGAGCAGATAACGGAGCGTGGGATCGGCAACGGTATCAGCCTCATAATATTCGCGGGAATTGTCGCGGACATGCCTTCGGCAATGGGTCAAGTGATAGTCGGGGGTATGGAAGGCCAATTTTCGCTAGTGCAGATTTTTCTTCTTCTGCTCATCATGGTAGTGGTGATTGGGGCCATCGTTTTCGTGGAGAGGGGCCAACGGCGTATACCGGTGAGATATGCGAAAAGGGTGGTTGGTCGCAAGATGTTCGGCGGAGTCAGTACGCACCTGCCACTCAAGGTTAATACCTCGGGGGTCATCCCGCCGATATTTGCGAGCTCGTTACTTATGTTTCCGGCCACTGCGGCAGGCATTTTAGGTAATACTTTCGAGCCGTTGCAGGTCTTCGCCGACTTTTTCAGGTATGGTCATCTGGTCTACAACGTTTCTTACGTAGGGTTGATAGTCTTTTTCTGTTATTTTTATACTGCGGTTGTTTTTAATCCCGTGGACGTTGCCGATAACTTAAAGAAACACGGCGGCTATGTGCCCGGCCAAAGGCCCGGCAAAAATACCGCCGAATACATAGACCGAATCCTGACCCGCCTTACCCTCGGAGGCGCAGTATATGTGTCCATCGTGTGTGTGTTGCCGACCTTACTTATGGCCCAGTTCGGTGTTAGTTTTCAGTTCGGTGGTACCGGTTTGCTCATCGTGGTAGGTGTTGCCATGGACACAATTTCGCAAATCGAGGCGCATTTGCTGTCTCGAAGCTATGACGGCTTTCTGGGGCCGGGTGGACCGAAGGTCAGAGGAAGAAGAGGGAGGTAAATGAGCAAAAACCTCATTTTATTGGGACCTCCCGGAGCAGGAAAGGGTACCCAGGCGAAGAAGATGGTGGATTCTTACGGCATTCCGCAGATATCCACCGGCGATATACTCAGGGCAGCCGTAAAAGAAGGCACCAAGTTGGGAAAGGAAGCGAAAAGCTACATGGATCGGGGAGAGCTGGTACCGGACAGTGTGGTCATCGGAATAATCGAGGAAAGGTTGAAGCAACCCGATTCGAAGAATGGCTACATACTCGACGGTTTCCCACGCACTGTACCGCAGGCTGAAGCGCTCGACGGCATACTCGAAAAAATGGGATCGAACATAGATTACGTCATAAGCATCGAGGTACCAGATGATGAGTTGATGGGTCGTCTCACAGGCCGGTGGACATGCAGGGGCTGTGGCGCAATGTATCACGAAAAAAGCAAGCCGCCCCGAAAAGTCGGCAAATGTGATGTGTGCGGAGGCGAGCTTTACCAGCGCGATGATGATAAGGCCGAAACAATAAAGGAGCGGCTAAAGGTGTATGGCGCTCAGACCGAACCGCTCATAGATTATTATTCAAGGAAAAGCCTTGTGCGAAAAATAGAAGGTATCGGTACGATTGACGAAATATTTGAGCGCATAAAGGCCGTGCTGGGAGGTGCTTCTTAAGAGCGCTTGGGGAATAATGATAATCATAAAGACACCCGACGAGATAGAACTCATGCGTCATGCTGACCGCATTGTCGCCGAGGTTCTCAATGCGTTGCGGGAAATGATCAGACCTGGGATAACCACGGCGGATATGGAGGCGGAAGCGGAAAAAAGACTCGAAAAAGCCGGTGCTAAATCTGCTTTTAAGGGTTATCCGGGCGCACACGGACCTTTTCCAAGCGTTTTATGCGCTAGCATCAACGACGAGGTGGTGCACGGCATACCCAGCCCAAAGCGCGTCGTCGAGGAAGGAGACATCGTCAGCCTCGATTTCGGAGCTATTTATAAGGGCTACTGTGGAGATGCTGCAATTACCGTGGGTGTCGGGAAGGTGAGTTCGGAGGCTAAGAAGCTTATGCAAGTCACCGAGGAAGCTCTTATGAAAGCCATCGAACAGGTGAAGCCCGGTAATCGCCTGCACATGATAGGGAAGGCGGTGCAAGGACATGTTGAAGCGAACGGTTTCAGCGTTGTGAGGCAATTCGTGGGTCATGGCATAGGAAGTAAAATGCATGAAGATCCGCAAATTCCTAATTTCGTTGATCCTTCGGCGCCGAGACCGAGGTTGAAGAAAGGTATGGTACTGGCAATCGAGCCGATGGTTAACTTGGGTCACTGGGCCGTTCGAGTGCTGGACGACGGTTGGACTGCAGTCACCAGCGACGGAAGCCTGTCGGCGCATTTCGAGCACTCGATAGCCATCGGCCCAAATGGGCCGGATGTGCTAAGCAAAATCTAGGGTGGGGTAATGTCAAAGCGCGACGCCATCGAGGTGGAAGGGAAAGTTCTGGAGAACCTTCCTAATGCAATGTTCAGAGTCGAGCTGCCCCACGGTCATGAAATATTGGCGCATATATCGGGAAAAATGAGAATGCACTATATAAAAATAATGCCAGGGGATAAAGTTACGGTCGAGTTGTCACCGTATGACCTTAGCAGGGGAAGAATAACTTTCAGGAAGAAGGAAAGGACTATGCAGCAGACTCCTTTCCGGAGGAAAAGAAGAAGATGAAAGTCAGGGCGAGCGTCAAGAAGATATGTGATAAGTGTAAGATCATCCGGCGCAAGGGCGTGGTACGGGTGATTTGTGAAAACCCCAAACACAAGCAGCGGCAAGGCTGACAAATTGCTGAGGAGGCACTAAAGTGGCGCGTATCGCGGGAGTTGACTTACCCCGTAACAAGTTGATGGAAGTGGCGCTTACTTACATCCACGGTATCGGTAGCAGTTCCGCCAGGAAGATTTTGGATGAGGCCGGAGTGGAACTGACCAGGCGCAGCGACGATCTCGACGAGACCGAAATAGCTCGCATCCGCGAGGTTATCGACAGAGAGTACGTCGTCGAGGGGGAATTGCGTAAGCTGGTGAGCCAGAATATCAAGCGCCTTATGGACTTGGGTTGTTATCGCGGTCTCCGGCACCGGCGCGGCCTGCCCGTTCGAGGTCAGAGGACTCACACCAACGCGCGTACAAGGAAAGGACCTCGAAAGGGACTCATGATAAGGAGAAAGGGGAGTAACTAAAATGGCGGCGAAACCCAAAGGTGGGCCAAAAGGCCGCAAGAAGGTAAAAAAGAATATTGAAGTGGGTGTGGTACACATACAGGCCACGTTCAATAACACTATCATTACAATCACGGACACACAAGGCAATACCATCGCCTGGTCCAGCGCGGGCGTTGAAGGGCGGTTTAAGGGCAGTCGCAAAAGCACGCCTTATGCGGCTCAGATAGCTTCCCAAGACGCTGTCCGAAAGGCGATGGATCACGGTCTTAAAAGCGTTAGCGTGATGGTTAAGGGGCCCGGGCCGGGCCGCGAGGCAGCGCTTCGGTCTTTGCAGGCCACCGGGTTGAGAGTAACGATGATTAAAGACGTTACGCCCATTCCGCACAACGGATGCCGACCGCCCAAACGGCGCCGCGTGTAAGAGGCGTAAGGAGGGTTATACTTGGCTAGATATAGAGGCGGCGTATGTCGATTTTGCCGACGTGAAGGCTTGAAACTCTATCTCAAGGGGGATAGATGTTACAGCGATAAGTGCAGCGTTGAGCGTCGAAATTACCCTCCCGGTCAGCATGGACAGGGAAGAGTGAAATTCAGTGAATTTGGATTGCAATTGCGTGAAAAACAGAAGGTCAAGCGCATATACGGCCTTCTCGAAAAGCAGTTTCGGCGCACTTTTTACGAGGCAGCGCGCAGAAAAGGCGTTACCGGTGAAAACCTCATATTGATGCTCGAGCGGAGGCTGGACAATATGGTCTACAGGATGGGGTTCGCTTCGAGCCGCAATCAGGCGAGGATGTGGGTTACGCACCGGCATTTCCTTATAAACGGTAAAAAAGTAAATATACCTTCCTACAAGGTGCGTGTCGGTGATAAGATATCGCTGACTGAAGCGGGAAAAAAAAGCGCCTTGCTCAAGGAAAACCTTGCAGCAGCGGACCGGAGGGGTTTTCCCCGATGGGTAACTGTTGATAAGGAGCGGATGGAGGGCGTTGTGAACGAATTTCCCACCCGAGAGGACATCACCATGCCCATGGAGGAACACCTTATAGTGGAGCTTTACTCCAAGTAAGGTTCACAAACCCGGAGGGAATCATGCAGCATCGCGTCTGGAAAGATTTGATTCGCCCGAAAAAACTCGAGGTGGACACCGAAACCCTCACCGACAGGTACGGCAAATTCGTCGGAGAGCCTTTCGAGAGAGGTTTCGGATTAACGCTAGGCAACGCCTTGCGCCGCGTGCTGTTGAGCTCGCTGCAAGGCGCCGCTATCGCCAGCATTAAACTTGATGGCGTATTGCACGAGTTCAGCACCGTACCCGGTGTTGTTGAGGACGTGGCCGAGATAATACTCAATCTTAAAGAAGTAAGATTGAGACTCACGGGTTCCGCGCCTCGAACCATGCGTATCGAAGCAAAGGGGGCCACTGAAGTCAACTCGGGCGATATTATCCACGATGAGTTCATAGAGGTACTGAACCCCGAACAACACATCGCCACTGTTGGAGAGGGCGGAAAATTAGAAATAGAACTGAATGTCAGGACGGGAAGAGGTTACGTTCCCGCCGAGCGGAACAAGGAAGAAGGCGTGCCACTCAATACTATCCCGATAGACAGCGTCTTCAGCCCCGTTCGGAAGGTCAACTTTACCGTTACGAATGCTCGCGTCGGACAGGTCACCGACTACGACAGGCTCACTATGGAAGTATGGACGGACGGCAGCGTAAAGCCTGATGACGCGTTGGCTTACGCATCAAAAATACTCAAGGAACAACTCAATATCTTCATCAATTTCGAGGAAGAAGACGAAGAAGAAGAGATGGAAGGCGGTTTCGGTGAGTTCGTAGAGCGGCTAAGAGTACCCGTCGAGGAACTCGAACTTAGTGTGCGTAGCACAAACTGCCTGAAAAACGCAAGCATAAAAACCATCGGCGAACTCGTGCAGCGTACCGAGTCCGAAATGCTCAAGACAAAGAACTTCGGTAGAAAATCCCTCAATGAAATAAAGGAGTTGCTGGGTGAATTAGGTCTCGAACTGGGCATGAAACTCAACCCGGCCATAGTAAAACAGCTATCCGAAAAATAATAATGAGTTGGAAATATGAAACACCAGGTTAAAGGGCGCAAACTGGGGAGAACCACGCCCCATCGCAAATCGATGTTCCGAAACATGGTCACTTCGCTGCTCGATCACGAGCGCATAGAAACCACTGTAGCGAAGGCCAAGGAGTTAAGGGGTGTTGCGGAACGGATCATTACTCTCGGTAAACGCGGTACCCTTCACGCGCGCAGGTCGGCGCTTAGGGTAGTCAGGGATAAAGCGGTGGTGAGGAAGGTTTTCGACGAGCTGGCGGAGCGTTATCGTGATCGAGCCGGCGGTTACACGCGTATTATCAAACTGGAGCCGCGTAAAGGCGATAACGCGCCTATGGGCATTATCGAGCTGGTCAAGGAACCAGTCAAGGGCAAGGGCAGACGGCCCAGAAGACGACGCCGAGCAAAGGCGAAACCCGCCGAGGCTGCGACAGCCGCCGCCGAAACAGTAGAAGCGCCCGCTGAGGAAGTGTCCACTGAGAAAGTGCCTACTGAGGAAATGCCTGCTGAGGAAAAGCCCGCTGAGAAAGCACCCGTCGAAGAGACCCCAAAAAAGAAGAAAACCGCTGCAAAGAAATCATCGGCCAAAAAGACGTCTCCGAAAAAGGAGCCTGCCAAAAAAGCTTCTGCAAAGAAGAAGACGTCCGCCAAGAAAACCCCCGTAAAGAAAACGACGAAAAAAGACGAGCCTAAAGCTCCCGCCAAGGACAAGAAAACTTCTGAAAAAAAAGCTGAAAAGAAGACCAAAACTTCTAAACCCGCACCCAAGAAAAAAGCGGCAAAACCGGCAAAAGAAGACAAGAAAAAAACTTCTAAAAAATAAGAACAATCACCTGCTTTTAAAAAGAAACCCACCTCTCATAGGTGGGTTTCTCAGGTGGATTTGCGCCCGCAACTTACTCGTAGTAAGCTACCTTAGAAATCGGAATGAAAATCGGTGACCCTTCAAAGAACGAGCTTTTAGATTATGAGCGAAGATGTATCTAAAGAGTCTATCTCGCGACTGCGCATATTCAATGCCAGCCGCAAGCTTTTCGCCCGGTTGGGCTACGAGCGAACCACCGTGTCCTTGATTTGCAAGGAAGCCGGTGTCAATCGCGCAATGGTCAGCTACTACTACGGTGGAAAGCTCGCCCTTTACAGTGAAATAATGGAGATGGCTTGCAATACTCTGTTGCGCAGCTTGCGAGAAGGCGTATACAACGAGAAGGGCCCGACGCAAAGACTTCGTGCATTTGTAAAAATCAATATCGAATTCCAAATCATCGAGCCGGAAGAAACCGACATGATATTGAGGGAAGTAAGTTCCAACTTCGCCGACATGGGAGATATTATCGAAAAACATTTCATACAGATGCTGGCAGTGCTAGCAGATGTTATACAAGAAGGAAAAGACACGGGTGTCTTTGAGGAGTCCATGCCTTCGACGGAAATATCATTTTTCGTACTGGGCGCAATTAACTCTTTCTTTGTACTTTATCGTCTTATGCGACAAACGGATTTTTCCCTAAAAATCGACCGGGAGAATAAAGACGTGCTCGTCGATAATCTTCACAATCTCATAATGAAAGGCATCTCGAAAAAAAAAGTATCTTCCAATTCACCGTCGGATTAAGTTCATCTTTCTATTCAATAGGCATTTATGATGGCGAAGCGCATCAAATTTGTGATATTAGGTTGTCCCAAGAATCGTGCGGATGCGGAAGCCGTTGCCGGTATACTAAAAGACGCCGGATTCGATATCGTAGGCTGGGATGAAGAAGCTGACGCGGCCATATTGTTCACCTGCTCTTTTGTGAGAGATGCCGAGGAAGAGACGATGAATACCATCGTCGAACTCGGCAAACTCAAGCGCGCCGGCAAGCTCCGCGCACTTCTGGTGGTCGGCTGCATGCCGCAGAGGCATCGTGGCGAAAAAGGCATTGCCGACGATCTGCCGGAAGTGGACGCGTGGGTCGGCGCCGCGGACTACCCGAAATTACCGAAAATAATCGAGCGTGCTTTCGGCGACAAGCGTCATTTCAGGGTGCCACAAAAAGCAGGGTTTCTCCCGGGTCGAGGGCCCAGATTAAGGCTTGGAACCGAACCGTACTCTTACCTGAAAATCAGCGAAGGGTGTGAAAACAGATGCGCATATTGCACCATTCCCGGTATAAAGGGCGACTTCCGCAGCAGACCCATGGGGCAACTGCTTGACGAAGCGGAAAAACTTGTCGATGCCGGTGCGAAGGAAATCGTGCTCGTAGGGCAGGATACGGCGCTTTACGGCATTGACCGTTATGGTCACAAAAGACTCGGGAAACTTTTACGAAAGATGGCCGAACGAACTCCCGAGGCATGGGTAAGGGTCATGTACTGCCACCCGGCCCACCTTGAGGATGACGTTGTCGAAACTATCGCAGAGTTTTCCAACATTTGCCCTTACCTGGACATACCCATTCAGCATGCGGCGAATTCGGTGCTGCGGCGAATGGGTCGGCAAGGTTCCGGAACCGAGATCGAAAAGCTCATCCGGCGCATTCGCGAAAAGGTTCCTGAAATAATCCTGAGAACCACCGTCATGGTAGGTTTCCCGGGAGAAACGCAGGCGGAGTTTCGCGAACTGGTGGATTTTGTAAAATCGATCCGTTTCGAGCGACTCGGCGCATTCGCCTATTCGAGGGAAGAAGGTACCCCGGCATATAACATGCGGGGGCAGGTTTCTGAAAGGGTTAAACTGGACAGGCTGGATATCGTGATGAGAATGCAACAGGAGATAAGCTGGGAAATACATCAGGATTGGGAAGGCAAAGAAATGGAAGTGTTGGTTGACGGCGTCTCCGAAGACCGGCCGGGCCGGCTCACGGCAAGGTCGATGGCGTACGCGCCGGAAGTGGACGGAGAGGTTTATATACCGGCGGATCAAGGCTTTCAGCCCGGAGACGTAATAGAAGTACGAATTACAGACGCCCTGCCATACGAGCTCGAAGGAGAGCCGCTCTTCGATAGGGAAACGTCTAAAACACGCTAACGCTCATAGCTTATTTCCGAATGAAATCGAAGAGTTCAGGGGGCGTAAAACAAACCGGCTAATCCGGCGAGCACAATGAGCACGTAAAGAGCGATGAAAAACTTCGAGCCGTGTTTTTCATCGGCGTCCTGCAAGCGTTTATAGAAAGTTCTCTTGTCCGATTTGGTGACATAATCTTCGGGCGCACGCATTGTTGTCTGGTCGCCTTCCGAAACATCCACCTTTTTAGTCACCTTGACTTTCCT
>Ga0180431_10004262_pt1 | contig 17965 bp, 16 predicted proteins | sample SS_ome_11_FD_132459 | JGI IMG/M metagenome (GOLD analysis project Ga0180431, IMG submission 132459) | Hypersaline lake sediment archaeal communities from the Salton Sea, California, USA - SS_1_MS_1 metaG | ecosystem: Environmental > Aquatic > Non-marine Saline and Alkaline > Hypersaline >... | reverse complement strand
GACCCGGGCAGGTCGGGGAGAGCTTCGGCCCTGCCATCGTGTTCATGGTCGGTTCCGCCGCAGCGGCCGGCCTGTTCGCCCTCACCGGCCGCGCCATCGTGCGGTGGGAAGGAGCGTTCCTCGCCGCGGTGTTCATATCGTTCGTTGCGGTTGCCGCCTAGTTCGGCTCACATCCGCTCTATCGACCGCAGCGGGGAACGCGGCCCGTAGGCCGGCGCGGTGATCCCGGCCGCCTTGAGGAGGGCGATGACCCTGCCGCGGTGCCCCCGGAACGGTTCGAGGAGCTCCAGCATCCTGGCATCGTCCCCGCGCGGCTCGCCGGCGAGAGCCCAGGCGACGATGTTCGGGGTGTTGAAGTCCCCGACCGGCACGGCATCCGGGTCTCCCAGAGCGACGAACGCCACCTTCGCTGCCGTCCACGGCCCGATCCCCTGCACTGCGGTCAGGCGGCGCTGCGCCGCCCCCGGCTCCATGGCGGCGGCCTCTTCGAGCCGGCCGGCCGCCCGCGCGACCCGGATGATGCGGACGGCGCGTTCCCGCTCGATCCCGAGCGGGTGGAAGCGGTGGTAAGCGGTGGAGGCGAGGCGTCCCGGATCCGGGGGCAGCAGCAGTCCGCCGGGCCCGGGAGCCGGCTCGCCTAACGCTCGGGCCATCGCCGCGTATCCTCGCCTCGCCTCGATGCCGGACACTCTCTGGGCGGTGACGATGCGGAGGGCGGCCTCGAAGACCCGGGCGGTGCGGGTGACTCGAAGGCCCGGGTACCGGCGATGCAGCCGCCGGACCAGAGGGTGAGAAGGGGTGAAGCCGGTGAGATCGTCGCCCGCCCCGATGGTGTCCGGAGCGTGCTCGAGCAGCCACGGCGCGCCGGGACCCCAGGCTTCTGCCTGCAGCGAGGCGCCGTCTCCGGTGAACCGCACGGTGGCCGGCCCGTCGGGGGAACGGGTGGCCAGCCAGGCTCCCTCGGTGCCGATCCGCACCGCCGTGTCGCCCCACCCGGCTGCGATGGCGCGCAGCGATGCAGAGAGGTCGATGGGGAGACCGGCGGTGAAGCGTCTGAGCACTCGGGACGAGGATAGGGATGCCCTACGCTGGGAGTCCCATGACGGCGAGCCACTACGAGCGCCTCTCGTTCCTCGACTCCACATATCTCGCGCTCGAGGGACCGTCGACGCCGATGCACGTGGGGGCAACCCTCGTCTTCGAGCCGGGCGGCGGCGTCGACGTCGATGCGCTGCGGGACCTCATCGCCGATCGGCTTCGCCATGTGCCCCGATATCGTCAGCGGCTCGAGTGGATCCCGATCGAGCGGCACCCGGTCTGGGTCGACGATGCCCATTTCGATCTCGGGTTCCACGTCCGCCACGTCGCGCTGCCCCATCCCGGCGGTCCGTCGCAGCTGCGGTCACTCGCAGGACGAGTCTTCTCCCAGCAGCTCGACAGGAGCCGGCCGCTCTGGGAGTGCTGGGTCGTGGAGGGCCTCGAAGACGGCGGGTTCGCCCTCATCACGAAAGTGCACCACTGCATGATCGACGGGATCGCCGGGGTCGATCTGCTCAAGGTCCTGCTCGGCCCGGCTCCCGACGCGACGGTTGCCGAGCCTCCCGCGTACCTGCCCCGTCCCGGGCCGTCGGGCGTCGGCTTGCTGCGTGACGAGGTGGTGCGGCGTCTCCGCGCTCCGGTGGATGCCTCCCGCAGCCTGCGCCGGTTCCTCGAGGAAACCCGCGACGTCGGATCCGAGGTCCGGCACCGGGCGCGGGCCGTGGCGAACACCATCGGCAGCGGCTGGTTCCAGAACACTTCGGCGACTCCGATCAACGGGCGGATCGGACCGAATCGGCTGGTCGCATGGATCGAGACCGACCTGGGCCAGATCAAGCAGGTCAAGGATCGGCTAGGGGGAACCGTCAACGACGTGGTGATCGCGATCATCGCCGGGGCCCTCGGGGCGTTCCTCGCCGAAGACCGGGGTGTCGCACTCGAGGGCCTGGACGTCAGGGCGATGGTTCCGGTGAGCCTGCGCGACGGAGACTCGGCAGGACGGCTCGGGAACCGGCTCACGATGTGGCTCGTGGAACTCCCGCTCGAGGTCCGCGATCCCGCGGCGCGGCTGGCGCGGGTGGCCGCGCGCACCAGGCGCCTCAAGGAGACGAACCAGGCCCTCGGTGCAGCGATGCTGACCGGGGGGGCGTCGTGGACCCCCGGAACCCTGTTGTCGGTGGCGGCCCGGCTGGCGGCGACAACGGCCCGTCCCTTCAATCTGACCATCACCAACGTACCGGGACCTCAGATCCCCCTCTATCTCATGGAGTCGCGCATGGTCGCCAACTTCCCGATGGTTCCGCTTTGGGTCAACCACGGGCTCAGCGTCGCTCTGTTCTCGTACGACGGCAAGGTGTGCTGGGGGATCGCCGCCGATGCGGAGATGGTGCCGGATCTCGAGCGGGCTGCCGCGCACCTGATCGCAGCGGTCGGAGAGATGGGCACCGCAGCCGGCATGCCGGAGCGGGAGACGGTCGTCGAGATCGAGGAGGCGACATGACTGAGAGGTTCCTGCTGCCCGAGACGGAGATCACGTTGGAGGACCACCTGGCCCGGGGTGGCGGCGCGGCACTGGAGCGCGCCCACGTGATCGGCCCTGAGGCGGTTGCCGCCGAGGTGCGCGCCGCCGGGCTGCGCGGCCGAGGAGGGGCCGGATTCCCGACCGGGATCAAGTGGGAGGGCATGCAGGAGGAGGAGCGCCCGCGCTATCTCGTCTGCAACGCCGCCGAGGGCGAGCCCGGCACGTTCAAGGATCGCTCGCTGATGCGCCGCGATCCGTACCAGCTGATCGAAGGCGTTGCGATCGCCGCCTTCTCGATCGGCGCCGAGGCGGCCTTCGTGGCGACGAAGGCGTCGTTCGCGCGTGAGGTCGGCCGGCTGGAGCAGGCGATGGCGGAGATGAGCGCGGCGGACGTCGTGGGCGAGATCCCGATTGCGCTGGTGACGGGACCCGACTCGTACCTGTTCGGGGAGGAGAAGGGCCTGCTCGAGGTGGTGGCCGGAAGAGATCCGATGCCGACTCTGTACCCGCCGTACGTGCGCGGGCTGTTCGCCGAGGGGGTGGAGTCACATCCGACCGTGGTGAACAACGTGGAGACGCTGAGCAACGTGCCGCACATCCTGAGGAACGGGCCCGATTGGTTCCGGTCGATCGGCACGGAGGACACGCCGGGCACGATGGTGTTCACGATCTCGGGAGACGTTGTCACCGAGGCGGTGGTCGAGTTGCCGATGGGCACGCCCCTGTCGGACCTCGTGTTCGGGGTGGCCGGGGGGCCGGTCCCGGGTCGGAGCATCCGGGCCGTCGTGTCCGGTGTGTCCAACGCCCCGCTCGCCGCCGACCTGCTCGGGACGCCGATGGACTTCGGCTCGATGCGCCGGGTCGGGTCGGGCCTCGGCTCGGGTGGGTTCATCGTGTACGACGACACCGCCTGCATGGCACGGGTCGCGGCGACGCTGTCGGGGTTCCTGGCCGACGAGTCGTGCGGTCAGTGCCCGCCCTGCAAGCTGGGCACGGGGGCGTTGCGGGACCGGTTCGCCGCGCTCGCCGACGGGACGGCACGTCCCGGGACGCTCGAGGAGATAGCGGCCTGGACGACGCGGGTCACCGACTCGAATCGCTGCGGCCTGGGCGGCGGTCAGGCGGTGCTCGCCGCCGGGTTCGTGTCCGCCTTCGGTGAGGAGCTGGTCCTTCACCTCGACGGCACGTGCGGGCGTGACCGTACCGAGATCCTCCCGGCGCTGGTCGACTACGACGAGGCATCCGGACGGTTCACGAGGAAGGCCGGTTGATGCGCCGGACGGCGGCGTTCCTGGCGATGTGCGCCCTGGCGGCGGCGGGATGCTCGGACGGTGCGGCTCGCGAGGCTGCGCCGTTCGAGGGCGTGTGGAGATCCGATGCGTTCGGGTCGTTCGTCGTCATCGAGGGCGGATCGCTCCAGGTGTTCGAGTACACCTCGGTGTCGTGTGCTCCGCTGGTCGATTCGACGGCGCGCGGCATATCCGACATCGCCTCCATCGTGGACGACCGGCTCGTGGTGCGCGATTCCGGACGGGTGGTGGCCTACGACGCCGTCGACGCACTCCCGGAGAGGTGCGCAGAGGAGTTCCTCACGGACGACCCCCGCAGGACCGTCGAGGTCGTGATCGCAACCATCGACGAGCACTACGCGTTCCTGGCCGAGCGGCTCCCGGACTGGGAAGCGGTGCGCGACACGGCGACCGGCTCGGTGTCCGAGACGACGACACCGGCAGAGCTCTTCGAGATCGTGACCGGCCTGCTCGGCTCACTCGGCGACGCCCAGGTGCGGCTCGCAGTCGACGATCCCGACCTCGTGGCCGGCTCGGTCTGGCCGCCCGAATCGGCCGACCCGGACGCTGCTCGGATTCGCTCGGAGATCACCGCGGGAACCTTCCTGCAGCCGGGATGGGAGACTCTGGGCGACGGCGGGATCGTGGTGGGGCGCACCCAGGGAGGGTCCAGCTACCTGGCATTGACGCGCCTGGTCGGCTTCGACGACACCACCGACGAGGGCATCGAAGCCCTGGCGGCGGCGATCGACGAGCTGATCGCCGGCATCGGCGACGCGCCGGGGCTGGTGATCGACCTGCGCGGTAACCGGGGTGGTCTCGAAGTCTTCGCTCCCGTGGTGGCCAGCAGGTTCCTCGACACGGAGCGGGTGGTGGCCCGCCGCACGGCCCGGGTGGCCGGCGCCGACGAGTTCGTAGCGTCGGGTGAGGTGACGGTGACCCCGATGCCCACCGGAACGTATGCCGGCCGGGTCGTGGTGCTGATCGATCCGGCGACCGCCGGGGCCGCCGAGTTGCTCGTGCTGGCGTTGCGCACCCAGGAGGGGATCACGCTGCTCGGCGAACCGACCGCAGGGAGCCTGTCACCGATCTTCCCGCGCGGCCTTCCGAACAACTGGATCCTGGGCATCTCGAACCAGCGGGTCTACGACGCCGACGGGGTGCTCTGGGAGGTGTCGGGCATCCCTCCCGACGAGACGGTGGCGCTCACCTCCGAAGATCTGGATGCCGGCCGGGACCCGGTGCTGCAACGGGCCGACGAGATCCTGGCCGGGTGACCGGCTCACCAGGACTCGTCGCCGATGGCGACGAGGTGCCCTTCGAGGGTCCCGACGATCACGATCCCGCTCTCGGAGACGGCGGGCGAGGCCAGGATCGAGTACCCCGCTGCCGGCTGCCATTCACAGAACGTCTCGGCCTCGTAGGAGTCGGGGAAACTGCCCGCTGCGTCCACCGAGCCGAGGTAGACCGACCACGCCGCCGCACCCGTGGCGAGATCCACCGCGTACACGGCACCGTCGTGTCTGGAGATGATGGCCAGACCGGAGACGACCGCCGGGGACGGCCAATGGGGATAGCAGAGCGGCCCGACCCGGACCGACCACCGGGTCGTCCCGTCCTCGATGCCGACGGTGACCAGCGAATCCGAGTACGGCTCTCCGTAGACGAGCAGGTCCCCGACCACGGCCGGAGAAGACCTGACGTTGCCCCACTCGGTCTTGATCCCGGCGGCATCGGTGGCTCGCCACCGCACCGCCCCCGACACCCGGTCCAGTGATACCAGGCCGGGCTCTGGATTCACGTCCGACCGCACCAGGGACACGACGACGTTCTCGCCTGCGATGGTCGGCGCCGCGAACACTTGAGCCGCCTCGCCGGGAGCGCCGCTCTCCGTCACCGTGCGGCGCCACAGCTCGGTGCCGTTGAGGTCCAGGGCGAGGACTTCTCCGGACTCGGCGGCTGCGACGATGATCGTGCCGTCGCTCGAAGCACCACCGCGGATGGCCCCCGATATCTGCTGGATCCAGCGGCGTTCGCCGGTGGCTGCGTCGAGAGCCACGATCTCGCCTCGTCCGTCGCCGACGATTACGAGCCCGTCGACGACCAGAGGGTTGCCGAACACCGCGACGCCGAGGTCGTCGACCCAGACCTGCCGGCCGGTTGCGGCGTCGATGCCCCAGACCAGCCCCTCGTCGCCGGTGGCCACGACTACGTCGTCGGCGACGGCCACGCCGTTGGTGTCCAGCGTCGCCGGGAAGAACCAGCGTTGCTCCCCGGTGAGAACGTCGAGCGCGTAGATCCCGTCGTCTCCGTCCGATTCGAACTGGGTCGTTCCCGCGCTTCCCACGTAGACCGTGTTGCCGTCGATCACCGGGTTGTTGAGCCACCCCTGGATGCCGATCGGCGCCGTCCAGAGGATGACCGGGTCGGCGATCCTCGGGGCCTCGATGCAACCGGCGCGCTCCGGAGACGCTTGGAACGACGTCCACGGCAGCCCGGGCACCGGACACGTGACGTCTTCGGCGGCGGCGTTCCCGGCCAGCGTGGTGGTCGTCTCCAAAGGGCGGAGCACGCTGGGCGGCACTGCGGTTCCCTCCAGGTCGACGTCCAGCACGTCGGAGCGGAAGGCCAGGAGGTACCAGGCGGACACCACTGCCAGCCCGATCCCGAGGATCACCGGCCAGCGGCGCGGACGGCGCGCTCTGCCGGTGATGTCGCGTCGGCTCCGCCGGTCGCCGAACAGGCTGACGTACTCGCGGCGCCTCATGGCCCTCCGTCGTGCGCGTCTCGCCCGGCAGAGTAGAGCCCGCCTGCGGCTTCGCAGGACCTCACGTACGCGATGGCGAGCAGGCCTCCCACGGCGGCGGCGAGGTGCCAGGCGGCGTGGGGCTGCGCCCAGGTCCCACTCTCACACCACGGCCCGCCCCTCTCTCCCATCCACCACAGGAGCGCGCCGACGGCGAGGGCCGCTGCGGCGCCGAGCGCCGGCCGGAGATCCCCGGAGCAGCGGCGGCGGACATGGCCGGCCACCGCGACGACCGCCAGGGCGATTGCGGCGAGGTCGGCCGCGCCGATGGCCACGGCCCCTGCTGCGGTGAGGCTCGCTCCCGCCGCGCCGTACGGGAACGGGACGACGTCGTCCCAGCGATGAGCTGCGGCGACGCCGGCGAGCACGACGATCGCTGCTGCGTCGATCCGGGCACCCCACCCGCTCAGGGTGGCGTGGTACGAGAAGGCCGCGAACCCGGTGGCGGCCAAGGCCACGCCGAGCATCGTGTCGGGGCCCCGGCGTGCACGGGTCGCGGCCCATGCGCCGGCCCCTGCGAGGGCCAGAGAGGACCAGGCGTTCGCGGGCTGGCGGATCGGGCGTGCATCGGTGGCTTCGCAGTCGCAGGTCCCTCGCACCGCGCAGGCAGGAGCTGCGGCGGATGCACAGGCGACCGCCAGCAGCGCCGCGGACGCGACCAGCACCAGCACGACCCAGCTTCTGCGCACCGACCCATGTTCGCCGGACTCCCGGCCGAAGGCGCAGATCCTCGACCGAAGGAGTCGAAGACCGCGGGCGAAGCCCGCTTCCAATCGGCTGAGCTCCTTAGGCTGTTCCGATGATCACCAACGGTGAGATCGCCTCGCTCCTGGGTGAGCTGGCCGCGCTCACGGCGCTCGCTGAAGGATCGAACCAGTCGTTTCGCGTCCGGGCCTACGAGCGGGCCGCCCGGACGGCCGAGGCAATGGCGGAGCCGCTGGCCGCCATGGCCGAGCGCGACATCGCCGCGATCCGGGGGTTCGGGAAAGGAACCGCCCGCATGATCGCCGAGCTGGTCGAGACGGGCTCGATCACCAGGCTCGAGCGGCTGCGGGAGGCTTTTCCCCCCGAGTTCGTGGAGCTGACCCGGATCCCCGGCGTGGGTCCCAAGACGGCGCTGGCGTTGCGGGAGCACCTCCGCATCGAGGGGGTCGCAGACCTGCAGGAGGCCCTGGCGAGGGGCGCAGTGCGCGAGGTTCCCGGGCTCGGGGTGAAGAGCGAAGAGAACCTCTCACGGGCGATCTCGCGTCTCGGCATCGGGGGAAAGGAGCGGAGGACGCCGATCGCCGATGCCGTGCGCGTGGCGCGCGGCATCACGGCGGCGCTGGGGTCCGTGGAAGGGGTGACGAGAGCCGAGGCGATGGGCAGCCTGCGCCGCTTCCGCGAGTCGGTCGGCGACATCGACGTCCTCGTCGTCTCGGACGGCGACCCGGGCGCGGTCGTGGACCGGTTCGTCTCGCTGCCGGTGGTGCGCGAGGTGGTCGCCTACGGGGCGCGCACCTCGGCGATCCTCTCGTCCGCCGGCATCCAGGTCGACGTGCGGGTGGTGCGGCCCGATCAGCTCGGCGCTGCGAGCGTGTACTTCACCGGCTCCAAGGCGCACAACGTCGCACTGCGACAGCGGGCGCTCGACCGAGGATGGTCGCTGAACGAGTACGCACTGACCGAGCAGGCCACGGGCCGGGTGATCGCCTCTGCCTCCGAGGAGGACGTGTACCGGGCCCTCGGTCTGGCGTGGATTCCCCCAGAGCTGCGCGAAGACACCGGCGAGCTGGAGCTCGCGGAACGCGGCGCACTTCCCGATCTGGCCGCCGAGGAGGATCTGCGCGGCGACCTCCACGTCCACACCGACATGTCCGGCGACGGGCGGGAGCCCTTGGAGGCGATGCTCGCCGGTGCGGCCGCCCGCCGCTACGAGTACGTGGCGATCACCGACCACGGGGAGGACCTGGTGATCAACGGGGTGTCGCGCGACGAACTCGCTGCACAGCGTGCCGCCATCGACCGACTGCGGGCGGTCCACGCGGGCATGACCGTGCTCCAGGGATGCGAACTGAACATCGCCCCGGACGGCTCGATCGACTACGACGCTCAGTTCCTCTCGGGGCTCGACTGGGGGGTGGCGAGCGTGCACAGCCACTTCGACCTCGACCGGCGCCGTCAGACGGACCGGATCGCGACCGCGATGCACGATCCGGCGGTCAATGTGATCGGGCATCTCACCGGACGGCGGATCGGCCGTCGCCCCGGGATCGATCTCGACGTCGACGCGGTGCTCGCGGCCGCCGAGGAGTCGGGGTGCGCCATCGAGATCAACTGCCATCTGGACCGGCTGGATGCGCCCGCCTCACTGCTCCGCAGGGCCCGGGGCAGCGGGGTGGTGTTCCTGATCTCCACCGACGCTCACGACACGCGCGAACTCGGCAACATGTGCTGGGGGATCCGGGCGGCTCGGCGTGGGTGGGTGGAACGCGATCGGATCGCCAACACGTGGCCGGCCGAACGGTTCTTGGCCTGGGCGGCGGCCAAGAGGAGCTGAGTGGAGAGCGGGATGAGACGCTTGGCCCGGTGTCCTCAGCGCCCGGGCACCGGGGTCAGCAGGACGACGGGGATCTCGCGTTCGGTGCGGGCCTGGTACCCGCGGTAGCCGTCGAACGCGGCGACCGCCTGCGGCCAGAGACGGGCACGTTCCTCTACGGACGCGGTGCGCGCCCGGACCGGGACGAGGGTTCGACCCACCCGGACGGTTGCGTCGGGGTCGTCGAGGAGGTTGAGGTGCCAGTCGGGGTGGCGATCGTGACCGCCGAACGAAGCGATCACGACCAGGGATCCTCCGTCTCGCAGGTAGAGGAGTGGCACGGTGCGGCGCCGCCCGCTGCGCCTTCCCCGCGTGGTCAGCAGCAGCATGTCGTTGCCGACGAGCCGGCGTCCGACGACTCCGCCCGTGAGCCGGTATGCGACTGCGTGGGCGCGGCTGAGCACGCGCACGGTTCTGACGGTGAGGTGGCCGTCGGGTTGCCGGAACACGAACGCCAGCGTGGCAGGGCGGCCTCGGCGTCACAAGCTCCCACCGCCTACGCTGGTCGCATGGACCTTCCCGAAGACCGAATCGCGGTATTCATCGACTACGAGAACCTCGCCATCGGAGCCCGTGAGGACCTCGGCGGCCACCAGTTCGTGTTCAAGCCGATCTCCGACGCGCTCGCCGAGCGGGGCCGCGTCGTGGTGCGGCGCGCCTACGCCGACTGGACGCTGTTCGAGGGAGCCCGCCGCGGGCTGGCCGAGCAACAGGTCGAACTGATCGAGATCCCTCAGCGGCTCGGCATGTCCCGCAAGAACGCCGCCGACATCAAGATGGCCGTCGACGCCGTCGAGTTGTCGCTCGAACGCGAATACATCACGACCTTCGTGATCGTCACCGGCGACAGCGATTTCACCCCGTTGGTCCACAAGCTGCGCGAGCTCAACAAGCGAGTGGTCGGCATCGGGCTGCGGGACTCCACCTCCGGGCTCCTTCCGCCGGCCTGCGACGAGTTCCTCTTCTACGAGACGCTCGAGGGTGTCGAGTTGCCGACACGGCGCCGGGCGAGCAAGCCCAAGGCCGAGGTTTCGCAGCAACCCGAACGTGAGGAGACCCCCGATCTGGACAGGCTGGTCACGCAGACACTCTCGGGGATGCAGCGGTCCGAGGGTGTGGTGCTCGCCTCGTCGTTGAAGCGCGCGCTGATCCGCAAGGACCCGACCTTCAGCGAAGCGGAACACGGGTTCCGCGGCTTCGGTGAGCTGCTGAGGAACCTCGCAGACCGGGGGGTCGTGGAACTGAGCGAAGGCCCGGCTCGAGGCGATCCCGAGGTGTCGTTCCCCAGTGGCGGCGGGAAGGCGGAGGAGGCCTTCCGCCTGCTCGGGGACGTGGTCGCCAATGCAGGGAAGGGCGAGCCGGTGCCGTTGTCGGGCCTCAAGGACCGGTTGCGCAAGTCGCGTCCCGACTTCAGCGAGAAGTCCTTCGGGTACGGCGGGTTCCTGCAGTTCTGCAAGGCCGCCGCAGCGGGGAGGTACGTCTCGATGGAGTGGAGCGACGAGGCGGAGGACTACCTGCTGACACCGTGACACCACGCGGGGGCCTGCCGCCGGCGTCTCGACCGGGGCCTGCGGGAGAGTGTTAGCGTCGTGTCGGGGAGACGAGCGTGCGCTGCGGCGCACCTGCGATTGGAGAGCAATGCCGAAGTATCTCGTCAAGGCGTCGTACAGCGCCGAAGGAACCAGGGGCCTGCTGAGGGACGGGGGCAGCGGCCGGCACGAGGCCGTCGAAGGTCTCATCAACTCACTCGGGGGCACGCTCGAGAGCTTCCACTACGCCTTCGGTGAGGAAGATCTGTACTGGATCTGCGACATGCCGGGGCACGCCGAGCTCGTCGCCATGTCGCTCGCCATCAACTCGGCGCGCGGCGCCCGGGTGTCCACCATCCCGTTGCTGAGCCTCGAAGAGGTGGATTCGGCCATCCACAAGGCGACCATCTACCGCCCGCCGGGGACCGGCTGATCCGACCCGGACGGGCCGAGAAACGGCTCAAGGCGCGGCATGGCAACGCCGATGGATACTGCGTCGGAAGGTAATGCTCCCTTTACCCTCCCGTCTCAGCCCAGGAGCGACCGCCCACCGGGCGGTCGCTTCGCGTAGGGGTAGCCTTGCCGGATGGTCGGCCGTCCCATCGCCCTGCTGCGAGCAGTGCCGGGCTCCTTCTCTGCTGCGCTGAGCTCGGAACCGGCCGCGTCGATCGACGTGGCGCTCGCCCGCGTCCAGCACGATGCCTATCGCCGTGCGCTCGAGGTAGGAGGGTTCGCCACCTCGGTGCTGCCCGCGGACGACGATCATCCCGACTGTCCGTTCATCGAGGACACCGCGGTGGTGATCGGCGATCGCGCGCTGATCACCCGTCCCGGCCACCGGTCGCGGCGCGGTGAGGTCTCCGCGGTCGCTGCAGCACTGCGCACGATGGTGGAGGTCGAGACGATGCTTCCGCCGGCGACCCTCGACGGGGGTGACGTCCTCCAGGTGGGGGGCAGGGTGCTGGTGGGGATCTCCGGGCGCACCAACCGGGCCGGGGTCGCCGCGCTCACGGACTTCGCAGCGGGGTCGGGGAGAGAGGTGATCCCCGTGCAGGTGCGTGCCGGGCTCCACCTGAAGTCCGCGGTCACCGCGATCTCCGATGAAGCCGTGCTCGCCTGGACAGACGGCGTCGAGGTGAGCGAGTTCGGGGAGGTGGAGGTGGTGCCGGTGCCCGGCACGGCGCCGGGCGCGGCGAACTGCGTGCGGCTCCCCGACGGGCGCATCCTCGCGTCGGCCGCCCATCCAGACGCGGCAGCCGTCCTGGAGGCCCGCGGGTTGGGGGTCCTTCGGGTGGTCGTCTCCGAGTTCGCCAAGGCCGACGGCGGGTTGACGTGCCTGTCGATCCGCCTGCGCAGCCTCCCCGCCCCCGAGCTTCGTAGAGGGGTGGGGATGACTCTAAGGTGAGGGGCATGACCGAACGGGACACCACATCCGATGCCGGCGCCGAACCCGGGGCGGTGACGCCCGGACAGGAGGATGCCCAGGAGAGCACCTCGTACATCCAGGCCCCCAAGTTGATGCGGATCGCGTCGATGACCAGGGCGATGCTCGAGGAAGTGCGCCAGGCGCCCATCGACGATCCCGGCCGGCGGCGGCTCACCGAGGTGTACGAGCGTTCCCTGGAGGAGATGGAGGACGTCCTCAGCGAGGACCTCCGCGACGAGTTGCGGGACATCTTCATTCCCATCTCCAGCGAGACGGCCTCCGAATCGGAGTTGCGGATCGCCCAGGCACAACTGGTCGGGTGGTTGGAGGGGCTGTTCGCCGGGATCCAGGCGAGCCTGCTCACCCAGCAGGCGGCCGCCGCCCATCAGCTGCAGCAGATGCGGATGAAGGCCATCGAGGCGCAGACCCGCGGCGGTGCCGACGTCCCGGGACAGTACCTGTAGGTGACGAAGCGGGTCCGCACAGGTGGAGAGCAGGGAGCGCTGCTGAGGCGGCTGCGCACCATCCCGATCCTCATCATCCTGTTCCTCGGCTACACGGTCGCGCTGCCCGTGATGCTCGCCGGCGCCTTGGTGGTGGACGTGGTCCGATGGCTGGGGTGGCGGGTCTCCTTCATCGCGTCCCGTCTCGTGCTGTTCGGGTGGGCGTACCTCGTCGCCGAACTGCTCGCCCTGGCGGGCCTGCTCGTGACGTGGGTCGCGTCCGGGTTCGGCCGGATTCGCAGCCTGGAGTTGCGGTTCACCTACCGGCTCCAGTCGTGGTGGGCCGGCGGGCTCTTCTGGGTGATCAGGACGCTCTTCTCGATGCGGCTCGTCATCGACGCCGACCACGTGGTGGTACCGGGGCCGGTGCTCGTCTTCATTCGCCACGCCAGCATCGCCGACGTGCTGCTGGCCAACGCGATCGTGACCCGGCGCCACGGCCTGCTGTTGCGCTACGTGCTCAAGAAGGAGCTGCTCGTCGACCCGGCCATCGACATCGCAGGCAACCGCCTCGTGAACTACTTCGTCCATCGCGGATCCGGCAACTCGGATGAGATCGCCTCGGTCCGGGCCCTGGCCGAAGGCCTCACCGCCGACGAAGGCGTGTTGATCTACCCGGAAGGGACCAGGTACACGACGGAGAAGGCCCGGAAGGCGGGCGACAGCCTGGCCCGCCGCCATCCCCAGCTCGCCGATCGGGCGAGAGCCTTCCGTCACGTGCTGCCGCCGCGCCTCGGCGGCCCGCTCGCCCTGCTCGCCGGGGCACCGGACGCGGACGTCGTGGTGATCTCCCACGTCGGGCTCGACGGCCTCGCCAACGTGAAGCACATGTGGAGCGGGAAGATCGTCGGCGCCGATCTCCGCATCTCCTTCCGGCGGGTGCCGCGCTCCACCATCCCGAGCGATCCCGACCGGCAGGTCGATTGGCTCTTCGCCGAATGGGCCGTCGTCGACGAGTGGATCGATCGGCAGAAGCGTTTGTCGTGACCACCGGTCTCGTCTGGTTCCGTTCGGACCTGCGTCTTGGTGACAACCCGGCCTGGGCGGAGGCGACCGCCCTCCACGAACGTGTCGTCGCCCTCTTCGTGATCGACCCGGGCCTGTGGGACGGCTCCGGAGCTGCCCGCCGGAACCAGCTCGGGGCGCACCTCGTGGCGCTCGACGATTCCCTCGGGCAGTGGGGAGGACGGCTGCTGGTGCGCAGGGGCGATCCGGTGGAGGCCGTGCTCGAGGCCGCCCGGGGTGCCGATGCCGTGTACTGGAACGACGACGTCACGCCCTATGCGGCGCGGCGCGACCGGGCGGTTCGCTCCGAGCTCGACGGCCGGGAGCGGGTCCACGACGGCCGCTACGTCCACGCGCCGGGACAGATCCTCACCTCCGCAGGTGAGCCGTACCGGGTGTTCACCCCGTTCCACAGGAGGTGGGCAGCCGAGCCCTGGGCACCCCTGCCGGAGCCGGGTGAGGCCCGGGTGGCCGGTGATCCGGGCGGGGGCGTGCCCGACCTTCCACCCGCGGTGATGCCCGGAGGTGAAGCGGCCGCTCTCGTGCGCCTCGCCGCCGCCGTGGATCGCGCCGACGATTACGACGAGGTGCGCGACCGGCCGGACCTGGACGCCACCAGCCGACTCTCGGCGGATCTCAAGTTCGGGACCCTGTCGCCCCGGACCGCGGCGCGGGACATTGGCGACGAGAGCGCCGGTCGCCGGAGCCTGGTGCGCCAGCTCGCCTGGCGGGACTTCTACGCCCAGGTGATGCACTTCCACCCCGACACGACGGCACGCTCCATGCGCCGTGAGTACGACTCGATCGCCTGGCGTGACGACCCCGAGGCCCTGGCGGCCTGGCAAGCCGGGCTCACCGGGTATCCGATCGTGGATGCCGGCATGCGGCAGCTCGCTGCCGAGGGCTGGATGCACAACAGGGTGCGCATGATCGCCGCCTCGTTCCTCGTCAAGGACCTGCTCGTCGATTGGCGTCTCGGCGAGCGGCACTTCAGGCGCCTGCTCGTGGACGGCGACGTGGCCCAGAACGTCGGCAACTGGCAGTGGGTGGCCGGAACCGGGACGGATGCCGCGCCCTACTTCCGGGTCTTCAATCCGGTGCTCCAGGGCAAGCGCTTCGATCCCAACGGCGACTACGTACGCAGGTGGGTCCCCGAGCTCGGCGATCTCGACGGCGCCGCGCTCCATGCTCCGTGGATGCTCGGACCGCTCGAACTGGAGACTGCCGGGGTCGTGCTGGGCGACACGTACCCGCCACCCATTGTGGATCATGCCGAGGCACGCGACGCTGCGATCGCCGCCTACGAGGCTGCACGGGGCTGACGCACGGCTCGCCGCCCGGCTCGTAGCATGCTGGCGGTGTCGACTACCACGCTGCTGCTGCTCGGCGCCGGCGGGATCGCCGCCGGCTTCATGAACACCGTGGCGGGCGGCGGCTCCGTCATCACGATTCCGATCCTCGTGGAGGCAGTTGGGGCCAACGTCGCCAACGGGTCGTTGCGGATCGGGCTGCTGATGCAGAACATCGTCGGCGTCGCCGGGTACCAGCGAGGGGGTGCGGTCCCCTGGAGCCTTGTGGGCCACCTCGTCGCCCCGACTGTGCTCGGAGCCGCCGCCGGCGCCTGGACCGCCAGCCAGCTCTCCGCCGGGGTCCTCCGCCGTGTCTTCGCGGTCGCGGTGGTCCTCGTCGCGCTCTCGGTGGTGCTGAAGCCGTCGCAGTGGGAGCCGGCCGACGAACCCCGCCTGCGCGAGCCGTGGCGGTCCGGCGTGCTGCTGCTCATCGGCTACTACGGGGGTTTCGTGCAGGCCGGCGTCGGGTTCCTCTTCCTCGCCGCGCTGGTTCCCGGCGTGGGTCTGGGGCTCGTCAGGGGCAATGCCGCCAAGGTCGCCTTGATCCTCGCCTACATGCCGGTGACCCTGCTGCTCTTCGCCGCGGCGGATCAGGTCGACTGGGCGGCCGGGCTCGCCGTCGGGGTGGGATCGATGCTGGGGGCGGGCCTGGCCTCCACACTGGCGGTGAAGCGCGGGGCGGGGTGGATGCGCTGGGTCCTGGTCGCCGCGGCGCTGGCTGCCGCGGCGCGCATGCTGCTCGCCTGACGCCCTGACCTAGACGCCGGTAACGGTGACTCGCTCGATCACACAATCCTCGGTGGGCCGCTCGCCGCGACGCGCAACGGAGGCGATCGCGTCGATCGCGTCCATCCCGGAAGTGACCTCGCCGAAGATCGTGTAGGCGTTGGGAAGCCCGACGTCCTCGAGGCACACGAAGAACTGGCTCCCGTTCGTGTTGGGACCGGCGTTGGCCATCGCCACCGTCCCCCTGGTGTACCGCCGCGAGGTCTCCAGCTCGTCGCGGAAGGTGTACCCCGGCCCTCCCCGCCCCGTTCCGGTCGGGTCTCCGCCTTGGACGACGAAGCCGGGGACGACTCGGTGGAAGACGACCCCGTCGTAGAACCCCTCACCGGCGAGGAAGATGAAGTTGTTCACCGCGAGCGGCGCCTCGGCCGGAAAGAAGGAGATCGTGACATCGCCGTGGTTGGTGTGGAGGGTGGCGGTGTAGTCACCATCGAGATCGATGGTCAGGTCCGGGGGTGACTGGTACGCGGGCACGGCTGCCTTTCGGGTCGGGGTCGTTCACCCTAGGCTCGTCGGCGACGGTACCCGAGCGGGAGGGAACATGGCCGACGACCCGTTGCGGTGCCCTGCCTGTGGGACACCGGCGGATGCCGAAGACGACGCGTGCCGGGCGTGCGGTGCCGAGCTCCCGCTTCCCCGTGGGATCCCTGCGATCGCGGTGACCGAACCGTGGCACCGCAACCCGATGGTGCGGCTGGCCTTCGTGACCATCGCGGTGATCGCCATCGCGGTCGTCGTGATCCTGATGAACCCGGGCTAGGGCCTAGGGGAGGGCTTCGCCCCCGTTCCCGCCGCCCGCCGGCTCAGGCGAGCTCGTCGACCGGCACCGCGAAGACCCCGTCGGCGCCCGCCGTCACCGTGCCGAGCAGGCCGCGGACGGTCGGCAGCACGTGATCGGCATAGAAGCGGGCCGTCGCCAGCTTGGCGCCGAGGAACCTGGCGGGCTCGCCGGCCTCGGAGGAGCGTGCCGCTAGGGCCGACCGGCACATGAGCCACCCGCCGAGCGTGGTGCCGAACATGTCCAGGTAGGGCGTCGCTGCTGCGAGGGCGTCGTTCGGAGCCTCTTCGAGTCGTGACAACAGCCACTCGCCCGCCTCGGCGAGCGCGTTCGCGGCGTCCTCGAGCCGCTCGCCGAGCGGCGAGAGCTCGCCGTCGAGCAGCCCCACGGTGGCCCGCACCTCGTCGAGGAGGGCCCGGACCGCGTTCCCTCCTGCGATCGGCAGCTTGCGCATCACCAGATCCTGGGCCTGGATGCCGTTGGTGCCCTCATAGATCGGGGCGATTCGGGCGTCCCTCCACATCTGGGCGGCCCCGGTCTCCTCGACATACCCCATGCCGCCGTGGATCTGTATGCCGATCGATGCCACTTCGACCCCCAGGTCCGTGCACCAGGCCTTCGAGATCGGGGTCAGGATCGCCGCCAGGGCTGCCGCCCGGTCCCGCTCCGCGCCGTCGGGAGTGTGTGCGGCCAGGTCGATGGCTTCGCCGTTGAGGTACAGCAGGGCGCGCATCGCCTCGTTGCGAGCCCGCATGAGCATGAGCGAGCGCCTGACGTCGGGGTGTTCGACGATCGGCGAAGTGGTTCCTCTGGGTGCGCCGACGGCCCGGCCCTGGGTGCGTTCGACGGCGAAGGCGGCGGCCAGTTGGTAGGCGCGCTCGGCCATGCCGAGGCCTTCGAGGCCGACCTGCAGCCGGGCGTTGTTCATCATCGTGAACATGGCGCGCATGCCCTGGTGCACCTCGCCGACGAGATAGCCCACGGCGCCGCCCGAGTCGCCGAACGACAGCACCGCCGTCGGGCTGGCGTGGATCCCCAGCTTGTGCTCCAGCGACACCGTCGTGACGTCGTTGCGTTCTCCGAGGCTCCCGTCCGGCTCGACCAGGTACTTGGGGACGATGAAGCAGGAGATCCCCTTGGTCCCCGGGGGTGCGTCGGGCGCCCTGGCGAGCACCATGTGGATGATGTTCTCCGTGAGGTCGTGGTCTCCGTACGTGATGTAGATCTTCTGACCGGAGATCCGCCAGGTCCCGTCGTCGGCGGGAACGGCCTTCGTCTTGACCGCGCCGACGTCGGAGCCCGCCTGGGGCTCGGTGAGGACCATCGTCCCCGCCCACTCACCGGTGACCAGCTTCG
>Ga0180431_10004261_pt1 | contig 17970 bp, 14 predicted proteins | sample SS_ome_11_FD_132459 | JGI IMG/M metagenome (GOLD analysis project Ga0180431, IMG submission 132459) | Hypersaline lake sediment archaeal communities from the Salton Sea, California, USA - SS_1_MS_1 metaG | ecosystem: Environmental > Aquatic > Non-marine Saline and Alkaline > Hypersaline >... | reverse complement strand
CCTGTTCCACGGGCTGCCCCTTGCTTACTACGGCATGCTGGTTGATACAGGTGCCCTGATTGGTGCGGATGAACTTCATTAGAGGGTAGACTTCCTGCTGCCCCTTTTCATCGGTAACCGTAATCTGCTCGCTGGTTACCGAGGTTACCTCCCCGGTATTTTTAGCGTAGATTACCTGACCGCTGTACCTGGCTGCCTCGCGCTCCATACCGGTAGCTACCAGAGGCGATTCGGAACACAGCAGCGGCACCGCCTGGCGTTGCATATTGGCGCCCATCAACGCCCGGTTGGCGTCGTTGTGCTCCAGGAATGGAATCAATGATGCAGCCACGCTGAATATCTGCTTGGGTGAAACATCCATATATCTCACCTTATCCGGTGTTGCCAGCAGGTATTGCTCACCCAGCCTGGCTTCAACCCTTTCATCCATGAAGTGGCCCTTTTCATCCAGCCGTGTGTTTGCCTGGGCGATGACGTATTTGTCCTCTTTATCTGCCGGCAGATAGACGACTTCGTCCGAGACGAAGGGTACCAGTTTTATACTGCCTTTCTTAATCTGGGAGAGGGTAGCTGCCAGCCTGGGGGTGATTTCTTCGCCTTCTTCGGCGGTCACCTTGCCCTTGCTGTTTAATACCGCCTCCCTGATTCTCCGTCCGACAAAATCCCTCGCCCGGGACGGCTCTATTTCAGTTGCAACCACCCGGTAGGGCGTCTCTATAAAACCATATGGGTTCACCCGTCCGTAGGTCGCCAGTGAGCCGATAAGCCCGATATTGGGGCCCTCCGGCGTCTCAATGGGGCAGATTCTGCCGTAGTGGGAGAAGTGGACGTCGCGCACGTCGAACCCGGCGCGCTCGCGCGACAGACCGCCGGGACCCATCGCCGAAAGGCGGCGTTTGTGCGTCAGTTCAGCCAGCGGGTTGGTCTGGTCCATAAACTGCGAAAGTTGAGAGCCACCGAAAAACTCCCTGATGGCGGAGACCACCGGCCGTATGTTGACCAGGGCGCTGGGGGTTACCATCTCGTTGCCCAGGATGCTCATCCTCTCGCGGGCGACTCTCTCCAGCCGCATCAAGCCGATACGGAACTGGTTTTGAATCAGCTCGCCGACGACGCGCACCCGCCGGTTGCCGAGGTGATCTATATCATCGGCATTATCGTCGCTGTTGTTAATCATAATGACGCGCCGGATAATCTCGACCACGTCATCCTTGGTGAGAGCCCTCTCGCCCCGGCTGATTCTGCCATCAAGCCCCAGCCGCTGGTTCAGCTTGTAGCGCCCGACTACACCCAGGTCGTAGTGCTGCGGGTTGAAGAAAAGGTTGTTTATCAGCTTCTTAGCGTTGTCGATATTAGGCGGGTCTCCGGGGCGCACCTTGCGGTATATATCTATCAGTGCCGTGGCTTCGTCCCTGACCATCGGGTCTCTATCTATGGTCTTCTGTATGAATTTACGCTCGGAAGAGTTTTCCTCCTGGCTGAATAGCCCGTATAACTGCTCATCATCGGCATAACCGATAGCCCGCAGCAGCGTGGTAACCGGTATCTTGCGCTTGCCGTCTATCTTGACGGAAACGACATCCCGGCTGCTGGTCTCCAGCTCCATCCAGGCACCACGGCTGGGTATTAGATTTGCCATGCACAGCCTTTTACCGCTGGCGGCATCTTCTTCGACCATGAAGTAGACGCCGGGCGAGCGCAGCAACTGGCTGACAATCACCCTCTCGGTGCCGCTGGTTATAAAGGTCCCCTTGGCTGTCATCAGGGGTATATCGCCGAAGAACAAATCGAACGGCTCTTTGATTTCACCGGTGCTTTTCACCAGCAGCCTGGCTTTAACATACAGAGGCACCGAGTATGTCAGGTCTCGTTGTATGCAGTGCTGCTCGGAGAAGCGGGGCTCGCGGAACTCATAACCGATAAAGCTGAGCTCCAGCTTGTTGCCGACAAAGTCCTCAATGGGGGATATTTCTTCCAGAAGCTCTTTTATACCCTCTTCCTTGAACCACTGGAATGAGCCGAGCTGAACTTCAATCAGATTGGGAACATCCAGTATCTGTGGCAATCTGGCATAAGACTTTCTGGAAATTTCAGATTTCAATGTAGGGGGAGACGGCGTAGAATTAGAGACCATTTTTACTCCTTCAAACAGGTATGCGCAACCAGCGCATTATCAAAGTTAAATAAATTTAGAAACGAGAGCGGCGACAAAGTATATAACAAGGTGAATAATTAGGAGGCATAATGCAAAGATGAATTATACCCTAATATTATTGTTTTGTCAAGTGCTTTTCTATTGATTCTGGATTATATTCCGATTTCAACCGAAAACTCTTCGGGTATTATTTTTACTTATTCCTTAACATCCTGTATTATATCTATTATTATCTCCGTATAGCGCCACCGCTGAACTGCTATTATGTCAACAGAAGAAGAGCTATCCGGCTTAACCCCCAGCAAGGGAACGCTTTTAACCATCGGTGTTTTCGATGGCGTGCACCTGGGCCACAGACGCCTGGTAGCCAGTCTGGTGGAGCAGGCAAAGGCTATGGGCTTGATAAGCGGCGTCATAGTATTCAGGCAGCACCCCCAGAGCTTGCTCGGCTGCCACCCTTCCCCACCCTTCCTGACCAACCTCCCCCAGAGAATAAAGCTGCTCAAGGAGGAGGGCGCCGATGTTGTTTTCCCCCTGTCTTTTACTATGGATCTGGCGCAGACCGGCGTTCGCCAGTTTATCAGCCTGCTGCAGCAGCAGCTCAAGATGTGCGGTCTGGTGCTGGGGCCGGATGCCACTCTGGGCAGGGGGCAGGAGGGCAAAATAGACACCCTGCGCAGACTGAGCCGCGAGATTAAGTTCAGCCTGACGGTGGTGCCCCATTTTGAGGTTGACGGAGAAGCGGTCAGCAGCACCGGCATCAGGCAGGCGCTGGCTGATGGCGACATCAAGAAAGCCAGCCGTATGCTGGGGCGCAGCTATAGTTTGGAAGGGGATGTTATCACCGGCACCAACCGCGGTACGGATCTGGACTTCCCGACAGCCAACCTGGATATAGAAGCCGGGCGGGCGCTGCCGCAGGACGGCGTTTATGTCACCCTGGCTTATTTCGATAATCAGTGCCATCGCTCGGTTACCGCCATCGGCAGAAGGCCCACCTTCGGGCCGGAGGAGAGGCATGTGGAGGTGCACATCATCGGCTTTGAGGGAACCCTGTATCGCCATCAGCTTAAAATTGATATAATAGACAGGCTTCGCGATATCAGGAAGTTAGACAGCGTAGCAGAGCTAAAAAAACAGATTGCAAGGGATATCCAGCAGGCACAGGATATGTTCGATAATATGAAGTGCTAGTAAAAACAGGAGGATTCAGCCATAACTGACCAAGATTGGAACAAGTTGCTCAAACGAGGTGTCGCCGAGGTTATCGTCGAGGAGGAGCTGGTACAGCTACTGAAATCGGGTAAGAAACTGCGCCTCAAGGAGGGCTTCGACCCCAGCTTCCCCGATATCCACCTGGGGCATATGGTCGGTTTGAAGAAGCTGCGCCAGTTCCAGGAGCTGGGACACCAGGTAGTGCTTATCGTCGGCGACTGGACGGCGCAGATAGGTGACCCCAGCGGCGTATCTGTCACCCGCCCCATGCTCACCGCCGAGCAGGTGGAAACCAATGCCCAGACCTATATGCAGCAGTTTTTTAAGATTGTGGACAGGGAGAAGACCGAGGTGCGCTGGCAGAGCGAGTGGTTCGGCAAATTCACTCTGGCGGACGTTATCAAACTGACCAGCCGCTTCACCATCGCCCAGCTGCTGGCTCGCGACGATTTCAGCAAGCGCTATAACAGCAACCAGCCCATCTCGATGACGGAGTTCCTGTATCCGCTGCTCCAGGCATACGATTCGGTAGCCATTAAGGCTGATGTCGAGTTCGGCGGCACCGACCAGAAATTTAACTTACTGGTGGGCAGGGAGCTTCAGTCTTACGTCGGGCAAAAGCCGCAGCAGGTGTTTATGGTGCCTATCCTCACCGGCACCGACGGCGTCCAGAAAATGAGCAAAAGCCTGGGCAACTACATCGGCGTCGCCGAGTCGCCGCAGCAGATTTACGGCAAGGTGATGTCCATACAGGACAGTCAGATTATAGACTACATGGAGCTGCTGACGGACATTGCCGATGAAGAGCTCGACCAGTTCAAAAATGCACTGGATAAACATGCCGTCAACCCGATGGAGATAAAGAAGAGGCTGGCATGCGAAATCGTCAGCCAACTCTACGATAGCGAATCGGCAACCGAAGCCGAGGGGCACTTCGCCAAGGTAGTGCAGCATAAAGAGAATCCGGATGAGATAACCGAATACCAGTTTTCATTCAAGCAGTTTGAAAACAGCGGGGGGCTGACAGCGTATAAATTTATAGGAATCGAACTCAGGGAGAAAGACATAGCTAATTCAACCTTTCTTGACATCAGTGCGCTTCTCGATTACCTGAAGCTGACAAGAAGTAAGAGCGAGGCAAGCAGGTTGGTTGAACAGGGGGCTGTCAGTATTGATGGTAAAAGAATAACAATAAATGTAGCCCCTGCAAAAAATGGCAGCATCATTAAGGTCGGCAAGCGCCGCTTTGCTAAAATTGTCAATTCAGATATAATGTAACGAATAAAACAAAGGAGAGAGACGATGACCAATCTGCGTATTCCGGGACCCACTCCCTGCCCTGAATCGGTACTCAGCGAAATGTCGCGCCAGATGGTGAACCACCGTGGTCCGGTGTTTTCCAAGGCGCTGGCTGATGTTACCGACAAGCTGAAGCAGGCGTTCAAGACCAAAAACGATGTTTTTGTGCTGACCGGCTCGGGTACGGGTGGACTGGAAGCGGCTGCGGTCAACTTTCTGTCTCCAGGTGATAAGGTGCTTTCGGTTTCCATCGGCGTTTTCGGCGAACGCTTTGCCGCCATCGCCAAGACCTTCGGCGCCGAAATAGTTCCCCTCAAGTATGAATGGGGCAAGGCAGCCAACGCCGACGATGTCCGCCAAGCCCTTAAAAAAGACCCGGCTATCAAGGCGGTGCTGGTAACCCACAACGAAACATCCACCGGCGTTACCAACGACCTGAAGTCTCTCAGCGCTGCCGTCAAGGAATCCGGCAGGCTGCTACTGGTGGATGCCATCAGCAGCCTGGGTTCAATAGAGCTGCCGATTGACGAGTGGCAGTGCGATGTAGTCGTTACCGGCTCGCAAAAGGGCTGGATGGTGCCGCCGGGGCTGGCGATGGTCTCCGTCAGCCAGCAGGCGTGGCAGGCAAATGCAGAGGCAAAGATGCCACGCTTCTACTGGGACCTCGCCAAAGCCAGGAGCTACCTGGAAAAAGGGCAGACGCCCTGGACGCCGGCCGTCTCCATCGTCTTTGCCCTGGACAAAGCACTGGATATGATACTCAAGGAAGGCATAGATAACGTCATCGCCCGCCAGGCTCGTATCGCCCGGATGACGCGCGATGGCATTAAGGCGCTGGGGCTGCCGCTCTTCGCCGATGAGAAATACGCCTCCAACACGGTTACCTCGGTAGCCGCTGCGGATGGGCTGGACATTATAAAGCTGCTGAAGATTATGAGGGAAGAGCACGATACCGTCCTCGGCGGCGGTCAGCTGCATCTCAAAGGCAAGATATTCCGCATCGGACACCTCGGCTGGGTCAGCGAAGAGGACATCAACATGGTGCTTAAATCACTAAAAATCGCCCTGCCGCAAGCCGGATTCGAGGTGGCAGCTTAAATGAAGGTGCTGGTTGCCGATAAAATTGCCCGGGAAGGCATCGATATGCTGAGCCAGTATGCTCAGGTGGATGTCAGGACCAAGCAGACCGAAGAGCAGCTTTTAGCCATCATCGGCGACTACGAAGCCATGGTAGTCCGCAGCCAGACACAGGTCACGCCAAAAATCATAGAAGCCGGTAAGAAACTGCAGGTCATCGGCAGAGCCGGCGTCGGCGTGGACAATATTGATTTGGACGCCGCCACCAGAAACGGCGTCATCGTGGTCAATGCCCCCACCGGCAACACCATCTCCGCCGCCGAGCATTCGATTGCTTTGATGCTGGCGCTGGCGCGCAATATACCACAGGCGAACACCTCGTTAAAATCATGCGAGTGGCGTCGCTCCGACTTTATGGGCACAGAGGTCAAGGGCAAGACACTGGGCATCATCGGGCTGGGCAACGTCGGCTCTGAGGTAGCCCGCCGCACCCATGGGCTGGAGATGAAACTCATCGGCTACGACCCGTTTATCTCCGATGAGCGCGCCGCCAACCTTCAGGTGGAACTGGTACCTCTGGAGCAGCTATTCAAGGACTCGGACTTCATCACGCTGCACATACCGCTGAAAGAATCCACCAAGAGCCTTATAGGCGCCGAAGAGCTGGCGTCAATGAAGCCTTCGGTGCGCATCATCAACACCGCCCGCGGCGGCCTGATTGATGAAGAAGCGCTGGCTAAAGCCGTCGAAGAAGGCAAAATCGCCGGCGCCGCCATCGATGTCTTTCCCAAGGAGCCCTGCACCCAGAGCGTGCTTTTTAATAACGATAAAATAATAGTAACCCCCCACCTGGGCGCTTCCACCACCGAAGCCCAGACGCTGGCGGCTACCGAAATCGCCAGACAGGTGATAGACATCTTCAACGGGCAGCCGGCAAGGTACGCCGTCAACGCCCCCCTCATCTCCGCCGAAGCCATGCCGGTGATAGTACCCTTCCTGAATGTAGCCACCAAGCTGGGGAACCTGGTCAGCTATCTGGGCGAAGGGCAGCTGAAAAGCCTCCAGATTAAATATCAGGGCGATATCGCCGCCTATGATACCAACGCCCTCAAGGCAGCCGTTCTGGGCGGCTTACTGGACCGCCTGACCGAGGAACGTGTCAACATCGTCAACGCCAATGCGCTGGCTTCCAAGAGAGGTATCAAGGTCCTGGAGGAGAAGGTGGCCGACTGCCAGAACTATACCAACCTGATAACGCTGGAGGTGGCTACCAGCACCGATACCATCACCGTCTCCGGCACGGTGCTGCGCGATGAGACGCACATCGTACAGGTGAACGACTACTGGTTCGACATCGTGCCCACCGGCGGCTACTTCCTGTTCAGCGACCATAAAGACCGCCCCGGCATCATCGGAGCGGTGGGCAAGATAACCGGCGACGCCGATATAAACATCAGCTATATGCACCTCAGTCGCCTCAAGCCCAGGGGGCAGGCGCTGATGATTCTGGCACTGGACGAGCCCTTGCAGGAGAATCAAATACAGCAGATACTGGCGCTACCGGATATAAACAGCGCCAAGGTCGTCAAGCTTTAGCAGGACTGAAAACGACGAGATATGAAGATAGGCATACTCGCCCTCCAGGGTGATTTCATAGAGCACTGCCATATGCTGGGGGAGTTGGGGGTTGAAGCCGTCCAGGTGCGCCGCCCCGACCAGTTGGCTGACATCGACGCTTTAATTATCCCCGGCGGTGAAAGCACCACCATGCTCAACCTGCTGCACTGCTATCAACTCTTCCAGCCGATAAGGCAGGCGGCACTGGTCGGGCTGCCGGTTATGGGCACCTGCGCCGGCATGATACTGCTGGCGAAGCAGGTCTCCAACCCGGAGATGGATACCCTGGCGCTGATGGATATAGCCGTCAGGCGCAACGCCTTCGGTCGGCAGGTGGACAGCTTCGAATTCGGGCTGGATATTCCGGTGTTGGGCAAAGAGCCCTTTCCTGCAGTTTTTATCCGCGCCCCCTTTATCGAATCCGTAGATTCGAACGTCGAAATATTGAGCAGACTGCCGGATGGCACCATCGTTGCCGCCAGGCAGAGCAACCTGCTGGCGCTGGCTTTTCACCCTGAGTTATGCTGCGATACCCGGCTGCACCGCTACTTCCTGGGGATGGTGGCTGAATACCTCTCCGGCAGAGACAAAGCCGCTGAAAAGGCCGTTACAGCCGATTGATGAGCAGCCCCGATGGCAGCTTGGGGTAGAAGTAGGTTGACTTCCTCGGCATGCGGTCGCCGGCATCGGCGATAGCCTTGATGGTTTTCCCCTGCACTGGGCTGATGATAAAAGCCAACTGGTATTCCTGCGCCAGCACGCTGTTGACCGCCTGCCCGCGGTCGTAATTATAGGAAATCTTTATCTCTTCTTCCTCGCTCAATCCCAGCAGCTCTTCCAGTATAACGTGGTCGACTACACTGACGTCCATCCTCTTGTATATATCCGAGTGGAAGTAGGGCATCATCCTGCCGGCGGCGGCTTCGTCCCGCAGCGTCAGCACCTGCAGCTTGTCACTATCCAGCCCGAAAAGCACCAGTCTTATATGGCTTTTATCAGACAGTATGGTATCAATCTTTTGCCAGACATCCGGCTGACTTAACGGCACCTCGGTTATGTCAAAAAACGAGTTTAGCTTGTCCGCCAGCCCACTCAATTTGGACGGCAGCAGGCCGCGCAGCAGGCGGTGCGGCGGCAGGATAACCAGACCGGGGTCGTCTATATCCACCAGTGTCATCATAACAAAGTTAAAGCCTTCGTCCGCCGTCGCCCGGGGGTCGGCGGCAAGCCTCTGCCGCTGGTAGGTCAGTGCGCTCTCATAGCGGTGGTGGCCGTCGGCGATGTAGAGCGGCTTTTTCCTAAAGGTATTGCATATACTTTCGATTACTTCAGGCTCGGCAATCCGCCAAATCTCATGCCTTTCACCATTTTCTCCATCCAGGCTGAACAGTAATTCGCAGACATCCGGCTTATCCAGCAGTGACGCCACCCGCCCTTTCCTGTCCTCATACATGGACATGATGGGGCTGGTGTTGGCTTTGAGCGCCCCCAGCAGGCTGATGCGGTCGTTCCTGGCTTCGTATAGCGTGCCTTCGTGAGGACGGACTATATCCCTGTGCCATTCTTCCAGCCTGACCCTGATGTTCAAACCGCGCCGCCTGTATTGCCTGCCGTTGCAGGCAAAATGGTGGTCGTGGATGTAGACCGCCGGTTTCTCGGCAATAATCAGAGCCTTTTCCTCCAGCCACTTCTGCATCACAGCCGCCGAGCGTGTATACCTGTTGTCCGTCGCCGAGTCCTGGGGCAGCTGGCGGTTGTGTTCTATGCGGACGAAGTTATGCGGACTGCGGTCGTAGAGCGCCTGCTCCATCTGCGGGGATATTATATCGTAGGGCGGGCAGATTACATCAGACAGGTCACCGACAATCAATGCGTTATAGTATACAGCGCGGAAGGGGCGGATTTGAGCCATATTATCTTATCTCCATAGTCTTTATTTTACTGCCAGCATATCCAGTAATGCCTTTTCGTCTATTACTTCTATGCCCATCTTACGGGCACGCTCCAGCTTGGAACCCGGCTCGGCACCGGCTACCAGGTATCTGGTCTTTCTGGTGACATCACCCTTGGCGGCGCCGCCAAGGGCTTTTATTCTCTCCTCCGCCTGCGGGCGGGAGAATCTCTCCAGTTTACCGGTGATAACAAACTCCAGCCCGGCAAGGGGCAGTTCCCCGGCTTCAGCCTCAACGGTTGCCGGCGGCACGTTTGCTTCCTTGAGTTTCTCTATTATCTTTCTGTTTTCATCGTTAGCGAAGAAGGCGATTATGCTGTCGGCAATCTTGGGCCCGATGCTATCGATTGATTCAAGCTCTTCCCTAGTCGCTTTTTCAAGCCTGTCCAGGCTGCCGAAGTGCTTTGCCAGCAGCTCGGCGGTCTCCCCACCGACATGACGGATACCCAGTGCATAAATAAAGCGCGCCAGCGGTCTGCCCTTGCTCTTCTCGATAGCCTCCAGCATATTATCGACGCTCTTCTCCGCCATCCGTTCTAAATCTATCAACTCATCGCGCCTGTCTTTAAGAGAGTATAAACCGGCGTAGTCCTCGACCAATCTCTCATTCAACAGGATGGCGCTCATCTTTTCGCCGATGCCGCGGATATCCATCGCTCCCCTGGAAGCAAAGAGCTCGATGCGCTGCTGCCTCTGGGCGGGACAGGCGGCGTTGGGGCAGTAGTACATCACCTCGCCCTCCGGCTTGAAGATATCGAAGCCACATTCAGGGCATTTGCCCTTCGTCTCTTCCATCAGGCTGAACTCTCTGGCGCCTTTGGGTCGTTTACCAGGCACCGGCCCGATTACCTGCGGAATAACGTCCCCCGCCCGCTGGATGATAACGGTATCGCCCTCGCGGATATCCTTGCGCCTGATGTCATCTTCGTTGTGCAGGGTCGCCTGCCGGATGGTTACTCCACCCACCACCACCGGCTCCAGGACAGCGTATGGATTCATTGTGCCCGTCCTGCCGACGCTTATCTTTATCTCCTTCAGCAGCGTATTCTCCTGCACCGCCGGGAACTTGTAGGCGACAGCCCACCTCGGCTCATGACCGATATTCCCCAATTGCCGCTGGGCATCCAGCTGGTCTATCTTGACCACGATGCCGTCGGCTTCGTATGGCAGACTCTCCCGCTCCTCTTTCCACCGCTCATAATATTCTTTTACCTGCTCTATTGAGCTTACTCTGCGGTTGTTGGGGTTGACCTTGAACCCCAGCGACTTGAGATACTCCAGCGTCTGCCAATGGCTCTGTGGTAAATCTCCACCCTCGGCGTAGCCCAGCATATAGATGTAGATATCCAGCGGGCGTCCGGCGGTGATGCGCGGGTCCAGCTGGCGCACCGAGCCGGCGGCGGCGTTGCGGGGATTGGCGAATAGCGGCAATCCTTCCTCCGCACGCTCGCGGTTGAGTTTGTTAAAGCCGGCTTTGGGCAGGAATACCTCTCCCCGCACCTCGAACTTTTGAGGGGCATTACCAGCTATGGAGAGCGGAATACTCCTGATTGTCCTTATGTTCCGGGTTATATTCTCGCCGCGAAAGCCGTCGCCGCGGGTAGCGCCGATGCTGAACATACCTTTTTCATAGGTCAGAGCCACTGCCAGTCCGTCAATCTTGTGCTCACAGACAAAATCGAAGTGGCTGCTGCCTGACAGTTTCTTTACACGGTTGTACCAGGCAAGCAGCTCATCCTCGGAGAAGGCGTTGCCCAACGAAAGCAGCGGGTGAGGATGCTGCACTACACCGAAAGCCTCCACCGGAGCGGCACCGACACGCTGCGTCGGTGAATCCGGCGTCAGGAACTGCGGGTATTCCTCCTCCAGTTGCTTGAGCTGTCGCATCAGCCCGTCGTATTCGGCATCACTTATCTCCGGGCTGTCCAGAACGTAGTACAGCCGGTTGTGCCGGTTTATCTCAGCCCTGAGCTTTTCTATTTTTTGCTTTATTGCGTCAAGCCCTGCCATTTCGCCTTTAGTATAACAAATAAGGGGCGGTTGATTAAATAAGGCGCAGGTATTATGCTTTAGGCTGATGAAATTGATTGTCGGGCTGGGCAACCCGGGCAGGCGCTATGCCGGCAACCGCCATAACATAGGCTTTGTCTGCCTAAACCATTTCGCACGGCTATACTCCATCCGCTGGGACAGGAAGCAGGCGAAAGCCAGGACTGGCGAAGGTATGGCAGGCAATAGCAACGCTCTGTTAGCCAAACCGCAAACCTATATGAACCTCAGCGGGCAGTCCGTCAGTCGCCTGGTGAACAAATATAAAATCGGTCTCGACGACCTTATCGTTATCCACGACGACCTTGATTTACCCCTGGGCAGAATCAGGATACGGCAGGGCGGCGGCAGCGGGGGGCACAAGGGCATCATCTCTATAATAGATGAACTGGGTAGCCGCGATTTTATCCGCATCAGGTTCGGCATCGGCAGACCTGCGTTCGCAGACGAAGACGACATAGTGGACTTCGTCCTCTCCGATTTCACACCGGATGAAAAAGACGCCATCAAAGCTTCCATCGCCCTGGTAAGCCAGGCAGTCTCCTGCCTGCTGGATGAAAGCCTTGAAACAGCTATGAACAAATATAACTAATCATTTTACCCTGTTTCTGCCAGGTGTTATAATCCCCTTGTTACAGGCTTTTTAGGGCAATGGAACAGAAAAGGCTAATCGCCGTTATCGGCGGCTCCCGCGCATCCAGGCAGGATATAGAGACAGCCGAGGCTGTCGGGCGGGAGCTGGCAAAGAGGGGCGCCGTCGTTATCTGCGGCGGCCTGGGTGGGGTTATGGAGGCCGCCTGCCGCGGCGCCGGCACAGAAGGCGGTTTGACACTCGGCATCCTGCCTGGCGAAAACCGCAAAGATGCCAACCAGTATGTTCAGATCCCGGTTGTTACCGGTATGGGTTATGCCCGTAATGTTGCCGTTGTCAGGTCGGCACAGGCGGTCATCGCCGTCGGCGGCAGCTACGGCACCCTGTCCGAGATAGCCCACGCCCTGCAGAGCGGTATTCCGGTAATCGGCGTCAAAACCTGGTCTCTATCCAGGGACGGCAAGCCGAACAGGGCTATCATCACGGCTGATAATGCCGTCGAGGCGGTGGAGAAAGCCTTCGATTTGATTGGAGATTGAGATGTCAATTATAAAAAGTCTCAAGGCACGGGAGATACTGGATTCCAGAGGCAACCCCACACTGGCGGCAGAAGTCATCCTCGCCGATGGCACCACCGGCTGGGCAGCAGTGCCCTCCGGAGCCAGCACCGGCAAACACGAGGCAGTAGAACTGCGGGATGGAGACAATTCCCGTTATAACGGAAAAGGCATCCTCAAGGCGGTTGCCAACGTCAACAATATCATCGCCCCGGCTCTGGTAAATATGCCTTCAACCAAGCAGGAGGATGTAGACCGCAAGCTGATAGAACTGGACAGCACTGAAAACAAATCAAAGCTGGGTGCCAATGCCATATTAGGAGCATCGCTGGCGGTAGCCCGCGCCGCTGCCAATTACCTGCAAACGCCCCTCTTTAACTATCTTGGCGATGACGATAACTACACGCTACCGGTGCCGATGCTGAATATACTCAACGGCGGCAGGCACGCCGCCGACTCGACCGACTTCCAGGAGTTTATGGTCTTCCCCGCCGGCGCTGCCACCTTCGCCGAAGCCCTGCGCATGGGCGCCGAGGTCTACCATAGCCTCAAGGCGGTGCTCAAAAGCAAGGGGCTGAATACCAATGTCGGCGACGAGGGCGGCTTCGCCCCCTCGCTCAAGTCCAACAGCCAGGCGATAGAATATATCTTGCAGGCAATTGATAAAGCCGGCTATCAGCCGGGCAAAGACTGCTTCATCGCCCTCGACCCGGCTTCCAGCGAGTTTTTCAAGGACGGCAAGTATATACTTGCCCGCGAAGGTAAGGAATTAAGCAGCCAGCAGATGGTTGAATATTATGTCAATTGGGTCAACAGCTACCCTATCGTCAGTATCGAGGACGGCATGGCTGAGGACGATTGGGAGGGCTGGCAGATGCTGACGCAGGCAATCGGCGACAGGATCCAGCTAGTCGGCGACGATTTATATGTTACCAACGTCAGCCGCCTGCGGCAGGGTATTAAAATGAACGCCTCCAACTCCATCCTCATCAAGCTCAACCAGATAGGCACCCTTACCGAGACCATCTCCGCCATCAGGACGGCGCAGCAAGCGGGCTGGACAGCGGTGGTCAGCCACCGCTCCGGCGAGACGGAAGATACCACCATCGCCGACCTTGCCGTCGGGCTGAACAGCGGACAGATTAAGACCGGCGCTCCCTGCCGCTCCGAGCGCACCGCCAAGTACAACCGCCTGCTTGAAATCGAAGCCGAACTGGGAGAAAAGGCGGTCTTCGCCGGCATGCAGGTTCTTAAAAAAACAAAGAGTCGAAGAGATGGATGAGCCAAGTATTCAAATCCCTCATCGCATAAACAAGTGGCTGTGCCACAAGCTGGAGTGCTTCGGCGATTTCGTCAAAGCCTACTCCGCCGATAAAACCGGCTGTTACCTGGAGCTTTTCGCCGGCTGCGGCGTCTGCACCTGCAAGGACAGCAACTGCAATGTGGACGGCAGCGAGCTGCGGGCGCTCAAGGGCGGCTTTCAAAGGTGCATTTTCATCGTCAGGGACAGCCACGAAGCCAGTCACTTGAGGAAGCTGGCGGCTACCGTAAAGGCTGACAGCACTGTCATTCACGGCAACTGCATCAGCGAAAAGATTATGCGCCGCGCCTTCGACCTCGTCCCCCGCTCCAGCTCCGGCCTGGCGCTGGTAGACCCGCCGGGCTATAACCGCCTGCGCTGGTCTACCATCAGAAAGCTGGCAACTCACGGCGCCGACTGGCAAAACCACAAGATGGACTTGCTTATAATCTTCCCTCTTGAGATGGCACTGTTGCGTAACCTCACCCGCCCCGACTGCGAGGCTTCCATAAACCGACTCTACGGCGATAGGAAATGGCAGGATATTAGACAGCAGCGGCTGGAGGAAAAGATAGACAACAGCCAGGCCCGAAAGCAGCTGGTGGCTCTGTTCAAGGACAATCTGAAGAAGCTCGGCTACCGCTATGTTGAGGACATTAAACCGGCGCGCTTCTCCAACCCGCCCAACTATCACCTCATCTGGGCCAGCGACAGCCATAACCGCCTGAAAGAGCTGACCGATATCTGGAGCAAGCCCCGCTACCTGCCCTGCGAGATGTTCAGCAACGGGTAATACTGATGAAGAAAATCGGCATCACCACCACCGTGCCCACCGAGGTCCTGATGGCTGCCGGCTGCCAGCCGGTTGACCTGAACAACGTCTTTATATCCGACGCCGACCCGGAACGCCTTGTCAGAATCGCCGAGAGGGACGGCTTCCCCCTTAACTGCTGCAGTTGGATAAAGGGCATATACGGGGTGTGTATGGAGTCGGATATAGATACCGTGATGTGTGTTACCACCGGCGATTGCTCCAATACCCTTATGCTGATGGAGGTGCTGAGGCTCAAGGGCTTTAAAACAATACCCTTCGCCTACCCGGAGCAGCCCGAAGCCGGGCAGACGCGGCAAGCCCTGAAGAAGCTGGCGGCTACACTGGGCACCGATTTAGCCGCCGCCGAAAAAATTAAAAAAGAGTTGGAACCCAGCCGACGGCTGATACACGAACTTGATGAACTTACCTGGCGGGAGGGGGTTGTCAGCGGCTTCGAAAACCACCTTTGGCTGGTGTCTGCCTCCGATTTCAACGGGGATTATCAACAATACTGCACCCAGGTACAGGATCTGATAGGCGAATGCCGCCAGCGAACCCCCTACCCCCAGGACATGCTGCGCATCGCCTATACCGGCGTGCCCTCGGTCTATGGCAGAGAGCTGTATAACTTCCTGGAGGAAAACGGGGCGCGGGTGGTCTTCAACGAGATTCAGCGCCAGTTCTCTATGCCGCAGCCTGGTAACTCTCTGGCAGAGCAGTATACCAGCTATACCTACCCATACTCTATAAACCAGCGCATCGATGATATAGCCACCGAGGTGGAGCAGCGGCGGGTGGACGGCATCATCCACTACGTTCAGGCTTTCTGCCACCGCGGTATCGGCGATATAATCTTCCGCAGCGCTCTGAATCTGCCTATACTGACCCTGGAAGGCAACGATGATTTCTGTCTCAATCAGCATATCAGGACGCGCCTGGAAGCCTTTAGCGATATGCTCAGACGCAACCCGAAAAGAATGATATATAATAAGCAGGCAACCGGCCAATAAAAACAGGAGGTGTAATATGACAACGCGCATCGGTATCAACGGATTCGGCAGAATCGGCAGGCTGACACTGAGAACAATCAACCAGTATCATAGGAATGAAATGGAGGTAGCGGCGGTCAACGACCTGGCCGACGCCGCCACCAACGCTCACCTTTTCAAGTGGGACAGCACCTATGGCACCTATGCCGGCGATGCATCCGCCAGGGACAAGGTTATAACCATAGACGGCAAGGATATAGAGGTATTCTCGGAGCGGGAGCCGGCTAATATACCCTGGTCGCAGCGTGGCGTGGACATCGTCCTGGAGTGCACCGGCATCTTTACCGATGCCATCAAAGCCGCCGATCACCTCAAGGGCGGTGCCAGGAAGGTAATCATCTCGGCGCCGGCTAAGAACGACGACGCCACCATCGTGCTGGGCGTCAACGAGGGCGTTTACCAGCCGCAGAAGCACAATGTTATCTCCAACGCCTCCTGCACCACCAACTGCCTGGCGCCGATAGCCAAGGTTTTGCAGGATAGCTTCGGTATAAATAATGGCTTGATGACCACCATACATGCCTATACCAACGACCAGCGGTTGCAGGACACCTACCACAAAGACCTGCGCCGCGCCCGGGCGGCAGCCGAGAATATCGTGCCGACGACCACCGGCGCCGCCAAAGCCATCGGGCGCGTACTGCCGGAGCTTGACGGCAAGCTGCACGGCGTCGCTATGAGGGTGCCAACAGCCACCGTTTCGGTGGTGGACCTGGTCGCAGAGGTGGCTAAAGACACCTCTGCCGAAGAGGTCAACCAGGCTTTCAAGTCCTTTGCCGAAGGGCAGATGAAGGGCGTTCTGGAATACTGCCAGCAACCCCTGGTAAGTTCAGACTTCAAAGGCAGCACAGCCAGCGCCATCTTCGATGCCCTTAGTACCATCGTCATCGGAGGCAACCTGGTCAAGGTGCTCGCCTGGTATGACAACGAGTGGGGCTACTGCTGCCGGTTGGCTGACCTGGCAAAGTTCATCGCTGACAAGGGACTATAATATTACACTTGCAATATTGACATTCGTAACGGGATGGGATTAAAATAGCGAGGTTCCCAACGCTATTTTACATGGAGGTTAAAAATGAAATTAGTCGTAATCGGTTTCGGGCAGTGCGGCAGCCGTATTGCCGATGAGTTTGCCCGCCTGAATAAGAGAGCAAAAAGCCACCGGGGGATTGAGATTACTCCCGGTGTTTTTGCTGTTAACACCGATGCCGCCGACCTCAGCGGTCTATCCACCATCAAGACGGACTACCAGCACCGCATACTGGTCGGCGGACGCAAGACCGGCGGTCACGGCGTCGGCAAGATAAACGAGCTTGGCGCCGAGATAGCCCGGGAAGACGCCGATAAGGTGGTCGATGCCCTCAGGGCGACCAAGCGCTTCTACGAGACAGACGGTTTCATGCTGGTGGCTGGCGCCGCCGGCGGTACAGGCTCCGGCTCCATCCCCATCATAGCCCAGCATATCAAGGAGCGCTACACGGACAAGCCGCTGTATGCCATGGTTATACTCCCATTCGAACACGAGGAGGAGAACGAGGAGCGCACCGTTTACAATACCGCCGTATGCCTGAAGTCCGTTTACTCGGTGGCTGATGCCGTCATACTGGTAGATAACCAGCGCTATGTACGCAAGGACTTCTCGCTGAAGAACAACCTGTCCAAGATAAACTCCCTGATTGTCGAGCCGTTCTACAACCTGCTTTGCGCCGGCGAGGAGAAGAAAGCCAGAAATGTCGGCGCCAAGACACTGGATGCCGGCGACATTATACAGACACTGCTCGGCTGGACGGTACTGGGCTACGGCGAGTCCAAGCTCAGCCGCCTCAAGCTTCCCTTCGGTAAGAAGGGATTCAGGGACAAGAGCACCGAGACCCACAAGGGCATCCAGGCGATGGACGAAGCCATCAGCGAACTGTCCACCTTCTGCAATCCCAAGGACGCCAGCCGCGCCCTCTATCTGCTCTCGGCGCCGGCTAAGGAAATCAATATGGACCTGGTCAAAGAGCTGGGCGACTGGCTTAAAGACCTGGCGCCCAACGCCATTATCAGGAACGGAGACTACCCGCGCCAGAGCGGCGTGCTGAATGTAACACTTATCCTCTCCGAGCTAAGCGATGTTGAAAAGGTGAGGAACTACTACAACAAGTCCACCAACCTGGTGCCGGTCATCAAGCAGAGGCAGAAAGATGTCGAGTCCAAGCTAAAGAACATCGACGACGTCGGCAAGGACATCCCCACCCTTTTATAGACAAATCCTGTTGTATTATTAAAACCCCCTCCCTTTACGAGAGGGGG
>Ga0180431_10004260_pt1 | contig 17972 bp, 7 predicted proteins | sample SS_ome_11_FD_132459 | JGI IMG/M metagenome (GOLD analysis project Ga0180431, IMG submission 132459) | Hypersaline lake sediment archaeal communities from the Salton Sea, California, USA - SS_1_MS_1 metaG | ecosystem: Environmental > Aquatic > Non-marine Saline and Alkaline > Hypersaline >... | reverse complement strand
ACCGTGGGCGGCGATACGCCCGCCGACCGGAACGTCATCTCGGGCAACGACCTGGATGGCGTCGCCATCCATGGCGGCGATACGGTGAGCAACACCGTCTGCGGCAACTATATCGGCACCGACGCTAACGGCACGCTCGATCAGGGCAACGTTACACACGGCGTCCACGTGTACGGCGGCACACACGACAACACCGTCGGGCCGGACAACGTCATCTCGGGCAACGGCGGGGACGGCGTCCGCATCTATGGCGCTGACACGACGAGCAACACTGTCTCAGGCAACCATATCGGCACCGATGCCGCCGGCACGGCCAGTTTGGGCAACGATGAGAGTGGTGTTTACATCGGTAATGGCGCTCACGACAACACGGTAGGGCCGGGCAACGTCCTCTCCGGCAACGGCGACGATGGCGTCGCGATCTATGACAGCGGCACGACGGGCAACTTCGTCTGGGGTAACTATATCGGCACCGATGGGAGCGGCACGGGCGACCTGGGCAACACCTGGGATGGCGTCATCATCGGATCGGGTGCGCAGGCCAACACCGTGGGGCCGGATAACGTCATCTCGGGCAACGGATGGGATGGTGTCCGCATCGTCAACAGTGGCACGATGAGCAACACCGTCTCAGGCAACCTCATTGGCACTGATGGAAGCGGCGCGGCCGACCTGGGCAACACGTCGAGCGGGGTCTGTATCGGTTGGAGTGCACAGGCCAACATCGTGGGGCCGGACAACGTCATCTCGGGCAACGACCAGCATGGAGTCTTTCTCTCTGAGGATGGCACGACCGGCAACGTCGTCCTGGGTAATCGCATTGGCACCGATGCCGGCGGCACGGCCGACCTGGGTAACAGCGGGAATGGAATCCTCATCGGCTACGGAGCCCAGGATAACACGGTCGGGCCGGACAACGTCATCTCGGGTAACGACATGGATGGCGTCGACATCCATTATGAGGGCGACACGACCGGCAACGTTGTCTTGGGCAATCGCATTGGCACCGATGCCGCCGGCACGGCCGATCTGGGCAACAGCCAGAACGGGGTTTCCATCAGAGGTGGTGCTCAGGGCAACACCCTCGGGCCGGATAACGTCATCTCCAGCAACGGTTTTAATGGCGTCTCTATCCACGATAGTGGCACGACGGGCAACGTCGTGGTGGGAAACGCCATCGGCACCGATGCGGGTGGCACGGTCGACCTGGGCAACAGCAGGGGGATCCTCATTTTGAATAGCGCGCAGGACAACACCATCGGGCCGGATAACGTCATCGCCTACAACCTCTTGGGTGGCGTGATGGTGGAGGGGAGCGGCACGGTCGGCAACGCCATCACCCAGAACAGCATCTTTCCCAGCACCATGGGCATGGGCATCGACCTGTTCAACGGAGCCAACGGCTCCATCGCCGCGCCCGTGATCGTCACCACCACCCTCGGCTCCGTCCACGTCGTCGGCACCGCCTGCCCCGGTTGCGCGGTTGAGCTGTTCGAGAACGGCGACGCCGGCGGGGAGGGGGAGACGTACGTGGGGGATGCCACCGCCGATTCCGGCGGCGCGTTCACCGTCACCGTCACCTACCTGAGCGACCCCTATCTGACGGCCACGGCGACCGACGCAGTCAGCGGCACCTCCGAGTTCTCGGCGGTGTTCACCGCCACGGTGACCGGCCGCCGTAGCATCTACTTGCCGGTCACCTTGAGGAACTAGTAAACCGAACCGGGCAAAGAAACCAGGTCTTCTCTGAAAACCTGGTTTCTGAATCACCAGATATGAAACCACTCTAGTTCATCGGCGAACCCCTGCTTGCGGGAGATTGCATTTCGATTGCAATTGCCCGCGGCTATTGACCCGCGCGTGGATTTCTGCTATAGTGAACACAGTCACGCAAGCAAGAGCGTTTTGTGGCTTGACTGTGGCCGCAGATATCAATCGGGGCAGCATGAGCATCTCGGTGCTAATGACAAGTGCAATCGAGCCTGCCCACCGTCAAGGTGTGACAGGCGCTACGGGTGTTGCACTGTTGAGGCCTGACGCGGAAGGCGGGGACAAACCCATGACCGCAAGTGATGTCAAGGGACAAGCGACTGTACAGGCCTACGAACTGACGGAACTTGTCAGGAGCCTTCAGGATCGACCCTGCCACGCCGGTCCTGACGACGCCGCAAAGTTCAAAGTCGCGCTGGAAGACGCCCAACAGATACAAAGATGCCTGGATGCTCTGCGCCACTCGATTAAAAGCCTATCACGTGAGCGGACCTCGTGGTATTACGATGTGCGTTGGTGGTCGGGATTGTTTGTTGGCCTGGTCATCAGCCTGGCAGTTTACGGGTGTCTCAGCCTCAGATGAGATCCTGCGAGTTGTTGAGATAGCATTGGAAACACGCTCCATAGGTGAGTGCGCGCCGGGACTAGTCCTGAAACCGGCCCCGAACTTGGCATTTTCCCGAGCCCCCGGGACGGGGGCGAGTGCCCGCGGCAGGCTCGCCATTGGCCCTCAGAGCCTTTGCCGTGAGTGTTTGCCCCCCGCACTTTGGCATTGTTCCCAGCCCCCGTCCCGGGGGCGGCGCTTGCAACACCCTCGTGAAATGCCCCACTGCTCCCAGCACCCGTCCTGGGGGCGTCGCCGCGCGGCTACACCCCGTGAAACGCTCTCATCTGGCGGGCCAGGACCCCACGCGGCCAACCGCGCGGCTCCGGCTGCGGTGGAGAGTGAGGCGAGATCGCCCCGACCTGATTGCTGGGGCGGTCTTGAATTGGCTGGGTTGGGGGTGTTGCTCCGTCTTGACATCCGCCCAGAGTGGCAATACACTATTGGTATGAGACCACTTTTATTCATCGGTGAACCCATACAGGTCCAGTTCGATACAGAACCGGCGCTGAAGAAGAAGCCAGGTTGCCCAGACCGGTTTGTCTGGGGCGGGGATACGTACTGGATCACGGAGCAACTGAGCGAGTGGCACGACTACACTCGGCGCGGCCGCATGGCGCGGAACATGCGTCCGACCCATGCAGCCACGGCTGCACGTCGCGGTTCGTGGGGCGTTGGAAGGGACTATTACCGGGTACGGACACATACTGGACAGGTGTTCGATCTCTATTTCGACCGGGCACCAAGGAGCGCAGACGACCGCCAGGGAGGATGGTTTCTCTATCAAGAGATGACCCAGTCCGAAGCTTGACCATCTCAACGCCCCAGCCCGCACCTCTTTGACTGAACGCCCACAGCAGGTGATAGAACGCGTGCGTTACCAGATTACCTCCATAGTACGCGAATGATGAGATATCACATCGGTGACATTATCATTTGAGGGAACTATCTGCCTTGGGTGACATTTTGTACGTACGAGGGTACGAGGGGTACGAGGTACGAGGGAAGAATGTTGACTTGGCGATGGGAACCTGCTATAATATTTCATGAAGCATCTCGACGGCAGTATCATCTCCTCTAGGTAGCGTTCGTTAAGGTCGTTTGGCCGTCATGATGGATGAAAGTTGCTTTTTCGGTAAAGCTACGTGCGGTTCAGCAGGTAAGCGCTTGACAGTCCCGTGTCGCCAGTGCAGTGGAGGAGGCGGCGAGACTATTTACCCTGCGAAGGCTTTATCTGTCCTCCCTGTTTGCTGTATGCCTCCTTTGTCCTTCGCTTCCCCCTGGGTCGAACTCTTCGATGGCGTCATTCCGCCATGCGCGCTTTCCTTCGTGCCATCCTATGCTGCCAGAGTGGCAAGGTGCTGGCAGTGTTTCAGGCTGTCCCAGCAACAGCCAGTGATGCGATCATAAGCTGGGTCGTTAGGTCGTGTTTCCGAGTCAGGCCAAGTGTTTGTTCGTGTGGTAGGGGATACACGTTGTCCGCCGGCGGTAGCGTGAAAGGAGCTATAAGATGAAGGGTCCCAGAATCACTTGTGGGGGTGTCTGGCACAAGGTATTGTCGTTGCTGACGGTTGGGAGCATGCTGTTGGCCTTCCTTCCGGTGCCGTCGTATGCGCGGGGCAGGCACGCTCCTTTCACGCCACCGGGGACCGGGGCAACTGGTCCCGCCAGGCCGTCCGTGCTCCGGGATGTGGACCTGGATGCTGCTTTTCATCTCGAGGAGACTGGAGCCGATGCCGCCGTGCGGGCGGAGGACTGGCCGCAGGTGGCAGTTGCCCCGCCACAGGCCCCGGACGCCGAGGTCAGGATCAGGCCCAACGAGCCTGTCCCCCACTGGCAGGCTGGAGAGCCTGTGGACTATACGCCAGTGCCCGGGCCATCGGTCCAGGGAGCGACCGCAGCTCGGGCCACCGGGCCGGTGCTGGCCGTTCATCCTGAATATCTCAACTTTGCCGGACAGCAGGGCGGGCTGAATCCTGGCAGCCAGGTGTTGGGGGTGGGCAATGCGGGCGTCGGCACGTTGAACTATGCGCTGGCGGAAGACATCCCCTGGCTGTCACTGAGCTCGACCTCCGGCTCCGTTGGCGCTGGCGAGCGCGCCGACGTCGTGGTCACGGTCAACACCGGTGGGCTCCTGGCTGCAGGCAGTCCCTACTCTGGTACCATCACCGTCGACAACTTGAGCGATCCCGCGGACGGGGAATGGGTGCACGTGCAGCTCTTTGTCGATGCCGAGGCTGGTTTCAGCACGCTCTACAGCTATGATTCAGCGGGCAACCTGCAGCGCCAGGTCAAGCCCGATGGGAGCGTGATCGACTATGAGTACGATTCGCTCAACCGGTTGACGTGCATCTCTTACCCCGATGGCACCTCTGTGGCCTATGGCTACGACGCGGTGGGCAACCGCACGGCCATGACCGACACCTGGGGCACGACCTATTACACGTACGACGACTTTGACCGTTTGACCGCCGTCTACTTCCCGGGCATCAGCCCGGTGCAGTACGAATACGACAATGCATACAACCTGACCCGCATCACTTACCCCAGTGGTCAGGTGGTCGACTATGGCTACGACGCCGACAACCGCTTGGTCAGCGTGGCCGACACTTCCGGCACGAGCGGCTACGACTATGACCCGGACAGCGGCCAACTGACCACCAAGACGCTGCCCAACGGCATCTATACGACCTACGGGTACGACGCCGACGGCCGGCTGACCGACGTGGCCAACCGGCAGGCCGACGCCAGCCTGATCTCCTCCTACCACTATACGCTGGACGGCAACGGCAACCGCACGTCTGTAGTCGAACAGACGCCGGGCGACACCAAGACGACGACCTATGGGTACGACGAATTGAACCGCCTGGAGGAAGTGACCTATCCCGACGGCCGGGCCGTGAGCTACGAGTACGATCCGCTGGGCAACCGCCTGGCGATGACCGACACCGTCAACGGCGTCACCCGCTACACCTACGACGCCGACAACCGGCTGTTGCAGGCCGGCGACGAGGTCTTTACGTACGACGCCAACGGCAACACCATCCAGCGTTCCTCGCCCACGCGCACGATCGACTACACCTACGACTATGAGAACCGGTTGGTGCGCTACGACGACGGCGAGACGGTGGTCGAGTTCGTCTACGACGGCGACGGCAATCGCGTGGCCAAGATCGTGGACGGTGAGCGGGTCAACTATGTGAATGACGTGAATGGCTGGCTCACCCAGGTGCTACTGGAAGCAGACGCGGACTGGTACGTGGACAAGCGTTACACACTGGGTCTGGATCGGATTAACCAGGCGGATGGGTCTGGGGATCCACTGTTCTACCTGTACGACAGTCCAGGGAAGAGTGTGACTGGCCTAACGGATGCTTCTGGGGGATTGGCTGACATATACAATTACGATGTGTTTGGGGGGACCGCTACCAAGACTGGGATCGTTGACAATGTGTACACTTACGATGGGGAGCAGAATGACCCGGAGACTAGTCTGATTTATCTACGCCGCAGATACTATGATCCCACGATAGGGAGATTCCTGACGCGAGACATCTTCCTGGGCTCGCAGAGGACTTCCCAAACTTTCAATCCCTATGTCTTTGTTGAAAATAACCCTGTGAATTTCGTAGACCCCTTGGGGCTCGTGAAGTGGTGGGATGCCACAGTTGCGGTCATAGGAATCATAGGTAGCTCAATAGGAGTGGTTTCATCAGCCGCAGCGGTAGTGGTTCCTGAACCAGCTACAACAGCTGTTGGCTTGTTTGGATTAATGCAATCCTCTTTTGCTTATCAGGCGTCTATTCGCAGACTGGCGAATGCTATCGCTGAGCAAGATGTTGTTCAGCCTACCCCGAGCGGTATTGGCGAACTAGTAGCTGGCAAGCCGGGGCAGGCTTTCGATTTGTGGAGTGGCCTTGTGCTTGGCAGGATCAATCCTTCCTCCGGCATGACGGGAGCCATCAGCGATTTTTCTAGTGCGGTTGGTGCAATCGATACTACTTGGCAGAGTGTGAAAGAGATATGGAGTTACATGCCTGACGATACACCTGGGAGGGCACTGGAAGCCGCTGATCTGGCAGCAAACGTTGCCACTTTCGGTCTTTGGGACGTGACCAAGCGGTGTTACAACTACTTCTTCCCTCCTCCCCCAGGCGGCGGCGGAGACTTTGGCGGCGTCGCCCTGGACAAGACCGCCGACCTGCTCCTCAACGTCGAGGACATCGCCGGTGCCACCTACGATCCCAACACCGGCCAGATCGTCTTCTTTGGCCAGCAGGACGTCACGCTCCCGCCCATGGACACGGATGACCTGGCCGTTGCCGTCAACTCGGTCTACGGTGGGCAGGACCCGGGCGTGAGCATCGGTACCGAGCCATCAGAGATCCCCGGCCAGATGAAGGTGCGCTACGATGGGCAGACCGCCGGGACCGAGTTCGGCTGGGTAATGTTCGAGTCCGACCGCGTCTTAAAGATCCTCAGCCTGGGCCAGGACAATATCACCGGTGCCCCCGTGACCTCCTCCGTCCCGGGCTACCAGAGCATGTTGGAGCGCGAGATCGAGTCGGGCGGGTGCACGCCCGGCGAATCCTCCAACCGCATGTGGTTCCGGCCCAAGGAGGTGCGGCTGGTGCGCTCGGCCGACGGCGTCTCGATGGTCTTTGACGCCGTCAGCATGGAGGTCCTGACCGAGAGCAAGTACGAGGGTGGGGTGGTGGGCGATCCCGAGTCCGAGGACTTTGCGGCCCACTTTACCGCGCATTACGACGATTTCGCCGCCGAGTATTCCGAACTCGAGGAACTGGAGCAACTGGGCAAGATGGTGGCCGTCGTCAAGTGGATCCGCGATAATGACATCCCGCTCGACGTTTCATTCCTGGACAACTATGTCGTGAACGCGTACAGCACGCCGGACTATACGCCCGAGACCACCGTCAGCGGCAGTTCCGGCAGTTGCACCATCGTCATCACCGGCGGCGTCACGTACCGCCCGCCCAACGAGTACCTGGCCGATGATCCGGGCGACCCGATGACCGGCGGGATGAGTAGCGCGGCGTTGAGCCAGCGGCCCAGCGAGACGGCGTTCATGTGGAGCTTTACGGTTCCGTCCGGGCTCCAGGCCACGGGATTGGCTGCTGCTCAGGAGGATTACACCGCCATCGCCCAGTCGCTGGCCCGCAGCCGAAAGGACGGCAACTTTGGCCTGCCCCAGACCGACATGGCCTTCCCCATCGCGGGCGACCTCTCCCTGCACCTGACCCGCTATTACAACTCGTTCTACGACGAGCCCTCGGGCTTTGGCGGTGGCTGGGCCGAGACGCCCTACCAGCTCCTCTTCCCCGGCTTCAAGCAGACCTTTTCCTTTGGCAGCACCCTCATCAAGACGCTGCACGCCCAGATCACCGTCATCGAGCGCCCCGCTGGCCGGGAGGACGTCTACGTACTGCTGGGCCTCGACGATGCCGACCGGGCGCTGTACACCCGTTCGGGCTCGGCCGAGCTCCTGCGCGACAACGACGACGGCACCTTTACCCTGACCAAGAAAGACGAGACCCAGATCGGCTTTGATGAAGCGGGCCGCCTCATCTCCATCACCGACCGCAACAGCAACCAGGTGGTCTATACCTACAGTGGCGGCCGTCTCACGTGCATCTCCCAGCCGGGAGGCCGGCGGATCGATCTGACCTACGACGGGCAGGGGCGGGTGGTCCAGGCCGCCGGCCCCGGGGGGCGCACGATTACCTACACCTACGACGGGACCGGGCACCTGGCGACGGCCACTCAAGTCGCCGCCGGTCAGACCGTCACCTACACCTACGACGCGGACGGGTACCTGATCCGGGCCGTGGACAACCGGGGCAACGTGGTCTTTGACCAGGCGTTCGACGTCTATGGCCGGGCCACTGACCAGACCTTTGGCGGCACGGCCGACTTTGACCTGGACTATGACCTCGGCAGCCGGCAGACCGCGATCACCGATCCCAACGGCAACTCTACCCGCCGCTTCTTTGACTCTGACTACCGTCTGCTCTCCAGCACCGATCCGCTCAGCAACACGCTGGCAGTCTCATATGCTGGCGACTATGGTCCGAGTGTGATCACGGATACCCGGGGCGCGCGCACGCAGTACTTTTACGACGTGCGGGGCAACGTGGCCGCCATCCTGGATGACCAAGGCCGTCTGACCCGCTTCTACTATGACGGCAGCGACAATCTGATCGCTGTGCAGGATCCACGGGGCGAGGAAACGGCTTTCTGGTACGATGACGACGGCAATATGACGGACATCTACCACGAGGTCACGCTGGTCTTTGACGGGAGTGGCAACCTGATCACCTTTAGCTACGATCCCACCAACGTCACCACGCTGACTTACGACGGCAGCGGCAACCTGGTTTCTGTCACCGATCCCGAGGGGAACACGCGCGAGTTGGACTATGACGCCCACGGCGTGATGACTGCCATCACCGAGGCCAGCGGCCTGGGCACCGACCTGCAGTACGACGCACTCTCCCGCCTGACGCAAATCAGCAACGACGCGGGCCAGTCCGTCGCACTTGGCTACGACGATGCCGACAACGTCACCTCCATCGCCACCGATGCCGGGACCGTCCACTATACGTACGATGGCAACAACAACCTGGGCTCGGTGACCGACGCCAATGGGAACCCGCCCACCCAGTTCGGCTACGACGAACGCAACAACCTGAACCGGGTGACCGATGCCGCTGGTGGGATCACAGACTATACCTACGACGTCATGGGCAACCTGGTCTCGGCCGATCTGCCCAACGACACGTCGCTGGGGTACGACTACGATGAGCTGAATCGCCTCGTCCGGGTGGTACACGGCGCTGGCGACCTTGACAGGGACCGTTTCGTCTACTTGCCCGTCGTGCTCAAGAACGCCCAGTAGGGGGTGGGCGGTAGAATTGGGGGAATGGGGCAACGGTGATTATCCTACGAAGCGGGTTTCCGCGCGTTGGGCTTCCCAAGCAGAACAGGAGACTGAGGCGACAGAGTGTCTGCTCCCGGCTGGTATCCATCGTGCTGCTCATCGCAGGCGGCCTAATGCTGGCATCCCCTTCTCTGGCGGATTTGATCAACGTCAATCTCAACGGGCCATTGGCGCTTGGCGGTGTTTCCACTTATCAGGTTAGCCTGGACGGCAGTCGTGTTGTCTATCAGGCTGAGTATGATCTCCATAGTGTGCTTGTAACCGGGGGTAACGCAGTGAAGCTCAACGGTCTCGGCAAAGTCGACAACTTCCAAATCAGCCCAGATAGTGGCTGGGTCGTCTACGAGACATGGGGTATCTCTGGGGCCAGTTGGGGTCCGTATGCGGTGATTGAGAGTGATCTCTACAGCGTGGCTCTCGCTGGCGGTAGTCCAGTTTGGCTCTCTAGCGGGGTAATATCAAGCTTGCAGATCAGTCCGGACAGCAGTCGGGTTGTCTATCACTTCACGCTGCCAAGAGATGGACTCTATTACAGTGAGCTCTATAGCGTGTCTTTGACTGGGGGAGGTGCGATCAAGCTCAATGATCCGTTAGGTGAGTACGGTACCGTACAGGAGTTCTTGATCAGCGCGGACAGCAGTCACGTTGCCTACCGCGCCGACCAGGACACAGATGGGGTGTATGAACTCTACAGCGTGCTTCTCTCTGGGGGCAATCCGGTCAAGCTCAACGCTTTCCTGGTCGTTGGAGGAGATGTCCGATCTAATTTCCAGGTCAGCCCCGACAGCAGCCGCGTTGTCTATCAAGCCGACCAGGATGCAGACAGTGTGTTCGAGCTCTACAGCGTGCCTCTGGCTGGGGGTAGCCCAATCAAGCTCAACGACTCTCTGGTCAGCAATGGTGACGTGGATACCTTTCAGGTTAGCCCTGACAGTGGTCGCGTTGTCTACCTAGCCGACCAGGATATGGATGAAGTGTACGAGCTTTACAGCGTGCCTCTGGCTGGAGGTAGCCCGACCAAGCTCAGTGGCTCTCTGATCAGCAATGGTGACATAGACACCTTTCAGATTAGCCCTGACAGTGGTCACGTCGTCTACCTGGCCGACCAGGATATGGATGAAGTGTACGAACTCTACACCGTGCCCATAACCGGTGGTAGCCCAACCAAGCTCAGTGGCTCTCTGACCAACAATGGTGATGTGGATACCTTTCAGATTGGCCCCGACAGTGGTCACGTCGTCTACCTGGCCGACCAGGATATGGATGAAGTGTACGAGCTCCATAGTGTATCTCTGGCTGGAGGTAGCCCGACCAAGCTCAATGGCTCTCTGACCAGCGATGGTGACGTTGACACCTTTCAGATTAGCCCCGACAGTGATCACGTCGTCTACCTAGCCGGCCAGGATATGGATAAAGTGTACGAGATCTACACCGTGCCCATAATTGGGGGTAGCCCAACCAAGCTCAACGGTCCACTGGTCGATAAGGGCAATGTAATCGACTTCCAGATCAGTATGGACAGTAGTTGGGTCGTCTACTTGGCGGACCAGGATACGGATGAATTGGATGAGCTCTTCAGCGTGCCTCTGGCTGCAGGCAGCTCGGTCAAGATCAACGATGCCTTGCCAGTTATTGGTGATGTGCTGCACTTCCAGGTCAGTCCGGACGCCAGTCACGCCGTGTATGTGGCTGACCAGGACACAGACAGGGTGCATGAGCTCTATAGTGTGCCGCTGGTTGGGGGGAGCGCGGTCAAGCTCAACGGCCCGTTAGTCGATGGTGGCAATGTGCAACTTGATTTTCGGGTCACCCCAGACAGCAGTTATGTCGTCTATCGAGCTCGTCAGGATAGACGGAATGATGAGCTTTATGGCGTGCCCATAACTGGCGGCAACCCGGTCAAGCTCAATTTGCCGCTGGTCACGTTCGGCGATGTTTTGTCGTTCGAGATCAGCCCGGACAGTAGTTGGGTTGTCTACCGGGCCGAGCAGGACACGTACGGGGTAGCCGAGCTCTACAGCGTGCCCTTGGGTAGCGGCAGTGTGGTGAGGCTCAACGGCCCGCTGGTCAGTGGTGGAGGGGTGGGACTCTACTCCTATGCCGGCTTCCGGATCAGCCCAGACAGCAGCCGGGTGGTCTATCTGGCCGATCAGGACACGGATGAAGTGTACGAGCTCTACAGCGTGCCCCTGGATGGGGGCAGTGTGGTCAAGCTCAACAGTCCGCTGATCGAGTACGGCGATGTGGGGTATTACTCCGATCCCAGCTTCCGGATCAGCCCAAACAGCAGCCGGGTGGTCTATCTGGGCGATCAAGACACGGATGAAGTGTACGAGCTCTACAGCGTGCCCCTGGATGGGGGCAGTGTGGTCAAGCTCAACAGTCCGCTGGCCGATTACAGCGACGTGCACTCTGACTTTCAGGTTAGCCCAGACAGTGGTCATGTCGTCTACCGTGCTGACCAGGATGTGGCTGGGATGGATGAGCTCTATAGCGTGCCCCTGGGTGGGGGCAGTGTGGTTAAGCTCAACAGTTCGCTGGTCTCATTTGGCGATGTTTTGTCGTTCGGGATCAGCCCAGACAGCAGCCACGTCGTTTACGTAGCTGACCAGGACAGAGATGGAGTACACGAGCTTTACAGTGTGCCCCTAGTTGGCGGTAGCCCGGTCAAGCTTAACGGCTCGCTGGTCAGCGGCGGAGATGTAGAGTTCTTTCAGATTAGTCCAGACGGCACTCGGGTTGCCTACTTGGCCGACCAAGATACAGACGAAGTAACAGAGCTCTACAGCGTGCCCGTGACTGGGGGCAGCCCGATCAAGCTTAATGCCCAGTTGGTCGAGAGTGGGGAGGTTTCTAGCTTTCAGGTCAGCCCAGGCAGCAGTGGCATCGTTTACCGGGCCGATCAGGATATCGCTGGGGTGTATGAGCTCTACAGCCTGCCTCTGGCTGGGGGCACTCCGATCAAGGTTAGCACATCACACATTACCGATGGTGATGTGCGTACTTTTCAGGCCGGCCCGGACATCGCTTGGGTTGTCTACATGGCTGACGAGTGCATAGACGAGGTGGTTGAGCTTTACGCGAGCTATGAAGAGCCCGCCGACCTTGAAATCACCAAATCTCTCATATCCTCTGATCCTCTCGCGCCGGGTCAGATCCTTACTTACACCCTGGCCTTCAGCAACACTGGCCCAGGTAGAGCGATTGGCGTTTCCGTCGCCGACGTCGTGCCGATCAGTGTCACTCATCTAAACATCATCGGCGGTGGAGTGACCATGACTCCAACCGAGGGGTTCGCATATCTCTGGGAGGTACAAGACCTGATGGTCAACGCCGCCGGGGCTATTACGATTACGGGCATGCTCAGCCCTGGCCTGAGCTCCAACGCATCTATCACGAACAGCGCCACTATTGCCGCCAGCACAGTTGATCCTAGCCACCACAACAACCATAGTGAGGTGAGCGCGACCGTCATTTCTCGGCGAAGGGTCTATCTGCCAGTGGTGTTGAAACACTGATCATGTGAGCCCTGCTGAGCAAGGACAACGCATACGCACTATCCCTTCTGTGTTGCCGAGGGAAAGAGCTTTACGAGCCAAGGCGGCACGTATCAGCCACGAGAGTTGTCACACCCGCCGCCAGCGCGGACCCTGAGGCGTATCCTCGATCGCGTATCCCATCCGCGCCAGTTGGTCGCGCAGCTCGTCGGCCTGTGCCCATACCTTTGCGTCTCGGGCTGCCTCCCGCTCCTCGATCAGTGCGGCGACCTCCGGCGGCAGGGCACGCTTTGCTCCCTCCGCCGCCAGGACTGCCTCTACCATCTCGGCAGGCAGCCCTTCGTCCAGGGCCGGGATTCGTATTTGCCCCAGCACCTCCAGCGGGAAGGTCGCCCCATCGGGGAAGGCGTGTTCCTCCCCGACCCGGCACACCGTGGCCCCGCCCAGTCCCATCACCTGCGCTGTCCCCTGCGCAAAGTCGAGCACCACCGCCGTGTGCTCGTCGATCCCCAGCAGCGTCGTCGAGGGGGGCAGCATGGCCTCCAGACGGCGCATACGTTCCACGCCCATAAAGGCGTGGCTCGTGTCCAGGTTGGCGCCGCCCTCCTGGTTGTTCCAGTGTGTCACGACCGCCAGCTCCAGCCCGTAAGGGCGCAGTAGGTCCAGCCCGGGCACCCAGTGTGGGTCCTCGCCGACCTTGTAGATCTCATAGACGGGGAGGGCGTGCGTGCCCGTGGCGATGGCAAAGGCGCTGGCCAGTGCTAGGACTGCCCCCCTCCGCTGCCGGGCCAGCATCAGGTGCCAGGTCCACGTACCCGCCAGGTGACGGATGGCGTAGGTAGGGCTGCCGGGGCCAGCAAATACATAATTCGCCGCCAGGAGCGGGGCGGTCAGGTCCGGATCGTCGGTGCTGTGGGGCCCATCCCGGCGGCGCGCGGGCACGACCGTCACCTGTGGGGAATAGTTCTGCAGGTTGTGCTCGACGAACTTGGCCAGCCGGCCTGCCACCCACGCAGAGTTGGGCTGAAAGCCGGCCGGCGTCTCGAGGATCGCCACCTGGATCGGCGGGTCGATCCGCTGGAAGAGCATCTCGTGTACCCGCCGACCGGCGGGCGCGATCTCTCCCGAGCCAAAGAGCGCCACCGGCCCCGGAATTGTCTCTCTTGCGTTTGCTGCGCCGGGCGTCATACTGATCTGGAGAGCCTCCTGCGGCGCAGCGCGCTCACGATCAGCATCACCGCGACGACCGCTGCCATCGCCCAGGCGGCAGTCGCGACCACCGGCGTGGCGGCGTGCTTGACCGCGATGCCCGCGAACGCCCACACGATGACAAGCATGTAGGCCACGTCCCCGCGGGTGAGCCCCATCGCCGTCGCGATCCCCGCGCCAGCGATGAGCATGACGACCGTCCACGCCTCAGGACTGATCCCCCAGCCGCCCCAGTTCACATAGTCCAGCAGCGACGTGACGTTGGCGATGGTCGCGACGGTGATCCAGCCCACGTAGATGCTAAAGGGCACGTGGGCGAGCCACTTTTCGGCGGCGGGGACGCGGGCGCGGCCGACCTCCAGGCGCAGGTAGGTCGCGATCAGCAGCAGCAGGAGCGCCAGCATGGCCACGACCGTCAGCGGAAAGACCTCGTAATGCCACAGGAACAGCCATGTCACGTTCGCCACGCAGCTCAGCGCGAACGCGTAGCCCGCGCGGCGCAGGCGTGGGTTTTCCCGCTGGGCCGGCAGCGCCTGGTAGATCGTGAACGCCAGCAGTGCCAGGTAGATCAGGCCCCAGATGGAAAAGACATAGCCGGCGGGCACGAAATAGACCTGGAACTGGTCCGATACGTCGCCCGTCGTCTGGCCGTTGAGCGGGAGCGCGTTCGCCAGACCGTTGATCACGATAGTGGCAGCAAAGGCCAGCACGTTGATCAGTTGTCTTGCTGTATCTCTTTTCATCTCTGCTTCCCCTTTCCTATGCCGTGTTTCTATAAGTACAGAGCAGAAAGCTCTACATGTTGCGTTGCGCCTTCGCTGTGAGCCCCGTCTCGGGGCAACCGATGTACATTAGCAGCCGTTGATCGCGCAGCACCGCCCCCGGGACGAGGCTGAGAGCAACGTGTTGCGCATTCGCTCTGAGCCCCGTCTCGGGGCGACTGATGCACGTTAGCAGCCGTTGATCGCGCCGTGCCGCCCCGAGACGAGGCTGAGAGCAAGGTCAAAGTGTAGGGATCGCCAGGCGGCGACTAGAAATGTGCTTCGTACCCTGCGATGTTCAGTTCGTCCCGCATGATCTGCAGTTCCTGGCGCAGGTTGGGGTTGACAGGGACGCCCTGTTCCTGGATGATCATTTTCTTTTCGTGCTCTTTTTCGCCTGCCACGTAGATGCGGTCGTGGCCGGGCGCTTTGCGTGCGTCCTGCAGCGCGCGCATGATCTGGCCGGTGATGCGGCGGGAGACGTCGACCGGCACAAAGTGCTCGACGTCGATCGCCAGGAAAAAGTGGCCCAGCATGTAGGGGCGGCGGGAGCCATCCTCGGCGAACCCGAGCAGGTCCTTCATGAACATCCCCCCGCACAGCGAGGCGGACAGGATCTCGACCATCGTGCCCAGGTCGTACCCCTTGTAGCCGGCGAATTCCTCGCCCGCGCCGCCCAGCGGCAGGAGCGCGGCCGTCGCTTTGCCAAAGTCCTCGAGGATCTGGTCAGGGTCGGTGAGCGGATTCCCCTCGTCGTCGATGACCCAGCCTGCGGGCACGGGCTTTTCGGCGCGGGCGGCGACCTCGATCTTGCCCCGCTGGGTGATCGGGGTAGCGCCGTCGTAGCAGAAGGGGAAATCCATGTCCGAAGGCGCGGCGAAGGCGATGGGGTTGGTGCCCAGCATCGGCTAGGTGCTAAAGGTGGGGGCGACGGCCGGCCGGGCGTTTGTCACAGTAAAGCCCATCAGGCCCTCGGCGGCGGCCATCAGCGGGTAATAGCCGGCGATGCCAAAGTGGGTGCCGTTGCGCACCGTCACCGCGCCCAGGCCGTACTGTTTGGCCTTGTCAATCGCCATGCGCATGGAGCGGTGGGCGATCACGTGGCCCATACCATGGTGGCCATCGACCAGCGCCGTCGTCTCCGTCTCCTTGACGATCTCCATCTCGGTCTTTGTAAACTGGACGCCGGCCTGGATGCGGTCGTAATAGTACTTGAGCCGGCCCACGCCGTGCGACTCGATCCCCCGCAGGTCGGAGGTGATGAGCACGTCGGCGCAGATGCGGGATTCGTCCTCGGGGACGCCCAGGCCCTGGAACACGTCCATCATGAAACTGTGGATGACGTCCACGGGGATGTAGGTGATGTCAGTCATGGTTGTTCTCCTTAATGGTGGTTTCCCTCCTTCATAGGCGTGCGCTCGCTGGGGTCATTATAGCACAAGTCTATGCCAGGCGACAGGAAATCGCGCTGAAGGTAGGACAGGATGCCATCTTGTTCGATGGGTCAGAAACCAGATTTTTAGGCATCTCTCAAGCGAAATGGCCCTCGCCGGGAAGGCTTCTCGTAGGCAAAAGTGATGCCTTTGGGGGAAGAACCTGGTTTCTTTGCCCCGGTGGGGGGCTGAACATCAAAAGGGGCCGTGGCGTTTACGCCGCGGCCCCCTTCCTCCCCGTCTACGGTCTACTGTCTACCGTCTACTCTGCCCCCACGCTCACCGAACCTGACCCCTGGTCGATCACCAGCTCGATCGTGTGCTCCGCCTCGCGCCAGTCCTCCGTCTCCCACGCGCCGTCTCTGTCCCGCTCGCCCTCCACCAGCCGGAAGCGTTCGTCGGGCCGGAAAGCGCCGCTGCCTGAATCGAGCACGACGCGCACACCTATGTCGTCGGGGATGGCGATATCCAGCGGGCCGGAGCCGCCGTCGATCCGGGCCACGAATGTGTTGCCGGATGGCAGGACCATCTCGACCGGGCCGGAGCCGGCGTCGAGCTCCAACTCGTCGAGCTGGAGCCCCGCCAGGTCAAAGTCATAGGTGCCGGAACCGGCGTCCAGCGTGAGATCGAGGGGTACGTCAGGGCTGAGGGCCACGTCCCAACGATCCTCCACACTGCCGGCAATCTGTATTGGCCCGACCCAGGGACCGGAGAAACGCTGGTCGAGCAGGACGTCGACCTGGTCGTCGCGCCGGTCCACGTCAAAGATCAGCTCGCCCCGGTAGGCGACGTCGCCCTCGATCAGGTTGGCCGGATCGCGCAGCGCGCGCAACGTGCCCGGCGCGCTCGTCCAGTCGATCGTCACGGAGGCGCGCTCCACGCCCGCCAGCGGGTACTCGATGTGCTCGGCGCGCAGCTCGGCTGACGGGGTCAGGTTGGCCAGCAGCGGGATGTCCTTGGCAAAGAGCACCAGGACGACCGCGCCGCCGACCAGCAGCACGATCAGCAGCCCGCTGACGATGGCCCCGATGGTCGAGCGGCGGCCGATGAGCACGTCGATGCCGAGCGCGATCAGCACGAGCGGCCACAGCCGCCACAGGACGTTCCACGATTGCCAGGGCACATAGCCCAGGTTCGAAAGCAACAGCAGGATGCCCGCGCCGACGAGCACCAACGGCCAGAAGACAGAATGCGGGCGACGTCGTGGCCGGCGGTATTCTGTCCCTGGCTCATCACCAAATGGGCCGTGAACGTTTGACATAACACACCCTCCTTCATCCAACGGGATATCTGGAACAGACGCTTCCATATCTATACGCGTGTGAACGCACGGGGTTGCAGCTCTGCCTCTCTGGTCGTCGCCACGTGCTTGTGACCAAGCGCGCCCTGTGTCTTGATGATGCTCCCCGCGGACTCGCTCACCCACCGGGTGAACGTGTGACGCGTCTGGTGCAGTTGGCAGTCACGTGTTTTCGTGCTACACTGACCTGCTGGCCCATATGCTGGAACGACTGGTCCAGCAAAAAGATGCCTATGCGCACGCGCGACAGCGCCACCTCTCATTCTGGGACGCCATGATCGTCGCCAGTGCCATTCAGTTGGGCCGCCAGACGATCTGGTCAGATGACTTGAGCAAAGGGCAGGTCTATGACACTGTGACTGTAGCAAGCCCTTTCTAGGGCGGCTAGCCAATATTCCCAGGGAAGAACCTTATATGCTCCCATTTGTCGTCGCCATTTT
>Ga0180431_10004259_pt1 | contig 17974 bp, 13 predicted proteins | sample SS_ome_11_FD_132459 | JGI IMG/M metagenome (GOLD analysis project Ga0180431, IMG submission 132459) | Hypersaline lake sediment archaeal communities from the Salton Sea, California, USA - SS_1_MS_1 metaG | ecosystem: Environmental > Aquatic > Non-marine Saline and Alkaline > Hypersaline >... | reverse complement strand
TTTTCTCTTCTCCCTGACCGAGTCCATCGGCTTGAGGGTGGCGGCCTCGCCGGTGAAGAGCTTTTCGATGCCGATGCTCGTCGCTCCTTCCTTCTTCATCGCCTCGCAGATGTCGCACGGCTCCTGGATGATGTCCGGCTCCGTATAGGCGCTGACGAACCCCTCGTAGTTTCTCAGGATGATCTTGTGATCGCTCCTGCTGATCATGTACTGGGGCATCAGGGGGATCTTCCCGCCGCCGCCGGGGGCGTCCACCACAAATGTGGGGATGGCCATGCCGCTGGTATGTCCCCGGAGCCGCTCCATGATCTCGATGCCGGCGCCGATGGAGGTGCGGAAGTGCTCGATGCCCACCGACAGGTCGCACTGGTACAGGTAGTAGGGTCGCACCCGGATCTTCAACAGCTCGTGGAGCAGCTTCTTCATCACGTGGATGCAGTCGTTGACCCCCCGGAGCAACACCGACTGGTTGCCGATGGGAATCCCCCCCCGGCTCAGCCGGTCGCAGGCCGCGGCGGACTCGGGCGTCACCTCCTTGGGGTGGTTGAAGTGGGTGTTGAACCAGATCGGGTGATATTTTTCCAGCATGGCCACTAATTCCTGTGTGATGCGCTGGGGCAGCACCACCGGCGTCCGGGAGCCGATGCGGATGATCTCGACGTGGGGGATGTTTCGAAGCTCGGAGAGGATCCATTCGAGCTGGTCGTCGGACATGGAGAGGGGATCGCCGCCGGAAAGCAGCACGTCCCTGACCTCCGGGGTCTCGGCGATGTATTTGATATCCGCCGCCAGCTCCTTCCGGGAGCGCATCTGGTCATTGACCCCCACCATGCGCCTCCGGGTGCAGTGGCGACAGTACATGGTGCACTGGTCGGTCACCTGGAACAGCACCCGGTCCGGATAGCGATGGGTCAGCCCCGCCACTGGGGAGTCCTCGTCCTCGCTCAAGGGGTCTTCCATGTCCTCGGGCGCCTTGACCGTCTCGTGTATATCCGGCACGCCCTGTTTGCGGATCGGACATTTCGGGTCGTCCGGATCCATGAGGCTGGCGTAGTAGGGGGAGATGGCCATGCGGAACCGGCTGAGGGTCTCCACAACGCCCCGCTCCTCCTCGTCTGAGAGGCGAATCACCTGTTTCAGGCCGTCGATATCCGTGATGCGGTTCTTCACCTGCCACCGCCAGTCGTTCCAGTCGTCCTCGCTGACGCCGGAATAGAGCGGAATATCTTTGTAGTTTCTCTGTCCAGAAAAATGTTTCATGTTACCCTCTCTCGAAAAATGCCGACCCGTTATATGCCCACATCGATCCGGGCCTGGGCCGTGGCCTCGGTCAGTACCGAGACCCCCTCCAGAAGCGCCTCCTCTGTGATCATCAGGGGCGGGTTCATCTTCACCGTGCCGCCTCCCGGCCCCAGGGGGGCGTAAAGCATCAGGCCCTTCTGGACCGAGTGCTCCACTATTCGAAAGGCCAGCTCGTGAAACGGCTCCTTGGTGTTCGGCTTCACCATCAGAAGCGCCGCCACGAGGCCCTTCCCCGATACTTTGCCGATCACGTCCGGGTTGTCTTTTTGCAGCTCTCCCAGCTTCTCGTGGAGCACCTCCCCCATGAGCCGGGAGTTCTCCACCAGCCCCTCCTTCTCCATGATGTCGATGCTGGTGAGCGCCGAACAACAGGTCAGGGGATTGCCGCTGTGGGTGGAGGTCATCTCCCCGGGGCCGTAATAATCCATGAACCGGGAGCTGCCGATGACCGCGGCGATGGGAAGCCCCCCGCTCATCCCCTTGCCGCAGCAGATGATGTCCGGAGCGATCTTGTAATGCTCGATGGAGAAAAACCTGCCGCTGCGGCCGAACCCGGCCTGCACCTCGTCGTCGATGAGAAGCGCCCCGGCGTCGTCGCACCAGGCCCTGAGCTTCTTCATGTATTGTTCGGGATAGAACCCGGCGATCCCGCCCTGGTATGCCTCCATCATCACGCCGCAGACCCGCTCCTTGGGGATTCCCTGCTTCTTCAACGAGTCGGTGAAGACCGAGAAATCGGTGTTCTCGAACCGGTAGCCGTCGGGAAACGGCACCTGGACGAAGGTGGGGTCAAGCCCGCCGATCCAGTCCTTGAGGGAGGGGATCCCCCCGGCAAGCTGTGAGCCCATCGTCCTGCCGTGAAAGGAGCCCTCAAAGGTGACGATGACGTTCTTCTCCGGGCCCACGGTCCTCATGCCGTGGGTCTTGGCCAGCTTGATGGCGTTCTCGGTGGCCTCGGCTCCGGTGGTCACCAAAAAGACCTTGTCGAGCCCCGGCGGGGCCAGCTCCACCAGGCGCTTGACCAGCTTCGCCCTCGGCTCGTTGGGAAAGCAGTAGGAGTGAATCATCCCCCCCTCTATCTGGTTGATGAGGGCCGCCTTCATCTCCGGGCGCAGGTGCCCGCAGTTGGCCACCAGCACGCCCGAGGAAAAATCGATCCACCGGTTGCCGTAGGCGTCGTATACGGTGAAGCCCTCGGCCCGATCCCAGACCACCAGGGGCTGGCCGCTCATGGAAAGGGGCTCGTAGGTGCGCAGGTCCTCAAGGAGTGGTAGGGTCTCCGGCACCGGGATGTCCGTCGTGATGGTGCGATGGGCGGTTTTGATTTTCTCGGTCTTTTTGGGCGTCAGCTCAAAATTCATATATGCCATCGTCATACCTCTTCATATCTCATTATATCTATTATTTAGTATCTATTATTCACTCTTTCGCTGCAGCTCCTTCGGCGTTACGCACACGCCCCGGGCCCGGACCACGACCACGGGATCTGTCAGCACGTCCGCCGCGGAATCGGCGATGTCCCTCCGGGCGGCGACGACCTTCTTCGCCTCGAACTCCATCTTCCGGGAGGTGTTTCCCGCCTCGATGATGCGGCCCGTCGCCTCGATGTAGTCCCCCTCATAGACAGGGGCCAGAAACTCCACCTCGTCGTAGCGGAGAAACAGTCCCTCGTCGCCGTCGGTGATGATCAGAAGCTCCGTCGCCACGTCGCCGAACAGCGCCAGTATCCGGGCGCCGTCCACCAGGCCGCCGCCGTAGTGGGCGTCCGCCCCGCTCATACGCAGGCGGATCGTTGATTCCGCCGGATTCCCGCCGTTCGTCATATGCCGTGTTCCTTCATCTCATTTTCCGGATAAAAATCCAAGAGCTCCCACCCAGCCTATCGTGGTAGCACGTCGCCATTATCATATGCCCTTTTTCCCCCTTTGGCAAGGATGCAAACGGGGGATAGGGACGTCAACCCATCTCCCGCAAAAAATCCAAAAGGGCGTCCGTCCCCCGACGAAAGGCGTCGGGCGGCGTCCCCACCCCGATGCGGAAGCGCTCGGGGTCGCCGAAGACGTCGCCGGGAAGGAGCAGCACGTCCTTTTTCTCTATCAGCTCGATGCAGAACTCCCGCACGTCCCGGCCCGGCGCCTCCAGCTTCACGAAGCCGGTGTAGCCGCCCCGGGGCGGGATCCAGGAGAGCTTCCCCCCGGATTCGGCCGCAACATCGTTGAAGCGGGAGATGTTCTCCCGGGCGATGATCATGTTCTTTTCGATGATCTCGTCCCGATGCGTGAGAGCCAGGATGGAGAGATACTCGCTGGGGGCGGCGGCGCACATGGTGGTGTAGTCCTTCATGGTCGAGGCCGCCTCGAGGATGTCTTGTCGGGGGGAGGCCAGCCACCCCACCCGGAGCCCCCCCAGGCCGTAGGGCTTGGTCATGTCGCCGATGGTCACGACGTTCTCGAAGAGGTCCGCGGCGTGGGGGATGCGGTCCGCCGGATCGTAGAAGACCCCCCAGTAGACCTCGTCGGACACCAGGAGCGCCCCGTGCTTTTCGCACAATCCCCCCAGCTCCAGGAGGAGCTCCTTCGTCAGCACGGAGCCGGTGGGGCTGTGGGGGTGGTTGATGACCACCATCGCAGTCTTTTTCTCCGCAAGCAGCTTCTCCAAACGCCCCGGGTCCGGGACGAATCCCTCCTCGGGCGCCAGAGGGAGCCTCGCCGCCTCCGCCCCCAGGTCGTGGGCCACCTGGAAGAGAGACTGATAGACGGGGGTCTCGGCGATGATGCGGTCTCCCGGGTTGAGATACGTATGCATCAGCAGGTAAATCCCCTCGGAGCCGCCGGAGGTCACCTGGATGTTGTTTGCGGTCAGCCGGTCGTACTCGGCGGCGATCAGGTCCCGAAGCCCCTCGTCGCCCTTGTTTTCTCGGTAGTCCAGCCCCAGGGAGAGGTAGCGCTCCCTCGCCTCGTCCCCCGCCAGGGCCAGGATGTCGGCGGTGGTGGTTTCGGCGCCGCAGGAGGCGCTGATATTGGTCCCCACGGTGAACTCGTAGTCGACGTAGAATCGCTCCAGGGCGAACGGCGTTACCTTCATGACGTTCCCTCCGATTCCAGGAGTTTGTTGAGAATAAAATAGGCCACGTGCCGGGGGAGGGTCTCCTTGCCGAACCCGGCGTCGTACCCCAGCTCCTTGGCCAGCTCCGGGGATATCCGCGGCCCCCCCACCACCAGGATGAGCCGATCCCGCAGATTCTCCGCCTCCAGAAGGTCCACCAGCCGGGTCAGGTTCTGTATATGAACGTTCTTCTGGGTCACCACCTGGGAGACCAGCAGGGCGTCGGCGTTTCGCTTCTCAGCCTGTCTCACCAGCTCCTCGACGGCGACCTGGGCCCCCAGGTTCACGGCGTCGATGTGCGTGTAGCGCTCAAGCCCGTAGTCCCCGGCGTACCCCTTCATGTTCATGATGGCGTCGATGCCCACGGTGTGGGCGTCGCTCTCGATACAGGCCCCCAGCACCACGATGGGCCGGCCCAGCTTTTCCGCGATCATCTTGTCGATGACCTTCATCCCCGGCACGTCCTCGGTTGCGGCCCCCCTGTCGGCGAGGTATTTCTCGATCTCGCCCGTGTCGACGCCGTGCTTCGTCCTGCCGTAGAGGACGATGAAGCTCATGCCCGAGCCGATGTCCTCGCAGGCGCTGACGTACACATCATCGATTCCCATCTTCATCGCCAGCCGTCGGGCCGCCTCCTTCGCCGCCTCGCCGGTGACCTCCGGCAGGGTGAATGAAAGCTGCACGGCGCCGTCGCCGAAGCTGTCCCCGTAGGGGGTGATGTGTCGACTCTTTTTCCCTGGCACGGTCATGTCGCCTCCAGGATCGCCTCGAATGGGTTGAAATAGTCCGGGGCCTTCTCGACGACTCCTCTTCTTCCCTTGCCGCCGTCGGGGGTGCGCTTGATGTCGGCGAACATCCCCCGCTCCAGGGCGCCCAAAAGGCCGATATCGGCGATCTCCCCCAGCATCCCGTGGGCGGCCTCAAGCACCTCCCGGGCCCGGTTCTGGATGACCCCGTCGTCGATGAATCGAAGCTCCCTTCCCAACCCCCGAAGGTTGTTCCGGGCGTAGCGGGCGCCCCTGACGCTCAGGTATCGATCCCCCACGAAGGGGGTGTGGATGGCCTCGGTGAGCATCCCCACCAGGTGGATGGTCTGGCCGGTCATTACCGAGCAAACGTTGAAGAGCATGTCCACCAGGTGCGTCTGGAAGATGTTCCCGGTGACGTGCTTGGTGGGGGGCATGTACTTGATGGGGGCGTCGGGGAATATCTCCCGGATGAGCAGGGCCTGGGCCAGCTCCAGCAGGAAGCCGTTCTCCCGCTCCGGGTCGATCTCGAAGGCGTGGCCGAGGCCCATCTGCCCCGGCTCAAGGTGGGAGTGCAGGGCGAACTGCTCGTTGATGAAGTCGCTGGCCAGGACCGTGTGGGCCGCATCATACGCGTCGGCGGTGGTCAGGTAGTTGTCCTCGCCGGTGTTGATGATGATGTCCGCCCGGGCGTTGATCATCCGGGAAAAATGCTGGTCGATGAAGGTCCGGTAGGGGTTGATATCCCGAAAGATGATGCCGTACATGGAGTCGTTGAGCAGCATGTCCAGCCGCTCGAAGGCGCCCATCACGGCGATCTCCGGCATGCACAGCCCCGACGCATAGTTGACCAGGTAGATATACCGATTGAGCTCTTCCGCCGCCTCGTCGAGAGCTTCCCGCATGATGCGGAAGTTCTCCTGGGTGGCGTAGGTGCCGCCGAAGCCCTCGGTGGTCGGGCCGTAGGGGACGTAATCGAGCAGCGACTGGGCGGTGGAGCGGATCACGGCGATACAGTCCGCCCCCATCTGCGCGGCGCTCCTGGCCTGGATGACATCCTCGTGGATATTCCCGGTGGCCACGATCACATAGAGGAGCGGCGGCTCGCTCATGGGATGATCGGTCCTCATCCGCTCCCGGGACGCCCGGTTCTTCTCGATTCGCCCTATGGCGCCGTCCACCAGGGGCGAGAGCACCCTCTCCCGCTCGTCCTTGCCGGCCCGGGGCACATCCGTGAGAAGGACCTCCCCCTTCTCCGCCGCCCGGACTGCATCATTCGGATTGAGGTCTGTTTTGAGCATTACGTCGGCAAGCCTCCCCGCCGCGCCGGAGGAGAGCCCCCCCTCCCTCGCCGCCGCCTCCACGAAGACGTTCGGGTAGGGGGTCCCGGACTTGTCCGCCCCGTCCAGGCCCAAAAGCCGCACGACGCTTCGCTCCACGCTGTCGGTTGTGTGGGCGCGGATATACCCCATCAGATCGCCGGTGATGCGCCGTGCCAGGTCACGGCAATCGGCGACGATGCCGTGGTCTATGGTGAGTTTTCCCGTCATAAGTCGCCTTACTGTTCCATCACGTCGAATACTTCGATCCCCGAAAGCCTCTCCCGCATGGTCTTAAGAAACTCCCGCCCGTCAAATCCCCTCCCCTCGGGATTCTCGGGGTTCACCGTCACGGCGATGAGCCGGAGGGGAGTGCTCACACTGAGCCGTCCGCCCCCCGCCTCCCACCTGTGCTTCTCCCTGGGGGAGATAAAAAGCCGGGTGGCATCCGGCACGATCAGCTCACAGAAGAGCTCTCGTTTTATCAGCTCCTCCAGGACCTCGTCGGTGACGGCGCCGGTGGTGAAGAGACGCCCGCCGCCCTCCTCCAGCCTGGTGAGGGCCCAGTCGAGGTCCGACACCAGGGTGCCCGGATGTGTCTCCCAGCGGGCGCCGCCGGTGCCGACGGCGATCATCCTGTCATCCACAGCGGCCTCCGGGGGCGAAGCGTCCGTTTTCCCGGTGGTTAAAAGATCCACGGCGTGGGCGGTCTTTTCCACCACAGTTTCGATATCCGGCCCCATCACGGCGCCAGCCGCCAACACCACTCCATCCGCGATATCCGGTCCCGCCGCCGCCAGGCGATCCATCGAGCCGTCCACCAGCACCAGGGTGCAACCCTCTATCTCAAGAAGCTCGGCCGTCATCCGGCCCATACCGGACACGTTTGACGGCCCCACCAGCACCACCCGGGCCGGTCGCCTCGCCCGGGCGACGATCACGTCTCCCAGGGGTGTCGTATGCCCGGTGGTCCTGATCACCTCCACGTCCCCGCCGATCTCAACGTCCCCGGTCAGCTCCCCCGAAACGGTGGTGAACACGACGCCCGGCCCGACCTCGATCCGCGGCTTCTGGGTGCGAAGCAGACTGTCGACGGCCTCGCCGTCCATGCCGGTGGAGGTCAGGCCCAGGGATACCTCCCGGAACGCCGTCTCACCGATGATGCAATTGAGGGTGGTGGTCTTCCCGCTGTTTTTTGCAAGCCCCACCACCGAGACGACCCGAAAGCCGCCCGTGAGAATCAACTCGGCGATTCCGACGTCACTACCCATACAGCGACACGAACACGTCCATGAGCGCGGGGCTCTCCCGGAGGAGGTTGAGGGATATCTCCGCGTGATCCTTCGTGTATCCGTTTCCAATGAGCATCACCGCGTCCGAGCCGATCCCCTCGGCCCCCAGGGCCGCCTTGGTGAAGCTCGTGGCCATGGAGAAGAAGTATATGAGGCCGGTCCCTTTCGTGGCCAGTATCGACCCCATCTCGGTGTTGGGAATGTTCACGCAGTTGATGGTGATGTCCGCCATCTCCCCCCCGGTCAAATCGGCCACGGCCTGTTCCACCTCCAGGGGGTTCGCGGCGTTCACCTGGACCACGTGGTCGCAGAAGCCGAGGTCGGAAATGCGCTTCGTACTGGCGTCGGAGTGACCGGTCCCGATGACCGATCCTGTGATCCCCGCCCGCTTTCTCGCCTCGTAGGCGCACAGCATCCCGCTCTTTCCACCGGCCCCGATGATGAAGACCGTATCCCCGGGGCGGACGAGCTTCGCCGTCTGGGCGGCGGCGCCGGCCACGTCCAGCACCGCTAGGGCGACGGACTGGGGCATATCCTCGGGGAGCTTCGCGTAGACCGTGCGCTCGAAGAGGATCGCCTGGGCCGCCACGTCCACCTGGTCCCGGTCGTCCTTGATGTCGAGAATCGCATCGATCGAAAGCGGCGTCAGGGATAACGACACCAGCGATGCGATGGCGTCCCCCGGCTTGACGTCGACGCTGTCCCGTATGGCCTTGCCCACGTCGTTGACGGTGCCGATGAACATCCCCCCGGAGCCGGTCACCGGGTTGTGCTGCTTGCCCCTGCTCTCGACGGTTTTCAGAATGATATCGGCGATTTTCTTCTTGTCGCCCCCGGCCTCACTCTTGATCTGGGTGAAGGACGCGGAATCGACATTGAGGGTCTGGACGTCCACCAGTATCTCGTTGTCGTAAAGCGTCATGGTGTTGTCGATGACGTCCGCCGCCTGGGGGAGCACCCCCTTCGGCTTGATGACGCGATGCGCGCCGTATTTATCTCCCAGTGCCATGCCGTTCTCCTCAATCGATGTCAGAGTCATGTGTTCTATCCATATTCAACATTGTATATCACTTCACAGATACCGGTTCAAGTCAATTCGCATGGGGACATCGCCGTTTTCCACGGGAATTCCATCCCAACATAAACCGCCGCCGGTGAAATATGGTCCCGAAAACAAAAACCGACATTCGGGGCGGGAGAGCCGACGACCCGATCTGTAAATTATGAGAACAGTTTTTGTAAAAAAACGGGGGGACCATCTCGAATTTTTCCTTTTTGCGATTCCTGTTGTGGTATAGTGGTACTCTCCTGTGCGTAAAATGAAAAACCCTGCTGACTATCCATCACCCGAATAAAGGCACGTGTATCTTCCATGCCGACGGAACAGACACAGAGACCCAAGCTGGGCACATTTCTGGGCGTATATCTCCCCACGATACTGACCATCCTGGGCGTCATCATGTATCTCCGCTCCGGGTGGCTGGTGGGGCACATGGGCCTCTCCCGGACCCTGGTCATCGTCACCCTGGCCAACGCCATCACCCTCATCACGACCCTCTCGTTTTCATCCATATCCACCAACATCAGGGTGGGGGTGGGGGGGGCCTACTACATCATCTCCCGGAGCCTGGGGCTGGAGATCGGCGGCGCCGTGGGCCTGCCGCTCTTTCTCTCCCAGACGTTTTCCGTCACCCTCTACGCGTACGGCCTCGCCGAATCCCTCGTCATCGTCTGGCCGGACATCCCCATCGAGACGGCGGCCTTTGTCATCGTGCTGCTGGTGGGGGGGCTCTCGATGCTGGGGCCGAAGGTGGCGCTGAAATCCCAGGTCCCGGTGCTCGCCCTCATCGGCGTGTCGCTTCTCGCCCTGGTCATCGGCGTGGTCATCCACGCGTGGAACAGAGCGGTGCCGATCCCTCCCCCCAGCGGCGAAATCCCCTTCTGGGCCGCCTTCGCCATATTCTTCCCGGCGGTCACCGGCGTGATGGCCGGCCTGGGGCTCTCGGGCGATTTGAAGCACCCGTCCCGGGCCATCCCCCGGGGATCTATCCTGGCGGTGATCACCGGGTTCGCGATATACCTGCTCATCCCGGTGCTCCTGCTCCTGGGCGCGGGCCGGGGGGATTTGAAAAACAACCCCCTGGTCTGGACCGACATCGCCGTCCTGGGCCCCTGGCTGATTTTACCGGGGCTGTGGGGAGCCATCTTCTCGTCCGCCGTCGGCTCCATGCTGGGGGCGCCCCGGACCCTCCAGGCCCTGGCCAACGACCGGATGAGCCTCAGGCGGCGCACGAAAGACATCGGCGAGGATAAAAAGCTCCTCGCCGGCCTTGTCCTCTCCATCCTCATCGCCCTGGGGGCGGTGTTCCTGGGCAACCTCAACACCGTGGCGGCGGTGGTCACCGTCTTTTTCCTGACCACCTACGGCGTCATGAACCTCGCCGCGGCCATCGAGACCCTCAGCGGTGATCCGTCGTGGCGGCCGAAATTCCGCATCCCCTGGATGGTAAACCTTCTGGGGGGGCTCGGGTGCCTCTGGGTGATTTTTCTGATAAATCCCCTGGCGGGGGTCGTGGCCATTTTCGTGGAGCTCCTCATCTGGATACTCCTCTCCCAGCGGGAGCAGCAGGCCGGCTGGGGCGACGCCCGGCGTGGGTTCTACGAGGCGGCCATCCGGTGGGCGCTGATCCTTTTGGCCCGCCGCCCCATGAGCGCCAGGAACTGGCGGCCCCACATGCTGGTGTTCGTTTCGGACCTGATGGAGCACCTGGACCTGGTGCGGTTCGGCAACTGGTTCAGCCAGGGGCGGGGGGTGGTGTCGGTCTGCGAGCTGATCGTGGGGAAGATCTCCGACATCAAGATCGACCTGCTGGGAACCCGGGAGGTGATGCAGAAGGCACTGGACGACGAGGGGCTGGTGGTATTCCCCGAGGTGCACGTGGTCAACGACGTGGTGGAGGGCATCGTGAACGTCACCCAGGCCAACGGCCTGGCGGGGCTCCAGAGCAACATGATCCTCCTGGGATGGCCCACGGATAAAAAGCGCCTCTCCCAGTTTTTGAAGATCATGCGGCAGCTCGAGCTCCTCAACAAGTCGTTCATCATCGGCCGTATCAAGCCGAAGTATATCTTCCCCCGGGAGGGGTCCCGGCGCTCGGTGCACGTCTGGTGGGGCGGGCTGGAGAGAAACGGCGATTTGATGCTGCTGCTTGCCTACCTCCTGACCCGCAACCCCGAATGGCGGGGGGCGGAGATTCGCATCATGAGCATCGCGAACAACAAGCAGATGAAGGCGGACACCGAGGCCTACCTCAACAAGCTCATCCCGGAAATCCGCATCGAGGCCGAGCCCCACGTCATCCTGCGCCCCCGGAACCGAAGCGTCACGGAGGTCATCCACGAAGAGAGCAGCGACGCCGATGTGGTGATGTTCGGCCTGGCCACCCCGGAGCCGGGGACCGAGGGGAAATACGCCAGGCGGCTGGAAACTCTGGCCAGCGACCTGGGCACCGTCTTTTTCGTCAAGAACTCATCGCTCTTTATCGGGGAGCTGGTCCAGCCGAGGGACGAATACCCGGAAGACAACGAGAGCTTCATAGAGCCGCCGTCCCTCAAGCCGCCGGAGTGAGCCGCGGTCGGCAGGGCCGACAGCCGATAGAGCGGAGGGAACCAGCTTTTCCGGAGGGTGCGAGGGGGCGGGAGTGCCTTGCTGGACGCGGCGGGTGCGGGATAATTTTCCCGCGCGGGGGGATGAAGACATCGGCGGATGGATAAAAAAACCAGGGGATTTCCCCGGGATTTTTTGTCTTATTGGATTATTTATCTGATTATATACGGGCGGGCCTTCCCGCCTGTTTCATGTGCGGATTACGTTTCGCCGTTGCCCGAATCCCCCGCCGCCATGTCCCGGATGGCCCGGGTCAGCATGTCTCTCGATTCCTCCGCCTCCACCGAGAGCTTCTGCCCCCGGAACGCCAGCAGCTCATCGAAGCCGGACACCCCCAGGAACTCCTCGGCACCGGAGATCACCTCCGGGGAGACGTCCGGGAAATTCCACAACCCCGTGCGGATGTTGTAGTAGTAATACTTCCCGATGGCCAGCTCGTCGGTCATGATGTGGATCATCGGGTTCTCGACAAGCTGGATGTAACAGACCTTGAGTATCTTCATGCCCCCAGTATACACCGAATCGGCCCCGCTGTCTCGCCGCCGGCGGTGATTTTTCCCCCGCCCGGGAAGAAAAACAGAAAAAGGCCGGGCTGGGCCCGGCTGCTTTTACGTTACGTCACTCCTCCCGGCTCCCTCAATCCTCGTATCGCTCGTTGAACACAAAGATCAGGTTACCGTACTCAAGGGGATAAAAACATATCAATATGTCTCCAGACTCCCAGTACGCATCGCACCCCTTCGTACTCCCGTCGGGACTCCCGTAATACGACTCTATTTTCTTTCTGATGCTCTCACGCACCGACTCGCTCCCCGGGGATATCACCATCTTGTTCCACCGGCCGCTGTCAGAAAACATGTACTCGACGCTCTCTACCCCATGTCCGCAAAAAGACTCCCCGTTGCCCCCCAGGGTTACATCAGGACGAATCAACAAAAACTCGCTCCTCGTCACACCCCATTCCACGCCCTTGAACCCCCTTACAAGATTCCCGGGGGTATCGGCAAACATCTCGCCGGTTGAGGCGGGGGTGGGTGAAACTGTCGATTCAGTCAGCCCGTCAGCTATGTTATCCTCAGACAGAGGGTTGAAAATGTAGTATATGTCTTCAACACTTTGTAGGCCACCTTTTACAACCTTACCATCTTCTTTCCCACCAATAACCATCATAGATGGGGTCGATGTAATCCCTTCTCTCTCAGGCTCATAACCTATACAAGTAGCTCTGCCATTAACGAGATTATATCCTTCAGCCTTATTGATAAAATATATGTACTCATCATACTCAGGCATCGTATCAGAAAACAGTTTCATAAAAACCACTGTCAATAAACATATTTTTTCTTCACCATAATCGTTATTCATAAACACCACCAGCGCCTTCTCACCACTCAACCTGATCCTCTCAAACTCACCGCTGTCCGGCTCTATCTCTCCGATTCGACCTCTCTCTATATAACCACCCAGTATCTTATCCACGCTCTTGTTGTAATTGATCTCTACGTATGCGATAACTTCAAGCGCTATATCGGCCTGACGTAAGTTCTTGTTCCGCTCCTCCACCGTTGTCGAGGCTTTCGCCTCTTCAAAATTACGGATGACGGCTTCATAAAGGTCTGTATTTGTTAAATCGTTTACCACGTACTCACCCGTGGTCGCATCGTACGTGAGTTTTTCTTCTAACACGGCTTTATCCACTGTGTAAGAGGCAGGGTCATACATACCGGTTGACGACGACGGAGTCGTGCTCGACGGCGTCGCAGGGGCGCAGCCTATCCATACCAAAACCAGCACGCAGGCTACCCCCAACAATACACACCGAAACACGATACCCCTGCTCTCGCTTCCACGTATCAACCCACGCATGATTCTCTCCTCTCTAATCACTTTAACTCTATATAAAAAATAACAAGGACCGACCCGCAACCCCACAGACCATACCACCCACCCCACCCATATACCACATCACCATGAACCGGTCAATTCATATCCGAATTTATCCCAAATACAAAATGCCGGGGGAGGGGAAAATCCCCCAGCCCCGGGCCTTCCAATACTCGATATGAACCCCCCGCCCGGCCGCACTACTCCTCCAGCGCCTCCAGGGCTTCGCAGGCCTTCCCGTCACCAAGGTCACATGCCGTCTTGAGATCGGCGATGGCCTTCTCATACTCTTCGAGCTGAACATATGCCACCGCCCGGTTGAAAAAGTATCTCGAATCCTTCGGATTCAGCTCAATGGCTTTTGTCAGGTCGACGATGCTCTCGTTGTAGCGTTCTATATCACTATACGCGGACGCCCTGTTGTAGTAGGCCTTCTCAAAATCGGGATCCAGCTCAATAGCCTTCGTGTAGTCCGCAATGGCCTCGTCGTATCGACCAAGATCATCGAAGTCTATGCCTCGATAGTAATACGCCAGCGCCCAGTTCGGATCGAGCTTTATCGCTTTCGTGTCACACTCAAGGGCCTTCTCGTAATTCCCTTCATTGGAATACTCGATCCCCTTTTCCAGCCAGTCCCGTGCACTCTGCGCCACGACAACAGCCGCCGCACACATCACAACCACCAGCACCACACCGATTACACATCGCTTCATACCATCACTCCATGCTATTGAAAATGAATCATCCAAATCCTCTCTGACACCGTTCCCCACCTACGGGCCCTTCACGGGCGCCGCCGCCTGGACCGGCCCCTTTACACATACCACATCACCATGAACCGGTCAATTCATATCCGAAACTATACCGAAAACGAAAAGGCGAGAGGCTTCCTCCCGCCGCGGCGTCATTGGGATGAAAAAAACCGGGGGGAGGGGGAGGGACGTGTCCCCTCTCCCCCCGCCCCCGGCATGGAAACAGGTATCTATTGTGCCGCTACTTCGATGCCAGCAGCTTCTTGGTCACCTTCTTGGAGTATCCCTTCTGGTCGAGATACTTGGTGATGCCGCCCATGAAGAACGGCCAGCCGGCGCCCATGATCATGCAGGTGTCGATGTCCTTGGCGTCGGAGACCACGCCCTCGTCCAGGATCATCCGGCACTCCTCGGCCAGGGCCGTCAGGAACCGGTCGATGACCTCGTCCTTTGTGAACTCCTTGTCGCCCCGGGGCCACCCGGAGGCCACCTCGGGATCGACGTTGCCCTCCCAGTCGTACACGCCGGGCTTCTTGAGCTCCACCATCTTCTTGAATCCCTCGGAGATGTAGAAGCGGTCGCCGAAGGCGCCCTTGAGGGTCTCGGCCACGTGCAGGGCCACCGCCGGGCCCACCAGGGCCAGGAGGCTGAAGGGGGTCATGGGGAATCCCAGGCTCACGCAGAAGTCGTCGATCTCCTTGAAGTCGTTCTTGGACTCGTCCACGAGCTTCATGATCTCCGCCATCCAGCGGGTGAGGAGTCGGTTGACCAGGAACGCCGGGGAGTCCTTCATGAGGATGGAGGTCTTCTTGATCTTTTTCCCCATGGCGAACGCCGTGGCGATGGTGACGTCGTCGGTCTTTTTGCCCTTGACGATTTCAAGCAGCGGCATCACCGCCACCGGGTTGAAGAAGTGAAATCCCACCACCCGCTCCGGCTTTTTCAGGTCGGAGGCCATCTCGGTGATGGAAAGCGACGAGGTGTTGGTGGCAAGGATGGTGTCCTCGGGGATGAATCCCTCCACCTCTGCGAAGACCTTCTTCTTCAGGGGCATCTCTTCCAGCACCGCCTCGATGACGTAGTTGCAGTCGGCAAAGTCCTTGTAGTCCAGCGATCCCTGGACCAGGGACTTCATCCAGATGCCCTTGCCCTCGTTCATGCGACCCTTGCTGACCCACTTGTCGATCTGGTCGTGGACGTAGGAGACGCCCTTGTCGACGAACTCCTGCTTGATGTCCTTCATGACGATGGGGCACTCGTATCTCTGTAAAAAGAGGCTGGCGATCTGGGCGCCCATCAGGCCCGCGCCGATGACGCCGATCTTCTTGATCCTGGCGGGGGGAGCCTCCGGCACGCCCACCGGCTTCTTGGCCCGGCGCTGCACCAGGTCGAAGCTGTAGACCCCGGCCCGGCACTGGTCGCTGATGATCAGGTCTCCCAGGGCCTTGCTCTCTTCGTCGAACCCCTTGTCGAAATCCCAGTCCTTCGCGCCCTTGATGAGGTCCAGCGCCCGGTAGGGGGCGATGGCCGCGCCGTGGACCTGGGCGTCGATGGACGCCTTGGTGGCGTCATACAGCGCGTCGAAATTCGACCAGTCCACCTTCTCCCGCTTCAGCTTCTCCTTGCCGTCTACGATGTCCACCAGCTTCTCGAAGGACATGTCGTAGAACTGGCCGTTGGGGAGAATCCAGTCGGCGATGCCCAGCTCCTTGGCCTCCTTCGCCTTGAGCATCTTGTTGCGGTTGAGGGGATTATTGATGATAACCTGGATCGCCTTTTCCGGCCCGATGAGCTTCGGGAGCAGCTGGGTGCCGCCCCACCCGGGGACCAGGCCCAGGAAGCACTCGGGAAGGGCGATCACCGGCACGGCGTCGGAGATGGTGCGGTAGTCGCAGTAGAGAGAGATCTCCAGCCCGCCGCCCATGACCGCGCCGTTGATGGCCGCCAGGGTCGGGACCTTCAAGTCCATCAGCCGCTTCATGGCGTCATGGCCGTTCTTGCCGATCTGGTATCCCTCGTCGAAGGTCGTGATCTCTTCCGTGCCATCCAGGTCCGCGCCCACGGCGAATATAAAGGGTTTCCCCACAAGCATCACGCCCTTGACGCCCTTCTCGGCCTCGACGGCGTCCACCGCCTTGCTCAGGGACTCGAGCCCTCCGGTGCCGAAGGTGTTGGGCTTGGTATAGGGCTCGCCGTTATCCATTGTGATGATGGCGATTGTGCCCGCCCGGGAATCGTTGAACGTGACGCGAAATTCGGTAACTAACTCTTGATAAGCCATTTTTTCCTCCTGATAATTCGGAGTTGAATGATCCGCTACTTCGCCAGGAGATTCTCCCAGAGAACCGTTCCGCCCTGGCCCAATCCGACGCACATGGTGGTCATGCCGTACTTCACGTCCGGCTTCTCACGGAAGGCGTGCATCAGGTGTATCATCAACCGAATGCCCGATGAGGCCAGCGGATGACCGAAGGCGATGGCGCCGCCGTAGATGTTCAGGCGCGGATCGTCCGGTACCTTCAACCCGAATTCATTCATAAAGGCGATGGCCTGCACGGCGAAAGCCTCGTTGAGCTCGATCAGACCGAAGTCGTCCATCTTCATATTATATTTTTTCAGCGCCCGGTGGGTGGCCGGGATCGGGCCGTATCCCATGATCCTGGGGTGAACGCCCGCGAACGCCCAGCCGATCACCTTCATGGCGGGCTCGTATCCCAGCTCCTTGGCCTTGTCCAGGGACATCAGGAGCGCGCCGCACGCGCCGTCGTTGAGGCCCGAGGAGTTTCCGGCGGTCACTCGTCCGCCCTCCCGGAAGGGAGTCTTGAGACCGGCGAGCCCCTCCATGGTGGTCTCCGGCCGGGGCTGCATGTCGTAGTCGGCAACCTTCCAGCCCTCTTTCGTGTAGACGGTCATGGGGACCATCATCTCGGCGATCTTCCCGCTGTCCAGGGCCTTTTTCGCCTTCTGCTGACAGATCAGGGAGTATTCGTCGCATATCTCCTTTGAGATGTCCGGGAACATGTCGTGCAGGTTCTCGGCGGTCTTTCCCATGTTGATGTCGTCGACGGTGACGATCTTTTCCTGGAAGAGCCGCGGGTTCGGGTCGGCCCCGGCGCCCATGGGATGATGCCCCATGTGCTCCACGCCGCCGGCCACGATGATGTCGGCGGCGCCCATGGCGATCTCGCCCGCCGCGTAGGTCATGGCGGACATGCCGCCGGCGCACATGCGGTCGATGGAGCAGCCCGCCGTCTCGATGGGCAGGTTGCTGGTGAGCACGGTGGTGCGGCCCATGGTGATGCCCTGGTCCCCCACCTGTGTTGTGGCGCCCCAGATGTTGTCCTCAACGAGGTCCGGGGTCACCTTCGGATTCCTCTCGAGTAATTCATCGATGACCCTGTTTACCAGATCGTCGGCCCGGGTATCCCAGAAATATCCTTTTTCGCCGGCGCGTCCGAAGGACGTTCTGATACCGTCAACCATTACCACTTCTCTCGTCTTTTGAGCCATGGTATCCTCCTGATTGGTTTTTGTTGACTTGCAATACGGGGTCGGTCTCCCCCGGGTCTCTTTTTCGGCTGCCTCACACGTGTCACCGTCACATGAATCGGCATAACCCGTCGAAATAAAAGGAAAAACCGGCTCCGTCATTTGCTGTAATGAATGAGTGTACATTCATTTTTTTAAAAAATCAAGTTTTTTCTGAAAAAAGGGGGGCGGGATCGAACACAGTGGGGGATTAACACGCGTATATGTCGGTAATAAAAAAACACCGGTTTCAATGACTCATCCGTCATCGAAACGCGGTGCGGTGACTTCTCGGGGTAGGGAAAAACAATGCGCGGAACGCCTTCGTGAAGCGGCTTATTCCGACGCGGCGGTGGATTTTTCCGCGCTTTCCTTCTTC
>Ga0180431_10004257_pt1 | contig 17980 bp, 22 predicted proteins | sample SS_ome_11_FD_132459 | JGI IMG/M metagenome (GOLD analysis project Ga0180431, IMG submission 132459) | Hypersaline lake sediment archaeal communities from the Salton Sea, California, USA - SS_1_MS_1 metaG | ecosystem: Environmental > Aquatic > Non-marine Saline and Alkaline > Hypersaline >... | reverse complement strand
TCATAAAGGATCCTACCTACACTGGTCGACTTACCTGAGTCGACGTGGCCAATAAACACTAAGTTTAGGTGTTGTTTTTCTGCCATATTCAAAAACCTCCTTAAAATTAACTAACATATTTACCTTAGAATAAGGTGAAATAAGGATTATTCAGAGATATTTTTAAAGCTTTCTAAGTTTTTTGCCGCAAGAAGCCCAAAATAACCATTCTGCGACTGTAATCCTAATGGATTATTATCATTGTCTGGGTCTTGGATACCCCTTCAAGAAGCTGGATTCTCTCTAAAAGCACCTTGTCAAGCTCCTCAATGTCATGGACAAAGATCTTTGCAACCAGGTCCGAGCCTCCTGTGACAATATCGACGTTCTCGACGGAAGGGATCTTCTCTATGTCCTTTGCAAGGTCGACCTGGGACTTGTTCTTCTCCTTAAGTGACTTCAAATCAGCCAGTATCAGGATGTATGCCCCTAGTTTCTTTCCTATCTTCTTCCTGTCAATATCTATAGTATATCTGCGGATTATGCCGTTTTTCCTGAGTTTCTTGATCCTTGCATGGATTGTCGTCGGAGCAAGGAGGGTTTTCTTTGCGATCTGCCTTACTGTGTAATCGCCGTGCTTTTCGAGTATTTCAAGTATTGCAAGGTCTTTCTCGTCTATTTTTTCTTCCATTATAGAACATATGTTCCATAATTCTTTAAAATATGCCTATTTACTGTTCATAATTTCTCTTTTTTCAGGACAATCTATAAATAGCTCTATTGAGCGGTTAGTGCCACGGTGAATTTCAATGGAAAAAACAATTGAACAGATAACAAAACCAGAAATGAAAGATATCTTGCGCGTTCAGAGCGCTGTTTTAAAGTCGCTTCATGATTTTATGTGGACTGAGAATATGGTGCAGCTGATGCCTGTTATGCTATCTCCATTTACTGATCCGCTTGCCCATCCTGTCCATGACAGCTCTCTGGAATATGAGGGCCAGAGGCTGGAGCTTACAAAAAGCATGATCTTGCACAAGCAGCTTTCTCTTATGCGGGAGGATCTCAAAGGAATCTACATTGTTTCTCCAAACATAAGGCTGGAAGTCGGGGAAACAGGCAAAAGCGGCAGGCATCTGATTGAGTTTAGCCAGGTCGATATAGAGCTCAAGGATGCATCATCTGCAGACTTCATGGAATTCATGGAGAAATTATATTCTCACATGGTGGGCTTTGTAGTTAGCACCTGTCCTGATTCGCTTGAGAGGCTTGGGCGGGATATAAAGGTTCCAAGCTCAAGGTTCAAGGTTCTTGAGAGCTCTGCTCTTGAAGCTGAATACGGGCCAGACTGGGAGCATAAGGTTTCAATGAAAGAGTCCCAGCCATTCTGGGTGGTTGATCACTACAGGGAGTTTTATGATAAAGAGGATCCTGAATCAGGCAAGCACATAAACTATGATATGGTCTATCCAGAAGGATTTGGAGAGGGGCTTTCAGGTGCAGAGCGGGAGACTGACTATGATGTTATCCTCAGGAAGATGCACGAGAGGAAAACCGATCCGGCTTCATATGCCGCATATCTGGAGATTGCAAAGCGCGGAATCCTCAAGCCAACTGCAGGCGGTGGTTTTGGAGTTGAGCGGATTGTCAGATACCTGACCGGCAAAAAGAAGATCAGCCAGGTGTGCCTCTTTCCAAGAGTACCTGGTGAAAAAATTGCTGTATAATTAGGATAAAGGGGGATGGTACACCAAAGGGCTCCATCCCACCTCCCACTCTTCTCCAAAGTGGAGTGGAAGTAGGTTAAATCAAAAGAATTTATATAGCTAAATTTTCTCCTCGAAGCATGAAAAACATAAAACTTCTTTTTTTGCTCCAATATCTGTTTTTTAAATCTTACCTGTTCATATCTGCCATGGCAGTTGAGAGACGTTATAAATTCAAGACAGAAGATGATGGGAACATTGTTCCCCTGATCGGAGTACTCATAATACTTATTGTTCTTGTTGCAGGAGCGCTCTATGTGCTTTTGACAGCAGGAGGAAATGGTACTGATCCTGATGATCCATATATCGTTGTTCCGGATGTAAACGACACTCCGGATGTCAATGAAACAAATCAGACAAACGTTACATATGTCTGTGATGATTCTTGCCATTTTGATCTTGCCATTCTAAATGAAAGTGTTGATGAGTGCGAGCTTATTTCCAATGAAACCCTTCTTCAGGATTGTTATGAGCAGCTCTCTGATGTTTCACTTGCTGCCTGCCTTGAAGTTCTTGATCCTGATAAGAAGGCTTTCTGTACAACTGCATTTGCACTGAATAATGATGATATTGACCTTTGCGATCTCTTGGCAGAAGGAAGAGATTCGTGCAAGAAGGCAATAGATCCCTGTTTCTCATCCACAAACGAGCCTTTGTGCAGGGCGCTTGATGAAGATGATCCAAGCTACTGCATGTATGATTCTGACTGTCTTCTTGACTACAGCATGGAAAGGGAGGATGTCGAGGGCTGCAAACTGATCCAAAATCCCGTTGTTGCAGCCGGATGCGAATCAGCAATCAAGAAAACCGATAAATGTGATGATCTTGATCTTCAGTCAGAGAGGGATTATTGCTATGAGGTTTATGCACTATATACTGATGACTACAAGGTCTGCACTTCCATAACTCCGGACACTAAATACCGGCTGAACTGCCTTTCCCTGCTAGCTGTTAGCGAAGGGAACCATTCTGTTTGTGTTGAAGGTGGCCTGAACCTTGATTATCGCTGGGCCTGCTTTACCAATTATTCGCTTATGGCACATGATCTTTCCGGCTGCGAGGATATCCATGATCTGGCATCATCTAACAAATTCAACTGCGTATTTGAGTATGCCAAGAAATACGGAGAGCCGGATGCGTGCGAGCTGATAGAATCCCTTCCAACAAGGGATACCTGCTACCAGGGCACAATCATCTATTCTGCTGAAAACCTGCAGCCAGACCATTGCGGGGATATCACTGACTTTAACTGGAGAAATAAATGCTACAATGAAGCTGCAAAGAAATATGATGATGTTTCTATATGCGATGGCCTGGAAGAAGATTTTGCGCACCAGGCATGCGTTGATGCATACAATCTCTACAAAAACTAATTTTTTATTTTTATTAAAAACTAGAAAATTAAAATAAAAAAAAGATTATTTCTTTTCTTCTTTTGCCTCGGACTTTTTCTCTTCCTCAGGAGCAGCTTTCTTTTCTTTCTCTTTCTTAGCCTCAGCCTTTTCTTCTTTTGCCTCAGCCTTCTTTACTTCTTTCTTAGGAGCAGCCTCAGCCTTTTCCTTTGGCTTTTCTTCCTTAGGGGTCTCCTTAGCTTCTTCCTTCTTGGGCTTTTCCTCTTTTACTGCTTCCTTTTCCTCTGGTTTTTCTTCCTTGGCCTCAGCCTTTTCATCAGTTTCTTCCTGCTTTGCCTCTGCAGGTGTTTCTTCCTCCTTTTTCTCTTCCATTGGCTGCTCGAAGTATGATATGTTGTATTTGAAATCCTCGTATGATTTGATCGTTCCCTGGGCCATCATAAGCTCCCGGGTCAGTATATAGAAGACAAGTGCAAGTGATCTCTTACCCTTGTTGTTGACAGGGACAACAAGGTCAATATTCCTTGTTTCGTTGTCCGAATCGCAGAAACCGATTACCTTTGCTCCTGTCTGCTTGCTCTCCTTGATTGCCTGCCTCTCACCTTTAGGATCACAGACAATTATGAGCTTTGGCTCAATGAACTTTTTGTACTGGATGTTTGTCATGGTTCCAGGAACATATCTTCCTGCAATGACATTGACTCCTGTGAGTGCTGCAAATCTGCTTGCCGGATTTCCTGAATAAATACGGGATGCCACTACTGTAACTTCCTCTGGTCTGAACTGCGCAACAAATTTTGCCGCTTCCATTATCTTGTCTGCACTTTTGCGCAGATCAAGGATATACAACCCGTCATCTCTTCTCTTGAAGATGAATTCTCTCATGTCATTGGTTCTCATTTTTGTACCAATGTGCACTCCGGCTTCCAAAAACAATTCCTGCTTAACAGGCATTCCATCTTTTGATTCTTCTTCTACTTTTTCTTCTGTCATTTTCTTACCTCCTGTTTATGATCCATCCAAGGATCAAATGGGGCCGCTAAGATTTACTCTTCCAAGCCTCAGGTGTTTGTTGCTTAGAAGTTGAATTTCTGAAACCTTTTAGCCAGTTTTTGATAAAACTTTTTCCTAAAAAGTTTTCTCAGATGACGTCCACCCCAAGGACGCAGGATACCAGGTTACCTCACGGCCCCCTAAATTAGGGTGTTAGAATCTTTGTCCGTAGGGTTTAAATAGCATCCGTCGTGATCACTTCTGACCTTTCTGCTACTGCTTCCTCATGAATGAGGCAAGCGCTACAGTCAAAAGAAGCACAAATCCCGGTCCGCAAACATCTTCTTCCGATGCTCCGGAAGATTGTCCAGAGCTGCATTTCCCGTTTATGCACCGGCCCATGCCAACAGAAGCGCAATATTCATCGCTTGTGCAGCTTTCAACCGCGCTTTCAATTTCACTGCTCAAGTTTTTTCCTGGTTTTCCATCAAAAGTCGGCCCTGCCTTTTCCAGAGGAATGGTATGAAGATAATGTTCTTCTTCAAGCACATAATCTATTGCTTCAAGCGCCCTGCTCTCTTCAGAAAGATTTACATATTCCTCATATGGCATTGATGAGACTACCTTCCAGCTTCCATCTATCCTGTGAAGAAGCATAACATAATCGAGTTCGAATTCAAAATCCTCTGCTCCTGAAACTGATGCATTGAGCGTATATTGTGCCATTGAATAGTCAGATTCTGTAAAATACTTCAGATTGCTTACTGTGTAATGGTCGGTATCATATGCTTCCCAAATCCCAAGGCTCAGCTCTCTTATATGATCTATTTCGTCCTCTTCCATTTCGCTCGTATCAATATGATCCATGTATGATTCAATGTCCTCTTGCTTGGAAGACTCATAGTATTCATTTACTGTATTTTCAATGCTTGCTGCAAATGCAACCATTGAAATCAAAACCAGGAAAAATGTAATTTTCATCATAATAATCACTCTGAAATTTTGTCATCCTTTCCATAGGATTTATCGGATTCGTATCCTTCGTATTCAAGATCGAACTGGTAGAATCTCCAATCAGTGTATTCATCCTCATCAGTTACAATAACCGCACAGCTGTGTTTAGTTACTCTTGTGTCTGCTCCATTTACTCTGGCCTGACGAGCCCATCCATTAACCTTTGCCTGAATTGTTCCGATTCCAGCATCAACAAGATCTCCTGCAGATGAGCTTAGCGATCCGAGAGGTCCCGGGGCAGACTTGAATGCAAGCGAGTATATGCCAACAAAAGTCTTGAAGCCTTCTAGTCCCATATCCAGTCCTCGGTATGCTGCTTCCCTCCAACTCTCAGAATTGTATATGCCGTGGAAATCCTGTGCAAGGTTCTGGGCATTTGAATTTAGTCCATTTGCTGCTTTGTAAGCTCCTCCGGCCACGCTATATGTGTTGACTGCATTGAGGCCCAGGTTTGTAGCAAGGCCTTTGAGGTTGGAATTCATTTCTTTAAATTCAACCAGCTCATCAGCATCAACTCCCTTTGCAGGAGCATTCCACTGAATTATTTCATTTTGTTTGCTTGACGTAAATACCCTGCTATTCTCATCCGAATTGCTTTTTTCATTGATGTGCGATCCAAGAGTTCCTCCAAAACATCTTACTGTGTATTCAAGGCTTGAATTATCCAAATCTTCAACCGTCATATACAGGTTATGGATCTCATATGCCTGTGCAGGGTCAGGATCAATCCAGACTTCTTTTATCTTTGGAACCGGACTTTCCAATTTAATTTTGCTGGTCTCTACAGCAGACCAGTCCTCTCCCGACTTGTGCTTTGCTGCTGTAATTTCTACTTCAAGCTCAAGTGGAAAATTCTCATGCTCAATCCTCTCTATTGATTTCATTCCAGGAATGCCAAGGGTTGCACTTGCAATTCCTGTTGAATCAGTGTATTTGTTCACATCAACAAAGCCCCAGCTTCCAAGTACTCCTGTTTGCTTTGGGTCTTTTACTCTAATGTAAATGTCTGCATCCTCAACTGCCTTTCCATCCTTTCCAATGACCTGGACCATTATGTCGATCTCCTGCCTTTGGCTCAGTATTACGGAACTAGGAGTTGTTTCTATCATTATCGAAGGAGCCTCAACATTCATCATGCATTTTCCTTTGCTGCATGAATGATCGCATTCTTCACTGGCATATAAGCATTCACCAGTACTCACATCACACTCTCCATCATAATATCTTGTCAACCCCTCACAATTATCAGGGCATGAAACATCTTTGCATGCATCTGATTCGGGCGAGCCTGTGTCTGGTGAGCTTGTTCCTGGCCAGCAGTATGTGCCGCTTCTGCAAATGCCATCTCTGTTAAATTCAATCTTGCACTGGAATTCGCACATTCCACCAAATACTATGCATTCACTGACTGCATCAGAGTCTGCTGCTCCTGATTTGCATGATTTTGTTATTGATCTGCACTCTGATACGCAGCCTGGACACGGACTGTCTATTGGACCCTGGCCACAGCTGTTATCCCAAATGTCTTTTGCATTTGGACAGTATCCATCTCTTTCAGATATTACTTTGCACTGCCCCCTGCAGGATTCTCCAAGAGCTTCGCATTTTGCCTTGTCTTCTGTATCAATATTCAGGCAATTGCATGTCTCTGCAAGTGTCAGGCATTCCGTTTTGCATGAATCACAGTCATCATCTGCAAAAACAGGCTGAAAAAGAAAAAGCAGCATTATTGAAATCAATAGAAATCTCATGTTTTCTTCTTTCAATGTAGTTTTATAAATTATTCATCTTCAGTTTCGAACCAACGAGAGCACCTTGCCTACAGATTCATCAAGGCTTTCCTTGTCTGTCTGGAGAACCAGCTCCGGATTTGCCGGCTCTTCATAAGTGTCATTGTATCCTGTGAGGTTCTTTATCTCTCCCTGGACTGCCCTTGCATAAAGTCCCTTGGGATCTCTCTTCATGCAGACTTCAAGCGGGCATTTGACAAAAACCTCTGCAAACTTTGGAGATAAGACCTCCCTTGCATGGTCCCTTACCTTCTGGTATGGCGCAATCAGGGAAATCAGAACCACTCCTTCAAGTGACAATTTTTTTGCCATTTCAATTACCCTTTTGTTGTGCAGTATCCTATCTTCGGGACTGAATCCAAGGTCCGGGCTTATCTTTTTGCGAACCTCATCCCCATCAAGTATGTTTACTGTTTTTCCTTCTGACTCAAGGATTCTTTTCATCTCATATGCAATTGTTGTTTTTCCTGCCCCGGGCAGTCCTGTTAACCAAATTATCAATATAATCACCTAAACAAACGGATTCTCCTCTTCAAGTATTATTTCTAAGACCTCCGGCCTCATCATATCATCCGGGTTTTCTTTTGCCAGAATCTTTTCCCTGATCCTTGTTCCGCTGAAATGCCTGTGGAACTCACTGCCATGGGAACATCCGCCTACAACCTTTCCGCATTTGCTGCAATAGAAAAACGCCCTGAAAAATAATGGAGTTATTCCCAGATCTGGGAATTCACTGAATATCTCATGCGCTGCATATGGCTCGTAGTATTTTCCTACTCCTGCATGGTCCCGTCCTACTATGAAATGCGTGCATCCGAAGTTTTTCCTTATTATTGCATGGAAAACCGCTTCCCTCGGTCCAGCATACCTCATTTTTGTCCTCAGAATTCCAAGAAGGGCATTTGGAAGATAGTTTTTGATCAGCGCATCATATGTTCTTACAATAACCTCATCCTTGAAATCACCTGGCTTCTTCTTTCCAAAAACCGGATTGATGAAAAGCCCGTCTGCCGATTCAAGCGCAGTTCTCTGCACATATTCATGTCCAAGATGCGGTGCATTTCTTGTTTGGAACCCAACAATCCTATCCCATCCTTTTTCCCTGAATTTCTCGCGTGTTTTTCTCGGGCTCAGATAATACTTGCTAAATCCATCATCAACTTCAGTGAAAGTGGTCACTTTCCCGCCTGCAAAGCAGCCAGGCTTTTTCATGATCTCTGAGACTCCTGGATGTGCAGGGTCTGCAGTTCCAAATGTTTTCTTCGCAATATCATTCCTGTCAAAATCAAATATTTCATCTATGTCAATAAAACCAATGTCTCTTCCCTCATGCCTGAAAAAAACCCGCTCTCCTCTCTCATATTTTTCCTGAACTGGAAGCACTATCGGCATTGTCCATGCATTTCCATCAGGCAATCTCATTTTGCTAAGTACGCTCTCAAGTGCATCACTATTCATGAATCCCGAGAGAGGGCTGAATACTCCATGCGAGATATTTACAATTTCACTGAAAGTATCCGAATCTATTTCAAGCACTTTATCCTTGCTGCCAACTTCTCTCTTGCAAGCGCACCTTTCAACAAGCCTTCCGCCGTGAGCCTCAATCATCTTTTCACAATATTCATTTTCTGAGATAGCTCTTTTAAAACGCCCGCATACCTATAAAAGTTTTCCAGTATATTTTTTGGCTCATGGAGACGGGAGTTTTTCAGTTGATTAGAAAATATTCTTCAAATCTTAAATCTGCCCTAACTGCACTCAGGTTCCTGCTTCGTCTATCTACTTCTCCAATCCGAACTCTGCCTGATTTCATTATAGCAGGTTTTCCAAAATGCAGAACTACCTCATTGTATGCATACCTGGTCCAGCATCCATCTGTTCTCTCCGCATTTTCAAAAGAAACATATTTCTTCCAGAAGCACTCTGGTAAGGGATTGTTCTGGTACCGCGCCTACTTCCCGACAGTCATAACCAAATTCATCCAAAAGCTTCGCAAAAGAAAATTCGTCACAGGCGAGGCAACTCCATCATATGCAGCAGATTCCAGCATACACAAAAAAATCCGTGATATGAACCCGAATATCAAACTGATCCTCCTGCTTCGAAACCCTACTGACAAGGCATTCTCCAACTACAATCATCTTGTCCGAAAAGGCATGGCAGACAATATTGAAGATGCGATAAAAGCTGATTTGGCAGTCAAAGAAGGAACCAGAAGGCCCTCATTCAGGAATCTGGTATCCGGAGGAATTTACATCAATCATCTCAAGAAGCTCTACAAGGTTTTCCCAAAAGAACAGGTACTGGTCATCAAAAGCGAGGATCTCTTCGAAGATCCAAAGGCCGAAGTAAACAAGTGCTTCAGGTTCCTTGGACTGGATGAGTTTGACCTTCCAAAATATAGGAACTTCAACCCAGGAAACTATGGGAGCGCTGATCAAAAAACAAGGAAATTCCTCGATGATTTCTACAAGCCATACAATAAGGAGCTCTACGAATATCTTGGAAAAGACTTTGGGTGGGACAGCTAATATAAACCCTCCAATTCATTACTCTGCCTATGGAAATGAATTATCTCTGGCTTGTCAAGGCATTTCTTTCAGATCCAAAAAAAATTCCAAAGGCAGCCAGATTCTTACTACGGCTTTCTACTTCTCCAATCAGAACCCTTCCGAACTTCATCATAGTCGGTTTTCCAAAATGCGGCACAACTTCTCTTTACGAGTATTTGGTTCAGCATCCATCCATTCTCCCTGCATTTCAAAAAGAGATCTTTTTTTTCATCTGGCATGCCAAGAAGGGAATGCTGTGGTACAGGGCAAACTTCCCGACAGTCATAACCAAATTCATCCAAAAGCTTCGCAAAAGAAAATTCGTCACAGGCGAGGCAACTCCCTCCTACCTCCTGTATCCAAAGGTAGCGCGGCAAATCCACAATATGAATCCGAATACCAAGCTCATTGTTCTGATGCGAAACCCTACTGACAAGGCATTCTCAAACTTCAATCATCTTGTGCGCGAAGGCCTTGCAAAAAATATTGGCCAGGCGATAAAGGCTGATCTTGATCGGAAAATCAAGACAAAGACCCCATTCCATCACATACTCTCCAATGGCATCTATCTCAATTACCTCAAGGAGCTCTACAAGGTTTTCCCAAAAGAACAGGTGCTGATCCTCAAAAGCGAGGATCTCTTCGAAGATCCAAAGGCCGAAGTAAACAAGTGCTTCAGGTTCCTTGGACTGGATGAGTTTGACCTTCCAAAATATAGGAACTTCAATCCAGGAAACTATGGGAGCATGGATGCAAAAACAAGAAAATTCCTGGATGATTTCTACAAGCCGCACAACAGGAAGCTATATGATTATCTTGGAATGGATTTTGGATGGAATAAAAAATAAAAAAAATTATTGAGGCTCAGCATCTGGTGCCGGATCCTCATCCTCAAGGCCCTCAAGGTCAATTATCACCTCATTGTCTCCCATAACCTTTGGAAGAACCCCATCCCATTGAGTCACGTAGTAATACCTGACATATGGGTCTGAGATTGACTCTGTGACCTTTTCTATGGCCTCTGCTTCAGCAGTTGCGCGGATAACCCTCGCCTCTGCGTCTGCTTCTGCCTGTATGACCAGTGCAGTTGCACTTGCATTTGTGGAAGCAATAAGCTGCTGGACCTCAACCTTTTTCGTTTCAAGATCAATTCTCTCCTTCTCAAGCTTTTGCTCTGCAACTACCTTTGCCTCAATCGCTTCATCAAATTCCTTTGAGAAGTCAAGATCTGTGATCGATACTTCAACCACTGTTATGCCATATGGGGCTAATTTCGTCTCAAGATCTCTTGCAATCTTAGACTTTACTTCAACACGCTTGGTTATGAGCTCTGCAGCATTGAACTGTGCTGTGTTTGCCTTTACGACTTCCTGGACCAAAGGCGAGATGATCCTTGCCTCATGGTTCCCACGGAACTGTTCATACAATCCCTTGACTTCCTCAGTATTCCCAGTTATCCTGTAGTTTATCGCAAGCTTTGTATTTACGACCTGCAGGTCCTTTGACGCTGCGCTTGCTGTTGTCTCATATTTCTCAATCTGTGTTGAGAGGTATTTGACATCATTCATGATTGGAATCACTAGATGAAGGTTTGGCTCAAGTACGTCAGTAACCTTTCCAAATTCTGTCTTAACTCCGACTTCTCCTGCATTTATTATCCTGACAGATGCCAGGATGAGCAAAACTGCAATAAAAATGAGGAAGAATGTTCCGAAGAATCCAAAAAAAGCAGTTAGTTTTCTCATGCCTCTTCTTAGCACTGAACTATTTAAAATATGTTGAAAAAAGAAAAAAAGATTAAATTAGATTTTGAGCATTTTTCTCCATTTTCCTACCATGTCACTGGCATCCTTCTGGCCACCGAGACCAAATGCAATACCAATAGCCAAGGCAATACCATATACCATTGCCTGGAGTACCACGAGGAAAATGTTGCTGACCAGAGTCGTATCAAATCCTGCTGTTGCCATGGCCATTGTAACACCGATGTATATGACAACGAGTTTTGTTGCGCGTGCAACAAACTGGACCATTGCAGATTTGCTTCTCAGGTCTAAAATGCTCTCCTTAATGTATTCCCCAAGAATAACTGCTGCCAGAACAACCAGGACTGCTGCAATTAATACAGGTGCATATACGAGCACTGTGGCAAGGAATGCACTTACAGTTCCAAGTGTTACCAGTGAAGCTGCTGCCTGAAGGAATATCAAGATTATGTAGTACTTGATTATCTTCACAAGCACATCGCTTATCTTGACGCTTCCAAGGGCATCTTCAACCTTGTGGTCTTTGAGGAAACTTTCAAGTTTGATTGCTTTCAACAATCCTCCGAATACTCTGCTAATAATAACCGCTACAATCCATCCAATAATGAAAACAATAATTGCTGCGATTAAGCCTGGCAGAATTTCGGCAGTATTGGTAACTGTGTTTTCAAGAGCACCGGTAAATGTGTTGCTCAAAACAGCTGTTACATTTTGTACGTCTACCATGAATTTCACCTACATAAGCCTTTTGTTTCATTTTTTTAAAGCTTTGGGAAAGGAACCATCCAAAATACCAAGGTATTTAAATAAGAAAATCCATATTTTATTGTAAAAAATTATCGAAAAACTACATCCTGACCATATTATCGGATGAAAATATATTATAGAATAACAATATTGGTGAATTATGATGAAAAGTAAAGTCGATGCAGTTGACCTTATGATTTTGCGGGAACTTAGAAATGATTGTAAAAGGCCCATGCGCGAGCTTGCAACAAAGCTTCGCATGCACCCAAACACTCTTCTCCAAAGAATCAAGAGGCTGGAAAAGTCCAAAGTAATACGCAAATATCATGCTGATGTTGACTACAAGGCCCTTGGCTATGACATGCACGCAGTTGTTATGATCAAGATCAAGAAAAGCGGACTTGAGGACGAAAGCCTTCTCAAGGACGTCTCTGCACTTCCCGAAGTGGTAGCTCTCTATGCAGTTACCGGAGTAAGCGACTGTATTGCTATTGTCAAGGCTAAAAACAGGGATGATCTGGTCAGAATTCTAAAAGCAGTCCAGTCTCAGGTTTCTGTTCTCAGGACAACTAGTTATCTTATACTGGTTACATACAAAGAGGCCTTTGAGTTTAATCCGCTCTCAAATATACTGGTCAAAGGCTAATTTTTTTTACTCTCCTTTTACTTTTCGGTATCCGATTGCCCACATTCCGTTATCAAAGCCCTCTCTAATTCCTACTCTGTGCAGCCCCTCAAACATGAGGCATCTCTGGAAGAAACTGTTAAGGTGGCCTCGAAGTGCACTTTTTCCGATCGGATAACGTTTACTCTGCTCGAATTTGCTTTTCATTGGCGGGTGCCATTCATCTACAAACAGAAGAACTCCTCCCATCCTCAATGATGCTACTGCATGCCTTATCATCCTTTGTCTTATGTCATCTCGCATGTCATGAAGAATTCTTCGGATGATTATGGCATCGTGCTTTTCTTCTCTGTCGAATCTGAAATTCGGATCAGTAATAATCAATGGATCCATTGTACTGAATGGCTGGAAGTCTACATATCCTTCCTGTTTTTCTCTGGCAAATGTCTGGACAAAAACGCTGTCTGTTTCCCTGAATCTCTTTACTACTTCGGCAGCTGCCCTTTTCCTTGCTTTCTGTCTTCCAACAGTATTCAGGTAATATCTTCCTCTGTGGTGCAGCTTATCCGGATCCTTCTTGTATATGTACATGTACATATTGTGATCAGAATCAATTCTTGCCTTGAGCTCAGTAACAACCCTCGCTCCCCTGATTCCCTGCATCATACGCCTGAATATGTCCCTGTCTGGTATTGGCTCAAATGTCCTTCCAAACAGTTCATCAATAAGTTCCATGCCCTCTCTTCTGGTCAGTATTGCCGGCCACTCATCAAACAGTACGAAGTGTCCGCCTTCTTTGAGCATTTCAAATGTTCTCTGGAGCACCTCTGCCTTGATCTGGGTGTGCTTGTCTCCATAGACATTTCCTTCTCCTGCAAAATCAGTAATAAGATGGAGTGTCTGTGACAAAACTGCTGTATCAAATGTCTCGTCTTCGAATGAGAATCTTCTGATGTCCTCAGATGTATAGTCTACTGAGGCAGGTTGCCTGTTCTCTGGGAGTGCAGCCAGCTTTTCCCTTGCCTTTTCATGCATCTCAGGAGTAAGGTCATTTGCAACGAACTTCATTCTCCTGGCTGCTTTTGCACCTATTGATCTGCTGATAAGGTCAAGAACTGCTGCTGTTCCTACTGTCTCTTCAAGTATTCTTCCTTTGAATATGGGGTGATTTCTTCTCTGGATGGCAACTGCCTTCTGAATAAGATCTCCGATTGCATCTACATGGGCCTGCATATGAGGGTCATAATCATCTGCCCATATCTTGAACAGTGCCTTGGTGACATTTTCGCTCATTTCTCCTGGTATGTCCATCAGGGCTGCTTCAAGTTCCTGGTCCATCCCGAATCTTCTTGCTTTCTCCTTTTCGAATATTCCCTGGATCCTTCCAACTGCCTTGTCCAGATGACTGGTGTTGTTCACTGTCTCAACTAGGGGCTCTTCTCCATGCATTTTCTTTAGACGGGTTTCACTAGCCTTATCTCTGGGGACTTTCTTTTGCCTACGATCAACTCGTTCACTTGCGATATCAGCCACCCCCATAGTAATCACTCTGTTCTGTATACAACTAACTCCACCCGCGGAAAATTACCCATTGTTATCCCATATGTATTGTGCACGGTATCATTTATAAGCATTTGTTTTAGTTTATGGGTAAATGCATAAGAAAAAAGAAAAAAAACTTAAACTCTCGGATAGCGCAGCACATGCTGAAGAAGATCAACATGTGAGAGGAACATCCTTCTGCAGCAGTATCTATCAAAACCAAGTTCGTCAAGAACTACATCTGGATTCTTCTCCTTTATCTCTGCCTTGTACTCCTCGAATTTATGTCCTATCACAGAACCGCATGTAAAACATCTGACTGGGAATTCCATATTGCTTCACCTGTATGATTTCTGGAATCTTGCCCTTGCCTTCGGACCTCTGAATTTCTTTGTCTCGACACGTCGTGTATCCTCAACAAGAAGCGACCTGTCAATCGAAATGAGCTTTTCCCTTAGTTTGACATCATCGAAGTATGCAACAAGAGCCTTTGCTATTGCAGTTCGAGCTGCCTGTGCCTGGCCCATTGATCCACCGCCCCGGACTGAGACGGATATATCAACCTTTTCTATCTGGGGGCCGACATACCTCAATGGCTCGTTGATTATTTCCTGAACATATATGTTGTTTAGCGCAGAAATCTTCATCTTGTTGAATCTGACAACTCCTTTTCCTTCCTTGATCGTTGCCCTTGCAACACATTCTTTTCTTTTTCCTCTTATTACGAATGCCTTTGTTGCTTTCTTGGCCTTCTTTTTCTTTACTGTCTTCTTTGGAGCAGCCTTTTTCGCAGTTTCCTTCTTTGGCTTTTTCTCCTCAGGCTTCTTTACCTCTTTCTTTGAATCGGCCTTTGGAGCCTTAGCCTCAGTCTTTGGTGCTTCTGCTTTCTTTGGAGCAGCCTTTTCCTTTGGCTTTGTTTTTTTATCGTCTTTTTTAACCATGACATCAACCTGTGTATCCTATTCTTTTGCATAAATCTGCAATGGTTATGTGTTTTGCAAGTCCGTCAAAACTAACCTTTTCAAGCTTCAAATTTCCATCCATGTTTTTTGGATTTCCAGTGTATACCATGAGCCTTCCAAGAGCTTCCTTTCCTCGTGAGCTTTTTCTTGGAAGCATTCCACTGACCATCTTCTTGACAAGCATGTGTGGCACTTTCGGCCATTTTGGTGAAAGCTCCGGATTACCCTTGTGCTTCAATCCTCTCTTTGTACTGTATCTTTGAATTATCTGCTCCGGATTGCCCACAATCACAAATTGCTCTGCATTGATGATCTGGATCTCCTCGCCATTTATGAGCTTCTTTGCTATCTGGCTCGCAGCCCTTCCAAAAATAGTATCTTTTGCGTCTATTACCTGCATTAATATCAACTCACTTGAAAAGAATTATCCCCTTGCCATCCGGGTTGGATTTCTGAAGGCTGTTTATCGTGACTGCCTTTCCGCCAGCCTGGCCAATCAGCTTTTTTGCACTGTCTGAAAATGCAAATGCTGCTATCGTCATCTTCTTTGACAGATTTCCTGATCCAAGAACCTTTCCAGGTATGAGGATAGTTGAATCTGCCTGAGCCATTTGCTCGATCTTACTCAGGTTTACCTGAACTCTGGACCTTCGTGGTTTTGAGAGTTCTTTTGCAACCCTTCTCCAAATTGGTTTCTGCGATTTCATTAGATTCTCTACTAAAGAGACTAATTCCTGATTGTCTTTTTTCATATTATTCGCCACCTCGGCTCGCTCCTAAATGGAACTTCCTAGAAAATAGCTATGATATAGAAGATGAGGAACCTTTTTAAAGTATTATCTATCGTCTGTAGTTATCCCAAAGCAGCAATTAGCAGGCCCAGAAGGCCAATTAGGAATGCGATCAGGCTCATGTTTCTTGCATATCTGAAGTCTCCAGAAAGGCTCCTCCTACAAATATTCAGTATCATAACATCTGCAATTGCAACAAGTGAAGCTGGCAAAATATCTGCTACAAGTCCAATGGAAAACGGAACTATGGTAAGTACTATGAATGAGACATATAACCCGCAGGCAACCAGGACAGATTTTTTCTTCCCAATTAAAACAGGAAGTGTCCTGGATCCCCTTGCCTTGATATCTCCCTCCATGTCCTGGACTGATTTGATGATCTCCCGGGCAAGGCCTGCAACAAATCCAAGTCCTGCAAGTACCAGCGCAAGTTCAGACAGGCTGGTGCTGATTACGAAATTTCCAAAAATAAACGGGATTGCCATTGTAAATGCAATGTAGACATTTCCAACAAGCGGCATGTCCTTCAGTTTCCAGTTGTAGAGGACTGCAACAATGTTGAAGACTACTGCAATAATGAAGACCTCCAGGTTGATGAAGTATGCCATTACTGTTGAGAGGACGAGGGTTATGAAAGAGAGATTCAGTGCGAATTTTGGAGATAGCGTTCCTTTTACAAGAGGCCTGTCCTTTTTGTTGAGCTTATCTGTTTCTATGTCAAAGTAATCATTCAGTGCAAATGATCCCATCTCGCTGAAGACCGGAACAAGCAGTGAGAGGATTATGACAAGTGTTGGTGGCGGAAGCTCGCCCAGCAGAATGGTCTCTGCAATCAAAACAGCAAGCGCAAGCATAAATGCATGCTCAATACGCGTCAGCTTTGCAAGCTCTCCAATCATACAACTAGAATTTCAGTTCTGAATTTAAAATGCTATTTGCCATTCTCCTAGTTATGGTCTGGGTAAAAAACGTGTCCATGGAGAAGGTTTTTATCTGCGATATTTGCGGACTTGGTTTTTCCGATGCAAAGACTGCGATAGCCTGCGAAGCTTTCTGCAAAGAGAACAAAACGCGCTCTTCGAAGCTTGCTGAGCTTGCTATATATCATCCATGATTCCCTCTGCTGCAGAAACCATGTTCTGATCCTTCTCATAGTTTTTCCTTGTTGTTTCATTTATTCTTTCCATAAAACCCCCCGCTAAATCTTTTTTATGTGAAATATTGTGGAGCAGGGGTTGAGAAGTCCCCTGCCCTCTATCTGCTACCACTTTCCTGGGATTGTTGTTCTCCCAATCAGTTACCTCCCTATATCGGTGATCCATATCAAGCACCTGTTGGAATGACGATGACAGCCCTGTATTTTATGTCGCTTCTCTCAACACACGAATCGTCTTCGAATATGTTGTTGAATCCCTTTAGTTTGAAGCAGCCATTCTCAAAGCCAACTACCTGGTGCATTATGTAGTTCCCATCCTTCTCATATGCAACAATGTCTCCATTGTTGACTTTTTCCGTGGCGGAGAGCCTCTCAAGGAATGCCTTGTTTTCGCATCCCATCAGAGGCCTCATGGAGCCTGTACATTCAATTTGCGCAGGAACAAGAGTCCTATTAATGGTAATTACTGTGCTGTTTTCATAATATTCAACATCCACAACGCCCTCATCCAGCGAAGATGGATAGTATTCAACATTCCAGCTCGAAAGCATTGTCATCACAAGCACCACGATCTCCTTCATTTTTCCTCACCTCAAAACCCTCTCATATTACTGTTATTGCAGGTATTATATATAGTTTTTTCAAGAATTAGTGTGATTAACAATACTCTATTTATAAATAACAATAGTATTTGATACTTTATTGCTGTCGAAAATAGCAATTATGCTGCTGCCAAGTAAAATTTAAGTGCTTTTTAATACTTTTTACCTGTTTTAGTTAATCTGATCACATATTTGCTGAAAAGAAATCGTAGGCAATGGTCTTTTATGTTTTCAAATCATTATCCTAATATTATCCGATGTAATATGATACATCAAAAATCCATGTTTTTTGTATCATCATAATTTGAAATTGCTTATTATTTATAATCAACACATAATTTTC
>Ga0180431_10004253_pt1 | contig 17993 bp, 15 predicted proteins | sample SS_ome_11_FD_132459 | JGI IMG/M metagenome (GOLD analysis project Ga0180431, IMG submission 132459) | Hypersaline lake sediment archaeal communities from the Salton Sea, California, USA - SS_1_MS_1 metaG | ecosystem: Environmental > Aquatic > Non-marine Saline and Alkaline > Hypersaline >... | reverse complement strand
TGTCATCACCAATCTGCCGGCGGGCACGTATGACATTATGGCTTCGATGATGGGGTATAAAAAACAGGAAAAGCGGGACATCCGAGTAAACGCCGACCGGGAGTCCACGATGACTTTCCGTCTGCAACCCACCGTCGTCCAGGGGCCGGCCCTGGTGGTCACAGCCTCGAAACGCCAGCAGAACATCGAGGATGCACCCACATCCGTGGACGTGATGAGCGGCACGGAGATCCGAGCCCGGAACGTCATCAGCCTGGACGAAGTCCTACAGAACACGGCCGGGCTGGGTATCATCAAGGGACAGATCGACCTCCGGGGCTCCACAGGATTCAACTGGGCCGCGGGCAGTCGTGTCCTCCTGATGGTGGACGGGCATCCTTACATCAGCGGCGATACCGGCGGTATCAACTGGGACGGCATTCCCGTGGAGGAGGTGGAACGTGTGGAAGTCGTCAAGGGAGCAGGCTCGGCCCTCTACGGGTCCAACGCCATGGCCGGCATGGTGAACATCATCACCCGCGACCCGACGGATCGTCCCGAGACCCAGTTCAAGTTCTCCTGGGGTTTCTACGATGAGCCCGCCTATCCCCAATGGCGATGGACCGACCGGTTCCTGACCTACAGGTTGTTTAATCAAAAAAAAATGGATTTCAAGGATATCCTCTCCACCAGAGGTGTCGATCTCTCCCACAGCCGGCGTATCGGCAGGGTGGGCATCCTGGTGACTGCCGGACGCAAAAAATCCTCGGGATACCAAGAAAACGGCGATTATTCCCGCTGGAACCTCATGGGAAAGATGAAAATTCAATGCTCTCCGTTGACATCCCTGACGATTACAGGCAATTGGGCCCTGAATAAACGGGGAGATTTTCTCCAATGGGCCAGCCAGGATCGTGCCCTGGAGATACCCCCGGAAGCTCTGGGCGATTGGGTACGCTCGGAGAAAACCAACATCTATGCCACTTTCCAGAGTGCTCCCAGCCAGAAACTGATCTATACACTCAAGGCCAATGCCTACCGCTACGACTGGGAAAACCATTTTCACGATAACCAGGACTATGCCATCACCGACCGTATTGGATTCGAGGCCCAGAGCGTGTACCTCTGGAAAACCCATTCCCTGACCTTCGGAAGCGAGGTGACCACCCATCACGCCAACTCCCTGATTTATGGAGACCAGGACACATGGGATTATGCCGTCTACGCGGAAAACGAATTTAAGTTTTCACCCTTGTGGACATTGACCCTGGGTACACGTTACGATTATCATCGTATCGTGGGCATCTCCCAGGATCAGCAGATCAGTCCCCGCATGGGGCTGGTCTATCGACCCTGGGAGGGAACGTCCCTTCGTTTTTCAGCAGGACACGGCTTTCGGGCACCGTCCATCGCCGAAGTTTTTGCCAGCATCAGCATTTCCGGATTCCGGGTCGTACCCAACCTGGACCTCAAGGAAGCGGAGAGGGCCTGGAGCTTGGAACTGGGCATGCGCCAGACGTTTGACTTCCGTTTCGGCCGGGAGACATCCGGCACTTTCCTTGGAAACCCGATTAAGTGGGTATTCGAGCATGCCAATCCCAGCCTCATCATCGACATCGCAGGCTTCTGGAGTCGGTACAGGAGCATGATCGACGTGGATATCAACCCTGAACTCCTGGCGTTTCAGTTCGTCAACCTAGGTAAAGCCAGGAATCAAGGACTGGAAATACGCCTGATGGGAAGTGCCTTCGACCAGCATTTATCGACGACTGTAGGATTTACACTCATCGATCCCGAAGACCTGGACACCGGAGAAACCCTGAACTACCGTTCCAGGCATCGTTTCAACGCCGGCATTCAGTTCAAATTCTGGCGATTACGCCTGGGATGGGATTATCGGTATGCCAGCCGGATGGAAAACATCGTGAATGTATACGGTTCCGACGAACGCGTTCCCATGCACGTCATGGACGGACGCATCATATTTGACTGGAGCAGAATACAAATCAGCCTCGAGGGAAAGAACCTGAGGAATTACCATTACACGCTTCGGCAACGATTCGTCGAACCCATCAGACAGTATATCGTCACACTGAGAGGAACCATTTAACCCGTTACCCTTACTATCCGCCTGAAACCAAGAGGAGGCACCACGTGTCTGAAAAATTAACGGACTTCCGCCAGTTGAACGTTTGGCAGAAAGCCCATGATTTGGTCATGGATGTGTATGAAATCACGAAAAAATTCCCCAAGGAGGAACGACCCGAGCTGGTCTCCAAAATGCGTACAGCGGCCATGACCATTCCCATCAAGATTGCCGAGGGTTTCATGCGCCGCAATCCCCGCGAGAAAGAGACTGCGTACAAAGCCTGCCAAGTCGCCTTGGAGGAATTAAAATACTATGTCATCCTGTCCAGAGACCTGGAGTATTATAAAAACCATGAAGAGCTGCTCTTGGCCACGGAAGAAGTGGGCCGTATGCTGACGGGTCTGGTGCGGTCGGCACGAGGATAACGGAGTCACAGGCCCGAATCTCACATCAGGCCGTTACGATTCACAAAAAATACATTTGTATGTATTCTGTAAAGACAATATTTTCTGATGGAATACATGACGATTTTTCCCCATTTGAGAATCGGATGATATCGTATAATTCTCTTGTCAAGGAATCACACCTGATGAGACGAGGGGAACTATGTTCAATGTGATTAAAAATGATTCATTAAGGTACTAACTCAACATCAGGAACACATGGACTAAATGGGAGATAAGGTCATGAAACGTTCCGTACTTACTGGTGTGATTGTAATATGGGTGTTCTCCTCGGCCGTGTACGGTCAATCGCAGAACGGAAGATTTGGCGTGTACGGTACTCTGTCCGTACCATCCGGTGATTTCGGCGACGACCAAGGTTTCGATGCCGGACTCGCCAAGACTGGTTTTGGGGCTGGTATCGAATTCAACTATCCCCTGGGAACTCCCGGCCTTTTCTGGACTTCGAATGTGTGGTTATTGTACAACGGTTACGACGTAGATAAAGATGACGCCGAGGAAGCACGCGAAGATGAATTCGACGATTATAATTTGCACCTTGAGGATTTTGATCTTGATATCGGCTCATACATGAACATACCGATTATGTCGGGCTTGAAATGGGTGTTGACTCTGTCGCCGACTGCTGAACTTTATGGAGTCGGGCAAGCGGGTATCAACTTTGCCAAATTTCCCGGCTTCGAGGAAAACTTGACAATTTCCGACGAGTTTGGCAATGAGTACGATTATACGAGACAGGTAAAATACAGCCTGACTTCCTCCTTCGGGTTCTGTTTCGGAATAGGATTAATCCTCAACGATAAAATCAACATCGGTTTGAGATACTTGGGTATGCGCGAGCCCGAAGCCGAGGGAACCGTTGAAGTAGAGTTCTATGGCGAATCCGAGGAAGACGAATTCGATGAAGACCAACCCATCTCGATTATCCTGCTGACCGCCGGCATCTCTTTGTAGCTTGCTGTCTGCGCAATACCCGGAAGGCCATTAATCATAACCTATTTTAACTTTTTGCGACCGAACGATTCGCGAAAATGATAGCCAGTGGACGAGAGATCGCATAGCTCGGCGTGTTCGATTTTATAGAATAGGACGACGATTTTTCTGTTTTTCTTGTTTTCATTTTTGTATCTTTAAAACAGCCTTCTGTCGAACGATTCAATCCAAGGAGGTGAGGCATGTCATTCCTGACTCAGCCAGTCGGGCAACTTCCTTTGGGCATCTGGTTATCCTCCATCATTCTTGGTCTCATCGCAGGATTGAACATGATTTTTCAAACCATCTCTATCATCGACTGGAAACTCGCCATGAAACTTCGCGTGCAGGAGCATGCACCCGATGATCCCGATACGGTGAATCGAACCCATATGGTCATGGAGTGGGGATTCTCCGTGGCCGACGTCGTATCCCATATCATCATCGTTCCCTTGGCCATCTTTTTCGTTTTGAAAGCCCGTCCATGGGGATTCGTCCTGTGCTCATACCTGTATCTCTTTTATTTCTACGTTGCCATCATGGCCACGGCCCAACGGTGGGGGTTGGTCAAGTTCGGCCTGAAAGAAAGTTTCCGGGAATATGCCGGTGTATTGAAAATCATCTGGATTCAGATTATCATCGCCCTTATCGGCGCGGTGTCACTATGGTCGAATCCGGGATATTTCGGACTGTAAAGGAAACGGTAAATGACATCTAATTCGTATTCTTATTCGCGTGGACAAAGAAACGTAACGGAGGTATTCTCATGAAATCACCAAGACGCAGCCTGATTGTTTTAGGATTGGTTTCGGTACTTCTTGTCTCTGCTGAAACGAATGCGCAAAAAGGGAAATTGAAAGGTTTCGATGCCTTTGCGACCCGTGTGATGAAGGAATGGAAAGTTCCCGGTATGGCTGTAGCCGTGATCGAGGACGGCCAGGTGACTCTTGCCAAGGGATATGGATACAGGGACGTGGAAAACAAACAGCCCGTGACTTCCAAGACACTGTTTGCCATCGGCTCGGTTACCAAATCCATGACCGCGACGGTTCTCGGTATGCTCAGCGACGAAGGGAAAATCGACTGGGACAAGCCCGTGCAGGAAATTCTCCCCGAATTCCGGCTTCACGACGAGGTAGCGACCCGGCAAATGACGCCCCGAGACTTGGTCACGCATCGCTCCGGTCTTCCCCGTCACGATCTGATGTGGTACGGTGCTGCTTTTACACGCGAGGAATTATTCAACCGGCTTCGATATATTGAGCCCAGCCATCCGTTCCGAACCACCTTCCAGTACCAGAACCTGATGTTCATGACCGCCGGTTATCTGGCATGCCATGTGGCCGGAACCACGTGGGAGGATCTGGTACGAGAAAAAATCTTCCAGCCCCTGGACATGATAAGATCGAACTTTTCCGTGGACGACATGCAAAAGTCCGACGATTTTGCGTTGCCCTATGCAGTCTTGGAGGACGACGTGATAAAAATACCGTACCGGAATATCGACGAAATCGGGCCGGCCGGGTCCGTTAACTCCTGTGTGGAAGAGATGATTCGCTACGTCGATTTCCATATAAACAAGGGTAAACACGGCGACGAGCAACTCCTCTCTGAAACCATGGCCCAACAGATGCAGATGCCCCAGATGCCCATGACCGGCACCATCCGTTACGAGGAACTCGGCCACAACAGCTACGGCATGGGTCTCTTCATCACGACGTACCGCGGTCATGTACTGATTCATCACGGCGGAGGCATCGATGGCTTCATATCGCTCTTGTCGTTCATGCCTCAGAAAAAAATCGGCGCGATGATCCTCACCAACATGTCGGGCAACAATCCCGTACCTACCATCATCAGCAGAAACCTGTACGACCGTCTGCTGGGTCTGGATCCCATCGATTGGGTGGGCCGCATCAAAGAACAGGAAGAGGAGAACGAAACCGCCGAAGCAGACGCCGAGGATGACGAATACAGCGATCGAAAAGAGGGCACGACACCATCCCATGACCTGACCGATTACGCCGGCCAATACGAACATCCCGGATATGGAATCGTGACCGTCAAACTCGCGGATGAGGCGTTAACCCTCTCGTTCAATAGTTTTCATTCGCCCCTCCAGCATTATCATTACGATATTTACGAGATCCCCGAATCCCCCATGGATCCACTGGAGGAATTGAAAGTCACATTTTTCTATAATAAAAAAGGAGACATCGACCGACTGGCCATTCCCCTGGAATCCAATGTCAACGATATCGTGTTTCAGCGCGTGGTGGATGAATCGTTGTCGCAGAAAGACGTCCTGGTACAATTCGTCGGTCAGTATGAGCTCGGTTCAACCACCATCACGGTTGCCCTGCGCGGTGAGGACACCCTGACCCTGACCGTACCGGGGCAGCCCACGTATACTCTGGTTCCAACACGAGAGATGAATTTTGATCTCAAAGGAATGAACGGATTCAGCGTTGAGTTCAAAAAAGACACGCATGGAGAGATTGTTGAGGTCGTCTTTTACCAGCCCAACGGTACGTTTGTAGCCAAAAAAACGTAAACAGGAGGCCATGTTACATCCGACGTTGCGAGCCTGGCTATTAAAACAATGGCGCCTTCCCATCTTGGCGAAACTCCTCAAAGACAGGCGCCATGCCGGGATACTGGTAAGCATCGTTGCTGTTCATCTGGCTATGACCGTTACCCTGCACGTCGGCTGGCCATGTCCTGTCCGTGAATTACTTGGAATTCGATGTCCTGGCTGCGGGCTGACCGCAGCCACGGTACATTTTTTAAGCGGCCACTGGCACGCCGCTTTTCTTGAACATGCAATGGCTCCGGTTTTTATACTGGGATTTTTTCTCACACTCATCATCTCACTCCTACCCACACAGTCACATAAACGTGCCATCCAAACCATCGAACACATCGAGAGGCATACAGGAATCGTGACGGTTGTCATGATCATCCTGGTCGTCTACTGGATCATTCGTGTGGCGTTCATGACTTCGTAGTGAAGCCGCCACTATCCTAACCATTACTTACATATGGGAGGTGCCATATGATAGCATTAATGTATCTTGTCGGCCTTGGATCCTTGGTGTGTGCCATCCTCGTCCTCATCAAACTGTTCCAGAAGGAGGGCGTCGGACTGGGGATACTGGGTATCCTCTGTTTCCTCTACACGTTTATCTGGGGATGGATCAACCACAAAGCCCAAAAAATCACCAACATCATGCTGATCTGGACAGCCCTGATCATCATCGGCATGATCCTTAACTTCGCACTGGGTATCAAACTTTATCCAACCCAGTAGCAGCAATTTTATCGAGTCATCGCCACGGATACGCGTGGTGATGGCTCGACCCTTCACTCAAAGTCTATCAGAACCAGAAGACCTGCCCCGAATAATAATCCTTGCAATATGCACCCGATTATTTTTATATTTACAAGATTATAGAGCCGATGTGCGACCTCTTCCCTCACACAATGCCCATGATACCACGGAGGTGATGATATCCATCGTTTAATACATCTTTTATTATATAGAAGGGACGCGACTATGTCAGGCCCATCGCTGGGGCGACGAAATTTTTCGAAGATGCCGGGAATCGGAACAGCCATCGGTGGCATGTATGCCGTACCCAAAGTCATTTCCAAAACACCCCATGGCGTATTGGTAGAATCACCCCAGGAATACGGCGGCTTCGCGGTGGAAAGAATGACCGATCGTGAATATCCTTATCGAATAAAACCGGACTCCCTGCAAACCATCGAAAGCCGTGATCGGGGCTAGAGACATGAACATACTGCGAAAAACCATGTCCACTTGTCCGATCTGTTTGGACAAAATACCCGCCGACATCATCGACGAGGACGGCAAAGTCTATCTCGTAAAAAAATGCAAAAACCATGGCGAATTCAAGGACGTTTACTTTGGCAGTACCCAATTGTACGCCAAGCTTATGGAATACTTCGACGGAGATGATTCAGACGTGGCCGATGACGACTGCCCCAATGCTTGTGGCATCTGCGACAGCCACAAGAGCAGCACCGTCCTGGCCAACATCGACCTGACCAGTGCCTGCAATTTTCGTTGCCCCGTCTGTTTTGCGCATTCTGAGGACGATGCATGCCTGTATCAGCCCTCCATCGACGACGTCGCTCGGATGATGGATATCCTCCGACACGGCGACCCGCCATGCCATGTACTCCAGCTCTCCGGCGGCGAGCCCACACTCCATGAGGACTTCTTCGAGATCGCCCGGCTAGCCAGGGAAAAGGGGTTCGTCCAGCTACAGGTGGCCACCAACGGAAAAATCCTGGCTGAAAACCCGGACTTCGCAAAACGCCTCGCCCAGGCCGATTTCGACACGGTCTATCTTCAGTTCGACGGTGTAACGCCAGAACCTTATATCGCTCTCAGGGGATTCAATGCATTGCCCTTAAAGGTTCGGGCCATCGAAAATATACGCAAATACGGGCCCAGGCCGAATATCGTGCTCGTTCCCACCCTCGTCAAGGGCATCAACGACGGTCAAATAGGGGACATCATCCGTTTCGCCGCCGAGAATATCGACGTCGTACGGGGAATCGTGTTCCAGCCTGTCTCGTATACTGGTAGGATTCAGAACGAAGAATTGCTCAACCGCCGGTATACCATTCCCGACCTGATGCACGCTGTACAGGAACAGACGGAGAATGAGGTAGGCATCGATGACTTCTTGCCCGTCTCCGCCGCGTCGCCCCTGCTGGAATTCCTGGAGCGATTCAGCCACGGCAGCCGGTATCCCGTCCTGTCCACACATCCGGCATGCGGTGTATGGACGTTTGCTTTTAAGGATAGGGGGAAATTGATACCTCTGACGAGAATCATCCGCATCGACGAACTGCTGACCTTCCTGGACACTGTCCAGACGACTTCAAAATCCTCACTGGTAGTGAAAATAACAGCAAAATTGCACCGTCTCATCAGGCCGCAAAGTATTCGGTATGCCAAGAGGATCAAAAACTGGATATCCGACCTGCTCACCGAGCAGAGCGTAGATTCAGCCTCCGCCTTCACCAACAACCCGACCGTCCTTTTCATCGGCGCCATGCACTTCATGGACGCTTACAATTTCGACTTCCAGCGCGTGAAGCGATGCTGCATCCACTACGCCACGCCCGACGGCAGAGTGATCCCGTTCTGTTCGTATAATGTGTTTTATCGAGAAAAAGTGGAAAGCGCTTTCCGAGTCAAATCGTAAACGATATCTATGACGGCCCGCCTGACCTGACATCTCGATTTATTTATCTGAATCGGAAAAAGCAGAATCGAGTCGTTGTTTCATATTCTTTAAAACGGTTGCTGCATCCGTCCCTTGCTTTCCGAGATAGATGAGTATGGCATTCCGGTACGTCGTTACATAAATCCTCTGATTTTGTGCATCCGTGATTACAAAGCCATCCCTAACCTTATGGTAATCTTGAAACCGCGGATTCTTTTTCAACGCATTCCCGGCACGATGGAACCATTCCTGGCATGTGCCTTCATCTTCGTACTGAAAGATGAAAATACGGTGATCGTCATAATTCCCGATGACGCCCATCCTCAGAGCAAAAATATTCTGGGTATCAAACTCATACTTATTGTACAGGCCCAGGTTGCCTTCCAGATACGTCACATGACGGGCATCATTCATATAGGATGCGAGGACAGGCCTCTGTCCGACGTCAGCGATTTTTGACTCGATTGCTCTGGCCATCATCATCAGCCCGGCTTTGGTGTCTTCATCCGTGTCAAAACCGATGAGGGTGACCAGAAAACGTCCCTTCCAGAAGTTCAAATAATAATCTTCCTGCAGGGCTTCCTGACCGATAGACACGGGTCTGCCGCGATCACTCGTCTTGAAGGTATACACCCCGTATGCCGCAGCCGGGTCTTCCATCTCGTACATCTCGATGTTGACGGATTTGTCTTTCCCCAACGTGTAGGATTGAATGACAGCCCGCCTGAACCCGTATTCATAATATATTTCCGCGCCTCCGTTGATGAGGAGGAACAGGTCTTCCCCTTCCGCCGTCTGGGGATCGCCCATGGGTTTCCAGTCTCCCAGTTCGTTCTTTTCCGGCAGATAAGCGAGAATACCTTCGCGGCTGGGTACGCCAGAACAATGCAATAGGATAAGAGCGATCAATCCCGTCCAACTTAGCATATACGGAAAACGACCTTTCATACAATCCCTCCTTCTACCTGCGCATACAAATCAGGAAGAGTCCCGTAGGTATTCCTGACTCGAGATGTGACTCTTTTTTTTCTGTTAAAAACGACGAGGGAACCGAATATTGATGAAAAAAATCCCATCTCTATACATCGACTTCTTTCACCGTGAGCTTGCCAACATCCATCTCTCCAAGTCCGTGCTCGTAGGCCATGGTGATCATCAGGACATCCTGGCTCTTCAGCCCGCGTACTTCCGCACAGTACGCATCCACGGCCACGCCATCCGTGCCTGCCACGATCTTCTGAGGTTTTTTCATCTCGCCCGGACCTCCAGGACCGTGGGTCGTCACGAACTCCGTGGCATCCACGACAAAGAGATCGGGCTTCCGTACAAGATTCAGGTCGGCAATGCACTGAGACAGATGCGGAACGTCATCGTAACCCCCCTTTGCACCCGATCCGTAATGGAAAAACCGGTTCGTAGAATACGGAGAGGCACCCATCATGTTCTTCAGCGTACACGTAAAACGCGTACCCTCGTGATCCTTGGCAATCGGAACGTTGATGACAACGTCGCATTCCATGAGCGCCCGGGAAACATCGGCCTGCTTCAATTTTTTCCCCTTCGGAATATCGACTCTCAAATCCTTGCCGCCCGAGGGTTTCAGGCTGTCGATTTCCTCGGCAAACCGGCCTGCCAGGGAACTCCTCCTCCAGTACGCTCCTGACACGCCCTCCACACTGTATATTTCCTTTGCGCCCGCATCGTAGCACATCTTGACCACGGCCAAAGCCACATCGGGATTCGTGTATGTCCCCGGGTTTCTCCACGGCGAGTTGATGAGCAGGCCCACACGGCTCCCCTTTGTGACAAACATCTGCATTCCACCCAAGAGCTCCACGGCTTTGATGGTATTGCTGAAATAATCCGCACCCTTGAAAACGGCCAAATCAGGCATCCCCTCCTGAAGGACGGGAATCCGTGTTTTTCCGGAAATTCGAGAAAGAGCAGTACTCCCCACGAACGAGGAAGCGCCTACCACGAGACTCTTCTTGATGAAATCGCGACGTTCCATGGTATCCCTCACGCTTTGTGTGATTCCATATCTATCGGTGATGTATTCTCGACGTCTGAAACTCAGCTTTGGATACGGAGATCGTTTCCCTCGAGATGACTATCCTTCGTATTCGATATAAAAATAAAGAATTGTCCCGTAGGAGCCTGATTCCTACGGGACAAGGCCATGCGTTTATACAACCCGGCGTTTAGACGCTGATCTCCTTGACCTTCTTCTTGGTCAGGTCGATCTCTCCCAGGCCATGGGCGTGCGCCTTGGTGATCTGGAGGATATTCTGAGCTTCCAGATCCCACAACGTGCAGCAGTAAGCATCGACGGCCACACGATCCGTGCCGGCCACGACCTTCTGGGGTGTGATGATTTCTCCGGGACCGAACGGCCCGTTGGTCGTGATGAATTCCGTGGCATCGACGATGCAGAGATCGGGCGTGAGCACCGTATTCAGATCGGCAATGCACTGCTCCAGATGAGCGATGGCATCGACATCCGTCGTCCAGTTCTCCTTGTGAAACGACCGGTTGGTATTCCGCGAAGAAAGGCCCATGTGATTCTTCATCGTACCCGTAAACTTGTTCCCCGCATGATCCTTGGTGATGGGCATGTCGATGAAGACATCGTGGTTGTAGAACTCGTTCATGATCTGTGCTTCGGTCACGGCGATACCCTTGGGAACCGGCACCGTCTTAAACTGGGTTTCATCGTTCCGGTCAACGATGACCAATGCGGCCCCTTCTTCCTGGATAACTTTCTTCAAGCCGGTCGCTTCCCAGTTCTGATCCGGAAGTTGACTGAGACAAGTTACCTGGCCGGCCCCTGCCTCCTTGCACATCTTGATGGCGGCTCGGAGGATGTCCGGCTTGGTAAAAGCCCCGGGATTGTTCCGCTGCGGATTGGCCAGGATGGCCACCTTCGATCCCTTGGGAACGAATGCACCCATGCCTCCCAATTCCTGAACGGCCTTCATCGTGTTGGCATAGTAATCCACCCCTTGTGCCACAGCGATGTCGATATCCGTCCTTTTTACGGTGGATGCGCCCTTCTTGCCACATCCGGCCATGAATCCGCTGCCCACTAAGGAAGCAGCGCCAATGGCGGCGCTCTGTTTGATGAATGCACGACGGTCGATGTTCTTACTCATGGTGATCCTCCCTTCATCGTATTTATGACATTCGATAAATAGATGAGTTCCCTCTGGTATAAATCGACTTCGACATATCTGGAAGATAAAAAATTTACCATATATGTTCAACTACTATTTTAAACGTGACACACGTTTAAAGGTGTGTTAGTGCGGCAATGATAGGAATCGTTTTAGGGAGCGAGACGATTCAAAGAACGTCCTTGCAACTCATCGGGAATACGAACACCCATACAGTCTAGAATCGTAGGAGCGATGTCCATCAGTTGGGCCCCATCGACCGTTTGCCCGTTCCTCTTATTCTTCGGATCGTAAAAGATGAACATCCCATACTCGGCATGATTGCAGGAATCGGGCCCTGTATCGTTCTCGAAGGTGTACCAGCTCTCATACCCCAGCGTACCCACCGAGCGCCAGTATAGGTCGCCGAAATACACGAATAGATCGGGCGGGATTCCGTTTACACGGCTGTAGATCTCATGGGATTTAAAGATGCGGGTGGGAATGGATTTCCCGTCCGGGTCGGGCAGTGCGGTGAGTTTTTCGATGATTTCATCGCAGAGTTTATTGTATTCCGATGGATCGACCGTACCCTCCGGCTCTCTCCCCTTGACGTTCAGGCACAAACGGCCGTAGTACCCTCCACTGCCCCACGCCTTCGTCCGTCCCCAGTCCACTTCCATGTCCTCAAACTTGACGATATGGCCCGGTTTCGGATCGCGTTTGAAACGCAGATACCCGTTGCGCCACAGCCATTCGTTGATACAGATGCCTCCTTCCATCCGCTTGGCGCCATGATCCGATACAACCAGGACGACCGTATCCTCATCCAGATGGGACAGCCATTCGCCGATTTTTGTATCGAGGGTTTTGTAATAATCGAGAATGACGTTCTCATAGGGATTCCCGGGCTCGTACCGGAAATGTTCCTTGTCCATGAAATGCCAGAACCCGTGGTGAATCCGGTCTACACCGATCTCCATAGCCATGAAAAAATCCCACGGCTTTTCCGTCAGGGCATAATCGACGACTTTAAAATGGGATTCCGTCATTCGATAAATCTGTTCAAGCAGAAAGTCTTTGTCGTCGGTCCTGAATTCCTTGACATCAAAATCAAACTCGGGCGCCACGGAAAGAACTTCGTTCCGGAATGCATGAGGGTATGTAAAGTCACTCTTGGTGTTCGGCGTCAAAAAACCGGAAATCAGATGCCCCTTCAGGGGTCTCACAGGGTAGGTTTGAGGCACGCCGATGACCACACTCATCAAACCTGCATCCGTAAGGTAGTTCCATACGCGCTTCTCTCTGACCGCATTGCCCATGGCTATCGTCATCTTATCGTATGTATAGTTCGCCCGGTTCCGGAATCCATAGAATCCGAGCGTACCGGGATCTTTGGAGGAAAGCATTGAACTCCAGGCGGGAACCGTAATGGCGGGGATGCTCGACTGGAGATTCCCGTACAGTCCCGATGCTGCCAGACCGTTCAGGTTGGGAAGGTCGTCCCGCCACTTGCTGAACACGAGTTCCGGGTCTGCACAGTCCAGACCGATGACGAATACCCTCTGTTTACGACGACTTCTCTTGAACGGGAATAATCTCATACTTGCCCTATTTTATATTTCTACCTTGAAAACAGGCTTAAAAATAAAACCTGTCAGGATGGAGGCGATAAAAAAGAAAATAAACCAGTGGATCCCTACGCCGGCGACAACAAGGTCTCTTTGCGGATACTGCACATGAATGTCTTTTAGAAAATCACTCCCCGGTATGGCGGATTCCGCCGGAAACATCATAGCGCGTACCGAATTCCCACGCACGCGGTGAGCAGCCATCTTCATCCAATCTTCACCTATGACCAATTGCTTGGAAACCGTCCGATCTTCATGCCGAAACAGCAACGTCCAGATGCCCTCCTCCACGGCTCGAATTCGCCAGGAGATCCGATGCTCACCCAAAACCCGCAACGGCGATGTCTCGATGTCGATGGCCGGAAGGCTGTCGAGATGAACGTCGGTGAGGGGGATATCCTGCGCGACTGTCACTTCCACGATGGCTCTTTCTCCGATTTTTAACGGACGGAATTCGTAGCGTGAAGCCAGTTGGAAGATGACCAGGAGCACGGGAATCATCAGGATGAGCAGCGGCTTGATGGCCAACGTGAGATACTTGCCGTTGTTGGCGAACATGCTTAGCACTGCTTTTATGGAGAGTGCCGCATCGTTCCGGTAGAGCCGGAGTCCCAGAAAGTGAGCCCATATCCGGCTCTTCACGCGTTTGATCTCGGATTGATCCGACACGCTCTTGAAGATCAGGATCATCAAAAAACCGGTTAACGCGGAGACAACGAAAAGAGCCCAGCCCGGGGGCAGAAGATAGGCCGGATAGAAGATCACATCGAATACACCGTTCACTATTTTATTGATGGCATTCAAGATCATGTACACCGTTTAAGAAATGTATCCCAGACCGCGCAATCGCTTTTCGACTTCTTCGATGGAATCACCGCCCTCTTCGATATCCGACAGGGCTTTCTCCAGCATGTGGGTGATGAACTCGTCCACAGAGGAATACCCGGCCGTTTCCGCGTATTGCTTGGCCTTATGGTAAAGTTCACCATCGATTTTTATTTTCTTACTCGCCATGAGGACCTCTCGTATTTATCGTTTACCGTTGGGATATCTAGGATCAACGTCTTATGGAACATCATCCCAGTATGGGCTTCCCGTCCATTTCCCGGGGCACTTCCAGGCCGTAACTCTTCAAAATACTCGGCGCCAAATCCCAAATCGCCGGCGCTGGGGATGTCACCGGCCGGTTTGTCAGAAGCACTCCCGGCACGACCTGGGGATCCATGCAGTGATCCGCCGACCACTTATCCCGCCGATCCCCCACGATGCCTCTGGGAAACTTTCCCAGCACGGATTCATCGGAGATCCGGTATCCGCTGGCGTACCCCAGGATGATATCGGGCGCGTTCTTGGCATAAGGCCCCGAGTATGCACGACTGGCATCGTGAGCCTTCAGGACGATGCGTCGGCCCGTTTTCGGATCGCGCAGGCGTTCCAGTTTATCTATAATCTCGGCCTTGATTTGAGGGATATGGGTCGGGTACACCGAGCCGAAAGGCTCCCTACCGTAGGCATTGATGTAGAGCCCGTTCAACCCGTAGGCAAAGGCCTTTGTTCTCGACCAATCCACGTGATCGAAATACGTGCTGTCGTGGATTTTGTCCCTGTCCGTGACCGCCGTGTACCCATTCTCTACGAGCCATGTGCTGAGATGAAGTTCTCGAGTAAACGGCGCAAAACCGTGATCGGAGAGCAGGATGAACGTACTGGATGCATCCATCCGGGAAAGCGTCTTCTTCAACACATCGTCCATGTCCCGATAGAAATGGTAGATGGCCTTCTTGACAGCAGGATTGGCCTGGGGTTCGTAAAGCGGATGGGACGGATCCATGTTTCGCAGCATCATATGGGAATTCTGGTCGATTGTCGAGAAGTAGAAAAAGAAGAGCCCCTCGTGGAATCCATCGATTTCATGATGAAACGCTTTCAGTCGTTCATCCAGCACCATGTTCGATTGATGTAGGAATTCATCATCGGTAAAAACATTATGAGAGAGTGCCTTGGTATCCTCGGGAAAACCCTGTGTATAGAATCGGCCCACGTCTTCGGCCAGGTTTCGAGAGTACGATTCAGGGTTCGAAATCGGCAGGTCGGCCTTCATCGGGTCCACGTTTATCGGAGAAATATACAACCGGATATGGGGATGCACCTGCTGCACATACATCCGGATCATGCCGTGGACGCGGCCGAGGAGAGGCATCAATTCGAACGTGATGGGAATCCATTCCGACCACTCTCCCTGACTCATCAGGAATTCACGATCCTGAAGGGCGATCTTCACGACGTTTTCCAACGGATCGCGATACAACGTCATATCGATCTTCGTATTCCGGCCGTCTGTGCGCATCTCGTTGGGAGGGCCTTCCAGGGCGAACCGGATGGTATCGTTCTCGGGCCTGACCCGGACGACACGCCCCCCTGTATATTGGTCGGCATCGGGGATATCCATATCCGTGACCAAGGTGAATGTACCGTACGTGCCCAGAAGGTCGGGCGTGCTCATACCGCTCAGAATGCTGGATTCGCCGGGTGCCACCGGGAAATTGGCAGGAATCTTATAGAACGTGGCCGGGATATGTTCCTTCTCCAGGTATGCCCAAAACGGCTGACCACCCCGCAACAATTCAATTTTTCCTCCCTGAACAGGGATGGCCCATTTCCCCAAGCGCACGGATTTCTGGATTCCCAGGCTGCGCGTCGTCGAAAGATGAGGGATAAATGTTTTGGGGTCTCGATGGATAAAATCGTAAATCCCGTTTCCTCCCGGATTCGTCCCCGTGATGAAGCTGGACCATGCCACAGGGCTCTGGGGGGGAAGTGTCGTTCGAAGCGGGCCAAAATGGTACGATTCGAGAAATTTTTTAAACGTGGGCATTTCCCCTCTGCCCACAAAAGCCTTGAGCAGATTGGGATCCATACCGTCTATGCCCAGGACGAATACGTTCCGTGATATCTTTGAATTTTTGATGTGGGGCGCGGCAAACAGTGACTTGCCCGAATGCAGAGCAACGGTCAAGCCGGCCAGCCCCTGGGCCGATTGTTTTATGAATTCTCGGCGGTTGATACCGGATGTCTTCATGTCCGAATCACTCATCCTTTATGTTTTTGTCTTCGAGTTCCGGTATCTTCCATGGCTTGCCCTCCATATAAGGCGGTACCGGAACACCGAATAATTTCAAGATCGTCGGTGCGATATCTTTGATCTTCGGATCGGACGCATCGATGGAATAATTGCTGAACAGCACACCGGGAACGAGCTTCGGATCGATGCCGTGGTCACCGCTCCAGCATTTCTCGTTTTTCTCGAACACGTCTTCCGTGGTCTTTCCAACGGCCGAATCCCAGGATACACGGAATCCCTCATTGTAACCGACAATCAGGTCCGGGGCCTCGTTCACATAGGGCCCCGAGTACACATGATGGCTATCGTAAACCTCCCGTATCGCCACGGTACCGGATACCGGATCGCGAAGGCCGGACAATTTCTTGCGGATTTCGTCTTTGAGTTTCGTTGCCTCGCCGTCCGGTTCCACGATGCCCGACTTTTCCCGTCCCCGCTGATTCAGATACATGCCCGCGAGTCCCAACGCATACGCTTTGGTCTTTTGCCAATCGACGTTGCTCAGATACATCCCGTCTCCATCGTCGGATTTCAGCGTCAGATATCCGTTTTGATGCAGCCATGTGTTGAGGTTGATTCCCCAGTTGAACGATTTGAATCCGTGATCCGACATGACCAGAAGGACGGTATCGTCCCGGATTCGATCCATCACCCGTCCCAGCAAATCGTCGGCTCGTCGATACACCTCTTGAATGGCTGCTTTGTAGCCCTGCGACGATGCATCCTCATCCGAATCCTGTGAATCCGTGAGAAACCGAAAGAACATGTGCTGGATGCGATCCGTGGCGTCGAACACACAGGCACAAACGCCCCTCTTGGTCTGTCCCAACGCATGAAAGAACTGTTTCTCGCGCTCGTCGTGCAATTGATACACCTGTTCCAAGAACGCCTTCTCATCCAGGACATGCTCGTTCAGCGCCCACGTATCTTCCATCAGACCCAGGGTGCCGTAATTCCCCAGGAGTTTGGCCAAATAGACGGAATAAAAATACGGATGGGATATGGGGAGTGCCGGTCTTTCAGGATCGATATGGATGGGAGAGACGTACAGCTCGACATCGGGAGACAGTCGTCTCATGTAAAACTGGCAAATGCCGCGAACCTTGACGCCCAATCCCGCCTTAAAATGAACGCGAATCCAGGGCGTGAATGTTTTTTTCTTCAGGTCGTATGTGCTTCTGTGTATGCGTAACCTGGCCTCTTCTTTTTCCTCGTCTATTTCGATGCGGAAGGGAAGCCGCATGGGGCCGAACGCGGGCTGCAGGATGTGCTCGGGACCCAGCAACTCGCCGGAGAAAAAACAGCCGTTTCGGGTTAAGGA
>Ga0180431_10004247_pt1 | contig 18007 bp, 17 predicted proteins | sample SS_ome_11_FD_132459 | JGI IMG/M metagenome (GOLD analysis project Ga0180431, IMG submission 132459) | Hypersaline lake sediment archaeal communities from the Salton Sea, California, USA - SS_1_MS_1 metaG | ecosystem: Environmental > Aquatic > Non-marine Saline and Alkaline > Hypersaline >... | reverse complement strand
GTGGGTCCGCGAGGGCCAGATCATCTGTGGGTTTCTGCACCTGGCTTCTGCCCGCCGCAGCAAGGTGGAGGCCCTGCTTAAGAAGCGCGTCACCGCCGTTGCCTACGAGACCATCGAGGAGGATGACGGAACCCTTCCGGTGTTGCGCACGATGAGCGAGGTGGCCGGGCACATGGCCCCCCAACTGGCTGCCACCTACCTGCAGAGCAACCATAGCGGCCGGGGCGTGCTCCTCAGCGGTGTGCCTGGCATCCCACCCGCCCGAGTCGCGATCCTGGGCGCAGGGGTGTTGGGAACCAACGCCGCACGTGCTTTTCTGGGCCTGGGGGCCAATGTGTATGTTCTCGATCGTTCGCTGGAAAAACTCCGCTACATCGATCGCCAGTTCAACGGCTGCATCAACACGATGGTCTCTTACTCGTTCAACATCGCCCGCGTAGCCCGCTTTGTCGAGGTGCTGATCGGTGCGATTTTGACACCCGGCGCACGGGTGCCCGTCATCGTCACCCGGGAGATGGTGCGCTCCATGAAGCGGGGAGCGGTCATCCTGGACTTTAGCGTCGATCAGGGCGGGTGCGTAGAGACCAGCCGGCCGACCACGCTGCGGGATCCCGTCTTTATCGAAGAGGGGGTGGTGCACTTTTGCGTCCCCAACGTCCCGGGGGCGGTGCCCCGCACCGCAACACACGCCTTCAACAACGCGGTGTGGCCTTGCCTGCGCCGCATCGCTGAAGTCGGTCTGGAGCAGGCGCTGGGGGAGATACCATCCCTGGCCCGGGGGGTTGCCACCAAGGATGGCGAGATCAAGAGTGAGCCGCTGGCCGCAGCCTACTATGCCGGAACCGGAGAGTAAACTATGACCTGGATGAAAACGTACGAAAGCCACGTCACGACTGCGGAGGAGGCCGTCAAGGCCATCAAGTCGGGGGACCGCATCTTTCTCACTGGCAACTGTAGTGTGCCGCGCAAGCTACTGGGGGCGTTGGTCGCCCGTGCGCCTGAGCTGGAGGACGTCGAGATCTGCCACGCGCTCACGCTGGGGTCGAGCGACTATGTCGCGCCGGAGATGGAGGGACACATTCGCGCCAATTCCCTCTTTATCGGGCCCAACGTGCGCAAGGCGGTGCAGGAGGGGCGCGCCGATTTCACCCCCGTGCTCCTTTCAGAGTTCACGCTGCTCTTCAAAAACGGCGTCCTGCCGTTGGACGTCGCCTTCGTCCACCTCTCCCCGCCTGACGAGCACGGCTTTTGCTCCTACGGCATCGAGACTGGCCTGACCAAGTCACCGGCCGAGGCTGCCAAGATCATCATCGCCGAGGTCAACGAGAACATGCCCCGCTGCCTGGGCGATTCCTTTATCCACGTCAGCCGCCTGGACTATATCGTGCCTGTGGATTATCCATTGCTGGAACTGCCGATGACGGAGGGTGGCCTTTCGGACGTCCACATCAAGATCGGCGAGTTCATTGCCGAGCTGATCCCTGACGGAGCGACGATGCAGATGGGTATCGGCGCGATACCCGATGCCGTGCTCAACTTTTTGCACCACAAGCGGGACCTGGGGATCCACACCGAGCTGTTCTCGGATAGCGTGATCGACATGGTCGAGGCCGGCGTGATCACCAACGCCCGCAAGACGCTGCACCCGGGCAAGATTTCGGCTGGCTTTATGATCGGGACCAGGCGGATCTATGAATGGTCGCACGATAACCCGCTGATCGAACTGCACCGCACCGAGTATATCAACGATCCGTTCGTCATCGCCCAGAACTATCGGCAGGTGGCGATCAACTCGGCCATCGAGGTCGACCTGACAGGACAGGTGTGTGCCGATTCCATCGGCCCCAAGCTGTACAGCGGGGTGGGGGGACAACTGGACTTTATCTACGGGGCGTCCCGCTCGGAGGGAGGTTTGCCCATCATCGCGCTGCCGGCCACGGTCAAAGGGGGGACGCTCAGCCGCATCGTGCCTATGCTCAAGCACGGGGCGGGCGTCGTCACCTCTCGCTATCACGTCCACTATGTGGTGACCGAGTTCGGTGTAGCCGACCTGTATGGAAAGACGATCCGCGAGCGAGCGCGGGCGCTGATCAACGTCGCCGCGCCCCAGTTCCGGGATGAACTGACCCGCGCGGCGAAAGAGCTGAACTATATCTAGACCCAATACCGTTCAGACCCTTGGGGTCTTGCCCGGAGACCCTAAGGGCCTTTTTGCAAAGTCTCGCCCACCAGGTCGTACTCCAGCGCTGCGGTGATGCGCACGGGCACGACCTGCCCGACCGGCAGCTCTGCCTGCACCAGCACCAGTCCGTCGATCTCGGGCGCGTCACGGTACGAGCGCCCCACGCTCATACCATCCCCCTGACCCTCGACCAGCACGTCCAGCGTCTGCCCCACCAACGCCTGGTTCCTGGCCAGCGAGATAGGCTGCTGGATCGCCATCAGCCGCTCGCGCCGCTCTTCCTTCACCTCGGGTGGCACGTCGTCCTCCAGCCGGGCGGCCGGGGTGTTCGCCTCGTGTGAGTAGGCAAACACCCCCACGCGGTCGAATTCCATCTCGTCCACGAATCCCAGCAGCGTCTGGAACTCGGCCTCTGTCTCGCCGGGGAAGCCCACCAGGAAGGTGGTGCGGATAGCGATTTCGGGCATCGCCGCGCGCAGCCGTTCTATGGTGCGCTGTACCCTGCCCACGTCAGGTGGGCGGCGCATGCGGCGCAGCACGTCAGGGTGAGCGTGCTGGAGAGGGATGTCGAGGTACGGTAGTATCTGTGGTTGGCGTGCCATCGTCTCGATCAGTCGCCCGGTCACACGGTCGGGATAGGTGTACATCAATCGGATCCACGCCACCTGCGGCACCGCATCGACCAGTTGGTCCAGCAGTTCCGCCAGTCCGTTCCGTATCCCTAGATCGCGCCCGTAATCGGTCGTATCCTGCGCGATCAGGATGATCTCCTGCACCCCGCGCCCGGCCAGCCACGCGGCGTCGGCCAGGACAGCATCGGGCGGGCGACTGACGGCGGGCCCCTTAATCAGCGGGATGGCACAAAAGGCGCAGGAGCGTCGGCAGCCATCGGCCAGCTTGAGGTAGGCGCTGGCTCCCTGCACCGCCACCCGCGGCATGCCGGGCACATCCTGTCCCACGGCGGGCGTCTCCAGCACGTGACAGACGGGCCCCGGTGCCACGTCCCGGGTGCGGCGCTCCTCCGCCCGCTCGTCCAGCCGCTCGACGACCGTCAATATGTCCATCCAGCGGCGTGTGCCGATGAGACCGTCGATGCCGGGCACTATCTCGGCCAGCTCTTGCGGGCAGCGCTGCGAATAGCACCCTGCGGCAATGATCCGCTGACCGGGCTTTCTGGTCTGCACCAGATCCTGCAGCACGGTACGCGATTCCTCCCGCGCTGACTCGATGAACCCACACGTATTGACGATGAGCAGGTCAGCCTGCTCGGGGACGTCGGCGGCGACGTATCCGGCCCGTTGGAGCAGCGTCGCCAGCCCGGCGCTATCCACCAGGTTCTTGGGGCAGCCGAGCGAGATCAGATAGAAACTTGGCGATTCGTCCATCAAGACAAAAACAGCGGGCTTTTATGCCCGCTTGTCCTCCTGCATCCTGCATCCACTATCGAATTCCCAGCATCGAGAGCTATGGCACGATGACCTCACCGGTCGGCCCCCATCCCCGGGTGCAGACCTGGGCGCGCCCACACATCGCGCCCTGCGGTTGCCCGTTTACCGTGACCTGCACGCCAGCACCATTCCCGGTGTCCACGAGGATCGCTTCCTCGCCCGACCAGGTTTCGACCTGTCCCGGCGTTAGCATTCCCTCGAGAACCGTCTGACCATCGACCGCCACGCGCACCCAGGCGTGCTCCGTGCCCTCCAGCGCCAGTGTCACGCCTCCCAGCGGACTCGCCGGGAAAGTTGGCGTGACGGGGGGCAAGGTGGGCGTCTGCGAGGCCGTGGTCTGCAACGCCGTGGTCTGCAACGCAATCGTCTCCGAGGACGTCGCCGACAGCGCCGCTGCGGCGGGTGCGGTTGCGGTGGCAGTTGCCTCTCCACCTCGGGTCCGGGTGATCACAAATCCCACCACCGCCACGATTGCCAGCAGCACGAGGAACACGAGTCCCCCCACCATCACCGTCTCCAGGCTTATCCGACGTGGCCGGGCTGTGGACACCGGTAGGCTCGGCGGTTGGAACGACATAGGTCGGGTGGGTGCCTGAAATGACATCGGCCGGGTCGTCGCCTGGACCGGGGGGCTGGATTGCTTTTCCTCGGATGTATCCGCCAGGGCCGGTTCGGCACCGCGGACCTCTGCGTCGTACCGGGCCAGGACCACATCGGGCGGTAGGACCAGGTAGCGGGCATAGATGCGCAAAAAACCCCGCAATTGCACGTCGCCACCGGGGAAGGCGGCGAAATCCCCGGCTTCGAGGGCCTCGAGAAAGCGGGCCCGGATGCGCGTGGCGGCCGCAGCCTCCTCGATCGAACCTCCCAGGCCCTCGCGTGCCTGGCGCAACCATTCGCCGAGTGTGTCCATCGCTAATCGTGGGTTGCTGGCCGTTTACTCTTCTGCTGGCTGCTCTTCGCCTGGCTCACCCTCGTCCGCCAGGCCGGGCTCCTCCGCGGTCTCGGCCGGGGGTTCCTCCGGCAGTTCCCCCCCCTCTGGCTTCACCACGACCTGGACCTCGGCCACCACGTCGGCCGTGAGACGCACGGCGATCGTGTGTTTGCCTACCTGCCGGATCGGGTCGGAGAGGATGTTCTTCCGCCGGTCAAACTTTTCCCCGACCTCTCGTCCCAGTGCCTCGGCCATATCGGCCGTGGTGATGGAGCCGTACAGGCGTCCCGTCTCGCCGGCCTTGGCCTCAAAGGTCAGGGTGATCTCGCTCAGGCGCTCGGCCAACGCCTCGGCGCGGGCCGCCAATCGTTCCTCCCGGCCGGCATCGGCTACCTGACGGCGTCTAAACTCTTTCACAGCGCCCGGGGTGGCTTTCACCGCCAGCCCATTGGGGATCAGATAGTTACGGGCATAACCGGCCGAGACGTTCTTGACGTCGCCGGCATTCCCGAGGTTGGTCACTTCCTGGGTCAGGATAATCTTCACGCTCACTAACCTCCACGCGGAAATTGAGGCATACCGTCTGCACCTGAGAGTTGGCGATGGGTGTGACTATGGCATGGGGTGTTCATTGGGGCGGCAGAGCCCCTCCAGTTCGCGAAATCCAGATGTCTATGGTGCCCAGTAGGGCGGGTGGGATTCGAACCCACACGTCCTCGCGGACAGAGGATTTTAAGTCCCCGGCGTCTACCGTTTCGCCACCGCCCCGCATACGCTACGGGCAGTCCATCAAGACTGCCCGTTCTCAAGGTGCTTCTTGGAGGCGACGGCCGGAATCGAACCGGCGAATAAGGGTTTTGCAGACCCCTGCCTTACCACTTGGCTACGTCGCCCCGAACTGTCAAAATTCTACCACGTATTGACTTTCTCTGCAAGTTGTGCACGGGCGGATCTTGACGAGGAAGTGAAGCGCCTTCAGACGATCCGGTGTCAGATGCACCGCCAGCCGCAGGTTGCCCTAGAACAATGAGAGAGGTTTTGGATTGACAAAATATAGCCATATGCTATAATAATTATATATACTTGGGAGGTGTCAGGTGGCTGTTAAGGTCATGGTCTCATTTCCGCGAGAGTTTCTCGAACAGGTAGATCTCGTTGCGCGAGAGGAACATCGCAGCCGAAGCGAGTTGCTGCGCGAGGCGATGCGTCTTTACATTGAGATGCGTCGGGGCCAAAGGCGGCCTGGTGATGATCCTCTGGTGCGGTCAGCGGTGACGATCCAGGACGACTTGGCCCGTGTGGCTCCCGGCACCGATGAGGATAGCACCGCTGACGTCCGTCGCTGGCGGGAGGCCCGTTGATGGATGGCTCTGTCGTACTGGATACATCGGTGGTGCTCAAGTGGTTCCGTCAGGAAGAGGTGTTGGCAGACCCGGCTTTGGCCTTGCGTGCAGCCTATCTAGATGGGCGACTCCTGGTTGTGATACCATCGCTCGTCGCGTATGAACTGGCCAACGTGCTGCGCTACAAGAAGGATCTGAGTATCGACCAGGTGCAGCAGGCAGTACAGAGTCTATTTGACATGGGGCTGGAGTGGGTCTCGCCATCGGGCACGATGATGCGGCGGGCGGTCGAGATCGGTCGTGTCTATGAGACAACAGTTTATGACGCCGCGTTTGCAGCCCTGGCAGAATCGCTGAGCAGCACCTTTGTCACTGCTGACAAGCGTCTGGCGCGTTGTCTTGAACCACTTGCTTTTGTGCGCTTTCTGGGGGCTATGGAAGAAGCGTGACGTCGAGTGATAGGTGCCAACTACGACAAGGAGACAGACAATGGAGATGGAAATCACGTTCCCCGGTGGCGCGCGGGTCGACGCTGCCTTTGATGGCTTTGTAATCGATACGGATCAACCGCCGAGCGAGGGGGGTGAGGGGTCAGCGCCCACGCCGTTTTCGGTGTTCCTGGCCTCTATCGGCGCCTGTGCCGGTATCTATGTCCTGAGTTTCTGCCGGCACCGGGGCATCCCTACCGAGAACATCCGCATCCGGCAACGTATGGAGGGCGACCTCGAGAAGCAGAAGGTGCACAGCGTCGCGCTGGATATCCTTCTGCCGCCGGAATTCCCGGCCAAATACGCCCGGGCGGTCGCCAGGATGGCCGAGATGTGCGCGGTGAAAAAGCACCTGGACGACCCGCCCACGTTCAAGGTCGAATCGCACATCGTCGACGGTTAGGTGCGTTCAGGTGCAACGCACTTTGGACGTGCGTTGCAGTCTATCTGACAAGGTAGAAGGTGTGTGGTGCGCCGTACTGCTGTTCCATGGCCACGCTGACGTCGCCGGTGCTGATCCCGTAGACGATCGACCACTGCGTCCCTTCCTGCGACACTGCGGCCAGGAGGTCCATCGCCCCCTGCGCGGTCATCCGGCCCTCTGTCTCCCTCAATCGCTGGCTGAGCTTGTCGTACCGCCAGCACTCCCCTTCCGCTGACTCACCGGCCGAGGCGCGCAGGAAATTCGTCGCCAGATGGTACGGTGTCTCGTTGGCAAAGATCACCATCTCGCCCTGGTAGAACTCGACCAGCGCCGCGCGCCCCGACGAGTCGGCGATCAGGTAGTGAATGGGAGGACCACCCTCAAAATCGATGTTGTAGCTTGCCAGGATGGCAACGGCATCGTCCACGTCGCCGGCCTGGTCGAGCATCTTGCGGATCACCCGCAGTGAGCCGGTCGTCTCCTTGTTTGGATCGGGGACCATCTGCCCCGGCGACACGGCCGCCATCCCCACGACCAGCCCGCGCTCGTTCATCCCGTCGAACGGCAAGCGCGGCGTATCCAGGAGTGCTCGGCGCTCGACGAGCGGCAGATCGGTCAGTCCGTGTGCCCGGGCTCCCTCGAATCCAAAGTAGGCAATGTCCACCATCGAGACCGATGCGTATCCCTCCGGTGGATGGGTGAACAGGAGCACGGCCGGGCTGTAATCCCAGTCAAAGTTGCGGCCATACACCATCTCGTCCGCGTCGCCCAGCGCTGCAAAGAGCGAACAGCCCCACGCGGGCAGCGATGCCGTCACACTGGAAACCCGCCGACTTGCACTCACTCCCCGCTCGCTGCCCTCGACGGAAGCCGCCCGCTCCGCGTACGAACCATAGTAGTGCATCGTGTAGAGCGGGTAGTCGTCCACCTGCTCCAGGCTGTCGAGCGTCGCGGCTTCATCGTGCGTCAGGCCATCCGTGCGTGGCGTGGCCGTTGGCGCGGTGACCGGGGTCGACGCCGAAGCCAGCGTGGGGACGACTGTCGGAGGGATCGGCGTGGGCAGCGCTGTCGCGGTCGGGGGAACAGGCGTTGGTGCTGCATCCTCAGCCGGCGGAATGGACGGAGGCACATCCCCAGGCGCTCCACACCCCGCCAGCAGCCACAACACCGATGCGATGCCGACGATCCATCGTGCCAACGTGCGGCCGCTCATTCCTCTCCTCTCCTTCCCATCCCTTCCATCCCTCCTCCTCCCGCTCGAATCGCCAGCCCCGCCGTCACCCCGCTGAACACGTCCGAAAGGACGACCTTCTCCGGGCCAAAGATGCGGCCCATCAGGTCGATAAAGCACGGAATCTGGGCCGAGCCGCCCGTGCGGACGACGGTGTCGACCTCGTCCACCTCCAGGCCGGAGCGCTGCAGCGTGTCCGTGAGGCAGGTTTCGATGCGCCGCGCCGCTTCGGCGATGAGCGACTCGAACTGGGAGCGGGTGAGCGGCTGCCACACGTCGATGTCCTCGCTGGCGAGCCGGATCAGCGCAAAGTGCGCGTCCGAGAGCGCGACCTTGGCCTGCTCCACCTCGTCGATCAGGCGGATGGCGTGATTGTCGACCAGCAGCGATTCCAGTGCTCGCACCCGGGCCGGGTGGCTGCCGGTGCGCTGTGCTATCTGCAAAAAGTGCAGCGTCTCCGGCCGGTCCATCTCCGGGATGGTCTGCCAGTCCACCAGCGCGTGGGTGTACTGGCTGGGGAAGGGGTTGCCATCCTCATCCCACGTGGACCCACGCCCAAAGTGGTCCAGCAGCAGCGCCTCGATGATTCGCTGGTCGAACGCGTCTCCGGCGATGCCCACGCCGCCGGTCGCATAGACACGCCGCTGGCCCGGCTTGCCGATGCGCATCACGGTCACGTCCAGCGTGCCGCCCCCAAAGTCAAAGACGACGACGTTCTGGGGTTCCTGCACCGAGAGCTCATAGTGCAGCGCAGCCGCCACTGGCTCCAGCCCAAAGACGACGTCCCGAAAACCGGCCATCTCGGCCGCGCGGCGCAACCGGTCCTCGGCCCTCTGGCTGTCTGTCTCCCCATCCCCTCCGCGAAAGTTCACCGGCCGGCCCAGCACCACGCCGTCCACACGCTCGCCCGTCTCGGCCTCCACCCGCTGCCGGATCTCGCGCAGGTAAATGGCGATCAGTTCCTCCAGCTCATAGTACTGGCCAAAGATCATCGTCCCCTCGTAGCCGCCGGTCAGTTCACTCTTGAGCGAATGCAGCAGCCGCCCTGGCGTCAACTCGTCCACCAGGACGTAGACCTCCTTGACGAAGGTGGGCAGCTCGGCGAACGTCATCTCGATCTCGCCGATGTACTGGTGCATCATCTTGCTGGGGCGGCCGATGTTCTGACGGTAATAGGTGTCGATCGCCTCCCGCCCGATAAAGACCTGGTGGTCGCGGGTAACGTAGAGCGTCGAGCGGATCACCGTGGGGTCGTGACTGGTGGGGTCGAGGGGGAAGAGGTGCACCCGGCGGCCGTCGAACGCCGCCGCGCCAGAGTTGGTCGTGCCAAAGTCGAGGCCAATACGCATGTGAATCCCTCGTCAAGGAGCCACCGGTACACTCTCTCGAAACATGTCCGGCGCACACTTGCTTAGGTCGTGTCTTTACGGTGCCAGCAGTTGCAGAGCCACGGATGCCACACCAGAAATCAGGGGAATCGTGGCTGTGATGCTAAACTTGCGCAAGGCTCCGAGGGGGAGAGGCGATGTAGGGTATGCCTGCAGCACGATCTCGCGATATTGTTGAAGCTGCTCGAGTTTTGCGTTCAGGTCCTCTAGTTCGGATGGACCTTTGGAGATCTTGGCTGAAGACAGTACTTGCTGGAATTCTTCGGCAATGGGCGCAAGCGCCCGCTGACGTGCCCGAAGCATAGCCCGTTTGGCAGAAAGGATCGGCACCACCAGGCACAGCGGCACCAGAAGGATATATATGGCAAAGAGCGCTAACACGTCCGTTCTCCGAAGTACGTCTGAACCTGTCCAGTAGATGACGAGTGCGAACAAAACGGCGATAAATCCCAGTCCCATTGCGATCAGAATAGATGACTTGGTCAAGTCCCCCACTGCACCAAGCCCTCCGCACTCGTCCGGGTCCAGGGGCTTGACTGTGACATCTACCTTGCCAAAGAGTCGCGATATACCGATGATGTACACAACGTGTCTGATCACAAACAGGAACAAGACGTACAAGCTGATGCTCCACGTGAGAATGTGTATTGGAAGATACCATCTGACCTCAAACCAGTACTCGGAGCTGATGCGAAACTGTTCTGGCCACGCGATCAAGAACTCGTTCACCCAGAACGCCACAAGAACCAACGACACAACCAGGTAAATGGCCGGATGGTTCATCAGCCTCAGTAGACGGACAGCACGCTCAGTCACTCTCTGACGATGTTCACTCATTGGCTGGCCGAACACGCCATTCTGTACAAGACTTGCGATGAGAGCCGGGGCAGTTCGGGCTTGCCATAGGTACGAGCCCCACATCAGGGGAGCAAAGACGGCCAACCACATCACAAAGAAAAGCAAATTGTCCAGACTCGTGATTTTCTTACCTGGGCCTGAGTAACTCCAGCTCGCTATGCCCCCGATCACAATGAACAGGAAACCCGACAGGCTGGAATTGAACACAATGATCTTGGTATCTGACCATTTCCACCTTACGCAGAGGAAACGCAAGATCGGATCTCTTTGAATGACTTGACTGCTTGATATTGCCGGCTTTTCCATAACATTCCTGTGGTTGAGTAATCTGCTCTCTCTGGTCAGGCTGAGACTGATATGCACATCACCGCCACCGCCGGATCCCGGCTCAAGTCGCGCGCCCGCGTGCCCTTGCGCGAGCGCTGGTAGAGCGGGATGTCCGCCATCGGGACGAGCGCCAGCTTGCCGGAGTAGGTCAGGTATAGCAGCCGCGCCTCGCGCTCGCAGGACAAGGCCCCCAGCACGTCAAAGGCCTGGATCAGCGTCTTGCCCGTGCCGCCGGGGCGGGACCGCGCCGCGAACTTTTGCACATCGCGGCGCGCTGCATAGCCCGCTGCGGTCAGAACCATGATCTCGCCATCGGACAGGAGCGGGAGCGCGGCGACGACCTCATCGTCGGGTTCCAGTTCTAAGGCGGTCGCTCCGGGTCCCGGGATGGCGCGTTGGGAGAAGCGCACCCCTTTCCCCCACCGCGTCAGCACCATCAAGTCGCCCTCGTCGCCGTTCACGAGTGCCACCGGCTCGTCGTTGTGGAGGGGGCTTTCGATCACCAGGTCGCCCTGCGCCACCGCGCGATCGAGTGCGACGCGCAGGAACTGCCTGACATAGCCCCGCCGGGTGACGACCGTCCAGAAGCGGGGCGGCTTTTGCACCGCCATGGCCGTCGTCAGCCGCTCGCCCTCCGCCAGTTCCTGTCCGCCGGTGGAGGGCCAGTCCTCCCCCTCGACCAGGAAAGGGGCGTCGGCGGGCCGCATCTTGAGGCCGCGACCCTGGCTGGTGAGCAGCAGCAGTTCGTCCTGAGGGCGGGCCAGGACCAGCAGGCGCGGACAGCAGGCATCTGGACGCAGTCCCAGCGGTGCCTGAATGCCCGGCACGGGATACCCCTCACGCGCCAGCCGCTGGACCTGCGGGAGCGGCATGCGCGCCGCCTGCATCCGGTCGGAGAGGAACACGACCGCCGGCTCGTTCGACGCCTCGCCCTCGAGGAGGTGCTGCAACGTCGCCACCTTGCGCTGCAGAGCGCTCACCTGGGTCCCGTCGGCGGACGCCGGCGCGCGCTGCTGCAGCCGGACGATCTCGTCGCGCAGCCGCTCGTTCTCGGCGTCCAGCTCGGCCAGCCGCTGGGCCAGTTCCTCGATGATCGGTGGTGCTGCCTCCGGGTGCTTTTTCGCCTCCAGCACCCACCATTGGACGTCGCTTTTGCGGATCATTGGATCATCGCCCTATGGCTGATCTTTGGGAGGATGCCAGCCAACACTGATCCAGCGTCTTCGGGCCAGGACAACCAGTTCACGGTTTAGGTGTAGGGCTTCCACCGTTGCCCGACCGCACGCTGTACGGCCACTGATCATTGTTCCATCCTCGCTCCAAACAAAATGATCTGCCCACACCTGGGTGCGTGGGTTGAATAGAGGAACGTCCTCACCCGTCTGGGGGTCGGTCGCGAGGGTCTTGCTGCCCTTGAACTGGTTGCAGCGGGTGCACACCAGCCAAAGGTTCTCTCGTGTTGTTGGTCCGCCGGCCGATTCGGGCACGATGTGGTCAATGACCAGTTCAGTCGCACTGACGAGTTCCGAGATACGGCAATAGCCGCAGCGGTGGCCAGCGTCTTTCCGAACCTGGCGACGCAGTTGGGCTGGGATATGGGTCTTGCTCACGATGGTCGAGCCTAGTCGTCTAGGGAGGGTAGTGGAAATCCCCGCCAACGCAAGAGTGCATATGCCTGGGCTTTGCGGAGATTCAGCCGATCGATCTCCTCGCCCATCCGGTTCAATTCTTCTTGCTCTGAATCTGCAAGTGCGCCGGCACTGTTGTGCGCCAGGAGTACTTTCAGATGTGTTTGCTGAGCAGGGGGGAGTTCGCTGCGGGCGACGGCCCACAGAGCATCGTCATCCAGAGTTTGCAGCGCACGCAGTTCTTCGCGCAAATCAGTTGGCAAATCGTCCAGCGACGGAGGCAGATTGCCCGTGATTGAGGTGAGAACGATGGTTTCCAGGGATTGATCAATCTCCTGGGCCATATGCTTAAGACGTCGATAGACCTGGTCAGGGATCCGTACGGTCAGTTCGCGTGTTGCCATCTCCTACCCCACGGACACTACAGCTAGCTTGCTCATAGGCCATTCTACCATGTTCTAACGGGCGGTGCAAACGAACCTACGACGTGCGATGCCACCGAGACGGTGGCTGGGAGCTCTGTATGCGAAACGTGGCCGGGCAGAGGACCTATATCTATCGCGAGCGTTACGTGGTCTGTCTGGCCGGGCCTGCCCGGCCTCGTGCTCGCCCCCCCCTCGGCGTTCTGGATGCAGTGGATGGGCAGCCCGCGGTGGATAAAATCGCGCAGGCAACCCACGTTGTCCCACAGGCAGCCCACGATCTCCTCGTCGCGCCCTTCGGCCAGCTTGCGCGGCCAGTCGGGATCGGCGATGAGGGGGCGGCCCAGCGCCACCAGGTCGGCCTTGCCCTCCTGCAGGATGGATTCGGCGACCTCGCGGCTGGCGATCTTGCCGACTGCGATGACGGGCACCGCCACGGCTGCCCGGACCGCGGCCGCCAGGTCGGCAAAGCGCCCCTGGAGGGGGGCACTGGACCTCCTCGTTACCCGGTTGGGGGCAACAGCTCATCCAACCGGCGCAGCACGATGTCTGGCTGGATGTCCGACATGGCCAGCAGTTCTGGGGTGGTGACGCCGGTGAGGACGACAGCCGTCGTCATCCCCGCCTCCTGGCCCATGCGGATGTCCGTCTCCAACCGGTCGCCGATTATGATGCACTCTGCGGCCGAAAGCTGCAGCCGGTCGAGGATGGCCCGGGCGGTGATGGGCGATGGCTTTCCGACGACGACCTCGACCTGTTTGCCGGTGCAACCCTCGATCGCGCCGATGACCGCCGCTGCATCGGGAAGGCCGCCGGCGGGGATGGGACAGTAGCGATCGGCGTTCGTGGCGATGAAATGCGCCCCGGCGCGTATTGCATCAAAGGCGATCTGGAGCTTGCGATAGTCGAAAGTGCGGTCGAAGGAGGCGACGACGAACTCGATCTCGCCAGGCTTCTCGGTCAGCCGAAAACCGGCCGTGCGCAACTCTGCCAGCAGTGGTGGCTCGCCGATGACAAACAGAGCCGCCCCCGGCGCTTTACGCTCCAGCCAGCGGGTCAGGACCCACGAGGAGTTGATCACCTCGTCGGGTGCAGTGGAGATGCCCAGGCGGGTCAGCTTGGCGGCATAGTCGGCGCGGGTCTCCAATGGCTTGTTGCTGAGAAAGACGACCCGCGAGCCGGACGCGCGCAGCGTCTCGATCGTGCGTTTGGCTCCCGGCAGAAGCGCGTCGCCCAGGTAGACGGTGCCGTCCATGTCAAAGACATAGCCGCGGAACGTGCGCTCAACGGTCATGGGTTATCCAGGGCAGATACACCAGCGCCCGGGTCGGCCGGCCCAGGTGGGCGATGGTCGCGATCGCGGCCTGGGTAAAGTCGGCATAATAGTCCAGGTCGAGGGTGTCCAGCCGGTCACCGGTGTTGTGGTAGTAGGGCGTGCGGTCATCCATGTCCTCGATCGCCAGGAAAGCTGGGTAGCCTTGTCCGAGAAAGCTCCACTGGTCGCTGGCGTTGATGGGCCACCTGTCATTGGAGCGCTCGGGAACCAGGTTCAGCCCATAGACGCCCACGACATCTGAGAAGAGGCGGGTCAGTTCCAGCGAGCCGTCCACGGTGGTGAGGCCATATAGGTCGATGACCGGCTCGTCGTCAGAATTGTACGCGATCATATCCAGGTTGACCACGCCCTGGATGTTCTCCCCACGCGCGGCACAGTCAGCGGCGTAGGCCATGCTGCCGCGCAGCCCCTGTTCCTCGCCGGTGAAGAGGACGAAGCGGACCGTGTGCGCCAGGTCATAGGGTGCCAGCAGCCGCGCGGCCATCAGCACGGCGACGGAGCCGGACCCGTTGTCGTCCGCGCCGGGGGCGAGCGCTCCTGCGGGCAAGTCGTCGATGTGGGCGGTGATGAGATAGATCTCCTCAGGATCGACCAGACCGGGTCTTTCCGCCACCACGTTGCGCAGCAGACGCTCATTCCAGACGTACTCGTGGTAGCTGACGTCAAGGTCGCACGCGGTGAATTGCTCGTACGCGTACCGCGTGGCCATCGAGATGGCTTCGGTCACGCAGGAGTAACGGGTGGTGAAAGTGTAAGGCGACCCCGCCACGGTGACGGGACGCTCACCGGTCAGCCCTGCCAGCTCGTACGCCAACGTGGGCGTCGTGACCTCGGAGATGATGGCGGCCACGGTTGAGCTAAAGGCGATCGTCTGGGGTGGCTGGGTCGGGGCAGCGGAAGCGATCCCGGCCAGCAAGAGCAGCAGGGCCAGGCTGGCCAGCAGCATGGACAGGTTCACTCGCGCCAGGCAGGCAGCCCGCCGAAGACCAGGCGCTCTCTCAGTGTTGTCTATGATCCGAGGAAGCATGTCATAGCCTCGTTAAACGTATCCGGGCGGGCCTGTTGGACCAGGTGACCGGCCCCGGCGATGACGGTCAAGTCCGCGCCAGTGTCGGCGGCCAGGCGCAGGCCGCAGCGGGTGTGAACCACGACGTCACGCGCTCCCCACACCAGGTGGAGTGGCACGGCAATTCTCCGATATCTGTACGCGGTTTCCGCAAAAGCGTGGTTCCAATAGTCCCGCATCATCCCTATGAGCACTTTTGTGTACTCGGGGCGCCGGGTGGCCTTCCGGTACTGGGCAACCACCTCCGGCGTCAACAGTGTGGGATCGCCGTACACGGAGCGGAGGACCGGCTCTGCCAGCCACGGCCCGCCCAGGCAGCGGCATAGCGCGCCAAAGGCTGAGCAGCGCAACAGGTACACAAAGGGGCGAAAGAGGGCATGATAACAGGTGGGAGCCACAAGCACGAGACGGCGCAGCCGGTCGGGCCGGTGGACCGCCAGGTGGAGCCCGATTCCACCTCCCATTGAGGAGCCCACCATGTGTACCCGCTCAATGTAGAGTGCGTCCAACAGATCCACCGCCAGCCGGGCCAGGCCATCGACCCCAAACCGGAAGCCTGGGGGCAGGGTCGATTCACCACATCCGGGATGATCGTATGCGATGGCGCGAAATCCTGCCTCCGCCAGCGCCCGTAGGTTGCGGTGCCAGGTGTAGGCCGAATCACCCAGCCCGTGGGCGAGCAACACAGGCTGTCCTTCGCCTATTTCGACCACCCGCAGCCGGTGCTCACCGATAGCGACGAAGCGAACCTGGGCTTTGGTTCCCAGGAACTTGTTCCAACATAGGTCACCGGTCATAGGGCACAATCATACCACAAGCGGACCGAACAGGGTAGTCGTTCGGTTTCAGCGTGGTGTGACTGCGCGCAGTCCAGCCAATGCATCCCTGACAGTCAACCAGCCGGTGCCGGGGAAGAGCTGTGTCACCTGCGGGGCGAAAAAGGATGAGGCGGTCAGCACCTCAGCCGGATGGCCATCGGCGATGATCTGGCCACGATCGAGTAGCACGATCCGATCAGCGGCCTGTGCAGCCAGCTCGACATCGTGGGTCACGAGCAACACGCCCATCCCCTCTACCTGCCAGTCCTGCAGGAGGCGGATCATTTCGCGCTTGGCCGGATAATCCATCCCCCGCGTGGGCTCGTCGAGGAGCAGGAGCCGGGGGTGGGTAACGGTCACCGCGCCCAGCGCAACCCGCTGCCGCTGGCCGACGCTCAGGTCACGCGGGTAGGACCTGACCAGGTCGCTCAGGTCCAGGCGTGCCAGCAGATCCGCGGGAGCGATGGGGGGATCATCCACCAGGCCGTGATTGCGCAGCGTGACCTCCATCTCGTCGGCGACGGTATCGGCGAACAAGAGATCGTCTGGCTCCTGGGGCAGATAGCCGATGCGCTTGCAGATGTCGGCTGTCTCCTGGCCGGCGAGCGATTCCCTCATCAACGCAATCTCTCCCCGCTCGGGCCGCAGCAACCCCACGATGCATTTCAGCAGCGTCGTCTTGCCGGAGCCATTGCGTCCCATCAGCGCCACCAACTCACCCTGGCCGACACTCAGCGTGACATCGGTGAGAGCGGGTGTATTGTCGTAGACGAAGGAGATCCCGTCAACTTGAAGTATGGTTTCAGGTTTCACAGTCTCAGGTTTCAGATCCAAACGCGAAACTTGAAACCCGGGACCTGAAACTGCGTCCTGTGCAAACTGCCGTCCCTCCTCCACCGTGAGTGGCAGCGGTTCCCAGCCCAGTTCCTTCCCCAGCGTCACCAGCGGCGGGGTCAGGTCCATCTGAGGCAAGATGCGACGGGGCGGGCCACTCAGCACCGCTTGCGTGCTTCCACTTCCCCGTGGGGATAACAATGGCATATACACCAGGCGATCGACGTGGGGTAGGATGCGTTCCAGCCGGTGTTCGGACAGGATGACCGTCAGTCCGATATCGCGGTTAAGGCGTAGCAGCGCCTGCAGCACCTCCTCGGCCGAGCGGGGGTCGAGCTGAGAGGTGGGTTCGTCGAGCACGAGGATGCGCGGGCGGAGCGCGAGCGCCGCCGCAATGGCAACCCGCTGCATCTCGCCGCCAGAGAGCGTGTCCAGCCGGCGGTCTCGCAGCGGTACCAGGTCCAGGAGATTCAGCACCTCCTCGACCCGCGCGCGCATCTCGGTGCGCGGGATGGCTGCGTTTTCCAACGCAAAGGCGACTTCGTCCTCGACCTGGTCTACGACGAACTGCGCCTCGGGGTCCTGGAAGACGAACCCGACGACGCGACTGAGCACCTGTGGCCCTTCGGCAACGGGATCGTGGCCGGCGACGAGGATACGCCCGCTCAGCGTGCCGCCGGTAAAGTGGGGCACCAGCCCGTCGAGACAGCGTAGGAGCGTCGACTTGCCCACGCCCGATGGGCCGGCCACGAGGACGAGTTCGCCCTCGGCGATGTGGAGCGTCACGCCGTTCAGCACGGGTCGCGGGGAACCGGGATATGTGTAGGTCAGGTGGTCAAAGTGTATCATACGCGGTCTATCGGGTCTCTATTGGCCAGCACTGCCGGCAGGAGCAGCCCCAGCAGGCCGAGTCCAATGAATGGATCGAAGGTCGGCAGGATCAGGCGTGGGTAGGGCGCATAGTACAGTGTCCCGCGATCCGTCACGGGCAGCGGCACCAGGACTGCGACCAGTGCCAGTCCGCATCCCAATACGATGAGTGTATCGCGGGTGGCCCAGTGGTGCGTCCGATAGGTGGTATGGTGGACGGCACGCCCGGCCAGCCGCAGTACGCCGACGATCAGGCCACCTCCGGCCACCATCGCGCCTATGGCAACCGCCTTCTGTGCCGGCAAAAAGAGCCACGTCAGCCAGCCGCCCAGCACCGCGAACAATCCCAGTGCCAGCATCGATTGGGTGTGCAGAGGCTGTTCCCGGTCAGAGATGGCCCCATAGCCGCG
>Ga0180431_10004246_pt1 | contig 18014 bp, 12 predicted proteins | sample SS_ome_11_FD_132459 | JGI IMG/M metagenome (GOLD analysis project Ga0180431, IMG submission 132459) | Hypersaline lake sediment archaeal communities from the Salton Sea, California, USA - SS_1_MS_1 metaG | ecosystem: Environmental > Aquatic > Non-marine Saline and Alkaline > Hypersaline >... | reverse complement strand
TGACTCCACGACAACCCGTTCGCGCGCCCCCAACCGCCTCACAGACGGTGCGCTAACGAACTATCGGGCGTGCACCTCGGCGCGATGCACCTGGGGGCATGTGCCTACGACAACCCATTACCTTGCAGGAATGACTGATTTGGACTATAATCGGTTGTCGTCGAGTACACGGGAGGGAATAACTATGCCATTGTATGAATATGAATGCGAGTCCTGCGGCGTGCGTTTCGAGCGGCGCCAACACATGGAGGATGAGCCGATCAAGACATGCCCCGAGTGCTGTGGAGACGTACACCGACTGATTCAGCCGGTGGGTATCATCTTCAAGGGATCCGGGTTCTATGTGACGGACAACCGGGCTAAGTCGTCGACTGCGACACCTGGCAACTACAAGAAATCAGACGAGAAGCTGTCTGAGACGTCAAGCGAGTCGTCGAAGGAGAGCAGCAAGACTGACTCGGAGGATTAGGTCGGGTCGGTTTCCGTCGTAGTCCCCTGGTTAGGGACAGGCCGCTCGCGAACCGACTGCCGCACAACGACCGCAGACTTCGCGGGAGGATCTACCAGAGAGGGCCCGGTGCAGCTAAGCCGGGCCTTCTTTCATGGTGGGGATGGAGATCGTCTGGAGACTCCGGGACACCGTGGGTGTTTGTCACGGAGGAGACACGGCAGGCTAGAGCTGAAAACCCCCGCTGGCGCGGATCGTCTTCTGGCTGTAATCTGTGACGTAGGTCAAGAGCCCCAGCTTTAGCTCACGCCACTTCTTCGTCGCCAACGCTCGTCGTAGGCTTCCCAGGTCATCGGCCACGCCGCCCGTCAGGATCTGGGGGCGATTCCCATAGGCCGTGTACCATGCGTCCGTTGGCTGGATGCCCAGCTCTAGGAGCCCGGGGGCGAACTCCTCCATCACGAACTCGAAATACTCGTCCTCAAGTCCGTTGCGAATATTCCAGGTCATTAAGAGTTTAACCATACAGATCCTATGCTTCACTTCTCACTCCCTCCGGCACTGCGCTGGTCGCATCGGCACTACCCGGCACAGACAGTCTGGGCTTCGTGGGAAGCGTTTCCAACCGTACCAGTCTCTACCTACAGCCTTGATCTCTTAGGTTCGGTGTCGTTCGTGCGGACGGCTGCCCGCTACTCACATCCCAGGGACATCATGGTCTGCTCGGCCTGGGTCTTCCAGGTGGCTGGGGGATCCAGAGCCAGGAACCGCTCATAGGTCTCGCAAGCTCCGTCGACATCCCCGCTCTGTGCTAGAGCCCCCGCCAGGGCATAGTAGGCCTCCCGGGAGTCCGGGACCGATTCGATGGCCTTCTCGAGCATCTCGACTGCCTGGTCGTAATGCCCCTCCTGGAGCCGCACGTTTCCCAGGCCGATCAGTGCCTCTGGCATGTTCTCTCTCAGCTCCAGGGCAGCCTCGAACTCGCTCGTAGCTTGGTCAAGGAGCTCCGGGTCGGCCGGCGCCGACGGGTCTCCACTGGATAGTGCCAGTGTCAAGAAGGCCGCCCCCAGTTGATAGTGTGTGTCGGAATCGTCGGGGTCGATCTCCAACGCTTTCTCGAACTCATCCACGGCGGAACGGAGGTCCTGCAGCTGGTAGTAGGTGACGCCCAGGTTGTGGTGGGCAGCTGCACTCTCCGGCTCTAACTCCAAGACCTTCCGAAACGCGTCGGCCGCCTTCGAGAGCTCACCACTCTGGTTGTAGGCCTGCCCCAGCAGAAAATGCACATCGCTGTTGGTCGATGTTTCTTCAGCCGTGGCCTCCAGCGCCTCAATAGCCTCCACGTAGTCCCCGGCCTCAAGATAGGCACGAGCCGAGGAGAGAAGCGCTTCCACATCGTCGGTTTGGGTCTCAGCGTCGCCCCCGCACGCCCCCAGGGACACCGCCACCGCCAGTGCCACGGCAACGAGTAGATAGCTCCTAGGCATTACCCTTCCTCCAACTGATCAATCATCCCAGGACGTTCTGCAGCACGAAGATGTCCGTCTCCTCAGACGGGCCCGGATCGCTCACCCGCAACGACGTTTGCCTTTCGGCCTGCTCCATGCCCATCTCTTTTAGGAAAGTATTGACGCTGTCCAGTTCCTCCTTCAGGCCCGAAATCTCATACCGCATAGGGATGACGATCTCTGGTTCAAAGAGGCCAATGGCCTCTGAGGCCTGAGTTGCGGTGAGGCTTCCTCCTCCGCCGACGGGCACCAGAAGCACGTCGACCGAGCCCAGGTTTTTGACCTGGGACTGGGTGGGGACGTGGCCTAACCGGCCCAGGTGACAGATGGTTGTTCCGTCAAAGTCGAAGGCGAAGACGGTGTTCAACCCGTGCTGTCTGCCGCGCTTGTCATCTGCGAAGGTCGAGATGCCAGTGATGAACACGCCGCTAATCTCGTACTCACCCGGGCCATCGATGAGCTTGAAATCGCCCTTAACTGTGTCCAGGTAGTGGCAAGAAGCATTGTGGTGACTGACGGTCACGATCTCGGCCTGGAGCGGAGGAAGTGAGATGCCTAATTCTGGAGAATACGGGTCTGTGACGATGGAAATGGATCCCTTTCCATCGAGTCGGAAGCACGTCTGGCCGTACCAACGGATCTCTACATCCATATCACTTGGGATTATACTGTGAAAGGAGCGGAGCGGCAACGCCCCGTCGCCCACCCTCCTGCCTTAACCGCCCTGCAAAGCCGTCGAAGGGGTGGCACGCCCCCCTGAGTTCGCCCTGACTCGTCCCCTTGAGTTCGGCCTGCGTCGCCCTCCTTGGGTTCGGCATGGCCCGCCCCACTTTGGTTCGGCCTGGATCGCCAGATCCAGGCCTTTCCAACAAGGACAACCTCCCTACTCACCCTACATGTGCAGCGGCTCGCCGAACACGCCGTGAGCCGCCTCCATGAGTGCCTCGCTGAGCGTGGGATGGGCGTGCACCGTCCGTGCGATTTCCTCCGGCGTCAGCTCCCAAGTCCGCGCAGCCACCAACTCCGGTAGCAGTTCGGTCACCTCAGGCCCCACCATGTGGGCGCCGAGGATCTCTCCCGTGGTCTCATCGGCAATGATCTTGACAAACCCCTCGCGCTCACCCAGCGCGAGTGCCTTCCCATTGGGCCTGAAGGGGAACGTGCCTACTTTGATATCGTAGCCCTCTTCGGTGGCCTGCGTCTCGGAAAGGCCAAAGCTTGCGACCTGAGGATGGCAGTACGTGCAACGTGGCACCGCGTCGTAATCCAGCGGTCGGGGATCTTCGCCGGCTATCGTCTCGACCGCGATGATGCCCTGGGTCGAGGCCACGTGCGCTAGGGCCATCTTGCCCGTGACGTCACCGATGGCGTAGACGCCCGAGACGCTTGTTCTCATGGCCTCGTCGACCACGATGCTGCCCCGCTCCGTCTTCACGCCGACGGTTTCCAGGCCAATGTCGTTGGTATTCGGCTGCACGCCGATGGCAATCAGGGCTCGCTCAGCTTCCAGGACTTTCTCTTCGTCGTCCTCACCCATGACGGTCACCCGGACGCCGGCGTCGATCACCTCGATACCCTGGACTCGGGTGGAGGTCATCACCGTCACCCCCCGCCGACGCCGGAATGCGCGCTCGACGACCTTGCTGACCTCTTCATCCTCCAGTGGCACCGGGCGGGGAAGCATTTCCACCACGGTGACCTCTGTGCCGTAGGCGTTCCAGACCTGGGTGAATTCCATGCCAATCGGCCCGGCGCCGACAACGACCACCGACTCCGGCAGATCGTCGAGAACGATAGCGCTGCGATAGGTCATGACCCGCTCGCCGTCGGGCTCGATACCCGGTATCGTTCGTGCGTGGCCGCCCGTGGCAATGATGATGTTCTCGCTCTCGATGGTGCGGGTGGAACCGTCATCCAACGCTACTTCGACGCTCGTGGGGGACTTCAGCACTCCGCGTCCCTCGATCACGTCAACGTTGTTCTTACGCATCAGGAGGCCGACGCCCTTAACCAGGCGCTCCGACACCTGCCGGCTCCGCTGAACAGCGGCGCCGAAGTCAAGCTCGACGTCGGAGACGGAGAATCCAAACTCCCGCCCCCGGTCTAGCAGCGAGACTACCTCCGCGTTGCGCAGCAGAGCCTTGGTGGGTATGCAGCCCCAGTTGAGGCAGACGCCTCCGAGATGCTCTCCCTCCACCAACGCAACCTTCATGCCCAGCTGGGCGGCGCGGATGGCAGCTACGTAGCCCCCGGGGCCCGCCCCGATGATTGTGATGTCATATGCTTCGCTCATTGTCTTGCCTCCTAAGGTAGTCTGTCGCTCTGCGGAAGTCGCCCGCCTCATAATCACACTCTGGAGACGGACGATTCTCGGTTGTCCAACGCGGCGATCGTCGAGGGCGCGTCAGTTTGGGTTTCGTCAAGCATGGACCATTTCCCCAGTGGAGAGTGATCGTCCGTCGTCGTTTCTTCACATGCCTCTTTGGCGTCTGAAAGCAGGTGGTGAGACGCTGTGTCGATGGTCATTCTACTCTCACGGCATGAGGTGTCAAGCGGCGATTGTGCTGATCCTCGGAAGGGTGTGCCAACAACTGGTCGTGTCCTACGGCTTAGCGATCGGTATGTTGGTCGATCGACAGGATGGGAGGGGCCGATAGATTGCGGGTGGTTCACGGCGACGACCGTGCATTGCACAGGACACCTGCAACCCGCTGGGCGTGTGCCTGTGATAGGAAGTTGGCGCGCTGAGCGGCCCGCGGCTTACCCAAAACTGGGTCTTCATGCTACAATGAGCTTGGGCGAAAGAACGGCAAGGTGAGCGTGCTGAGCTCCGCCGCGACGACCACTCGGTCTCATCGCCGACGCCCGGCTTTCTGACGCCAATCCGTAGCCTATAGGGAGGGCCTATGCCGAGAGAGATGTTTGACCGGGACTTGCAGGAGCTGGAGGACGAGCTGCTGACGTTGGGCAGCCGGGTCGAGCGGGCGATCACTGACTCAGTCTCCAGCTTGAAGCGGAGGGATCGGGAGACCGCCCAGCAGATCGTTGAGCAGGATCGCCAGCTCAACGAGAAGCGGTACGAGTTGGAGGCTAAGGCCCTGACGCTCATCGCCACGCAGCAGCCGATGGCGGGGGACCTGCGTACCATTGCGGCAATCCTCAGTCTTGCCTCCGAATTGGAGCGTATCGGTGACTACGCTAAGGGCATCGCTAAGATCAACGTGATGATGGGCGACGCGCCCCTCTTGAAACCTCTCATCGACGTGCCTCGGATGGCCGAGAAGACGCGTGACATGCTACATGCCGCTTTGCAGGCGTTTGCCGAGAGGAACGTCGATCTGGCGCGCTCGATTCCGAAGCGAGACGACGAGGTGGACGGGCTCTACAACCAGGTCTACCGGGAGCTGCTCACGTACATCATCTCCGATCCGCGCACCATCGACCAGGCAACGTATCTGCTCTGGGTGGCCCACAACCTGGAGCGCGCGGCCGACAGGGTGATCAATATCTGTGAACGGGTGATCTTCACCGTCTCCGGTAAGCTGGTTGAGCTCAAGGGGAGCGACGACGAGGGCGAGATCACGTACAAGAACGAGGCACTATCATAGCGGCTGTCTCGCCCTAACCAGACGCTGTATGGACGAGGGTCTATCGATCCGCTGAAGACGCTCTCGTCTGAGGTCTATTCCTGCAGGTCCTGAACGGCGGCTGCGGCGGCTTCCGCGGGGGATGCCTGCCCCCGCAGGAGAGTTGAAACGGCCTGCTGCATCGGCAGTCCCACCGCCTCAAGGACGGTGGCCCTCGGGGGCGGCATCGCCGCCTCCAGTAGATCGCGGAGTACCGTTCTCTCTGCCTCGGCTACGCGCCAGAACCTGAGGGCGCTGCGCGTGCCCGGCAGGTAGCCCGCGGCTTGAGTCCACGCGGCGTTCCGCGTGGGCGCCGTGAGCCATTCGGCCAGCCGGAGGGCCGATTCCTGGCGCTGCGGGTCGTCGGTGACGACGGCCAACGCCCACCCGCGGGCGATGCTGATGTGCCGCCCATCCTTGGTTGGCACGATTGCCGGGGCCATGGTTTCGTCGGCCTCAAGCCAGTATCTGCTCGCTCGGACCAGGGTCATGCCGCCCTGCCCCTCCTTGAACCTCTCCCATACCTGGTCCACGTGGGTGGCGGTTAGCACCTGCGTCGGTGCGACGACGGTGTGGGTGACGCAGCGGCTGTAGAAATCCAGGACGTCGACGAGCACGTCCTCATCCAGGGCGGGGTTCCCCTCGGCGTCCGTCAGTTTGCCACCCGCGCCGAGATACTGGAGAAGCGTGGCATCGTTCACTCGGCCGTCATAGCCTCCAGCGGGGAACAAGAAGGTCGTCGGGGCCGAGAGGACATCCGTCCATGTAGCCGGGGGCGACTCAAGAACCGCTGGTCTGTAGGCCAGATGCTGCATATCGACCCCCAAGACAATGCCCATCGCCTCCCCTTCCACCTTTCCCATGGTGGCAGCAAAGGGGAAGCCGTCGTGGTCCGCGGACGGGGCCAGATACCCGTCGAGGGGTTGGATCAGCCCGGAGCCGGCCACGGTTCCCAGGTCGGACGCGTCCAGCACGACCAGGTCCGGCAGCACGGAGGGCGCTGCGTCCCGGGCCGTCCGCATAAAGTCGATCAACCCTCCCCGTCCGTGGCTTCTCTTCACGACGACGTCGACCTGCAGGCTGGGATTCGCACCGCCGAAACGGGACAACTGCTCGGCCAGCACGCTCGAGCCGCCTCCACCTGCGTAGGGATCCAGCTCCTCGGGAAGCCATAACTCGAGTGTGGTGATCATCGGAGTAGGGTACGACGTCGCTGTGGCCGTGGGGGCCGGCGGTGGCGCAGTGGGCGTGTCCGTGGGCAAGAGGGCGACTGGTGGTGTCAAGGGCGGTCCCTCGCAGCCCATCAGGCAGAGCACGGCGAGAACGACGACCAGCGCCTGCAGCCTCGGCATACGCTTGAACTCGAGCTTACTCATAGTGGGTGGATTATAACACAATCCGCTGGAGCATCCCACTTGTCAACGCCTGAGCGTCACGGTATGATTCTTTCTACCCGCAGGAGGTTCGGCTCGCGCACGTCGACAGTAGCCAGCCTCCTCGATTTGTCTATGGGTATCGTCGAAGTGCATGACTGGAACCGAGACTGACACTCAAGATGTCCTCCGCCGGCGTGAGCTAGTTTTCCTGGTTATCGTCCTACTCACGGCTACCCTCATGCGGACGTGGCGCTTGGACGCCATCCCTCCCGGGTTGACCCACGATGAGGCTGGTCACGGACACGACGCGATAGCCATTCTGGAGGGCGCGCGGCCCATCTACCAGACCGTCGGATACGGTCGCGAACCTCTGTACGATTACTGGGTTGCTGGTCTAATGGCAATTGCTGGACGCACTCGAGAGGTCCTCAGATTCTCTGCCGTTCCGCTGGGACTGGTAACTCTACTGACGACCTTCGCCTGGGCTCGAGCGGCTTACGACGGGACAGTCGCCCTAGCGGCGACAGCGCTCCAGACGGTTGCTTTTTGGTCGCTCGCGGTCAGCCGGCAGGCTTTGCGCTCCAGTCTGTTGCCTGTTGTTTTCACAGCAGCTATCTTCTTCTTCTGGCACTCGATCTACCCTACGAGGCGCAGGCTGAGCCCGTGGCGGCTGGGCATCTTCTCGCTGCTCGTGGGGGCGACGTTTTATACCTACGTCCCGGCTCGAGTACTCTGGATTCTGTTCCCCATTTTCCTTGCTTACCTGGCCATTTTCCATCGAAGGACGTTCCAGAGGGTCTCCGCGCCCATCCTCGCGGCCGTAGGTGCAGGGTTGCTGATGGGGGTGCCTCTCTTCGTGTTCCTGAAGCGCCATCCCGGAGCGGAGCAGAGGCTCGCGATGCTGGATGCACCCCTTAGGGCGCTCCTGGCTGGTGATCCCTCCGTCGTCCTCAACCGCGCTGGGCGTTTCCTGGCGGGTCTGACGATCCCTGGGCGTGGCGACAGTTTTCTAGCCTACACCATTCCGGGCCGTCCCATCTTCGGCCTGCTCACGGGTGTTCTCTTCCTGATCGGGGTTGGACTCTGTGTGGTACGGTGGCGCGAGCCGAAGAATGCCTTCTCGCTCCTCTGGTTCGCCCTCGGGGTCTCTCCCTCCTTGGTCACTGGTCCGGCCGCCAGTACGACGCGCAGCGTCGCTGCGCTTCCGGTGATCTTCCTGTTCCCAGCCATCGCGGTTGTCTCTGGGGCCCGATGGGCCTCTGAGCGTTGGGGGAGCGTGGCCTCCTGGGTGATCGGTCTGGCGGCTGGCGGTCTCCTGCTGGGTGTGGGCGGCGTCACCATCCAAGACTACTTCGTCACCTGGGGTGAGTCTCCCCACACACGCGCAGCCTATCAGCACACATTGGTTGAACTGGCGGCCTACCTGGACAGCCAACCGGAGGATGGGGTGGTGGGCATCTCAACCGACCAGCCGCTCGCGCCCCACGACCCTTACGTCTTCCAATTGAGTCTCAAGCGCAGGGATCTTTCTGTCCGCTGGTTTGATGCTCGGCGAGCGATTGTCGTTCCCGAGCGGGCGCGGGCTAGGCTCGTGATTCCCTCAAGTGCCACGCCCCCGCCGATCCTGGCCGAGCTGCCTGGCCTTCAATGCATGGAGCGTGTGCAAATGCGGACGGACGACCTCGATCCCTGGTTCGAAGTATTTGAGTGGCAACCCCGGATGACGCGGGCGGAAGTCACCGAGAGGATGGACGACAGTGCGAACGTGTCGGGCGAGGCGGTCCTGTCTGAAGAGGGGGGGCGAACCTCCCTCGGACTCCCTGCAACTTTTGGGGGCGCTCTGGAGCTTCTGGGCTACGACTTGCTGACACCAGTCGTCGGCGTGGAGGAGATCCAGCTGTTGACAGTCTGGAAGGCTACGAACCCCGACGCGATCAAGGCGGCGGATCCCGCGGATGTGGAGGACGAACCCGTGGTTTTTGTCCACGCCCTGGATGGAGAGGGGGCCTTGCTTGCTCAGGAGGACCGGCTCGATGCGCCTGTCTGGAGCTGGGAAGAGGGCGATATGATCCTCCAGATCCATCGCTTGGCGCTACCGCCCGACCCGGATCACGGCCCTCCCACCCTCTCCCTCGGCGTCTATCGGCGAACTGATATGAGACGACTCCCGGTGACCATCAAGGACAAGGTGGTCGGGGATTCCCTCTTACTCCCCACGGTGCGGGTCGAGGGCTAGGGGGCAGTCACACGGTGCCACACGCTAAGCCCAGTGGATCACGCTTCCCGCCGTCGTACCGGCGTGCTGCGATTCTTCTGATCCTGGCCGTGGCCGTCTTCTTCCGTCTGTTCCGCCTGGACGCCGTTCCCCCGGGCTTGACCCACGACGAGGCGGACACAGGCTACTTTGTCGCAGCAGTCCACCGTGGAGCCCCATCGAGAATTGACATTCCGTACGGGTATGCGTACAAACCCTTCACTCAATACTCCGGGGCTCTTTTCATGGCTTTGTTCGGGCCGACTGATCTTGCGCTCCGTCTACACTCCGCATTCTTCGGCACGCTGCTGGTCCTCTTCACGTATCTTTGGTGCCGGGAGGCGTTCGGCACGGCGGTGGGACTGGGGAGTGCTGCCATGGTGGCCGTGTCGTTTTGGACTGTGTGCGATAGCCGTTTCGCCCTGAACTCAGCGCCGGCCCCGGCCTTGTTCACTGGGAGCGCGTATTTCCTGTGGCTCGCGCTGAACCGTGACGTTGGCAGGCCCCTCTGGTGGGCCTGGGGCCTCTTCGCTCTCCTGTTGGGCGGGTCTCTGTACGTCTACGAGGCGGCGTTGGCGGCAGCGTTGTCTCTCATCCTCCTGCTGCTCTATTTGGCCCTGACGGATGCCAAGCTCTTTCGTCGTCAAGGCCCTTGGTTTGGTGGCGCCCTTATCCTCGCCACGCTGCTCGCTGCTCCCCATCTACTTGATTCCTCGTCATGGGGACGCACGAATACGCTGTCCGGTCCGCTGCTGGCGGCCAGTCGCGGGGAGCTGGGCCCCTTGATCAGAAATGCCGTCAGCGCGTTGGGGACCTTCAGTTTTCGCGGAGATACCCTGGTCACGTACAATCTGCCCGGGCGCCCGATCTTCGATCCGGTGACGAGTCTGTTCTTCTACGGCGGGTTGGCGCTATCGCTCTGGCGTTGGAGAACCCCTGCCTATGCTTTCCTAGTGATGTGGTTGATGACCGGGATTGTCCCCTCACTCGTCATCGGTGAGTGGACCAGTACGCTGCACAGCAAGGCTGCCGAGACAGCGATCATGACCCTGCCCGTGGTCGGTGCTGTTGCCGCCGGTCGCGCCATCCGCGTACATCTCGGGCGGAACTGGTTCAGGCTGTTTGCCGGTGCTTGCATCGTCTGGTTGGTCGTGATCGCAGGGCTGACGGGGTACGACTATTTCGTCCGCTGGGGGCAGGCGCCGGAGACCCGTGCTGCGTACTTCAGCAATCTGGCGGCCATCACGGACTACCTGAATGAGATCGACTACAGTGGGCCGGTGTCTCTCTCGTCACCGTTTCCGGATCTCCCTCACGATCCCTTGGTCGCCCAGATGCGCCTCCACCGCGAGGATCTGTCGCTGCGCTGGTTCGATGCCCGTCGTGCCCTTGTCTTTCCTCAAGCTGATCATGCGCTACTGATTATACCGCCGAACACGCCGCTGGCTGATCCGTTTGCTGGTCGGCTCGGTCTTCGGTTGGTGGAGCGTGTCGAGTTGAAGCCCGACGACATAGATCCATACTTCGACGTCTTTGAATGGCCTCCCAACACGGCGCTCTCCGAACTCTTGACGCCGGCATCTGGTATCGCACATGCGGGAGGTGAATCCCTTGAGCTGCCGGTCAGCCTGGGGGGGGGCGTTGAGCTGGTCGGCTACGAGGTAGCGGAACAACGGCTGGCGCCCGGGGAGACCATCGATCTGATCACTTTCTGGCGACTCAAGGTCGGCGCGGGATCTTCATCAAGCCACCCTTTGGGAAACGTGCCTGAGGACGCGTTCGGCCACAGCCTGACCCTATTCACCCACCTGGTTGATGATGGGAACCACGTAGTCGCCCAGGAGGACCGGCTCGACGCCCCCGCCTGGAACTGGCACGGCGGGGAGACGGTGGCCCAGATCCACCGCCTACAAATCGGTCCCGACGTCGAACCCGGCGTGTATCATCTCCAGGTGGGGATCTACGACAACCACGACCCGGAGTTGGCTCGTCTCCCCATCGTCGTCGACGGCGAAGTGGTCGGCGACAGCGTCCGTCTCCAACCGCTGGAGGTCACGGATTCGTGACTGATCGTCGCCTGTGCAAATGGGCCTTTGTCGTCCTGCTGCTCCTGGTCGCCTGGGGCCTACGGATCGGTTGGCTGGAGGCAGTCCCTCCCGGCTGGCGTGACGATGAACTGATCAACATCCACGCTCTCTCCAACCGGTTGCTAGAAGGGGAGTTTCCCCTCTACTACCTGGGGGCCTCCGGCCACGAACCGCTGTACCATCATCTCCACGCAGGGGTGCTGGGGGTACTCGGGTTCAACGTGTTGAGCGGGCGACTCCTGTCGGCGATGTTCGGCACCCTGTCCATCTCCTTGACCTACACCCTGGCCCGCCGCCTCTTCCCCGATGCGCAGGCAGTGGCCAATGTCGCCGCGGCGACATTGGCAGCGTCCTTCTGGTCTTTGATGTACAGTCGCACGGCCATTCGACACATCAGCCTGCCCCCGTTCATCCTGGCGACGGTTTACGCCTTTTGGCGTCGGCTCGACGGCCCGGGATCCAGGCCCTGGGCCTGGATCCCGGTGGGGTTGTTGCTGGCGGCAAGCCTTTACACGTACACCGCCTCGCGGCTTCTCCCTGTTCTTCTGATTCTCTTCGTGGGGTACCTGGCGGCTGTCCATCGGCCGCATCTACGCCGGCACTGGCGGGGGATCGGGCTGGCGTTCCTGGTGATGACGGTTCTCGTCGCCCCGCTCGGCGTGGCCATTCAGCGGGGACGAAGCACGCGTGCCTTGGAAGGCATCGGGGCCGACGCCCGAGTCACGGAGCTGGCGAAGCCCCTCCGCGCCCTTCGGGATGGAGATCCATCCCAGCTCTTGGCCTCAGTGGTGAAGACGCTGGGCATGTTCCACGCCAGCGGCGACCCTGAGTGGCTCTACAACATCCCGGGTCGTCCCATCTTCGGTGTGCTGGGAGGAATCCTCCTCTGGCTCGGCGTGGGGCTCTCTCTCTACCGCTGGCGCGAGCCCCGTTTCTTCTTCTTGATCGTCTGGTTGGGCATAGGCCTGACGCCGGCTTTCATCAGCACCCCGCCGGCCAGCCTGGGACACACGATTGTCGCGCAGCCGGTGGCCTATCTTATGCCCGCTGTCGCCCTGGTCGGGATTGGACGATGGGTTGAGGGACAGACGTCAACGCGTGTGTCTCGGGGCCGAGCTACTAGAGGGGCGCGGCGAGCGGCGATAGGCCTGGTGTTGATTGCCTTCGTGTGCAGCAACGCGGCCCGCGACCTCTGGGACTATTTTGTGGTCTGGCCCCGTCGTGGCATGGTCCGCCTCCTCTACCGCGCCGATCAGAGGAAGATTGCCGAGTATCTCAACGAGCAAGTCGGCTATACCGACATCGCCGTGGGAAGCGGACTGATGGGCCCGTGGGACCGGATCGCGCTGACGGTCGATCTCGAGAGGCCGGATGTGGCACCGAGGCTTTTCCATCCCGAACGGGCCCTAGTCTGGAAGCAAGGAGCGAACCCGATGCCCGTCTTCCTGCCCGGCTGGCCGGAACCGTCCGACGCCATTGAGGACTCTCTGGCAGGAGGGCGGCTGATATCGGAACATGTGAGTGTCCATACGCCGAGGAAGAGTCTCACCTCATCATTCGAGACCGAGGAGGTGACCTTTGCCAACGGGCTGACGCTCCTGGCGGCCCGTCCGTTGCAGCAAGGGCGCGAGCAAGAAACCGTGAGCATCATCACCGCTTGGCGTGTCTCCGAACCCCTTGAACTGCCGCCTATGCCCGTTGTGGCGCAGCCTCCCCCGCCGAAGACGTACGCGGGGCCCCGTTTGGCCGTCTTCGCTCACCTGCTCGGGAAGCAAGGCGAGACGCTTGACGTTGATGATGGGCTATGGGTGGATCCCTTGACGCTTCGACCCGGCGACCGGTTCCTCCAGATCCACCGTTTCTCCGTCGCCTCGGAGGGTGCATCGGTGCCGTCCGCGCTGGTCGTCGGTCTCTACGACCCAAAGACGGGAGAGCGCTGGCAAACTGTGGGAGAGGACGGCGGGGCTGGTGCGCATCGAGTCACTATTCCGCTGGGGGACCCTCAGTGACCGGCTCCCAATTTCGACCCCGCCTGGCGTTGGCCGTCCTTCTGGTCGTCTACGTTGGACTTGCATTGGCATACAGTCTGGTCAACCCGCTCTACGAGGCGCCGGACGAGCTACGCCATGTGCGGTACGTTCGCCACATCAGCGCGTACCGCAGCCTGCCGGTGCAGCGGGCGGGGGCGCCTCGCGCTCAGAGCCATCATCCACCACTCTACTACGCCCTGGGTGCTCTGGTCTCGGGTTGGGTCGACGTAGAGGATGACGTCTACTATCAGCCCGTCGAAAACCCGTTTTGGGCCTACCGCTACTGGGAAGTCGGCAACGACAACAAGAACCAGTACCTCCACGGGCCTACTCGTCGCTTGGGCCCCCTGTCCATCCCACGCATGACCGGCATTACCCTGGTCGTCTACCTGGTTCGCTGGATCACGGTTCTCGTCGGCGCCGGTGTTGTGTGGCTGACGTACCGAATTGGTGTCCATGTCTTTCCCGAACGGCCGGGGCTGGCCGTGGGAGGCGCCGCCCTTGTAGCCTTCAACCCGCAGTTCTTGTACCTGTCCGGAGCGGTCAACAACGATGTCCCTGCCGCACTGTGGGGGGCGGCTGTGCTCCTCGTCTCGCTTGACGTCCTCTCTCAGGGGCCCAGACTGGCTACCAACATCCTACTCGGTGTGCTTTTCGGCCTGGCGATGTTGACCAAGATCCACCTCGTCGTCCTCTTCGTACCCATCGTGCTGGCCCACGGCATGGCTCTGTGGCGAGACCGGGATTGGCGTGACTTCCTACGGACCAATATCATCGTGATTGGTCTGGCTCTGCTTGTCTCCGGCTGGTGGTTCGCGCGGAATCAGATGCTGTACGGCGATCCCTTGGGGGCCAGCGTTCACAGCCAGCTCTGGAACAGCCGCTCTCCCTCCGACGGCTGGTGGGCTCTGCGGCAGGAACTGCCCTATCTGTGGAGCACCCTTTGGGGACGGTTTGGTTACGGTCAAGTGGCACTGCCCAGTTTGGTCTATCACGGCCTATTGGTCTTCTGTGGCGTGTCTCTGGCCGGATACCTAGTGCCGCGAGATAGGTCCCTGCGATCCCGTCCAGCAGGTCTTCTGGTGAGCACAGTCGCGGTGTTCGTGGCCTGGGTCCTTTTCTACACGCTCGTGCAGCCGGCCGGTGCTCGTGGGAGGTTCCTTTTCCCGGCTCTGCCCGCCTTCGGTATGCTGACCGTGGGTGGGCTGCAGCGATTCTCCCCCTTCCGCAACGGATGGTTGACGACGGCGATCACCGGTGTGGGCATGGCTGCCCTCGCCCTGTACGCATTGGGATGCGTTCTCGCACCGGCGTTCTCGCCGCCCCGCCCCTTGAGCGAGCCCCAGATCCAGGCCGTGCCGAATCCCGTCGGTGCCGACTTCCGGTCTAGCCACGGGAGCCCGGACGGAGCCGTCGTCAAGATGCTGGGGCACCAGGTGGCCCCAGTCGACATCACCCCAGGGGACGCGGTCGAGGTGACCGTGTACTGGAAGGTTATGACGCGCACCGAGCAGAATCACGTGGTGTTCGTTCATCTGATGAGCGAGACGGGGGTCATCATCGCACAACGCGATACCTATCCCGGGCTGGGGCGCTATCCGACCAGTGTGTGGGACCCCGGAACCGTTTTCGCCGACACGTATCGGATCCACGTTCCAGAGACAGCCTATGCACCGGACCATGGTTACGTGCAGGTCGGCCTGTACGTGCCTGACGGGCCACGGCTGACCACGGAGGGAGGCGAGGACGCGCTTCAACTGGCTTCTGTGGAGGTGCATCCGCGGCCCGGAGACGTACCCAACCCCATGGAGTTGAACTTCGGTGACAAGGTGGCGCTGGTCGGATACAGCCTGGACCAGCGCGTCGTTCAGCCGGGTGAGACGATCGGCTTGACGCTGCATTGGCTGGCGCTGAATCCGATGGACGTCAACTACGACGTGTTTGTCCACGTTTTGGGCGCCGAGAACCAGATCTGGGGAAATACCAACAGCCCGCTGACCGATCGTGCTGTGTGTACCAATCGGTGGAAGCCGGGAACTCTGGTGAGGGAGGAACGGGAGCTCACCGTGTCCGAGGGCACCCCGGCAGGCTTCTATGATTTGGAGCTGGGCCTGCACTCGTCACCCCACGGACGTCTGAAGGTCCTCAATGAGGAGGGGCGTCCAGTGGCCAATCGCATGCTGTTGACCAAGATACGGGTTACCAATGGGGACAGGTGAGACCGCAGGCGACCGGCTGCAAGGAGTGGACGGCTTGCTCGCGCTGGCGTATCTCGGGGTCGCGGCGGCGACCACCTGGCCCCTCGTCCGCCACCTGACGAACGCTCTCCCAGGGCGCACATTGGACGCCCACATCCACTACTGGAATGGCTGGTGGGTTGGGGAGGCGCTGCGCCAGGCACAGACCCCTTTCTTCACTCGCAACCTGTTCTTCCCCCGGGGTGTATCCCTGGTCTTTCACAACTTCGCCTGGATACACATCCTGGAGTGGCTCGGGCTGCGAACGATGGTTGGGGGCATCACGGCCTACAACTTGGCCTTCCTCCTTAACCTGGCGCTCTGCGGCTGGGCCGCTTTCCTCCTCGTACGCCATCTCACCCACGACAGACGGGCGGCTTTCCTGGGAGGGCTGATCTACCAGTGCTGGCCCTATCGCATGGCCCAGCTCGACCATCCGAATCTGATCAGCACGTATGCCATACCCCTGTTCTTGTACTTCCTCCTGCGCACGCTTCGCGAACAGGAATGGCAGGCAGGTCTCCTGACCGGCTTCTTCTTCGCCCTGACCGGTTACACTCGATGGCAGCTTCTGATCCCAGCATCCATCATTGGGACGTTCATCCTCCTGTTCACCGTCCCGCATGTCTGGGCCTGCCGCCGTGATTGGTTGCGTCCCATGCTCCTTGGTGCTGGGGTGACGTTGCTAGCCCTGACACCTCCGGCGCTGCTCTTCGGCACGGAGTGGCGGACCACCTCGACGGAGCTCGTGAAGGAGGTGGATGAAGCGGCACTCCAGACCGATGTGATGGCATATCTGACGCCGGGTGCAGATCATCCGGTCTTCGGGGCTGTGACCGGGCCTGCGTACGAGCGTTACTATGGAGACCGCAGCGGAGGTCGGCGGTTTCCGGCATACTTGGGCCTTACGGCCATAGTGCTAGCGGCCCTGGGTGCTCTGCGGAGGCCGCGGGAGGCCCTTCCCTGGTTGCTTGCGGCGGCCCTGATGGTTGCGCTGGCTCTCGGACTCAATCTGCGCGTCAACGGGCGACTATACCCGGCACTCCCAATGCCCTATCGCCTGTTCAAAGAAGCTTTCATCGTACGTCTTGTACGCTTCCCGGATCGATTCAGCCTTTTCACGGCTCTGCCGATGGCCGTATTGGCCTCATACGGAGCCTCATATGCCATGGGTGTCTTCCACCGCCGGACCGGGAGGTCGCCGCTGGTCGTTGCCGCCCTGGTCACGCTTTTGGTTTTCGGCGAGTTCTTGGCAATCCCTGTCCCGCTGCAAGAGTCTCGAGGGTCTCCAATCCACGCACTGCTCGCCGCTGACGTGGATGACTTCGGCATCTTGAATGTGCCCGTCGATACGCAGACGTGCAAGCGATACATGTTCGAGCAGACGATTCATCAGCGCCCGATCCTCCAGGGGCACGTATCCCGTCTGCCGCTGGACGCGTACGACTATCTCGATGGACAACCGCTGTTGAAGAAGCTGCGTCAGTTCGATGAGCTGGATCCTCGGCTCACAGACGTCAGCGGGCAGTTGCACTCCCTGGCTAGGGACGACGTGAATTACCTCGTTCTCCATAAGCGAGACGTCGGGGCCGGCCGTCTGGCCCGTTGGCGACGCTATCTCCTGTCAAGGCCCCGATACGAGGACGACGACATCGCTGTCTTCTCGACCTCCCCTGTCGGCGGCGAGGATTTCGAGCTGATGGAAGAGCTGGCGACCGGACTTGGGCCAGTTCGGATTGAAGGTGCAGAGGCGTGCGCGAACCCGGGTGACAGCCTGCCGATCAATGTGGGTTGGGGGACCGCGGAGTCGCCCGGTCAGGACCTGGTTCTGCAATTGGCACTGCTTTCTCACGATGGCGAGGTGGCGCAGGCGTCTGAACACCAGGTATCCTCTGGCTGGTCAACGAGTGATTGGCCTGCCCACACTCTAGTCTGGGGATATTACGTTGTGCCCCTGGATGTCTCGCTACCACTGGATTCCTACCGAATGCGGCTCGGTCTAATTGACGGGCAAACCGGAGCGATGTCCGGTCCCTCAATGACCGTCGGCACGGTGAGAATCACGGAGTCCCAGTGCTCTGGCTCGATCCCGGCGGGGGCGATGCCGGTGAACGCTCTGTTTGACGACGCCCTGCGTCTGCTGGGTTACAGGATCCATCGAGAGGAGGAGCAGTTGCGGCTCACACTGCACTGGCGCTCCCAGCGGACGATGGACGTGGACTACAAGGTCTTTGTTCACGTCTTCGATCTCACCTCCGGTCAGCCGGTGGCTCAGGACGACGCCATGCCCCGGCGGTGGCGGTTACCCACCACGCTGTGGTATCCTGGACAACGTGTGGAGGATGAGATCCCTATCGATATGCAAGGCGTCGTCCCCGGAACGTACGGCGTCGCCGTGGGGGTGTATGACCCGGATACTACGGAGCGGCTGACGGTCGTGAATGCCGG
>Ga0180431_10004245_pt1 | contig 18017 bp, 12 predicted proteins | sample SS_ome_11_FD_132459 | JGI IMG/M metagenome (GOLD analysis project Ga0180431, IMG submission 132459) | Hypersaline lake sediment archaeal communities from the Salton Sea, California, USA - SS_1_MS_1 metaG | ecosystem: Environmental > Aquatic > Non-marine Saline and Alkaline > Hypersaline >... | reverse complement strand
GTTAAATAATTTTTTGGTATTAGTACAGTATCTACACCATTAGAGGTGAAAGTCAAGGTTATATTTTTTATGTAAAGGACTGCGTTATTAGTTGGGTCTAATACGTCATTAATAATTTCTAATCCGAACTCCGATTGTTTATTGTAATCAAAAATATTAGTTAGATTTGTACCGCTTAAATCGTAAGTAAATGCGGAATATGTTATAGGTCTACCAGCACTACCATCAATAGGTGAATTACTACTATCTAAAGTTCCGATACTTATACTATCACCGGTTAAACCTTTAGTTACATTTATAGTTGTTTCAGTTTGATGTACGGAACCATTAAAACTATAATTTCCATACTCAAAATAAATGTTAATATTATCAATACTACCATTGGTAAAATCATTATCTATGATATCGTAGTATGTTATATTCGCCCTATCATAAGTATCTAAATATTCATAATGACCATTTGTTATATCACGACTATCCGGTGTATAACCACTATATGGATTTCTGTTTATGGCTGCCCACGCGAGATTAAACGCCCCGCATTCATACGTTGGTGGATTACTATAACTCATGACCGCCCTCGCTCCATCAGTTTGCGCACTATACGGAATAAAATCACCACATTCCGTACCGTCTAAATATAATGGAGAAGTACCCGAATTAGTTTTAAAACCATCAATCGTCCATATATCTTCAGGTTTATTAGGATAATCGTAGTACCTAAAGAATCTACTAAATAGATGTTGAACACCAAAAGTATGACCTAGTTCGTGAGCCATAGTACTATACAAAGTTGGGCTTGAATTTGCGTTATACGAATTACCTTGTACCGCACAATAATTTCCGGCAAGTCTAGCAACATTCGTATTATCTGAAACTATAATACCTTTATGGTAATTAGTAGCCTTTAATATACCACCTAAATTATCATAATAATCTTCATAATCATTCATTGACATGTCGTCAAAAGTGGTGTTACCAGAATGTACAAAAACATCTAAAGAAATATTAAAAGGTAAAGTAGAATTATCATTATATATTTCTTCTATTTGGTCTGAAATTAAATTAAATCTATTTAATATTGTTTGGTAATCAGATGAGTAATCAGCGACTTTTTTAGGTATATCTATTCTTACTCTTACGGTACCACTAAAAGGAGTTAATGATTCCTCTACGATATTTGGAATTACATTAAATGTTGGGTAAACAGTATTACCGCTCGTATCTATATCTGGTATTAAGGACATACTACTATTAGACATTGCACCATATCGCGAAGTTTTAAATTCGTCAAATGATATAACCTTGTATTGTGTTTCTGCATTTTTTATAGTTTCTCCTGAGTAGTTCAAGGTTCGTATTTGAGTAACCGCGTCAGTTGAATCTCTAAATGTCCAATCAATTATATTTGTAATATAACCGGCATTACTAGTGTAGTATGCGTTAGTATAACCTGAAACTAAATCACCTTCAGATAATGATTGAGGTAATTCTTTAATCATATATGTCATATTCGTATTTGCACCTGATAGGAATGTATATTGAGACACAACACTAGATGTTGATGGTGTTGGAGTCATAGTTGGAGTTGGAGATGGACATAAACCATTATTACTCAAGCAGCTGGTACAATTAACATCATTTGAATAGTATTGAGTAATTGTAATTGTTTCATATGAACTTCCTGAAGAAGCTAAAAACCCGACATAATAACAAGTATTATTATCCGAGTGTAAACCAGAAAATACTATACTATCATTAAGAGAGTAGTTACTTGGTATGTTTACTACACCGGGGTAAACCTGATTATCACAACAGTTATAAAGTATTGCACCCTGTAAAGACGATGGTTGTGATATTGATGGCGTAACTGAAGGAGTTTGAGTGTTAGACGGTGTCTGAGTTACTGAAGGAGTTTGTGTGTTAGATGGTGTTGTAGTTATACTAATTGTTGGAGTGACTGAAGGAGATACATTAGGTATATTAATTCCTCCTCTATTTTCACTATAAGTGTCAATTAATAATCTTGACTTACCGTTTAACATACCTAAACCAAATGAAGTTGTGGCACTAAATGTATTTGGTAAGGTTATTGTGTACGGTTCACCTTCTACCGCGTCTGTTATCACACCAGCCGCGAAAGGTATTTCTGATAAAGTTTTATCGTCGTCCCATACATTATAAAAAGTGGCACCACTTATATTTGATATGGTAATTTGAGTACTCATTAATTAACTATATTAATAAAAAGAGTTTCATTTATAGGCGCTATTAATTCACCGTCTTCTGTTGTTATAGAAAATTCACCAATAAACCTACCCTCTTTATTGGTATCACGAGAAGTCCATTTATAATAAATGTAATATTCTTTTGGAGTATCAGGGTTGTTTAATAATTTTTCGGTGATATATGCATTATTCATAAAAATTTTTTGCAACCCGTCAGACTCTCTTTTCATAGAGAATCTTATTGTTGAATTAACTAATTTTTCTTGAAAATCTATATAATTTTGTGTTCTACCGTCTTGAACGATTTCCATCATTAAGATTGGTTGTTCACTATTTTTTTTAATAAAGAATTCCATATTAACATCCTGTAACAATTATTTGACCAGCAGCACCCACAACTCCGTTAGTGCCATACCAATACCCACCATCAGTTCCAGAAGAAGATAAGTTAACAACAATTGTAGATACATATGCTCCATTATTATCTACACCATCTGAAGAACCTAAAGCTAATCCGTCTGGTGAAGATTCAGAAGAAAGATTAAATTCATCTGCAAACCATAATTCTGTAGTTGAACCCGAGCTACATACGTGAAAATGGTACTCAACACCACACTCTAATGTTAAATCAGGTTCTATTTCTCCATTAATAACCCATTGACCGTTATCGTTTAATTGTACGTTATAACCTACAATACCACTACCTAATCCATCATAATCGCAAGTACCATATAATTGTATTGCCATGTTACCTCCACACTCCGAAAGTGTATAAATAGTTGTTCCTGTATCTGAGGTAACTGCCATATATAGTTCTTGACTTGCAAATGCTGGTCCAACACAACTTTCGTTAAATTCGGTTTGACTATAAGTGACACAATCAAGACCAGAAGGGTATTGTATTTCGACACACTCACCAATAGTGGTCGGTAACCCGGATAGTATTGGTATTGAAATCGGACATTCTAGTAACGTACTACCAATACCTATACCATCTATTGAATCACACAACAATAAATCACAAAGACTTTGATACGCACCTGAACCAGAGGTTGGCATGTACCCTAAGAATACGTTAACATCTACAGGAGGACTACCAACAGATATAGTTTGTATATTTACTTCTTCACATGGAAGTGGAGTTGGTGTCGGAGTTATTGATATAGTTGGTGTAGGTGTTGGCGTATCACTTATTGTTGGTGTCACTGTAGGAGTAATAGTGATTGTTGGCGTTACAGAAGGTGTGGTTGTTATTGTTGGTGTGATAGAAGGCGTAGTAGTTATTGATGGTGTAACAGAAGGTGTGGTAGTTATTGATGGTGTTACTGAAGGAGTGGTAGTTATTGTTGGGGTAACAGAAGGTGTTGTGGTCGGTGTTGGAGTTGGAGACGCAACATATATTGTTCCGTTACACTCACATCCCGTATCTCCTGATATGTAATATTGCACACAATCTTCAGTAACTCCAAAACCATCTGGGTTTATAACTAAAGGAAATTCTGAATATGTTATATCGTCGGCAACTAATTGCCACGATATTGGGTCGCAATTACTTATAAAAACATCATAAGTACTTATGTTTGTGATTTCACTTCCTAAATCTATAGTTATTGATGGCATTATATTAAAATTTTAAGAACAACAATCACCACCACTATAATTCCATAGAGATGTGTTTGCGTTAGGTCCTGAACTAATAACAGTAATAGTTTCAGGAATTATACATTCGTTTATGGTTATACTAAGACCTCCTTGACGAGCTACAGTAGCAAAACTTCCGTCACATAATTGGTATTCAAAGAGTAAGAAGTAACCTGAAGCCGCTGGATTTGTGTTACTTATGGTTACACCAGTACAAGACTGAACAAAATTAATTTGTCCATAGTTTGTTAAACTATCTTCTTGACCATACCAATAACCTCCATTATCTGATAAGTTTGAATCAAAGGTTACACTGATAGTTCCTGTACTTTCACCATTATTAGTTACCGTACCATCGTCAATTGCGTAGTCATTTGCGGCCCATGAACCCGCTTCGTTAAACTCATTAGCAATAAAGAATCCTTCTGTTACACCTGTTGCGCAAATATGGAAGTCATACTGTTGTCCACAAATTATATTTAATGTTGGATTTACTTCTCCGTTAATAACCCATTGATTACTTTCATTAAGAGTAACATTAAATCCATTAACAATATCAAGTCCACCATAATAATCACACGTACCATAAAGACTGATGTATAATTCATTTTCACCGCTTATTTGGTAAATTGTTGTTCCTGTAGATGCTGAAATCATAACATACGCAGGAGATGAAATAAGATTATTATTAGTACAACCTGTACCAAAGAAATTATCAACAGTTTGTGGTTGACAATCAGTTGGAGTTGAACCGGTATAGAATAAAGGTACATTTATTCCTGGTTCTGTAGGTAATGTATCATATGGTCCTATGAAAATACCACAAGTACCTGAATAAGGTGAGAAAGCGCCTACACCACCATATGAGTTATCAAGATATGAACAATTTATCCAATCACAAATACTAACATCCTGATTTGCACCACCTGTAGATTGATATAAACTAAATACATTTACAACAGACCCATAAGGAGTAAATTCACTGACTTCTACCAATTCACAAGGCAATGGTGTTGGTGTCGGTGTTATTGTTATTGTTGGTGTTATTGTTGGAGTTATTGATATTGTTGGTGTTACTGAAGGAGTAATTGTTATTGTTGGTGTTACCGAAGGAGTGGTTGTTATTGTTGGTGTTACTGAAGGAGTGGTCGTTATTGATGGTGTTGGTGTTGGAGATACTTGGGTTGGAGTTACCGTTGGAGTTATTGTCGGAGTTACTGATGATGTTGGAGTATTTGTCGGTGTGGGTGTAGGAGTTACTTCCCATCCTATTCCTTGACATTCACATCCCGTATCACCTTGTATTAAGTATTGGTAACAATCAGAAATCCCATAATCCGATAATAAAACATATACCGGAAAATTACTATAAGGAATATCATTATAAACAGAAATCCAATTAGTTACACCACATTCGCTTACATAAACATCATAAGTGTTTACTCCTAAAACTTCATTATTTAATCCTATTTCTACTACGTTTGGCATATTAACAGTTATTCATTGATGAGTAGTTTATGGTGATGTCTTGATTGGCAATAGCTGGATGGTTAATCATATATAACGACGCTAAGTTTATACAACTTAAAGTAACTGAATTACCATAACTAATTATTTGAGTTTCTATATATTGATATGGTGGTGTTGGTGAACATGCGTAATATTGTATTGTTACAGGATTTTCACTAACCTCGTTAGTATTTGTTACCACAATACCGTTAAAACATTCAGAACAAATATCTTGTAAACAATCAGGTTGTAATACTGGTACCGGGTCTAATGATGTGTCTACATTAAAGATACTTCCCGCCTGTACTTGAGGTAATGTTATTTCAGTGCCCGGTTCAAGTATTGTGTAACAAGGAGTTGCACCCACACCAACATAACCTTGAGATGTATATGGGTTAGCCAAAATTTCAACCGAACTGATAACATCACCTGGTGATAAAGTAGACCATATGTTTTGAGAAGGTTGAATAAATATAATTACACTATTCTGTGCCGATTGAATTCCATGACAAGGTCTTAAACCTACGAATATATAACATTTACTATTTGATTCGGTGTATAAATCTTCACAGTTTTGTTGACCTAAATTGTCATCATACGTGAATTGAGTATTTAATTCAACAGTATCGTCATTTTCTATAACCGTGTAACAAACTTTCATGTTTTCAGGGTAACTATAACCTAATTGGTCACTACCTGTTAATAGATTGGTATCAAATTGTAAGATATCACCTATACTGTAATTATCCGTTATCGTCCAAGAATAAACTCTTATAAAGTTAGGGAAATAGTGAATATCTCCTAAACCTAAAATGTCAGCACATGCTCTTAAAGTTACAGTACAACTACATTGAGGGTCGTCACAAATGTTTTCAATAATATCATCTTGAGTGACTTCTAAACTACCTACACCCTGACCGTCTTCAATATTAATTATTGTATAACATATACCGTTATGAACAATACCATCACCGATACATGCAGTACCCTCAAAAGTGATTGAACCTTGAGGTAATTGAGGTGCTCCGTCACAACATGGACTTACCTTACAAGTAATCCAAGATAACTCACAAGGTGAGATATCGTTACAACCGACACATTCATTACATGTGTCATATTCAGTAAATGATAATACATAATTTTCATTTTCATTGGTATCTCCACCTATAATCCAACAATCATTATTCCAATAGATAATAGTAGAAGTTTCTATACTTTGAGGTACCATAGCGGGAATAGCGTAAGATTGGTTACAACATTTTATTATTCTCTTTGCTACGTAAGGTACCAGACCTGTATAACAACTTAACTCACAATCAGTATTTGCTGATATTATACAATCTAAACCATCGGCACAATACTGAGGGCTTGGAGTGATAGAAGGTGTTATTGATGGAGTAATAGAAGGAGTTAATGATGGTGTATTAGAAGGTGTTGATGTTGGTGTTGGTGTCACACATCCTAATGAAGGGTCAGAATTAAAACACTCAGTGCATCCTGTAAATGATTCTGAAATTGTAACCTGACCATTTTCTATTGGGCTCATATTGATTACTTCGTAACACACTCCATTATTAATATTTGCAATAAACTGACCAGGAGATAAAGGAGTTTGTAAATCTGCATATATTATTGTTCCGGTTCCATCACAACAAGATTTTAATGCAATTTTATAACTGTCTTGACATGTTTGACAACCGTAGATTGGGCTACATGATTTAGCATCAGGACCATAAAACTGTCCGTCAACACCACTTCCTCCAGGTTGTGAGGCCATATAACATTTATCATTATAAATGACACCCCAACCTAAATATACCCAACCATTAGGTATCGTTGCCTCAAAAGGTACCTTTATCTCAATCTGACCATCACTAGTGCAACATCCCGTAAAAATCCAATTAACTAAGTTATCCGCGGATTTATCTAAGAAATCAACTTTTGAATATTTGTTAACTGATTTAACATTTTCACCCGATGTGGTAATTGCACTAAATGATGTTTGATATGCTTTAATATTACTATAATCTACAGAAGTTAAAGTAACTTTAGTACTTCCTGTAGCTCTTCCACGATTTATTGTGACACCAGTACTAATCGGTATTTCATTATTTAAATTATCATATAAAATATTTTTAAAATCAATTCTTGTGTCTTTGTTTACTCTTGTGGATGCCGTTAATGTATAATTCGCGATTGTTGAACCACTTTCATAGACCGCTCCAATATCTACAGTAACACCTGTTGCAGGTGTTGACGATGGTGTTGGGAAGGGTGTTGACGATGGAGTAACGGTGATTGTTGGTGTCGGTGTTACAGTAGGTGTAGATGTTGGTGTCGGTGATGGACAATACCCGGCCAATATAATAGACCCATCACCATTATATGTTGTGAAATAAAAACTATCACCCGATAACTTAAAGTATATATCGTCATCAAGAGGAGTACCTGAAAAATTTATACAATTTTGTAAAGTAACTATAGAACCATTGGTTAATGATGAACTATTTGAATATATTGTTACCTGATTACTTGATGTACATACATCATTAAATGTAGTAGCAGTGTATACATTATAATTATAACAAGCGTCTGGTGTTGGAGTAACTGATGGAGTGGAAGTGATTGTTGGTGTTACCGAAGGGGTGTTTGTTTGTGTTTGTGTTGGAGTTACTGTTATACCTGTAATAGATGGTGTAACTGAAGGAGTGATTGTTGGTGTTGATGAAGGAGTGATTGTTGGAGTTACTGTTACTCCTGTAACGGATGGTGTAATTGAGGGACTTGGTGTGGATGTTGGAGTCATTGTCGGAGTAACTGATGGAGTGCCTATATACGTTACACCACTACAAACTAAATCTGTTAAAGTTTCTGATACATTATATTCGTAACAAGTAATTTCACCTATAGTTTCATCTAAGTTTACTAAGTATGGAAAATCCTCATAGGTTAATCCTGTTTGTACAGTAATAAATGATGGTGAACCACATTCTTTTACTTTTACTGTAAAAAAATTTGTTTCACCCGTTAAATTAGTATTTGTTAATGTAATTTCTGCAAAATTTGCCATACTAAAACTTTTTATATAAATACAACAACATTCATTAAGTTATCGTTCCTACCTGATAAAATTTATTCCCATTAATTGTTACTGTTTGTAACGAAGACGAACCGATTTCGTAATGAACCTGAGGGTTTGACTTATCACTAAAATTAACAGTTTGGCCTGTGAACGCTTCTATGTTTAATTCTTCCGCTACTCTATCAATTCTACAGGCTCTGGCAATTGTCATATATCCGTCAGCACTACCTGTCGTTGAACCAGCAAAAGAAAGTCCAATAATTTTTATGGTTCCATTTATGTTGGCTAATAACGCAGAACCTGAATCACCTGAATTTATTGGGTAAAAACAACCGTTACCATTTGTGGTTGTAGACGCACTTGCAATATATGAAATACATTCATCATAACGAGTTAACCTTGCAGTTGTTTCGGTTATGTCATTATAAACATATACAGTATCATAACTTAAAAATTTTAATTTTGTTGTACCTTCACCCTTAGCACCTGTGGTTCTACCAACACTAAAAAGGTCATAGTTATGGTTGATTAAGTCGTCAATTTCTTCTGTTGTTGCGAACGGAGGGGCGTCCTCAAAAGAAAAACCATAATATTTGTAAGATTCATTTAGGTCAATTTCTGATTCGTCTAATGTAAAAATTGCACCATCTACATAATTAACATTTGAACTATATCCTTTAATCGGTACGTATCTTTTTGTTACACCAACCCTTTGACTTGTACTTGTCGCGGGTTGTCCCATATTGTTATTGTATACATTAAAATCACCTCTACCCGATTCGTTTGCTCTAAAAAAACACTCAGTCATAACATGTGCATTAGTAACACCAACTAAAGAATTTGTGTCCTTATCTACCGCAATAAAACCCATAGTACCTAAAAACCCTAAAGACTGATTACGTATTTGTAATCCACCCTTTAATGGTCTTACTTCATTTCTTTGTATTGGTGTGGATGCACCATTAGGATTTAAAGTAGAATTAGAACTCCAGTAGTAAAAATCTGATGGACACGCCTCGTATGCCATTAATTTATGAGTACCCTCTTTTACATCAGTTCTTAGTATTTTATCCCCGATTTGTATTTCTTTAGGTATGATTTCATCTTCGGAAAGTTCCTCTAATGGTTTTTTCTTTTTAAAAGTAAAAATTATAGATTTTTCTTTTGTTAACTTACCATTAGATTCTTTAAAACCGTATCCGACCGCAGTACAGTCATCAGATACTTGTGATGCTAATTCTGCGATTTTATCTTTTATTTCTTGTGTGTATGACATGATTATAAATTTGGATAATATACATAAATAGTTTTATCTCCAGTTGTTGCCGATGGAGTCACGGTTAAGTTTGGTGTTGTTGTTATAGATGGTGTTATTGATATTGTTGGAGTTACAGACGGTGTTTGTGTAGGTGTTACACTAATTGTTGGAGTTACTGTAGGTGTTACACTAATTGTTGGAGTTACTGTAGGTGTTACACTAATTGTTGGAGTTACTGTAGGTGTTACACTAATACTTGGTGTAATTGTAGGTGTTACTGTAATTGTTGGTGTCACAGTCGGTGTCACAGTCGGTGTGGGTGTTTGAGATGGTATTAAATAATCTTCTGTACAGTTATTACTTAGTCCGTCAATAACTAATTTATATGAATAACAAGTTGTCTCTCCTAAAAATGTCTCTATATCTACATATATAGGAAAGTCAGTATAATTAATTACACCGTATTCTTTCCATTCTTCACTATCACATTCTTTTAAAGAAACAATATAATTATCTGTTATTGAACTAAAAGAAGTTTCATTAAATCCTATTTTTGCATATTTTTTCATTATACACAATTATTATCGTTACAGTCTTTTATTGAGAAATTATTCGATGTACTTCCTAATACAATAAAATCACCAGAAATTCTATGTATTGCGGTGTAACATTTACCATTATATTCCTCACCATTTAAATCTTCACCACTAAGGATAATATAGGCACTCGGTGTTTCGTTACTCAATAATTCATAAGTTTCTCCAATAATAAATAATGGATTATCATGTGAATCATTAAAACTACCTATTGGTAATCCTTCAGATGATGATGGTGGGTCACATATTTCAAGGTATGAACTCGTTTGGTATTCAGATTCTGAATTTAGTGTTACCGAAATGTTTTCTTTAATTTTTGTTAATCCTTCTTGTGTTAATAACACATAATGGTCTTGTGGTATAACATCTCCATCATAATAAAATGATACAGTTTTTAATCTTTTATCTATAGGATAATTTATTCCATTTATGTTAACATTATCAAATGATACACATGGTAATCCTTCATTAACAATTTCGTAAAAACTTGTACTAACACTATCAATTTCTATACATTCAGGTATCGTAAAATATTCAGTATAATAAAGTTTACCGTAAGTACTACCACCACATTCGTTTACAAATACTTGAAATCCACTTCCTGTATAATTAATTCTTCTTAATCTTACATTTTTTCTACATCCTGTGTTGTTTAAACTGAATAAAGAATATGGAATAATAAAAAATAATTGGTTGTTTCCTTCGTTAATTTCTGATTCGGAAATATTAAAAGTGATATTATTTTCGCTTACAGAATTTGTTATAATTTTTGACATTATGTCATTGGATGTCCATCCAGTCCAATTTATCCATTTGATGATATCCTCAGTGTTTCTATATGTATTAAAATTACTATTACCATTCCAATAATTGTCAGACATATATGAGTTTATATATTTAGATAGGTCTGTAGGTCCTCCTGTATCTGAAATATAACATATCATATGACTACCTATATCTGCAAGTGTTTGTAGTGTATCATTTTTTCTTTCTTCTCTAAAACTTAAAGAAAACACACTACTAGACACATTACAATAAGACATTATTGTATTACAATTTTCACTACAATTTTGACTGATACCGATACATTCATCGATTACTGTCATATTTTCCCAACCCGCACTCAAGGGGTCGTTTAAGTGTGCCATTCCCATACCATGACCAATTTCATGTGCAAATACTTTAATATCCAATAAACTACTAGTATTTGCGGACAGTACATATGGTTCAGTAACATTATGATTAAATGATGCACCCGCAATATAATATGTGTTTGGATTTGAGTTATTTCTATATACCGCATCAGCCCAATTTACACCCATCAATCCAGATGATACAGGTGTGCTGTATCCAAAACCATTTTTATTTATTTGGTATATATGGTTATATTCTATATTCGGTATTAATGTATTTCCATTATTAACATAGTATGCTCCGATGTTAAGCATATATTGTCCTTGTGTAAATGGATAATCTTGATTAACCAAATCCCATGGGTCATTATTTTCCCATTCAACAACAGCAACAATATTAAAATTAATCAGACCATTAAATTCAATATTATAAACAATATTTAAAAATAGGTTCTGTATTTCTGCAAAACCCTGTGAATTACCTCCTGTACTAACTATTGTTTCATAAGAATTGTATGGTATATCATACACCATATTTACACAATACCCCGTTGTCAAGGTTTCACCATCAATATTGGTAATAGTGTTTAGTAATGGTTCAATGTTTGATGTATTTTGAGTTGACGCACTTGATGGTGGCATAAGTGTTTCACATATTATTTCATTCCCCTCCAAATCTGCCTTATAGGTTGAATATATATTTTCTTCTGTTTTTATTAATTTATTAAGTTCATCGTTTGAATTAAATATACCAATAATAAAATCATCTCCAATTGCAAATCCTCCAACGGTACTACCACTAACACTTACTCTATATGATGTATATAAAGACTTTTTAAAAGTCACTTCATTACTTAAACCTTGTTTTGAAACTAAAATTTCATCGGGTATCCAACTATTTTTTTCAAATCTAAATTCATTAAAATTACCATTGTAGTCTGGTAAATCCATATCAAATTTATCATACTTATTTAGATTTATGTCTTCTAAAACTGCATCGTCTATTTGATATTTTGCCTCGTTTTCAGTTGTCTTTGAATAGAAATTAAACATATCTATTTTAGGGACAGACTCTAAATTATTAAGTAATGATTGTATTGGATTACCTAAAATATTATCTTCATTAAGTAATATAGTATAGATATTATTATTTTCAGTAATCTTTGTCTGACTTGGTGTAGGTGTTATAGTTGGTGTTATTGTAATGGTTGGCGTTACAGTCGGCGTAATTGTAATAGTAGGTGTTATTGTTGGCGTAACACTTTGAGTCACCGTTGGTGTAGGTGTTACTGTTATTGTATGTGTTGTAGTTGGCGTAATTGTAATAGTAGGTGTCACACTTTGAGTTACAGTTGGTGTCGGTGTTATTGTAGGTGTTATTGTAATGGTTGGCGTTACTGTCTGTGTTGGTGTTATCGATGGTGTTATCGATGGTGTTATCGATGGTGTCGGTGTTGGTGTTATATCAAAATAGTCGTACTCAGTATAACAATCTATTATATAATAATTCGGTGTGAATGATGGTGTTGGCGTGACTGTTTGTGTTGGTGTTATTGTGATGGTGGGTGTTACTGTCTGTGTTGGTGTTACTGTTGGTGTTAAACTAATAGATACTGTAGGAGTTATGGAGGGTGTTAGACTAATTGAAGGTGTTGGACTATTTGTTGGTGTGACTGATGGTGTTGATGTAACAGAAGGTGTAACTGATGGTGTGGGTGTTGGTGTTACTGTCTGTCTTACACTTTCTGAAGGTGGTGGGCTCACTAAAATACCTCTATTTGGTCTACAACAAAAATCAGAGTTTGAGAACGAGTCTATTATACTAATTTCAACTTTGTTATTAATAGGTAAGTAATAAGTTCCGGTCTCATCATGTATTTTAAATTCACCAACAAATGAACCTATTTTTGATGTTTCTTTTTTTGTGAATTGATATTGTAATGTGTAGTTATTTGGTCCGTCACCCGTGTTATAATTTTCTATTATAGTTACAGGTTTATCTATAATTTTATATATGTCAGTATTTTCATCTTTCATACTAAAAGTAATTGTAGAAGATGAAAAACTGTTAGATGAGTTTCTAAAATCAGCACCACTATCAATAAAAACATCTATTGATAGTTTTGGTAATGTTGAGTTCTTTTTTATATAGAAATTCATATTATCTTATTTTTTAATTTGCCGAACCTATCACTACTAATTCACAATTTGGTCTTGGTGCAACACTAGGTTGTGGTGTTGGTGTAACGGTTATAGTCGGTGTTGGTGTAACACTGGGAGTAACTGCACAGCTTTCACATTCAGGACACCAAAAGTCAAATAAACCAAATCGGTCTTTTAATATTCTAAAATTATGTTGTATTTGAGGTGCACTTAAAGGTTCAACATACATTCTAAATTGAGATATTGCCCCCATAAATGTTCCTCCAAAATTAGGTTCCATGATTATATCTGTAGTCAAACCTGAAAGACTTGTACCTGATAAAGTTTGATTCGGCATCAATTCAGGGTCTTGTATATATGGACCTGTTAGTCCTGAACAACTACTAAAAACCAAACTTTCTCGTAAACCCTGAGTACCACCACCTAAAGATATGTTAAACGGAACCCCTAACTGTTTTTCTTTTTCTGTGTTAAGTTCGTGAGGTATTATCTCCTCAAAATTTTCTATCGTCATAAAACGATATCCATTAACATAGATGTAAAGATTTCCTAATCTATCCAAATAATTTTCAAACCACTTACGATTAGGTTCTATTATATTTTGTAAAACTTCTTTTGTTGACCCCGAATGTGTTTGTGGTGGCATAATAATATTATACGACGCTCCATTTATTTCCGATGGATATAATAACTTTCTTACATCACCTAACCCTCCAACATTTAATAAATCACAATCTTCTAACGTTTCGTATCTTGAGAACACCGCACTTATCATAACCCATTGTTCTGACGTACCCGAAGGACATAAGTCGTAACTACAATCATCATATATACCTTTAGAAGAACATGTTTCCACTATGGTATAACCTGACGTATATGTTACTCCTGTATTTTCACACGTACCTGTCGTAACACAATCACCAGTAAACTTAATATATTTAACACATACCTTTGGATTTTCGGGGTCTCCTGATAATCTGAACGATAATGCATTTGAAAATAAATCTTCATCGGGTGGGTTTAAGTTTGTTGGTACTTTTTCTGTGTTAACTCCACAACTACCCGTTCTATGGACTTGTGTTGTTGCAGTTTGAGGATAAACCAAAATACATTCTGAATTGGTCACTCCTGTGTCTGAACACGCACAAGTCTTAATACATTCCGTTAATCCCGAAGTTACTCTTGTATATCCACTATCACTGACGGGACTTCCTGATGCTGTATGGTAAAATTTATTTTCCGCCCTTGTCCCCATAAAGAAGAAAGTGCCTGAGTTGTCAGGGTAAATATCATTTAAATAAATTTGATTACTATCAATATTATATTCGTCTGTTTTTCTTGGTTTTAATAAAAATTCGGTTGTCCAACCCTTATTAAATCTTTCAGGTAAAACTTCATAATCATAACCTGATAATTTATAAAAACCTTGGTAGAACCCTCCATATAATTCATTATAATAACCTACTTGGTTATCAGTTTTTGAGATGATATTATATACAGTTTCTTTTGTGTTTCCTGAAAATCTATGGTTTGGTGATGAGGTATAACCTGTGACAGGATGTAATTTTAATCTTCTGTCATAATAGTGAGGGTTGTAATTGATATAATCATTTACTCCCATAGTAAATGTTAAAGTTTGTCCTGTCATTTCCGAATACAAACCATTGTCTATTGCGGTAAGACCGATATCACAAAGTGTTGTTGCGGTTTTACAACTTAAATCTTCATTGTTTGGGTTATAATAGTTTTTTGATAATATTGTATTGTTAACATTGAACTCCCCCCACGATAAATCTAACTTTTGATTTGAAAAAACCGAATTTAAATCAATATTAACGGGTAATAAATTACCATTATCCTCACCAATTATTTTTGTAGAAAAAACAACTTCGGAGTCATAACCATCATAGTCTGAAGATAGTGTAATGTCAAAATTATCTTTTTGTGACAATCTCGCATCAAATCTATTAAAATAATAATTTTTAATATTCTGCCCAGGCATACTCCTTTTTTAAGATAAATACTTCTTTTGTTGTATTTATAGAAAAAAGTCAATATGGAATTAAAACTTTTTAAAACAAGAGATGATGCCAAAAAAGAGGCTGAAAAGCTTGGATGTAAAGGAACCCACATACATAGAGAGGAGGGTAAAAAGAAATTTATGCCCTGTTCCACACACAAACAATACGAAAAACACTTAAATAAAGGTGAAGAAAGTAAAGAGGAGATTGGAGAATTGGTTGACTTTGACGGTACCATGAACACCTCAAAAATTCCACCCTTAGACCCTCGTACAAGTGCACCTGGTTTAAGTACTATGGACAAAAGAGTCGCTGCAGGACACCAAACACAAGACCCACTAATGAGAGGTTATAGAGTTTATTATGGTGAGTCTGTCGTTAGAGAAGAAGATATGGAAGATGCATTCGGTTTTGAGGAAACAAAATTTATGGACGCTCAAGAAACGATAGATTACTTTGTTGATGAATTAGATTTTGATGAGAGAGACGCTGAAGATAGGGCGTCAGAGATGGGTAAAGACCCCGAACTTGATGACACATCTAAATTTAAAAAACTTAAGAATTTTGTTATGAAAGGTAGACTCACAGAAAAAGAGTTTACAAAAGAACAAATTATGAAAATGGCGGAAGACTCTTTGGTTTTAAAATCTGACGACAAAGACCTAACAAAAAAAGAATTAAGTGACGATAGTGTTTCTCCAATTATAAAGAGAAATATAAAAGCATTAAAAAACATGGCAAGTGCTGACGGTATATCCGTACCACAGTTAATTAAAATGTTAAAAAATGAATAAAGATTTATATAATAGAAAAGCTAAATTACCTGAATCACTAAAAAATCATTTACAAAAGTCTTTTGAAATGGTTGAAGGTGATAGTAATACCGAAGGTTATAATCGTAATAAAGAATTACGAGAAACAGGTGTTATGGGTTACCCTGTCTTAAAAAGAGTTAAAAATTGGTTTGATTCTTATCAGGGTGACGGTAAAGACGCTCCGTATATATTAAATGGAGGTGATAGAATGCATAAATGGTGTAACCATGTGTTAGACCATTGGAGAGGTACATTAGAGCAAGGTAGGTCTATCAAATCCAATACGGGTATGATGAACCAACATATTGATACTCACGAAAAAGATGGTATAGTGGTTAATCCTCACGATAAACATGAAAAAGGGATAAATAAATTTGACACTGCAATTACCGAAGAATTAAAAAAAATAAATAAACTATTCAAAAACATAAGATAATGGCTGAACAAGTAGATAAAATGGATTTTTACCAACCAAACAATAACTTATCTGCAATTGCAGAAGCGGAAAGAGGTAAATTATTTCCAAAAAACGATTTCTCACCTAAATCTGATAAGTATTCATCAGTACACCCTGACGCAAATGCTGACGGAGATGAGATTGGTAGAGGTACGGGTGCATTCTTAGATATTTTTAATGAAGGTGCAGGAACATCAACAGATATCTTTGAAAGAAAAGATGATATAAAAATAAATAAGTATAACTCAAGTAAACCTTACACAGTAGAGTAATGAAACTATTAACGGCATTTAAATCTTTATTAAACGAAGTTGCTTCATTGGGTGATATGCAAGACTCAATAAAGAAAAAAATTGTCGTTACTGTATATTACGATGGTGACGAACCAGGAGGTAAGGGATATAGAAGAATTGAACCTGTTTGTTTAGGATATAGTAAAGCAGGTAATTTAGTTTTAAGGGCTTGGGATAGGGATGGTGCGTCCCATACAAATACTACAGGGGAACAACCTTTACCAGGATGGAGGTTATTCAGGGCCGACAAAATCTTTACTTATCAACCAACAACAGATAATTTTACAGAGATGAGACCCGGATATAACCCAAATGGAGATAGAAGTATGTCAAGGGTTCTCTTAAACGCAGAATTTAATACAGAGACCGATGAATGATTTAATGCAAAAATTAGCACTTTCTAAAAAAATAATGGATAAACATAACGATGTACCAAGAGGTCAAAATCAAATGCCTATGGTAAATGAAAATGTTAATGCAAATTATAATATTCCAGATGGAGTTTTAGATACTACAAGACAACAACCAAAAATTCAAGAAACCATCTCAACAAAACCAATCAATCAAGACGCTGTAATGAATTCAAAATTACCAGATGAAATAAAAAAATTGATGATTGAAAATCCGATAGTACAACCTCAATTAAATGGTCCGACACTTTCTGATGATATTATTGAGGGTGCGGCTAGATTAATGGGTAATCAAAGCAATAAAGATACAATTGTAAATGAAAGTTATAAATCAAATGATAATAGTGATTTAAAACAAATGATACGTGATGTAGTTAGAGACACTGTTAGAGATGTGGTTAAAGAAGAACT
>Ga0180431_10004244_pt1 | contig 18017 bp, 44 predicted proteins | sample SS_ome_11_FD_132459 | JGI IMG/M metagenome (GOLD analysis project Ga0180431, IMG submission 132459) | Hypersaline lake sediment archaeal communities from the Salton Sea, California, USA - SS_1_MS_1 metaG | ecosystem: Environmental > Aquatic > Non-marine Saline and Alkaline > Hypersaline >... | reverse complement strand
TAACATCTCACGATTGTAGACGTTACGAATAGCGGGAGTAATGTCGTTAAAGGTCGTGATACCACTAGGCATTTTATGTCCTCACTATTTGTGAGCACTATGTCATGACCTCTCTATGTCGGGTATGTACCCGCTCGCAACCGCTTTTTAACTGCCTCAAACTCTTCTGGCGACATATCAAAAGCATCTCTATGAGTACCAACATTCGATTGGGGACCAGTATTCGCCAGTGTCTTGGGTTTCTCCGCATTCTTTATCATGCGTTCGGCATCTTGGCTCTGCTGACCCTTCATCTTGTCTTGTAAGTACTCCATGCTATGTGTCGCAAAGTGATACGCTGCCTTCCACGCTTTCGGTGAGTTGCGGATCGTATCTGCGATCGAGGGATCATTTTTCATAGCACTAGGTAAATACTTGTCGATGGTCGCACGCCACTGCTTGTCCTGAATAGACAGTTCGAGCTGTTCCATTTGCTCTTTCTGCCGTTCAGTACTTTGAGTTATCTCCTGCGCTTGCTGGCTAAAATAGCCTGTAAGCTTCTGCAATGCCTCTGCGTCAACTGCGTCCCCAAAGTCAAGACCTGTAAAGGTTTGCTGTTGAGGTGGTTGCGGTTGCTGGGGCTGGTAGCCTTGAGGCTGCTGTGGGACTTGATAACCCATTGCCTTATACATGCTGACCATCTGTTCAGCTTGTTCGGCCTTTGCCTTCAACGACTCCGCTTCACTTCGGTACCTGTCACGATCTGCTTCAAGTGTCCGAAAGTTATACTCTTTGTCGCCTTGGCTAGACCCCTGATCTGTATCAGGTTCAGGATGAGCGGGTTCCTGATTTACGCTCTCTTCTGCCGAGACGACTGGCTCTACGTCATAGTTTGGTTCCATAAGGAAAACCTTGTGTTGTTGCCCTTACGAGGGGCGTTACGTATCCGACCCCGCTCAACTTCCGTAATGGCCGTTACGGTCGTTATATGGCGTTGTACGGCACACAAGCCGTATAGACTATGTGTATGAACACTATATATCTGTATTGAAGTTAATACTGCAAGCGTAAAGTGAAGCTTTATTAGATTATCTTACGATGACGCCTCTTTAAGGCTCTATATGATTCTTTAGATGGAGCGTTCTGTGCGCCCCTAAGATAGTTCCCATATTGTATCGCATATATAAAGCCCTTGGCTCCATCACTGAACTCATCATGGACAGACTTCGTGCGGTAACAACAATGCTTCTCGTCCCACTCCTTTCGGAAGTTGTCGAGACATTTCAGACCACGCTTGCATTTCACCTTGTCAAACCAACATTGAGGAAAGGCATTACGAGCGTCATTGATGTCGTAGATTTCATGGAGCGGTTTCTTGAGAACTTTCACATTCCAACCCAAGTCTCGGAATTGATCCTCAACTGATTTGGGCATTCCAAATTTCTCGGCTGCTGCATCATGTGGCAATCCGACACCTTTGACAAGATAGGGGAGTGATCGAAGCCACTTATCATAGAACGCTGGCTCTTCACCATCTCGCTCAAAGTAATCAAGAAAGTGCCTCTCAAGACCGACCATCTGAAACGTCCATACAGCCGTTGAATCGCTCTTCCCGATGTCCATGGCTGCATAGGCATGAACATGGCTATCGTACGGTACACTGCATATACGTCCCTCATGACGTGCCTTTACGATATGTGGACCGAAGAACATCGCTTCTGTCGCCACTTCTGTACTCTCACGGTACGTTGCTGGATATTCTTGCTTCATCTTCTCCCCTTGTACTTCGGATTCTTTCACATACCACCACTTTTGAGGCTCCGTAAGCTCAATACCGCTATTCTCCTTCAATTCAGCAAAGTATCGCTCCAGCTCGGGATCAATGTCCACGGGATCGAATATCTGATAATCAGAACAACCCCACCAAGGGAAAAAGAAGAACTTAAAGTCTTTGTCCGTCAAAGGAATCCCCATGTCGTGCATCTCTTTGGCCTTTTCGCACAATTCGTACATTAACCCAAAGCGACCCTCCATAGTCGATTCTACGTCAATGATCCCCCGTTCCGCTGCGGGGAAGGCTCCCGTCTTCACCTCTTCCGCACGTGCAGGCTGCTGCTGATAAAGCTTGGCAAGTTCACTGACGTGCAGCCTCTGTAAAGTGTCCGAGCGCACCATCGTTTCAGCACTGAATATCGAACCGTTGGAGAACTCCATCACCGAAGTCGTAGCCCTCACCAACTTCGGTATGTAAGGCTTTAATCGAGGATCTATGCTGTCATAGGGAAATCTCACTTTGGAGGCAAACAACTTGATGGCATCCGCTTCTCGGTGCGCTAGGGTTGCAGCCTTGTAGTAAGGATTGAACAAAATATCGTCCAAATAATCGACCAGGACACCAGTGGAAATCCCTCTCTGCCGTGCCTTGGGAATAATATTTCGCTTATGTCGATTGTCATATAGAAATTGCTGTGCTTCGTTTGGACGAAAACGGATGACAACGCCGTCCTTGTCCTTAATCTTATACAAGTGAGACATCCGCCACCGTTTATCTCGGAGGTGACGTATAATGTTCTGTGTCGCTTCGTCAAACGCATATCCCATACTACTTCACTGTAAACTTGATTAACACCGATTCTTCATCGAGAAACTTCTCTTGCCACTCCTCTAAGAAGGGCAACCACCGACCAAACACTCTTGTCGCTTCTGATCGGATATTCGGATCGCATACAAGACAAAACTCTCGTTGTCCAACAGGAGTATCCGCAGCTCGACCCCAATAAATCTTTGCTTCTCGCTCCTTTACTTTCGGTCTTCTCATCACTCAAACCAACAGTTGTAACCCCTCTCAATGAGGTAGTGGTGTAACAATGTAGGACTCTCCCGAACCTCTTCGGGCGCGTCACTTACGGCCTCACATGCACTCGCTGGTATCATGAGTACTCTCGCGCGACAAGGTTTGGTCATTTGCTTAACCGCCTTCCGTATGTCTCCCCACGTTATCACCTCGTCATCATTGACATCCCCCGTGTCATTACACATCTGCATGTCATGCTCGACTTTTCGCCTCATCTCCGTGTACTGCATCAATATCCTGTCTGTGCCACCTTCGGCCTGATCCGCCCCATACCAATCAATACTGTCGCCCTCTTTGTTGCCACACATGAATTGACCCTCTTTCCACTCGATATAGTCGGGCATATATTTCCCTGCTCTTGATATCTCATGACGTATCGCATCTGGGTATTGCCATAAGGCTAATTCTTCTTTATCCATCCTTCTCTCCAAGTTCTTGATTTTCGTGTGTATCCCCTTCAACTCCGACCGTAGTCTCATCTTCATTCCATATCTCCTCGTACTCTGGATACGTCTCAAGAAACGCTGTATTGGCTTTGTCAATCACTCTGTTACAGTCGTCTCTTGTGAAGATACCCTTGTTTTCAAGTTCGTTCAGAAGAGCTACAATGAACTCCATTGCATACATATGTTTCGGATCACTCATATTTCGGCAACTCCATCCAAGCATGAACCAACTTAGGTATTATATGCCCTGTTTCCACAATCCCAATAGGCCACTTTCCATCATCACCATATCTCTTTTCATAAGCTTGTGAGAAGTATCGGATATTGCCACCTCTTTCGCCAACCAACAACTTCATGATATTATACTCCTTGTAGTACTCATCATAGACGGCTGCAAGGATGCGACTACCAACTATGGGCTTCTCTTCATCAATATTGATCCACTCTTTATTCATACTCTGGCACCTGCTCCCTCTCCATCCAATAATCGACCTTCAAGGCAACACTCGCAAGCCGTCCCTTGTTATGGTTGATTATCATGTCTCGCCAAAACTCACCGTTGTAAAAGTCTGCCTCCACAACAACATACTTGCCCCCTTGTTCGGGAACCAACACAAAGCAGTCCACGAAGCTCTTGTTTGGCAAGCCGTCTTCTATCGGTGTCCATCCAGCTTTCTTTGCGGTCTTGTATGTATCCCATTCTTGTTTTGTCTTCTCGGTCATTTCACCACCCCACATAGTTTTCTTCATAATCCCTGTGTATCCACTCCTTTTGCCTCTCAATGTCTATCATATGGCTGCATAACGCCTTTAGTGCCTTCGGGTCTTTGCTGATTACTCCCATATCAATTGTCATCATCGGTACGAAAGCTCTCGCATTGACAAGACGTACCTCAACGCCACATGGATTGCTCCATGAATTGCGTAACTCAAAGTCTCGATTGCACATCTCAAATAGTCGGTAGTCGTCACTTCTCTGCTTTATGCAACTCATCTCATCCGTCCACACTTGATACATTGCTGCGTTCCATCCGTCCGCTTGCGGTAGTCATGCCCACCAAACAAACCGCACGATATCTCCATGAACAAACGTTCAAAGTACAGTATCATAGCCGTCGTAAAGTCTCTCATTTCTCTAAACTCCTCGTTATCATCGTGTGGCAAAGCACAATAAAACCAAAGGACAACAAACCACTACAGATAATGAAAAGAAAAACCCCAAACACTACCGCTATCTCAAACCCCAATAATCCGACCAACCACTCTTGTAACATTTGCTTACTCCCACGTATTCCAACGCTTCTTTATATGTCATGTCCAGGAAGTCCCGACAGAACTGGATTGCATCACCGTGACAATCACACTGCCGACACCAATAAACCCCCTCGCACTTGTCCGCTTGTCTCGATGGCCATATCCGAAACCGATCCTCGCCTCCACACCTCGGGCAAGCACTCGCATACTCGCCACCGTGCATTGACGATACACGCTTTGGATCTAAACCGTGCGTTCGGAACTCATCGACTAACATCGTACCTCCGTTGGCTTGGATAACTTCCCACACTTCTTACACGGCTGAGGTGTGATCCCCAACCACGCATCGTATTCATGGTCGCACTCCATCCGTATAACCTCGATACAGTCATGTTCTTTCAAGGTACTACCGTCAACATACACCTCTTTGATAAAGGCTTTGTCGCCTTCCTTGATATCTTCATCGGGCGTTGTCTGGTCATGGCATATCGGAACCGCCTCGCCTTGTATCCAATACTGGTGGCATCTCTTGCATTTCAACTTCGGGGGCATTGAACAATACACCATGCCGTCATCAATGCAATGGCGTGCTGGCTCTTCGCCCTCGTAGTCGCTTTCCACCTCGTAGATGTTACGCTCCTTAATGCCAAGGCTGCGAGATACCAACTCTAAGCGGTCTACCGCCTCCGTAAACGCCAAGGTGTCCTTTATCATGTAATACGTCAATGAATCACAATAGCACCCACACAAGCGACATTCACCTCGATTGTCGTTCTCTTCTGTCGGTATCTTCATCTCGTACTTGCCACATTGAGGACACAAAGACAAACCATCCCGAAACGCTTCCTCCCCATGCTCGTGTATTGCAATATCCTCTAGGGGCGTTGTGTCGATAAGTCTTTGTATGCCGTCTCGTGTAAATTCACTCATCCTCTGTAACCCTCATGTTTACTAGCCAACTATCATCAATGATCGGCTCTGGCTTCTCTAAACCAGCAACGCACGCTGGACACTTCTCGTTTGGCTTCACTACGATGTTGTGCTTTGAACACCACCCCATTTGATTGTGTTCGTTGTCATAAAGACACTTGGAGCATACCCACATATGAGCGTCCTTGCCCATTACACACGTGCTGCCCACGTTGCCACACGCACAACGCCTGTCATCGTCTGGGATCGGTGTCCCGTCCTCATAGCATGGGGTCGCCTCTACTCCCCATCGAATGTTTCCTTCACTGCCGAACTCTGGCTCCATCAGAATAACCTCAATTGCTCTTTCACGTTCTCACAAGCATTGTGTCGCTCCCGATACTGCTTGCCCCTTAAGCTTTCGTTTTGCTCCTGTAGCTTCCTGCGACACCTCGTTATGCTCTCGTATGGCCTTAACGTTGCGTTCTTGAACATACTCATCAGCTCACTGGCACTCATCAAGTCCAGCTCGTCTCCCAAGTCCTTTTCCAGCACCAAACAATAAAGACGCATATCGCAATCTCTTGCTTGTGCGTCCTCTGTTAGTACTTCCTTGACTATCCATGCGTTCTTGAGCAAGTCCATGCTACACCCCTGAACGCTTCTTGTACTCCTCAATAGCTATCGCCTTGGTGTTCTCAATGAAATCGTCAAGGTCAACGTCCTCAGTGTCGGAAGCCTCGAACGGTATCGCTATTACCGTCTTCATCTTCGCTCTGCCTGTACCGTCAACAATGTCATACTTGAGTAGATACCCAAGCTCTTTATCACTTGTTATGCTCTTGAATGTTATCAACATCTTTACCTTCCCGTGTTGATGTTTTCTTTATGAGCCCCTTTATGTCCTCACACGCTGGAACCCGTTTCATTTTAGAGGCTAGTCGCTGCCGTGCAACTTTGCCTATGATATACAACCTACCGTCATCAGGATTGACGAAACCCACTTCGCCATTGACTACCCTTGAAGCAATGAAGGGCGTACAACGCTCAATAGCGTACCCCATGACGTTCATGGTATCACCTTGCTGTATGTCTTCTCGAATATCTCGCCCTTGCACGGGTACAGCTCGCCTTCAACGCCTTGCACAAGGTAGTCGCCTTGCTCCCCGATCATCTCGCCCTCTAAGGTCTGGACTTTGAAGCGACACGGCATCTTCCGTGCATACTTCTTTGTTGGTATCGAGATATATTGCTCTGCCCCTTCGATCTCTTCCTCTGTGACATCGAGGGGTATATCTTCACGTTGCATCATACCTCTTGCTAGATCTTCCCTGATCTGTTGCTCTACGCTCTTCTTTGGTTGTTCCTGGCCTTTGTCGAGCATCTCTCTAACTTCCTTGGGGGTCGGTGTCTTGAAGTACCATGAAGGCTTTAATGCTGCTTCCCAAGGCTTGCCGATCACTGCCTTGATAGCATTAGCACACCAAGGGCAAACAAAGTCAGGAGCAACACCCTCACCACAATCGGCTATGACCATTTCGGAGACATCCCACTCGTGCCTACAAAAACGACATCTATCTATGGCATTGTTTTGCTTCCATGCCTTGCAATCAAAGCAATAGTAGCTATGGCACTGCTCGTTTTGCAATTGGGTGCATCCACAATCAAGGCACGCTTTTATCGCTGTTCGTGTCACTCTTTCACCTCTCTGGCTGAAAACTTATCGTTGTTATCGCATTGGGGACATTGGAAGCGTCCGAGAATAGCTCTGGCACGCCACCTATGCCCACAAGCGTTACAAATGATCTCCCAATACAATGCTATGCTACTCATCGTCCTCAAGCCCTTGTATGGCATCATTGGCGGCTTTCAATGCGTCCACAGTCTCATCACGGGCAACATTTCGCTTTGCACGCTCCATATCTTTATGGTGAGCTGCGAGGCAAGTATTTTGCAAACTGTCCTCTCTATCGTAGAATGTGCAGGTTTTTTGATATACTGCTTGGTGGAGCTTTCCAGTGGCTACGGCATTTTCTCTATTCATGGCGATTTGTTCTCGCGCGTATAAGAACGCGTTGGCAAAGACTTCCGATTTTTCCACTAAATAATAGATATGAGCGCGAGTGTATTTTTCAGGTCTTGAGCGTGTGAACATCTCAAAACTGGTAGCATTTTCATTAACACACCATTTTTTGAGTGCTTCCGCTTCCTCTTCAATTCTTTCAGGTGTCCATGTTTCAGGCCGTCCGATTTTGACTTTCTGGCACATACTATCACCTCACGTTATGTATGTTACTGGAAGCTTCACTGTAGCGTGTAATGGGGTTTTGTAGCAAGCATTTATTTAAAGTTGCGTTAAACTGGCATTTGTGTTACACTGCTTGCATACGTTGATACCGAACTAACAAAAAGAGGTCGAGAATATGACAGAGAAAAGTTATCCGAGAATAAAAGAGATAATAGTCGAACGCAAAGGGGTGTACGGCAAGCAACTGATATATCCTATTTGTGAAGACGCGAAACGATTTGCTGCGATAGCTGGTAACAAGACGCTATCAATTGAGATCATTAAACTAATAAAGGAGCTGGGATATGTTGTCAAAACCAACCCCGAAACCCTTTAAAATATGGGGATTAAGACCTATGAAGCTGATAGCATTTATAATAGTCGTTATTGTTTTAACGGCAACACGATAGGAGTCTAATAATGAAACTTGGGGAAGTTGCATTTTTAGAAGCTATTGAGGAGTACAAAGGGTACTGCTCAAACTGTGACGATATCACGCTGGAAAGTGGTGTCGAACCTGACGCGGAGGGCTACGAGTGTCCCGAGTGCGGAAACAATACCGTTATGGGTGCTGCTGATGCACTACTGGGCGGTTATTTAGACATTGAAGAAAGGGGCGTACACCCTAAAGAGCATTTGTATTACTGAAGCCATAGGAGGCAACAAAATGAGTACAAGAACGAACGTTATATTGCAAAATGACGATTGCAAGGTGATATTGTATCGTCACTGTGACGGCTACCCCGAAGAAACGGGAGTTGATATTTATAAGAAGGTCAAAGACGCGGTAGACGGGGGTAAATACAGTGCGTACGGTGCTTTGTTGGAGTCGTTTCTTGCGGAGCGTTACAAGGCCGAGGAGAGCATTTCAGGCAAAGAGAAGGCTGTTTATGAGATCACGGACAGCATACACGGAGACATAGATCACTTGTACAAGGTGGAGGTTTTCCGCACCTACAAATACAGTGAAGAGCGTGAAGCGAACGTTTTTGCTGGTTATGACGCTGTGATCTTTCATTCAGAGATAGACAAAGAGAGGGCTCACCGTGATATGTTCGAGCGCAAGATGACGGGTTACACGTTGTTTGAGTGGATAGCATACTTGACCAGCTTGGGGGTGGAGTTATGAAGTTGATAACACAAGAACACATCAAGGCATTTCGCAAGCAGGGGGATACCTCTGCTTTAATGCCCGAAGAGATCAGCGTCATTTTGAAGCTGTTTAACCCCGTGGGTGCTGGCACGTGGTACTGTTACGAGTATCACGAAGAGGACGGATATTTTTGGTGCATGGCTGATATTGGCATGGGATATCGTGAGCTGGGGACAGTGAGTCTTGCGGAGCTGCAAGAGGTCAAGATCCCTTTAACGGTGCTGATTAACGGCAAAGAGCTGGAAGGCGGTGACGTTGCGATCCAGCGAGACAAGCATTTTCCAATTGGTCGTTACACAGTGGCACAAGTATTAGAGAGGGATTATTAATGGAAAGAGAGATTATCCAAGACGGTGACGAGGACATGATTTTAAAGATCACGTTGACCGTAAAAGACATGAAAGACGTTAAGCCTATCTTGACGAAACTGGAAGCGGAGGACGCTTTGCTGGCGTTGGCGACAAAGCACGATCCTCTTGATTGGCACAAAATTGCTCGTGTTGCGAGTTCAACAAGAAAAGGAGTGTACAAGTAATGGCTATTGTAATCATGACCATAATCGGCACTTTCGTGGGCTTTGGCTGCGGAATTATGTACGCCAAGACCTTGGAGCTGCGGAGAAAGCAAGCTCAACGCAAGCGTGACGCAAAGGGGTTAAATCAATGGGATTGTCGTTGTCGTTGACGCAAGTCTATAATGCCGAGTTCGGTGTTAATCATGCCCTCCACGAGATCGAGTGTTTCTTGTGGGGGGTATTGTTGTTCTGTGCAATCTGCAATCAGGTCTTTAATCGCCCCCAGGAACATCTTTAGATTCTCGTGCATCACTCGATTCTGTTCCGCAATCAGATCGTTGTGTATTTTCTCTAAGTCCATGCTGCCGAGACTTTGGTCGAAGGAGGGTAGTGCCGTCTTTGTCCCAAGTTTCTCCCCAAGGGTTTTCAATGGCGGTATTTCGCAAGTCTTGCATTGCTCCTGCAGCTCCGCTGTCAGTATGGAATACCCTTGTTTGTATCGGTCTATTTCTTCCTGCATCTTCGCTGCTTTTTGCATCATCTCTTCGCCGTAAAACATCCTGCAACTCCTGTCTTCTCAAGTTAAGAATAAAGTCATCGTTCCACACTTCGCCTTTGTATTCTGCTGTCCACCCAACGCTGTCTTGGAGTAGCCGTTTGCGGAGCTTTTCCATTTCTGGTCTTAACTTTTTCAGCTCGGCACACATTTTGAAATACTTGATGATGACGGTAGCGAAGAAAGAGCCTAAGATACCGCAACCGATTGCTATACAGATGTGTTCAAAACTCATTCTTCTCCATCCTTTAGCTGAAATGTTATGATGAGGTCATCTTCTTCAAGTGGAAAAGTAACGCTCATTTTTGCAACGACAGCGTTAGTGCTATCCTTAACAATTTTGAGTGCATCGAGTCCTTTTTTTACATTATCTGGCAGCCATTCAGGATATGCGTCTTCAATATTCATAATCGGGATCCCACTTGATTGTTACTTCTGTTCGGGGGTTGTGGCTGTACACTTTGTACACGTCAGAGTGCCATATTTGGCTATCGTTGTGGTATGCGATATCCTCCATTGCATCAGTGAGCAACTTGTCGAGATTGTCACGGTCTGGTTTTTTCTGGTGCTTGATAACGCCTTCGTCCATGAGTGCTTGTCTTTTTTTGGACGTTGACTTTGGAATTGGCATATAGAACGTTACGAACATTTCGATGGGTCCAGTGATCCGCTCTGGGAAGTGTTGGAGTACTTGTGCTTTGTACCAATTCTTTTTGTCCTTGCAGGGGTCGTATCGGATTGCTACGGGGCGGTTATTCTTGTCGATGACGGGGTTGCCTTGTTTGTCACGAACGTATGATTCTCTATGCCGTGCTTGTGGTGTTGGGGTGGTGTGTATTGTGAATGACACCTCTTTCATCCATTTACCTTCGGTCTGATTGCTTCTCGAACTGCGTCCTGGAATCTGTTGAACACTTCTTTGGAGTCGAACTGAATGACTTTCTCCCATTCGCCTGTTTCTTTATTCTTGTATGTTGGGAGTGCCACGAACCAACCTGATCCGTCTTTCTTTTTGATGACGGTGAGGTTACGTATTTCCATTCGCCATTCAGGGACTTGCACCCCGAACTTTGCGATCATGTAAGACGATGGGTCTTGTGGTTCGTAATAGGTCACGGTTAAAGCCATGGTCAAGCTCCTGTATTGCGTTTGTTTTGTTTCTTGGTGTCTTTACTCCTGAAATGATGTTTAAGCGGTTTTGGGTCGGGGGTCCTGCGGTTAAAGTGGGGGTCAGAAGCCTTCAAAGTGTTGGTCTTCATTCGCCATTGATAAAGCGGGCATGTTTTGTCGGAGCAAGCTTTTACTTCATTGAGATTGCCAGCCACACATTCGAGGCAGAAGAGTCTTATGGCGCAGTCACGGCTTTTGTTCCGTTTTTCCCACATCTTGGGGAATATTCGCTTTATCTCTTCTCGGATATGTTCAGTCATCGCTTTAATTCCTTGAAGTGTTTCACGGACAATTTACGGAAGACTTTGGCCTTCTTTTCGATCTCTACGAGAGCGCGTCTTGCTTTTCGAGCGGCTTTGTTGTTGTCGATAAGGGTGTGTACGAGTAGCTCTTTGACATCACTCATTGCGTCTATTATCTGTGTAACGTTCTCGTAGAGATCTTGGTTCATTGTGGAGTCCTCCTATTGCCTGTATGACCCCACAATACCAGTTTTCTTCTTTTTCTGCAACTTTCTTTTACGCTCCCTTAGAGCTTGTAAGAAAGAGCGAGTACGTCCGTCTTTACGGTCCCATCTTTTCAGAATGTCTTGGAGTGTTCTCATGTGCTTTTCTTTGCCTCCTTGACGATCTGTCTCATCTTCTCTGGAGATGTCAATGATGTTGAATACCCGTCATAGTCCTGATGATAGTCGAGAATCAACTCACCTTCTTTGCCCTTGGCGCGGTTCTTTCGCACTTCGAGGCGTGTGAAGGCGTGGACTTGTCGGACATCTGGATACGCTCTGTCGAGTCTTTGCAAGATGATGACATTATCGCCATATTGCTTGATGCCAGAACTACCCTTCATGTTGGCCATGCCCATAAATCCACGGTCATCTTTTGACTGTGTGGGGTGGACAATGACCAAAATGTGTACTCCTGTCTCAAGAGCTTTGGCGTGCAACAACTTCACCGCGAACTCAAGACGTTCCCTTTCATTGTCCCCGACTGCGGAAGAGCCGAGATATCCGAGGTCTTCGATGACAACGAACTTAATGCCGTGGACGTGGACACCGTAGTCGATGGATTCGAGAACTGACTTGAGCGTCATCTGTTCCCCGATGGGGTCGACATAGATCTTCTTTTCTTTGAAGATTTTCTCCAACACGGTCATATCTTCGTAATTACCAACGTTGTCACGCAAAGACTTCTGCAAGATGATGCTCCCCATCTTCTGTAAAATCTTTGCAATCCGCATCTCTTGAGATGTTATCCACACTCCTTCACACGTTGCTGCTGCGACATTGTATGCGACATTGACCACAAACGTTGTCTTACCGCATCCCGTGTCACCTGTAACGCTTGTGACTTCTGCTGGGCGCAATCCACCCAAGATGTTATCGAAGTCCGAGAACCCTGTGCGTACACCTTCGGGTGTTGCTGCGAAGATGTCTTCGATTGGGACTTCGGAGGCGTGGACAACGCTTGCCATCTTAACCCCGTCAGCTGTGTCGAAGAAACCCTTGAGTGCAAACCCTGCTTTGAGAGCGTCATTTGCATCTTTGATGCCCTCCAACTTGAAGGTGATAGTCCGCAATCGGTACTTTGGTATGATTTCACGGACTTTTTCCAATCCAAGCTGTCCTGGCTCATCAGCATCAAAATTGACGTAGATAGTCTTGAACTGCATCAAGTACTTGAACTCACGCTTAAACGTTGCTTCTGCACACGAGATGCCGTTCGGCAAAGACACTGCGTTGGTGTACCCTTCGGATATCCAAGAGAGACAATCCCACTCGCCTTCTGTGACGATGATGTAATCTTTGTCCTCGAAGTCCTTCTGGTTGAAAAAGGGAGGCTTGTAATTATCATCGTTCTCGACCAGAGGGGACTTTTGGGAGAAGAACTGCTTCTTTGTCTCTGTGTTGATAATCTTGAAGCGGTCGGGGAGCTGTGAGTTCCGACCGTACGGAAGAAGAGCCTCGTTGTCGTAGATGACAACTCGTGCTTCATTGAACGCTTCTGGCGTTATACTGCGGTGTGGGAACGAAGTGATACCCACCTGCCAATCGTTGAAGATTCCTTGATATTCCATTAATACCCCCTGAGTTCACGGTCGATTTCTTCCTCGATTTTGCGTTGTCTGCGCTCTTCGTACTTATCAACAGGTTTTGACAACATCAAGCCTTCCAAGGTATCAAATTGCTTTAACAGCTTCGCCCCAGACAGCACCTTTGGTCGCCACCAAAGAGCGTTGTCGTCTTTGCCGAGAGCCAGCCAATTGATGACGGCAGTGAACCGCTTCTCGGTGACTTTGGCATTGATAAGCTTCTGAAAGTCCTTATGCCATGTCTTTGCCTTGGACGTAAGTCCTGGCTTCCAAGACAAGATGGACTTGTGGAAGCGAGTAGCCCATTCAACAGCCTGATCAGAAATCTTTGAAGCACGCTTTTGGGAAATACCTTTAGGTATTTTCTTTTTAGTATTTGTTTTAGTATGTGGTATAGGTTGTCCGATCTCGCCCGATCCATTGTCCGAATTCGTACATGGAGTGGACGATTCGTTAATTCTAAATTTCTCTTCGTCCTTGAATGCGAACCACTTAGTTCTGTCGAACCGTGTGGAATTGTAATTTGCGGTCATCAAAACTTCCTTTTTCACGAGTTTCAACAAAAGCCTTTTTACTTGAGGTTCAGACATATACGGATAATGAGCTGCAATCTCCTTTCTTGTTTGGTACGTCCACGTTCTACCATCAATAAAATTCTGGCCTAAAGCCTTATTGTGGCGAATCCAATGCTGGAAGTGGTGGATCATCACCGCTTCGTAGATGCCGTATTCGGCAGCGATATCAACATCAAAACTGTGGTGTACACTCATTCGCTCACCTCCTCTTCTGTTAAAAATCCGTGGTCGATAAGCTCTTGAAAAACGCGCATCGGGTAATCTTTTGTTACCAGATGTCCGCATCCTCCGTCTGGCGCAATCATTGAGATAATACAACCTAATCCCTTTGCTTCCAGAGAAAGATCGTCAGATCTAAGCACACCAAAAGGGTGGCAAAAATTATGTTGCTGTGGAATATATTTAGCCATAGAATGACCTCCCATGTTTAGGGTTTATTTTAATCTCGGCCATCCTTGACAAAATAACACAACGAATGTTATGTTGACATCGTCAAAGAATGACCTAAAATCACCATCAGCTCATCCAAAAAGTTAGATGGTGATTTGTTTTTGACATTAGGCTGGTAGGGATTTAATTGAAAGAAAAAAATCTTTATCAGCCCTTTTTTTTCGGCACTACACCTCTTTTAGAGCCTTCTGTATACCCTGAAAGCTGATTGTGGACTCAATGTCTGGACTGCCAGTTGCGACCTTTTCAAGCTGTTTTTGTTGCTCTTCCAACATATATTGAATCTGGTCTGCGTCTTCAGTCACGGATGCCAACGCATCGTGCTGCGATATGACTTCGGAGTGCATCACATCCCATAACTTGTTGAATGTGGCTTTGATAGCCATGTTGAGGCCAGTAGCGACCCCCAAGCGGAAATACTTCTCATTCTCGGTCATTTTCTACCTCCTCCCCGTTGCAATTTAATGCGTTGGGGTGTATACTAAGAACAGTACGCATCTTTACCTCCTATGGTTTTGCGTTGCTTTGAAGAATGATTGTGAGCCCTGTTCCAGCAGGGCTTTTTTCTTGCACGGAAGGGCTCGAACCTCCGACTTCCTGATTAACAGTCAGGCGTTCTACCGACTGAACTACATGCAACGAGAGCAGAGGGGATTGAACCCACGACTTCCAGATCGACAATCTGGCGTTCTACCAACTGAACTATACTCCCAAAAGTTCCGTCCTACACAACGGATTCCAACCGTCTCCTTCGATGCGTCCTTCGTGTCTCTGTTTCAACGGTTCCATCTGCCCTACCTTCCTCGGACGGAGTAAAGCCGCTTGTTGGAATCGAACCAACATCCTGTGCTTGGAAGGCACTAGCTTTACCATTAAGCTAAAGCGGCATAGCGGAGGGGAGACTCGAACTCCCGATCCTCGGCTTATGAGACCGAGTACTGACCGCCAGCTCCGCGTTCTACCAATATTCTACCAGTTTCTACCAAATTGGTAGCAAGTACTAAAATCCACTAATATCTACTAAATTAGTAGATCGAGCAGGATGCTTTAACTTTCTTATCGCCTTGAATTGTATTTGTCGTATTCGCTCTCTGCTCAAATTAAACTTCTCGCCTGTCTGTTCTAAAGTCAACTCTTCCCAAAATCTGTAATATAACACATCTTGCTCTCGTTGTGTTAATGTCTTCATCACTTCCTCGAAGATACGCTGGTCTTCACGCTCGTATAATTCCTGGTAGAGATCCTTGGGGTCTACGACCCCTTCAAGCTCATAGTCCTCTTCTTTCCAGAACAACGGTGCGTAATCATCCATCTTCTTTCCTGCGTTTGAGTCGGGGATAACCCCAATCTCTTGGTTGGGTCACTCCTGCCTTCTCACCGCACACATCACAAGTTCCGTTATGGAACGTTGCCAAGTGGTCTTTCGGCCATTTTGCTCCTGCCTTTCTTGCACAATCGCTGCATACCCATGATGGGTAGTCGTCATCGTCAGGACAATCGGAGTTCTCTCTCTTTGCCTGATACAGTAATACATCCCGCAGTGTTGCCATTGCTTTCCTCCGCGTTCATTCTTAAGACGTCCTCATTGAACCTCTTCGTTTTATGCTTCATCTTCTCGTGCTTCTTCTCACACTTCTTTAGAAGCCTCTGTCTGGCTCGTGACGAGCGTTGCTGCCCGTCCTTATGTTGGAACTCGCAAGAGAGAAAACAATTGCTCTCATCGCCAAACATACGGCATATCTCTGGTCTTTCATCATACACCGCACACGTATAGTCGTCTTTCAAAAAACAGCACTTCAATGACGGAGTTGGTGCCAGACATTGCGGAACGCCCTTGTACGATGGTGCTTTCCACACATCTACTGGCTGCTCTTGTATCTTGTCTTGGTTGTCACGCACCAAATCTTCTGGCAACGGGCAACACAAACAACACTTAGCCTTGCACTCTTTCAGATATTTCTCGCACTTCATCAAACGCCTCCATCAATGTCTTTGCTTTCAATTTACGCCAATGACGCAAGTCATCATCGTCTACCTTCTCAAGATGCCATATCTCTTGACGCTTGGTGTCTATCCAGAGATCACCACGCCTCTCGCACTCTCTTCTTACTGGTGATACTACCGTGTCATCGTTCATTTCTTCCTCAACTCATCTAGTACCAGATTTATGAATAACAACGCTGTATATGCTGCCATCAGCACCAAGACAAAAGCGAAGGATCCCCATATCGGTGACAACACCCAGAACCACGACCAATCAATATGGTGGGTCAATTTGAGGCCGATGAACAATATCGTCAGCAGCCCCGAGAAGTTTATTCCAACTCCGTATCCAACAGCTCTTTCAGTTGACATACGCTGTCCTCCTGACTTTGTATCGCTTGCTCAATCCGTTCAAGGTGGAAGGCCATCTGACGAAAGCGGTTCTCTTCGTGCAGCTCGTCAGTGGTCTTGTCGCTAACATCAATCATGTGCAGTACCGCCTCCGTCATTGGGATTTTACCCCATACGTGACCATCTATGTCCTTCATGTACTCGTAGCACCTCTCTGCCTTGTTGAAGCGGGCATTAACCCCCGACCCCTTCCAATGCACGTTGCATATCTGCATATTGTGGATTGCCTGTCCTGTCCATGGTATCATCTTCATGATTGACACTCCCTGTCGTTGAATTTATCCCAAAAATCTTCTGGAACGTTTTTGGGATAAGCTGGTCTAGCCATCCAGAAGATTACATTTTCCAATTCTTTATTTGTTTTTGAGTCTTGCCAATAAAGGTTACTGTCGAACATTAATTTATCGTCCATTATAAAAGCGTCTGCCGAACAGAGATATGCCATTATAATCAAGCCATCGTCTAACAAAAATAAAACTTCATTTAGAATCTGTTTATCTGCTCCCCAAAAAAAACTTGGGACAGGCAAACTTTTACTAACATCAATCCATTCTCCAAAAACAGCATTTTCAGACTGTTCATTAAGAAGCTTTTCATGTTGAAGACATACTATTTCGAGATTTCGTTTCATCAATTTTTCAGTCACCTGATCCCTCCTGCTTCTTTGAAGAGTTGGTGCAGCAGCTCGAAGAACTTCTGTGCTTTGTGGTTGAGCGGTTTCCCATCATCTTTGATGGTGATAGTGCCATCCCGTGTGATGCTCATTATCTCCTCACCTTCGATGCAGAAGTTGAGTTGTTGTGTCGGAGACGCAGCTCCGATCTCTGGTGTCTTAATAAAGTTATCCTTCACCTGTAACTCCTCTTTTTGTGATTTCATCCATAGCTCTTTTCTTCACAATGAAGTCCAGCTCATTGCTGTTTATCTTAATTTCGTCCAGGAGAATTGTGTCGATAAGTACATGGATAGCATACGAGAGATAGCACTCCAGATGCCCCCAATCGTCATCTTTTCCATCCCATAGCTTCATCATCTTTCCGTTGATGGACACGCCATCATCACAATCTTGGTCGCAGAACACGCACTTGCGTATCGGCTCTCCAATGTATACGCAGCCCTCTGCTGCTCTTGGCTCTGTATCAGTCATCTAACAACTCCTTTGCCATTTGGTACGCAGCAGAGGCCATAACTGGACACCTGAAATACCCTAAACTTCTCTGCCTGCCGTCGATTCTTATTCTTGCCTGATATGCTTTAGAGGGTTGGTTCCAACCGACTCCAACATACTCATTATTATTTCTACGATTACTGTTGTTTTCTCTCCAACTAACCCATCTGCAATTTGATGGCTCATAACTCCCATCGTTGTCTATCCTGTCTATTGC
>Ga0180431_10004243_pt1 | contig 18017 bp, 18 predicted proteins | sample SS_ome_11_FD_132459 | JGI IMG/M metagenome (GOLD analysis project Ga0180431, IMG submission 132459) | Hypersaline lake sediment archaeal communities from the Salton Sea, California, USA - SS_1_MS_1 metaG | ecosystem: Environmental > Aquatic > Non-marine Saline and Alkaline > Hypersaline >... | reverse complement strand
GCCGTCGTCAAGGACGAACAGGAACAGCTTATCACCAGCCTTTCCCGCCGCATCGGCATCGGCACCAATAACCAGGCGGAATATATGGCACTCATCGCCGCCCTGGAGAAAGCTATCAGCCTTGGCGCCAGGCAGGTGTATGTAAAGTCAGACTCAGAACTGATGGTAAAACAGCTCAACGGTAACTACCGCGTTAAAAATGCCAATCTCAAACGTTTATACCAGAAGGTGAAACAACTGCAAGGTTCGCTGCAGGAATTCACCATCGCGCATATTCCGCGCCAGCAAAACCGGGAAGCCGACCGCCTGGTAAACCGGGCGCTGGACATGCCCCGATAATGCCATTTCCCGTACCGGTTTTATTGACTAATACCATTCCCCATACTACACTAATATTGAGTCAAGTAAACCGGGTGGCCGCCCTGAAATATCGGGGAGGAAAGTCCGAGCTCCGCCGGGCAGGATGCTGGGTAACGCCCAGGAGGGGTGACCCTACGGAAAGTGCCACAGAAACATACCGCCCGGTCCAGGCCGGGTAAGGGTGAAATGGTGAGGTAAGAGCTCACCAGCGGCTGGGTGACCAGCCGGCTGGGTAAACCCCATCCGGAGCAAGACCAAATAGAGGGACACAGGGACGCCCGGCCCGTCCCCGGGTTGGTCGCTTGACCCTGGTGGCAACACCAGGGCTAGATAGATGGTCACCACTCCGATTCGTCGGAGTACAGAACTCGGCTTACAGGTTTACTTGACTCATTACGAGCCAGTCTTGTCACATTCCCAGGCTATTGAGGGAGGCTGCCGGATCAAAACCCGCCATACTTCCCGAATAAACCAGCTGTTGTGTAACCGGACTTACTGGTCTACAATACTGGTAAAGGGAGAAATTCAGTGCCGAAAATAACCAAGCTTTTTCTGAGCCTGCTGCTGGTAATTATCGTGGCTATTGCCTTTGGTACTGGCTACATAATGGGCGGGCGAAGCAACCCGGGAACGGAAGATGGCCTGAACATTATAGAACAGGCGTGGAACGTCATCTTCAGCGATTACGTGGATAAGGACAGACTTGACACCGATACATTAAAGCAGGCAGCCATTGAAGGCATATTAGAGGAACTGGATGACCCTTATACCTCCTATCTGGACAAAGATGACTACCAGCTGGGCATGAGTAGCCTGGAAGGTGAATTCAATGGCATTGGGGCCCATATCATGCTCCAGGATGAGCAACTCACCATCGTCTCGCCGATTGAGGATTCACCCGCCGCCATAGCCGGCATCAGGACCGGTGACGTTATCCTGGAAATAGACGGGGTGACCACTGCTGACATGGGCTTGATGGAAGCCGTACTGAAAATCCGTGGCCCCAAAGGCACCCCGGTCACCCTGCTCATCCAGCACGAGGGTGACGAAAAACCCGAAGAGATTATCATCGTCCGGGACAAAATTGAGGTATCCACGGTAAGCTATGAGATGAAAGACGATATTGCCGTTATTAACATCTCCCAGTTCTCGGAGCGGACTGACCAGGAACTGGCTACCACGCTGGAAAGCATCAACGAACAGGGCGCCAGGGGTATTATCCTTGACCTGCGCAATAACCCCGGTGGACTTCTCGATATCGTGGTCAATGTTGCCAGCTACTTTTTACCCGACGGCACCGTGGTCGATGTCGTCAGTAATGAAGAGAAGCTGTTCAGCCTCCAGGTTCACCACGACCGCCCCGTTACCGACCTGCCCATGGTAGTACTGGTAAATAATTTCAGCGCCAGTGGCAGTGAGGTGCTTGCCGGCGCCCTTCAGGACTATAGCCGGGCAACTGTCGCCGGCAACACCACTTTCGGCAAAGGCAGTGTCAACGTCCTTCGCCAGCTCAGTGACGGCTCAGGTCTCTACATTACCACCGCCCGGTGGCTCACCCCCAACGGCCGTCTCATTGAAGGCAAAGGCATTGAGCCGGATTATATACTCGAGCCGGATGAAACTGACCCCATCGACTGGGCGATAGACTTCCTTATAAACCGGGAATAATAACCGCTCTCCCTCTCTTTAGCGTCGCGGAGAGATGAAGGAGGCGAGGGTAGAATGGTCAGTAACCCTACCGGGATAACCGTCAACCAGGCAAAGCTCTCCATCGTGCAGGGGGATATCACCGCGCAGGATACCGATGCCATAGTCAACGCTGCCAATTCCAGCCTGATGGGCGGCGGTGGCGTTGATGGAGCCATCCACCGCGCGGGGGGTCCGGCGATACTGGAAGAATGCCGGAAAATCGTCGCCAAACAGGGGCGTTTACCCACCGGAAATGCGGTGATTACCACCGGAGGCAACCTGAGGGCACGCTATGTCATTCACACCGTAGGACCGGTGTGGCGTGGCGGCACCGGTAGAGAAGCCGAACTACTGGAGGGCGCGTACCGGGAAAGTTTGAAGCTGGCTGCCCGAAACGGGCTAAAAAGTGTCTCCTTTCCCTCAATAAGTACCGGCGCCTACGGCTACCCCGTGGACAGGGCTGCCTCTATTGCCCTGAGAACGGTTGCCGGTTTTCTCGACGAAACAAGCTCGGTGAAAGCAGTGACCTTTGTCCTCTTCGATGCCAGGACGTTTGCCGCCTATTCCGCAGCCCTCGATGAAATAGCCAGTTAACAATAGGCAGGGAAAGCCAGTTGAATGACCATCCGCACCATCATCACCACCCGCCGGTGGGCAGCAAGCTTAAATACGGTATCATTCTCGCCGGCGGCATACTGCTGGCGGAAGTTGCCGGCGGGCTTTTTGCCGGCAGATTGAGACCATACTCCGCCAACAATTCAACATCAGCCACACTGTTCTTCAGATGGAATGTCAGGAATGCGGGGCTAACGACATCTTCTGTAAACTGACCATGGGACAACGGGCGGATGAAAATGAAAATACCGGCTCCGGTTGACCATAAGCATCTCTTGTCAAACCATGGGAAATGCCTTATTATATCAGGATTATGTGGGTTGATATTGTTGTCATCATAATTCTATGCCTCAGCTTGTTTGGCGGCTTGAAAGAAGGAGCCGTCAAACAGTTCTTTTCCCTGCTGATACTGTTCATAGCCATACCCCTTACCGGACAGTTGTATTATCTGCTGGCTACCGCTCTGTCTTTCATACCCGGCACCAACTGGGAAAACTTCATCGGCTTTTTCATCACCCTGGCAATAATAAGCGTTATCTTTCACTTTATCTTTCTCATACCACGAAATTTTACCGCGAAGGTCTGGAAAAAGGGCCTGGTGTTCCGAATACTCGGGGGCGCTTTTAATGCCTTTGGCGCCTGTATTGGCTTTGCGGTGTTCACCCTTGTCCTCGGCGCCTATCCCGTCATTGATTTTGCGGCACGAGCGGTGGCTGATTCCGGAGTCCTGATGTGGCTCGCAGAGCACCTGAGCTTTGTCCAGGCAATGCTGCCGGGCTGGTAGTGGCCTGTGGCAATTAATCTAACCGATGAGGAGGTAAGCGACCATGGCGGAACAAAAAGCGTATCCGGTCACCATCAGGGGTGAACTGACCGAGCCTCCGGCGCGGGGCTGGTGGCTCATCAAGTGGCTGCTCGGAATTCCTCACTTCATCATACTGTTTTTCCTGTGGATTGCCTTCGCGATAGTGACCATCATCGCCTTCTTCGCCATCCTGTTTACCGCGAAGTATCCCCGGAGTCTATTCGACTTTAATGTAGGAGTATTGCGCTGGAGCTGGCGGGTAGGGTTCTACAGCTATGAAGCCCTGGCCACTGACCGCTATCCCCCGTTTACCCTGCAATCAATGGACTATCCCGCCGACCTTGAGGTCGAATACCCGGAAAGGCTGTCACGGGGACTGGTGCTGGTGAAATGGTGGCTGCTGGCTATCCCCCACTACATCATCACCTCGTTCTTCGCCGGGGGCTGGACGATGTGGTGGAACTGGGATAAATGGTCGATGAGCTGGCCGGTTGATAATGACACTGGACTGATATTTGTACTGGCCATCTTCGCCGCGGTGGTTGTCCTGTTTACCAGCAAATACCCGCCGGACATGTTCCGGATTGTTATCGGGCTAAACCGCTGGCTCTACCGGGTAGTCGCCTATGCCGCGCTCATGACTGACCAATATCCGCCCTTCCGCCTCTGGGACGATTAGGGAACCGGCTGGCACTTCGGGCAGAAGTAGCTGCCGCGGTTGCGGATGGGCAGTCGCTGGACAGGCGTGCCACAAATGGGGCATGGCTTACCGCCACGGTGGGCAACCTTGAAGTCAAAGTGGGCAGTGCCCAGGTCACCACCGGGGCGGTAGTAATTCAACACGCTGGCACCCTGATGAGCAATCGCTGCTCTCAGCACCTGCCGGATGCTACGATGCAACCTGCTCACTTCCCGCCGGGACAGGCTTCCCCCCTGCCTCAGCGGGTGAATTCCGGCGGCAAACAGGGATTCATCGGCATACATATTGCCAATGCCAGCAATAAATGTCTGGTCGAGCAGGAGCGCCTTTATTGGCGCGGTTCGACCACGCAGGCGTTTTGCCAGGACTTCAGCAGTGAAGCCGGCCTCCAGAGGCTCCGGCCCCAGCCTGTCGATAATCGCCAGCGTATCCGGTTCCAGCCACATTCTGCCCAGCTTGCGGGGGTCACGTAAATACAGCTCCATCCCACCGTCAAGGTGAACAATAGCCCGGATATATCTCCCGTCAGATGAGGCTGAATTGAGTAATATTGAGCCGGTCATCCGCAGGTGGATTACCAGTGCTTCATTGCTGCTCAGGTGAACCAGGATGTATTTGCCCCGCCGCCCCACCCCGTTTATTCTCTGCCCGATAACGCGTGAGCGGAAGTCCGGTGCGGATGAGTTCGGGACAATTCCATCCCAGAATAGAGTAATATTGGTAATCCGGCGCCCAGTAACATGGGGCGCCAGCTCTTTGACGATGGTCTCCACTTCGGGTAACTCAGGCATCGTTTATTCCATTTCACCCCAGTTACTGCCTTCCTTGGTATCCACCTTTAACGGGATGCTGAGCATCAATGCGGTAGACATTACCTGCGGCACCATCCAGCGCATCGCCACCATTTCCTCTTCGGGCATTTCAAACACAAGCTCATCATGCACCTGAAGCAGCATCTTGCTTTTCATCCCCTGCTTCTCCATCTCCCGGTGCAGGTTTATCATGGCTACCTTGATAATATCGGCTGAGGTCCCCTGTACCGGCATGTTTATTGCCATACGCTCGGCGGCCTCTCGTACCTGTCGATTGGTAGCGTTAATCTCCGGGATAAAACGGCGGCGGTGAAGCAACGTCTGCACATAACCGGTCTGTCTCGCCTGCTCCTTGGTTGCTTCCAGATAGCGCTTCACCCCCGGGTACTTCTCAAAATAGGCCGCAATAAACCGGCTCGCCTCTTCCCGTGACAGCTCGGTCGCCTGCTCCAGACCATAGTCACTCATACCGTAAATAACACCGAAATTCACCGTTTTCGCCAGCCGGCGCATATCGGCGGTTATCCGCGATGTATCCACGCCGAAAAGCTGCGCCGCAGTGGCGGCGTGGATGTCCTTATCGTGCTTGAAGGCGCTTACCAGACCCGGGGCCTGAGACAGGTGTGCCAGAACACGGAGGTCAATCTGTGAGTAATCACCGGCGAAAAGAAAGCAGCCACTGGCCGCCGTGAATGCCTGCCTTACCTGCTTGCCCAACTCACCACGGATGGGGATATTCTGCAGATTGGGGTCACTTGAGGAAAGCCGGCCGGTGGAAGTCCTCGTCTGGTTAAAACTGGTGTGCACCCTTCCTGTCTTCCGGTTCACCAGACCGGGCAAGGCATCAATATAGGTTGACTTGAGCTTGCGCAGCTGCCGGTATTCCAGAATGAGTTCGACAATGCGGAAACCCTGTTTACGGAGTTGTTCCAGGACTGACGCCTCGGTGGAATACCCGCCTTTGCCCTTCCGTCCTGCCGGCAGGTGCAGCTCCTCAAACAGTACTACCCCCAGTTGCTGAGGTGAATTTATGTTAAACTGACGACCGGCGAGGCTGTATATCTCCGCCTCCAGGATGAGTAATTGTTCACCGATTCCGCGTGACATTTCCGCCAGTAGCCCGGTATCCAGGGCTATCCCGTTTCTCTCCATGTGCAGCAACACGGGTACCAGCGGCATCTCGACCTCGGCAAATAACTGCCATAACCCCTGCTGCCAGAGTTCCGGCTCCAGTTTCTCTACCAGCCTCCGTGTCATATCGGCGTCGGCGCAAGAATATTCAGCCGCCTGCTTTATGTCTACCTGAGACATGGGACGCTGCCTGGCACCGGAACCGATGAGGTCACTGATGGGTGTCATTTCAATACCCAGCTTACCGAACGCAAGCGCCTTCAGTCCCAGTGATTTCTCCCCCAGGAGGTGAGCGGCAATCATACTATCAAAAGTCAGGTTATGGACCGATACCCCGTTTTCAGCGAGCACGTTCATATCATACTTGCCGTTGTGGGCAAACTTGGCCAGTTTCATGTCTTCCAGAGGCATCCTGAGGCGTTCCAGCGCCTGTGACCGCGGCACCTGCGGCACTTCCCCGCCGACATGACCCACCGGAATATACCAGGCAACACCCGGAGCCGTTGATATGGATATACCCACCAGCTCAGCCGACATCGCGTCCAGGCTCGTTGTCTCGGTGTCAACGGCAAATGAACTGGCTTCCGACAGGCGACTCACCAGCTTATCCAGTTCCGCGGGAGTGGTAACCGTGTGGTAGTCGCCCTCCGGCCGTCCGGATTCAACCCGGACCGGGGCTTGTTCAGTATCCGGCTCCACTTCCACCTCGGGCAGTTTTGATAGCAGGCTGAAGAATTCCAGCTCGCGGAAAAGGGATACCACTTTATCGCGGTCATACCTTCCGGTCTGGCATTCCTCCAGATTTAACGTAACCGGCGTTTCCACCACGATGGTAGCCAGTTCCTTACTTTGGCGCGCGATAGCTTCATTCCTGATTAGAATATCGCGGAGTCTGGCCGGAGTCACTTCATCAATATGTTCATAGATATCCTCAATAGCACCAAACTGCTGGATAAGCTTGACGGCGGTCTTCTCACCTATACCGGCAACGCCGGGAATGTTATCTGATGAATCACCCATCAGGCCCTTGAGGTCAGTAATGCGCTCCGGGTTAACCCCGTATTTTTGGCTCACCGCGGTCTCATCATAGAGCACGGTATCACTGAAACTCCGCCGCGGCTTGGGATAAAGCACTTTTACTTGGGGAGTAACCAGTTGCATGGTATCGGCATCACCGGTCACAATCACTGTATCCACATCCTGCTGTGCCGCCTGGTGACTCAGCGCCCCCAGGATATCATCGGCTTCGTAGCCTTCAATTTCAAAAATCGGAATGTTGAAGGCTTCCACCAGCTCCTTTACCCGTACTACCTGATTCACCAGTTCCATGGGAGTGGGCGGGCGGTGTGCCTTGTACTCATTGAAAAGCTGATGGCGGAAGGTAGGACCTTTCACATCAAAGGCAACGGCGTAATGGGTGGGGTTCAGTTCTCCCAGCACCTTGAAGAGCATCTGGGCAAAGCCGTAGACCGCACCGACCATCTCACCGGTAGTGCGTAATGTCAATGGCGGCAGGGCGTGAAAAGCGCGATGCAGCAGCGCGTTCCCATCAAAGAGCACCAGAAGCGGCTTGGTCATGGTTTTATTATAGCAGACTATCCACCACGACAGGTAGACAGGAGGCAACCGGCAATCGATTCACTCTTCACCGATTGGTGGACCGGCTTCTGCTGACTGGTACGCGCGCCGCCCATACTTGATAAGTTCAATAATGGTAGCGGTAAACGGGGCTATGAGCAACAGACCCCAGAACCCGGCAACATATGCCCCCATAACCAGCAGGAATATCAGCACGGCGGGATGTATTCTCAGATAGGCGCTCTGTATTCGGGGGACAAGGGCATTATTCTCCACCAGTTGCACCACGACAAAGAGGACAATTACCCAGATTGTCTTTTCCGGGGCTACCGCCAGGGTGACCACCGTCGCCACACCACCACCAATCCACGGACCCAGCGTCGGGATAAGCTCGGTCACTCCTGCCAGAATAGCCAGTACCGGGGCAAACGGAACCCTTAAAACCAGTAAGCCGATAAAAGAGAAGTAAGCGACAATTACCCCCAGCATTATCTGGGCGCGAATGTACCTGCCCAGCACGTTTTCGATAATGGTAAGGACATTCCGGGCATGGTCCCGGGCACTCGTTGAAAAAACCGAATAGATGCCATTTTTTAACTTCTCGGAATCCTTCATGATATAGAACAGGAAAAAGGGCAAGGCTGCAAAACCAAGAATGGTACCGAAGGTGCGCGGTACCTCAGCGATACCTCCAATCAGGTACTGCCGTATACTGGTACCGATGGTAGCGCCGGCATCAATAAGCGATTTATCAACTTCCTGCCGGATTTGCGGCGGTAACTGCTCCCGCAAACCCTGAAACCACTCCTGTATCTGGTATATACCCCGGCTCAGTATATCGGGAGCGCTCTCCAGGAGGATTTCCCAGGCATCGATAACCGTCGTCACGATGAAGTAGGCAAAACCGCCAATCAGTATAACTAGTACCAGAAAAGTCACCCAGACGGATAAGGCCCTCTTGAACCCTCGCCATTTTTTCTTGGGAGGCAGACTTCGCTCCAGCCAGGAGACGAATGGCATCAGCAGATAAGCCAGCACCAGGCCAACGGCAAAAGGAAGGATAACGGTCCGTAGAATATAAAGGACCCAGATAAAAATAATGACACCTAACACCAGGGCTATCAGGCGCCAGTGTCTTGTAAATGTGTTCGTCAATTACCCTAACTCTCAGCCAACCTGTCTATTTTAACCATAAGACAGCAGCCAGAAGATGGAGATTGAACGATAGCTTGTCTGTAGTTGCTCAGGCGGTTAACCGGCTGCCTCTTCCTTCTTGCCAAACCTTTCCTCAGCCTTTCTCCTCGCCTCAGCAGCCGCCTCCCGTGCCTTTTCGGTTACTTCGCTTGCCTTATGCCTCGCCTCCTGTACCTTTTCCTTGACGAGCTCTCTGGTTTCCCTCCCCGGCTTGGGCGCATAGAGAAAACCGATGGCTACACCAACCGCCGCGCCAACCAGGAACCCAATGGTGAAGCTGACTCCTGTATCTTTATCACTCATCTCTCCCGCCTCCTTTTGGTAAATCCTCTGACCAGCCCGATCGCCTGACTTACCCCCTGGACAAAGCCGGCTATCTGCCCCAGGGGTCTGGCTACCTCATCCTCAACACAGGAGGATATATTCTGGACTGTCCTGGTGGTACCTTTTACTGAGTCCAGTATCGGGCTCACCTTGCGGTAAAGCAAGTATGCCAGCACCCCCAGGAAAATGATGAACACCACCGCCCCGAAACCAAGAATACATATTGCCAGGTCACGCAACCATTCAATACCCACTGGTCACACCCCCGTTTCTGTATACTATCTTAAGCATTGTATCCCCTTTTACCCAGGCTGTAAAGAGGGATACCTGCTATATTTGGCTAGAAATCACTGAGGGGAGCTTTTTCCACAGGCTTGAGATACGAGGTATCGTTGTGCCGGGTAAGGACAAAATTCCCGCTCTCAAAGGTAAAAATAGAAATGCCACACGTGTCCTGCCGGATAGTCCAGAACCGGGAATTATCCAGTCCCAAGAGGGCACAGATTAACACCTTGTTCACCACCCGATGAGCCACCAGCACGACTCGCCCGTAATGCCTGGCAACCACCTCATCCACCAGAGCTACAGCCCTTTTCCTGACATCATCCAGACTTTCCCCGTCGGGCATTACCACCTTGCCGGGACAATTGAGCCAGTCTGCATATAGCTCCGGGTACGTCTTTTTCACCTGCTGATGAGCAAGCCCCTGCCATTTCCCGTAATCAAAATCAACAAGACCGGGACTAGCCGTTACCCCGATATGATGGAAACCGGCAATATATTCCGCCGTTTTCAACGCCCGTTTCAACGGACTGGAATACACCGCCTCAAGCCGACCTGTGCTCAGGTACTCTGCCAGCAGCTCCGCCTGTCTTATCCCCGTTTCATTCAACTCGATATCAATTCTGCCCCGGAATACCTCGGCCACGTTCCAGTCAGTCTCGCCGTGCCGGACGAGAATAAGCTCGGTCATCTTACGGCTTCTCTACCTTCTCAACCTCAATGGTGCACTCGGTTACCAGTGCCGCAAAAGCTCCCAGAGCCGCCAGCACCGGCGCTGCCAGAATTCCCGCCGCCACCACCGGTGCCCCGACGGAAAGGGGGATCTCGATAATCGTTCGCCCCTCATGCAGCAGGCGCACCCGCCGGATATTTCCCTGGTGAATAAGCTGTTTCACCTTCTCCACTAAATCGCTCCCCGATACGGTAAACTTTTCACTCTCAGCCATTGCCTGCCTCCCGGTCTTTTACTGCATATTAGTCATGCCACCGGAAACATGTCAAGCAATCGGCACATATTGCCCGCCACACCGATTTCCCCCCTTTTGAATAATCTCGTTTTCATGATATACTCTATGGCATAAAGGGGGCTTCGATTTGAAGGGTAAAGACTTGCTATCCATTGCCGACTTCAGCGCCGGTGATATCCGATTACTTATCAATAACGCCCTTGAGATGAAGGCCGAGGGATGGAATTCACTCCTCAGTGGTAAGACCTTGGCCCTGCTGTTTGAAAAACCCTCACTGAGAACCCGGGTAAGCTTCGAGCTGGCAATGGTACAGCTGGGCGGGCATACCATTTATCTTTCCCCTGCCGAGGTTGGCCTGGGCAAACGGGAATCGGTCGCCGATGTCGCCCGCGTGCTCAGTCGTTACGTCGATGCTCTGGCCGCCCGCACCTTTTCCCACCAGACCCTGGAACTGCTCGCCGCCGATTCGGCCGTACCGGTCATAAATGCCCTATCGGACCGGGAGCACCCGTGCCAGGCACTGGCTGACCTGCTCACCATATATGAAAAGAAGGAACGGCTTGAAGGGCTCACCATCGCATACCTGGGTGATGGCAACAACGTGGCGCACAGTCTCCTGCTGGCAGCAGCCATTACCGGAGTCAATATGCGGATTGCTTCTCCCGCCGGGTATCAGGTAGAGGAGAGTATCCGGCAACTGGCTAAAGCCTCCGCTGATGAGAGTGGCGCCGAACTATTCCTCACCGAAGACCCGCGCCTGGCTGTCACCGGAGCTGACGTCATCTATACTGACGTGTGGGCCAGCATGGGCCAGGAAACGGAGGCGGAGAGCCGCCGGCGAATATTCGCCGGCTATCAGTTAAATCAGCAGCTTCTCCCTCTGGCCAGGGACAATGCCATAATAATGCACCCGCTGCCGGCACACCGGGGTGAAGAAATAGTTGACGAGGTTCTCGATAGCCCGGCATCAGTCGTCTTTGACCAGGCAGAAAATAGGATGCACCTGCAAAAAGCCCTGCTGGCAGGAATGTTGGGCGGACTGGAGATACCGCTAGCCAAGTATTAACAAAGGATGGTAGTACCATGGGAAGAAACATAGTGAACTGGGGATGGTGCCCGGCGGTATTAACGGCACTGGCAGTCCTTGGTCTTATCTATAGCTGGCCTCTGGAAGCAATCGTTCCCGCCCTGATTGTTATTTTTGCCGTGGGCCTGGTACTGGCGATAATCCGCACCAAGAGGAATGAGCTGGAGCTACTCTCGATGCGATTGAGACAACTGTCCAGCTATTTTAACCGGCGTTTCATGGGGAACTCATCACTCTCTATTTTCGCCATTATCGATAGCCTTTTCAGCATGGAAAACTCCAAGGTATGGGACTGGGCTCGGGCGTGTGATATGTCGCAGCGAATCTTCAATACCTGGGGCAACAGCTTTATAACCCGGGTGGAAAGTGATTTTCGTACCAGAAAATTTTCCTTTTACCTGCACACTTATTTGAACGAACTGTGGTCAATAAACAGCCACTACTACGAGTTCATCGAACAGTTTTGTGAAATAGCGGAGAAGTTTGAAACACCGCCGGAAATAATCGAGCAATACAACCGGTTCGTCATGGAGTATAATGCTTTTGTGCAAAGTTTCCGGGACAATGTTACCGAACTGAAAACGGCCGCCAAAACGGAAATCGAGCCGCCAAGCATCAAGCTTGCCAGAGAACTAGCGGTACCGAGGTGATAGAAGCATAACCTGCTACCTGATAGGCCGGAAGATACGGGGTAAGGAGAAAAAATACGTTGCATCTTGCCGGGGTTACTGTAACCACGATGACTATAGAAAGCGAAGCCAATCCGACAACACCCAAACCCATTGTTGCCATTGTGGGACGGCAGAACGTGGGTAAATCTACCATGCTTAACCGGCTGGTGGGAAAGCCGCTGGCTATTGTCGAGGACATGCCGGGGACCACTCGCGACCGTGTCTTCGCCAATGTTACCTGGCAGGGAAGGGACTTTACCATGGTCGACACCGGTGGGCTGGAACCAGATAATCAGTCAACCATTGCGCGAGGAGTGAGAGAGCAGATTGATGCCGCCATCGCCGAGGCTGACCTTCTCGTCCTTGTGACGGACGCCAAGACCGGCGTTACCGCTACTGACCTGGAAATTGCCGAACGATTGCGGCCGGTAAACAAGCCCATTATATTAGCCGCTAACAAGGCGGATAACACCAGACTGGAGACCCAGGCAGTGGAGTTTTATGAACTGGGAATGGGGGAGCCGCTGGCAGTCAGCGCCCATCACGGTCGGGGTATTGCCGATTTGATGGACCAGATTCTTTCCCAACTACCGCCCCCGGCCGCCGAGACTAAAATTGAGGGTATGAAACTCGCTATTGTGGGACGACCCAACGTAGGTAAGTCGATGCTGCTCAATGCCCTGATAGGCAGTAAGCGGGTTATTGTCGATGATTCTCCCGGGACTACCCGGGATGCCACCGATACTTTGTTTGACTTTGATGGTCAAAGTGTGTTACTTATTGATACGGCAGGTATCCGGCGCCGGGGACGGGTGGATGCTGGTATAGAACGATACAGCGTCATTCGCGCCCTGCGAGCTATTGAACGTGCCGATGTGGTCTTACTGGTACTGGATGCGAGCGAGCCGGTAACGGCACAGGATATGCATATTGCCGGTTACATCCAGCAAGCGGCCAAAGGCGTCATCTTGATTGTAAATAAGTGGGACCTGATAATCGAGAAGGACACGGCTTGGTGGGATAGCCAAATTAGAAACCAGCTTAAATTTATGACCTATGCGCCAATAGTCTACGCCTCAGCCAAGTTAGGCCGGGGCACCGACGATATTTTAAACCGGGCACAAACGGTATACCGGGAAAGGCTGAAGAGATTACCCACCTCCAGAGTGAATGAGGTCGTGCAGCAGGCAGTGGCTACCCACAGCCCGCCACGAAGCGGTAAGAAACGGCTTAAAGTCCTGTATGCAACCCAGGCGGAGGTCAATCCACCGACCTTCGTCTTCTTCGTCAATGATACCAAACTGATTCACTTTTCCTACCAGCGCTACCTGGAAAACAGACTGCGCGATGCATTTGGCTTTGCCGGCACGCCGCTTCGACTAGTCTTCAAAACAAGGAGTGAATCATGATAATCGCCAAGCTCATCGCCGTGGCATTGATTGGTTATCTCCTTGGCTCAATTCCCTGGGGTAAAATAGTCGCTGAACGTACCACGAATTCAGATATCAGTACGCTCGGCAGCCGGCGAACCGGAGCTACCAACGTGCTGAGAACGTCCGGCAAGAAAGCAGCGATAACAGTGGCCATTCTCGATGTGGGGAAGGGAACGCTGGCGGTATATGTTGCCCGCCTGATATTCAGCGGTGAATATGCCGCCATTGGCGATTCTGGTCTGCTCTGGGTAGCCTCCAGCGCTCAGGTCCTGGCAGCTTTAGCCGCCGTCTTCGGACACACCTGGCCCCTGTTCAACAAATTCAAGGGCGGCCGCGGGGTGGCTACCTTCATGGGTGGCCTCATCCTTCTCTGTACGCCAGCCGCTCTCTTTGCCGGCGAGATCCTGATTATTTGCGCGCTGCTGACCAGGTACATGTCACTTGGCTCTATCATCGGTGCGGTCAGTGCTTATACAATACTGATCCCGCTCACCATCATATACGGCTTCCCTATTGAATATCTGGCTTATGCCCTGGCGGGAGCCATCTTCATTATTGTAATGCACCGGGACAATATTGTCCGGTTACTGGCCGGCACGGAACGCAAGTTAGGCGAAAAAGTTGAAATGTAACCGCTGCTCTCAGCTATCAAATCCGAAAATGCACCCTCGGTCAACCACCGATGGCAAGCGTCTTTAAACCATGCAGAAAGTTGCTATTATTGGTACCACCAGCTGGGGAACAACGCTGGCATTTATGCTGGCACGCAAGGGTCTTGAAGTCAGGCTGTGGACACGCACCGAGCGTGAAGCTGTTGAATTACGAGAGAAGGGACCAAATCGAACCCAGTTCCCCGGTCTCAGCTTCCCCCCGGAAATACAGATAACCAGTCAGCTCGGCGAAGCGATTGCTGATGCCGCCGCAGTCGTACTGGCGGTACCTTCACAGACCATGCGCCAGAACATCCAGCCAGTCGCCAAGCATCTTACCAAATCCATGCTCGTTATAAGTGCTGCCAAGGGACTGGAGATAGGCAGCGGCAAGCGCATGTCCCAGGTGATTGCCGAGGAGATAAATCCCCGTTTTCATACTAATATTTGCGTCTGTTCCGGGCCCAATCTTGCCCGGGAAGTATTACACAACCTGCCAGCGGCAACCGTAGCCGCCGCCGTGAACCATTCCACCGCGAGAAAAGCCCAGAGGCTGCTTACCACCCCCAGATTTTGCGTCTTTACCAATACGGATGTCGTCGGAGTGGAGCTGGGGGGAGCTTTAAAGAATATTATTGCCCTGGGTGCCGGTATGGCTGACGGACTCGGCTATGGTGATAATGCCAAATCGGCTTTCGTTACCAGAGGCCTGACCGAGATAACGGCGCTGGGAGTCGCTCTGGGAGCCAACCCGCTCACCTTCTCCGGTCTGGCTGGTCTGGGTGACGTGATCGCCACCTGTGCCAGTCAACTGAGTCGAAACCACTATGTTGGCGAGGAACTGGCCAAAGGCGACCGCACGCTTACCGAGGTTATCGACTCGATGAACGAGGTGGCTGAGGGAGTGACCACGACTCTGGTTGCCCGCAACCTGGCTCGTCAGCTGGAACTGGAAATGCCGATTACGGATAAGATTTATCAGGTTCTCTATGAAGACCTGAAGCCCCAAAAGGCGGCGGCGGAGCTAATGGGTTTCAACGCCAGGCATGAGCTGGCGGGGCGCAAGTGGAGACTCTTCTCCTTCTTCCGGCGGCGCTAACACCATCGCTACGTCAAACATGAAGCCAAACGTATAGCTCGGGATTACTCGTCTTTCCTTTTGACCGGTTTCAACGTTCTGCCCAGTTCCTCTAACAGCTTGCGCTGTTCCTTGGTCAATGATTCGGGGGTAACCACACTGAGCCGAACCATCTGGTCACCGTGTCCGCCACGGTAAAGGTGAGTAATACCCCTGTCCTTCAACCGGAATACCCTGCCCGTCTGGCTACCGGCGGGGATAGTGACTTTACTGGTCCCATAGAGGGTGGGTATTTCGACCTCAGCACCGAGTGCTGCCTGGACAAAGTTGATGGGCAGCTCAAAAATAACATCGTCGCCCTCACGGGTGAAGTACTTGTGCCGGCGCACTGATAACTCAACATAAATGTCACCGGACGAACCATCCCTTGACCCGGCGTTACCGGAGCCACTGAGACGGATTGCCGAATCTCCATCAACTCCAGCCGGTATGGTAACGGTGATGGTACGCTTCTGCTTTTGCGTGCCTGTGCCGCGACAGTCCGGGCAAAATTCGTTAATAATCCTGCCTTCACCGTGGCACTGGCTGCAAACCGTGGTATTAATGAAACGACCGAAGATACTGCGCTGGACCCGGCGTACCTGTCCGGTGCCATCACAGGTCGGGCATCGAACCGGCTGGGTGCCTGGCCTGGCACCGGTCCCATGACAGGTCGAGCACACCTCGGTGCGGGTGATAGTTACCTCCTTCTCACCACCCAGCGCCGCTTCCTCAAAGGAGATGGTAAGGTTACAGCGGATATCAGACCCGCGCTGCGGAGCGCGACGGGTAGTCGAACTCACCCCGCCGAAAAAGGTCTCAAAGATATCGCCGAATCCTCCAAAATCAAACCCCTCAAAACCACGCCCGAATATGCCTGCATCCCCGGCATGCCCGTAACGGTCATAAGCAGCCCGCTTATCAGTATCAGAGAGCACCTCGTACGCCTCGTTGATTTCCTTAAACTTGGCTTCGGCACCATCCTCGCGATTACGGTCGGGATGATACTGAAAGGCTAGCCTGCGGAAGGCTTTCTTTATCTCTTCCTCACCGGCGTCTTGAGACACACCCAGAACTTCATAGTAATCCCGTTTTACTGCCATTTTCCTTGCCTGTCCGAAACTCCTCTGGTATCAGCTAATAACCACAATAGTATAAGAGACAGAATTACAACTATATGATAAACGCTGGGCAAAAGGCTTGTCAATGAAGGTAACCTCCAAAATAGTATGGGGACTATAGCAGTCTAACCGGAGAGATTAGCCGCTGTGCTCATCCAGATAACTTTGCAAAATGACTGCCGCCGCCGCGGCATCATCTTCAATCTTACCTTTTGTCTTACGCCCCATCCGTAACAGACGCCGGGCAGATACCGTTGACAAACGTTCGTCCCGGAAATCGACGGGGACATCCGTATGGCGGGAAAGTTCCTCCGTAAAGGTAATCACCTTCTCCGCCTGGGTGCCAATGCTCCCGTCCATCGAGCGCGGCAAGCCAACTACTATTTGTCCCACCTGATGACCGGCAATTACCTCAATGAGCGCGGCTACGTCAGCCTGGTTATCACTGCGCCGGATTATGGTCAGCGGGCTGGCCAGAATTCCCCCCGGGTCACTGAGCGCTACCCCGATCTTCCGGTCGCCGATATCAAGTCCCAGACGTCGCGTATTCATTTCCTCCCGACTATACCAGGCGCTTGACCAGGCTCAGAGCCTCATCCAGTTTATCCTTGTCCCTGCCTCCGGCCTGCGCCAGGCTCGCCTTGCCACCCCCGCCGCCGCCGGCTACCGTAGCTACCTGCTTGACGATTTCTCCGGCGTGGTAGCCCTTCGCCACCAGGTCAGGGGTTACCGCCGAGAGAAAGACCACCCTGCTCCCGTGAACCGCCCCCAGCACGATAACCGCGCTCTTTAGTTTCTCCCGGAGGAAGTCCGCCATCTCGCGCAAAATCAGCTGGTCGGCGAATGATACCCTGACAGCAAGCAGGTTTACCCCGTTCACTACTTCCGCCCGGCGCAGCAGGGACTCAGCCTCTTTCTTCGCCAGTTCCCTCTCCAGTGCCAGCACCTGTTTGCGCTCCCGGTCCAGATCAGAAACCAGACCGGACAACTTGTCCGGAATGCTTTCCGGTGAAACGCCGAGCGTCTGCCCGATTATCTCCAGGCTGTCAAGACGCTGGCGGATAAACACTTCTGCTTCACGCCCGGTAACCGCCTCAATACGGCGGAGTCCGGAACCGATACTCCCCTCGCTGACAATGTGAAAGTAGCCGATTTCTCCGGTACGGCTCATATGAGTACCGCCGCAAAGCTCGGTGCTGACCGCCGGCTCCCCGATTTTCAGCACCCTGACCACGTCTCCATACTTTTCATCAAACAGGGCGATAGCCCCCTGCTCGATTGCCTCGTCGTAGCGCAGTGTTTCATCATACACCCTGAGGTTCTGCCTGATTTTCTCGTTTACAATGCTGTTTACCTTGTTTATTTCTTCTCCGGTCATCGCGGTGAGGTGGGAGAAATCAAACCGGAGCCGTTCCGGCGTAACCAGCGAGCCCCGCTGCGTGACATGCTGACCCAATACCAGACGCAGCGCCGACTGAAG
>Ga0180431_10004241_pt1 | contig 18020 bp, 13 predicted proteins | sample SS_ome_11_FD_132459 | JGI IMG/M metagenome (GOLD analysis project Ga0180431, IMG submission 132459) | Hypersaline lake sediment archaeal communities from the Salton Sea, California, USA - SS_1_MS_1 metaG | ecosystem: Environmental > Aquatic > Non-marine Saline and Alkaline > Hypersaline >... | reverse complement strand
CGCATACTGCAGTGTCTCATAGAACTGGCGGGCGCGGCGGTTCCCCTCAAACACCCAGAGGACGATTGATTCGAAACCGCGCTGATAGAGCAACGCTTTGGCCTTTCGGCAAACGTGTGTGCCGATCCCGCGGCGCCAGGACGCTGGAAGAAGGTAGATCCCCCAGATTTCGCTGGTGATGCGCGCGTCGAGATCGCCCGAGCGGGTCCGATGGTGAGATGTCCTATGGATTCGCCGTCGCACTCGACGATTCACGTATCCGCCTTCCTTTCCGCAATGAACCTCCGGAACTGCTCGGAGCGCTGCTCATGATCCAGTGCGTAGAGGAAGGTATCGGGCACGAGGCCACGATAGGCGGTCCGCCAGGCAGCGATATGCACTGTCGCCATCGTTCGCGCATCATCAGGGACTGCGCGTCGAAGTTCGATCATGCGCTACCCTACATCTCGGCGAGCACGTCCAGCAAGAGGTGAGCAGGCAGACCCGGCGAGTTGTTGGGATGGCTCCATGTCATGGGAAGAGCGTGCCGTCAGACGGGGAGATGTATACGGTGGGATGCTGATCCGCGCTACGCCGCACCGCATGGTTCGGCACAGCATGTGGGTCGAACTCCACACGTAGCAGCTTCATACTCTGCACGCGAGAGGAGACAGGATTGGCTGCTCAAAGCGATCGGATGTTCTGGAAATTCAAGGCATATGGACTGCTGAAGAACCTTCGATTCTTCGATCCGTTCTTGATCTTGTTCTTCCGCGATGCCGGCCTGACATTCCTGGCGATCGGGTCGCTGTACGCAATCCGCGAGATTGCGACGAATATCCTTGAGATCCCCACGGGTGTTGTCGCCGATGCATTCGGCCGTCGCCGCGCCATGACGGCGGCGTTTGGGGCCTATCTCGGGGCGTTTGCCCTGTTCGGGCTCTGTGCAAGCTACGCTGCCTTTAGCGCGGCGATGCTCCTCTTTGCCCTTGGCGATGCGCTCCGGTCGGGGACCCACAAGGCAATGATTCTCGAACACCTACGACAGTCCGGCGCGGAGGACCAGCGCGTCGCCTACTATGGTAGGACACGTGCTGCATCGCAGTTTGGATCTGCGCTGGCGGCGCTGGTCGGGGCAGGCGTTGTCTTCTGGACCGGGGCATACCGCATGGTCTTCCTCGCATCCATGTTTCCGTACGTGCTGGGCCTTCTGCTGATGTTCAGCTATCCGCGATCCCTGGACGGATACGTCGAGCGAATGCAGTGGTCTTGGCAAGGCGTACTGGCGCGTCTGAGAGACACACTTCGAACGTCGGTTCTCGCTCTGCGAAGCCCGCTGCTTCTTCGTGGGCTGTTCAGTGGGGCGACGTTCGATGCCGTATTTCGATCGACCAAGGACTATCTCCAGCCGATCCTCCAGGCCCAGGCACTTGCCTTGCCTATCCTGGCGACCTACCAAGAGGAGCAACGTGTAGGGATGATTGTCGGAGGCCTGTTCTTCCTGATCTACTTGGCGACAAGCTTTGCCAGTTCGCGCGCTGGGAACGTTCAGCGGCGGGCCCGATCCCTCTCGGTTGCGGTGAACGCAGCGTATCTTGTCGGGATGGGACTTCTTGCGATAGCGGGACTGTTCGCAGCGACCCGGTGGCCGCCTGGGGCCATCGTGGCATATCTACTGCTCTACACCGTGCAGAATGTCCGGCGTCCGATGGTTGTCGGGTACGTTTCTGAGCGGATCGACCATCGGATGATGGCGACCGGCCTGTCGGTTGAGACACAGCTACGGACGATCCTGACGGCTGCGTTCGCACCGCTGATGGGCCTGATGGCCGATCAGCTCGGTGTTGGTCTCGCAGTACTGGCTCTTGGCGCTTTCGCGCTCGTTGGATACCCGCTGATCCGTCTTCGGGAACTGCCTAGAACGGAGCCGTGAATTCGATGAACGGGACCGCTAGACCATCCGGTCCGATCATCGGGTAGGCATACCCGATGGAGAACTCGATCATGCTTCCGAGGAAGCCATCGAGCCGGAATGTGATCAATCCGGCGACTTCAACCCGGACTCCCGATTCGCAAGAACGATCGCATCCCCCCCACGTGCGACCACCTTGGATGAATGCTCCAACGGCAACATCCTGTACCCTCGTGAGATTGAGAATGGCATAGCCATCGTTCCGAGCAAGCGGAGGGAGACTGGCTTTCGCCCTTCCATACATCTGATGGGTCCCACTCGGTGGAGATGGAAACGCTTGCAGTCGACGCATCGAGAACATGAACTCTGTTGGGACGACACCAAGTAGCAATCCACCGAATCTTGCATCGATATCAAGATAGAAGAGCGTCGCGAGATGGAACCGCTTCATGGCAGACCACTCGATCGTGGCAAACGGATCTACGCCGAATCCTGGGATCCCCGCTTGGATGGTGAGCGCGTTTTCCAGATAGAGCTCCAAAAGATCCGAGCGCATGAATGACAGGGAGGCAAACGGGATGGGTTGCGACAACGCGCCGCGAGCGCCAAAGGTGATGTCGAGCCGATGCGTTGGGTACCAGTAGGTGCCTGTCGTTCCTATCTGTGGGTTCGTGAATGCACGGACGTGAGCCGTGATTCGCAGGTCTAGCTTGCCGGATCGCCTGACGACATCCAGCTCCGTGACCGTGCCGAGAGCCGAGAATGACAGGCGCCTGTCGACGTCGGCCGCGAGCAGAGCGGTCAGATCCCATGACTTGAATGCCTCGGATAGGTCGGTGAGCGTCTCGTTCTGGTCGATGTGCGGGAGCGCTGTTAGACTCCACATGTGGTCATTGCGGAAACTCCCGGAGATACCGACCGGTGAGAGACTGATCACGTATGCGTCGAGCGGTCTCCCGATTGGCGGAGCGTCGGCAGAACGGAACGGATGGTCGATCAGAATTCTGCGTGGATAGTGGTTGTTGAAGCGATTGGCATCGGGAAACATCTCGTTGGGATCGACATGCACCGAGGCAACAGGAGAAACTGTCTCGAGACGCAGCGAACTCGTTGTGTCGCGCTCGGGCAGCCAATTGACATCGACAATCGCGCCGTCATCGAGCGTCGCTCGTACGACCACTGGGAACGGAGTTCCCTCGTGTTGCAGTCGGATCGTCGTGGAGAAGCCAGTTTCGGATGCAATCGTGTCGAACCCGTTGACAACCGCGTCGAACCTTTCGTCTCCGCGGAGCCATCCGTCGAAGAACGCTGCCAGGTCGGTCCCCGAGACATCTTCCGCCAAGCGCTGGAACGCCTCCACCGTCAGCGTGTTCCCTCGCCATGTCGCCGTCGTCTCGATGAGGATCATCTCCAGTGTTTCCTTGCCGAGGAGCGCTTCGAGTGCTCGAAGCACGAGATATCCCTTGTTGTAGGTGCGAACCGTCTGCCCATTGGCGTACTGAACATCAGTCATCGGCTTGATAATGGCCTCATCGAAGTCGAGCCGCAGCAGATCGACATACATTGCCTCAGAGAGGTGTTGCCGGAGGTTGAGGTAGCCGAGCTGCTCCGAAACGATGTCCTCGACGAGTCCGCTGCCCAGATGGGAAAGGAGGTTCGGCTTGAACGCTCCGTGCTTCTCCTCGAAGTAGCTGATGGACGCGTACTCGGCGAAGCCCTCCGAGATCCAGTTCTCGGCATCGAAGTCGGTGCCGATCCCGATTCCCCACCAAAGGTGAGCTGTCTCATGTGCAAGCAGGTACTCGAATAGCCTATCGTAGGCACCGAGAACGGGCATGTCCTTCAGTTGTGCGAGGCTCCGGCCGACAAAGACCATCCCGTCCGCGGCCATTCCGTAGAAGCCTGGGGTGGGGCTGTCCACAATGACGAGGCGCCTGTATCCAAACGGCCCGAGCCGCTCGGTATGCGATGCAAGGATGTCTGCTGTGTAGGACAGCGCAAGGCGCGCGGCCGTCTCGTCGCCTGGCAAGAAGGCCGCTACGAGGTCAACGTCGTTCCATGTTGAATGGATGACCTCCAGGTCTCGGCCGATGACAAGCGGGATGGACCGCGCCGGACGGTCGTTTGACATCCTGTAGGTCACAAGCCCTGCGACCTCCTCCGACTGTGTCTGATGATCTGCACCACCCAGGGCACGGAGCGCCTCTGGGACCGTCAGTTCAACACGATACTCGGCGGCAGGAAGGATGAAGCCACCGACACGAGCGGCAGGGGAGATGGCGATCGGATTCCACCCGAATCGCCAGACATACGTGTCGCGGTAGACGTAGTTGTCGAGAGATAGCGCGTGGGCGAACCGTGTTTCGAATTCGATATTCACTGTGGTCCGCTCTCCGGGGGCAAGCGAGTGCGGAAGCTCGATTGCGAGGATGCCATCCTCCAGTGAATACGTTTGCACCACCGGAGGAAGAGTCTCCAATCGGTACAACAGCGGGTTGCCGTCAGCGTCCGTGACGCGATGAATTCGCGTCCATGTCGGATCGAATCCATCGATGTACTGGGTATCGAGAATCGCGGGGTGCAAATGCGGATTTGGCGCTGCGCCGTTGTTCGCTATGAGCTGGAACAGCAGTTCGTCCAGTGTTTCGTCTGTATCATTGATATAGTCGACCTGCTCCGACCCGACGAGCGCTTGTGTGTCAGGGTCAAGGGCTACTCGAATGTCGTAGCTCGACAGTGCGTCAACGTGATCGGCAAGACCAGCCGCGGTCACAAGCCCCAGCAGAAGAATCGAGGCAATCCCCACCGATATCGTCTTCGTCATTGCTCCTCCTCATCCGCCCGCCCGGAATCAACAACCGATCCGAGTCATGGTAGGTGAATCCTAAAGGAGCGTCCAGTAGGAGGCTCGCTAGCTTTGTGCAGCCATTGCGTCAGCGACAGCTTCGGCGAATCCGTCGGGGTTGTCGCCTTGCATGTCGTGGCCGGCGTTGGCAATGACCCGGACGCTGATCCCATCGGCAGTCAATCGATCGACGTCCGGATGTGGGACATTTCTCTCTCCAAAGAGAAACGTCCGCGGAATCTTGAGCCCACCAAGCTGCTCGCGATACGTTGGGCTGCGTGGGGCGATCAACGAGACGGAGCTGCGGTGCATGGCGATCGGATCACATGCGCGTACGGTCCCGGCGTAGTCCGTGAATCCGGCTGTGCGTACGTCATTGACGAACTCCGCATGACCGTGTTCGGCGAATTCGGCTTCCGCCATTGACGTCACATGACCGCTGACATCCCCTGGACCCGGATCGAGGTTCCCCTCGGCGACCACCAGACGGCCTATCCGATCCGGTGCGGCGGCTGCGATAAGGATTGCGATGGATCCGCCCATGCTGTGGCCAATCAGAACGGAATCCGCAACGTCAAGCGCTGCAAGGAGAGCGACAACGATCTCCGCTTGGGATTCCATCGTGTAGCTAAAACCGATCGGCCGGCCGCTGTACCCGTAGCCGAGGAGATCAATCAGAATCGCGCGCTGATCGCGAAGACGCGGATGCACGACCACTCGGGGAAAGGTTGAGGACGACGCGGAGCCGAGCCCATGGATGAAGACGAGCGCAGGGGCGTGGCCAGGTAGGTCGTGGTAGTACAGGTCGGTGTTGAGGTGCTCTACGGTGTATGTGTTCATCGTCTTTGACTCCTATGCATCGTTCGAGCGGATCGTCTCACGGTATTCGATCCCTCGATCCTTGAGGCCGGCGAGGATGAACGCGACGGCCTCTGGATCCCGACCGATCAACTCAGGTGGCGCAATGCCCGGCTGGCTCCAGCGATTCTCGACAAGCAATCGAACCGCCATGGTTGCAGCGTATCCCGTGGTGCGGGCCATGGATGTCGTTCGTTTCACGGGATCGTATCGGTCGAGTAAGTCATATGTGTACGAGACGCGGTTCCCGTCAAGGAGTCCCGTGACCTCGATCCGCATAACTGTCAGGTCCTCTTCGCCATCCGCCAGCTGCCACATAGGGAACAAGAGGCTTGTTGCAACGTCGATTGGACGGATCTCGCGTCCATCGATCTCGATAGGGCGATTCGAGAAGAAACCCGTATCTCTGAGAAGCCGTATTTTCTCGGCATGCCCCGGGTAGCGCAATGTCTTTTCGATCATCGTGGGGACGTCGAGCGTGTCGGCAAGGGTCCGTAGTCCGTCGGTGAGGAACGCTTCGAGTGTTCCGATGGCATCGAAGTCGATCAGCTCAATATCGGTCAGTGCGGGGCGAGTAACCGTTTTTCCGTCGACGACAATGCGAGCTGGACGTGTGTATTCCTCGATCACGTCGATCGGAGAGAACCCGGCCTTGTACTCATACGGCGGCGTGCGCTCGAGCGGGAGGCCGCCAACGTAAATCGCGACAGTTTTCGTCTCCTCGAGTATGCGATCCGCGTGCCCGATGAGCAGATTGCTCATCCCCGGTGCAACGCCGCAATCGACGATTGCGCGAACGCCTTTGTCCCGCGCGAGTCGATCCAACTCGAACGGGTTCTCAGGAAAGAACGCGATGTCGACAGCATCGACCCCCGCTTCGATGATTGCCCTGAGTGTCTTGAAACCGAGGAATCCGGGAACCGCACTCACCACAAGGTTTGTGTCCTCAATCGCACGAGCAACCGTGCTCGGAAGCGAGAAGTCGACACGCTCTCCGCCGATCCCGTGCCGCTCGGCCAGCTGTTCGAGCCGACGAGGATCACGATCGAGAACTTCGACTTCGAACGTCGCGTCTTGCGCCAGGTCGATCGCGATGGCGCTCCCAACCCGTCCAGCACCTAGAACAGCTATGCGCATGCCTGTCTCCCTCCTGTCCACGCGGATTGTACGTGGCGTCGTTTCGATCTGCGAACAGCTCCGAGTCGCTGCGACGAACGAGAGACGCTTCTCACTCAAGCTTGGCTCGATTGGAGGAGCCGTGGAGATGCTGGTTTGCGAGACAAGCTTGAGTGCAACCATCGATGCAGTGAATGCTCAACTGCAAGAAGAAACGACGCTCGACACGGATGCAGCGCAGAGCGTTGTGCGTTTTCTCCTCGACAGGCAGATCCGGGTGGGGAGCAGAAGAGGGAGCTTTGCTTCGTTCCCGGAGGAGTTCGACACAGGCGTGTTCTTGTTCACTGGGGAACGGCTTCGCACACGCTGGGGAACGAGGAATGTCCTCACGTTGGAGTCGGCACGGATTCTCGGATTGCTTGCAGGGGAGCAATCCGAGGTGCGCGACGCGCTATCGAGGACAGCGATGACGGTTGGGCACGCATGTTTCGCTGCATCGCATTGCGTCATTGGCGAGTGTGCACACTCATCGCTTGCATACATGCGCGATGCGGCCTCGGACAGATATGGGGGGCGGCGAAAATGGATCGAGCGGCATGTTCGCGTCATTGGGGCACATCGTGATGGAACAGGTCGATGGGGCCGATTTCCGTTCTATTACACACTGCTCGTGCTGCTTGAGGTGGGAACACCTTCCGCGAATGCGGAGCTGGCGTACGCGCGGCCGGCCTGTCGTCGCGTGAGTGGCAAAGCGGTGACGGGTGCGTTTGCGGTTCGGAGGAAGAGGATCGTGCAGCGCATATTGGGGGCGAATGCAAGGCCGTAGGCGCCCCGGCAAACCAAATGTGGATCGGCCTCGCGGAGAATGGAGACCATGTGTTGGACCTCTCCCATGTCAAAGGCAAGGGAAGTAATCGCGTGATGCGGGGGGCAGCGACGGCTCAGGCCGAAGTAGCTTCAGCTTCGCGTCCCGCCTGTTTGGCCTCGTACATCTTCTGATCTGCATGATCGAGGATGCGGTCGATCGTGCGCGGGTCGTTCGGGTCCCAGTGAGCACAGCCGATCGATAGGGTCACAGGGAAGTCCACGATGCCCGAGAACCGTTCGCACGTGGCCATGGCCTCAACAATACGTTGCTTGCAGGTCTCGGTCTCGCCGTCGGTTTCCGGGAGGATGATCAGGAACTCATCGCCGCCATACCGTACAACAATATCCGATTCTCGGACGGTCTCTACGAGGAGCCGAGAGATCTCGACAAGCACATCATCTCCGGCTTGATGACCGCATTGGTCGTTGATCTGCTTAAACCGATTCACGTCGATCATCAGGAAGCCGATCGGATGGCTATAGCGCTTGGCGCGATGCAATTCGCGTTCAAGGAGTTCGGCGAGATAATGGCGATTGTACGTGCCTGTTAGCGCATCGGTATGGGCCATGCGAGCCAGTTGTGCCTCGTATTCCTTTTGCTCGGTGATATCGCGAACGATGGCTGTGTAGAACGTGCCTGCCTTTGTTTCCCAGTTGGAAAGCGACAACTCGATCGGGATGATCGCCCCGTCTCTACGCCGCCCTCGGGACTCAATGCCGCGATCCATGCGTGGTTCGCCATTCACATCGAAGAAGCTCATCGGCGGGTCGTTGCTCGTGTGGTGGGTCTCGTCGATCAACATGGTTAGGTGCCTGCCGAGGACATCGGACTCCCCATACCCGAACATCACCTCGGCGCCGTGATTCCAGAAGGTGATTCGAGCTTGACTGTCGATCGAGATGATTGCATCGATCGCAGTTTGCGCGACGGCGCGGAATCGAGCTTCGCTCTCTCTCAGTGCTTCCTCGGCGCGCTGACGTTCTTCCACAAGGCGACGCTCATTGAGAATCCGCTCTATCACCGGCGGAAGAAGGTCGAGAAACCCGGCGGCTGCATCCTTGACGACATAGTCGTTGGCGCCGAGTTTCATCGCTTCGACTGCGGTCTCCTCACTGCCGGTCCCAGTGAGCATGATGGTTGGAGGAAGCTCGCCCGCTTCGCTGAGCACTTGGAGAACCTGCAGGCCGCTGAGGACGGGCATGTTCTGATCGACAATCAAGACACCGTAGCTACCGTCCTTGTATTGGGCCACGCCCTGTTCTCCATCCTCAGCGACATCGATCTCGTAGCCAGCCCGCCGCAATCGTTTCTGGACAAGGCGAGCCAGGCCCGGGTCATCTTCCATGTAGAGAACACTAATGGGTCCCGCATCGATCATGCAGCTCACTCCCCGTCCGGCACCGTGACAATCGACATGAACAGGCCAAGTTGCTGAATCGCTTCGCAGAAGCTGTCGTACTCGACCGGCTTGGTGATGTAGACACTACATCCCAGATCGTAGCATCGTGAGACCTCGCGCGCATCATCCGTCGTGGTCAACACGACGACGGGCACATGCTTTGTGCGCGAATCCGCCTTCATCTGCTCCAGCACTTGATACCCATCCATGACGGGCATGTTGAGATCGAGAAGGACAAGCAGAGGCGACGGCCGTTCCTGGCCGTCGTATGCCCCTTCGCCGAAGAGAAAATCAAGTGCTTCGCGACCGTTCTCGACGCGAGTGATTGCATTGGAGATCTTGGCCCGCCGCAGATTCTTCTCGATCAGTCGAGCGTGTCCGGCATCGTCTTCTACGATCAAGATACTGACTTCACCCAGGTTTCCCATCTGTCTTCCTTTCGTTGCTCTGATCTGCGATTGTGAAGAAGAACGTTGTTCCGATGTCGGGCTCTGACTCGAACCAGATTTGGCCGCCATGTTGGCGAACCATGGTGCGGACGTAGGAGAGACCCATGCCCTCGCCTACAACGTTTTGCTTGCCCGCTCTTCGGAACGGCGCGAACACTTTTTCCTCATCTTCCTTCGAGATACCTCGACCGTTGTCCTTGATCCAGAACTTGGTCCCCAGACTCATCCGTTCTCCGCCAATCTCGATCCGACCGAACCGCTCCGGGTCGAGGTAGTTCACTGCATTGGTGAGAAGGTTGCCAATGATCTGCTCAATCGCTGTCGGGTCGGCGATGATCTCTGGTAGGTCGCCGACGATCAGCTCCACCTTTCGCTCCTCCATCTGATGTGCAAGGCTCTGACGACACGTCTCCACAAACTGAGTTACATCGACTGTTTGGAACGTCAGCTCCCTTCTCCCGAGCCGGGAGAGTTTCAGAACGGAGTTGATGAACCCATCCATTCGCGTGACGGACGTTTCGATGAACTGCAATGCTTCGGGTATGTCCTCGTCGAGCAACATGGCGATCTCAGCCCGCTCGGATTCTTCCAGGCCGTCCATCACGTGTGCCAAGTGCGGCGCCAGCACCTCCATCGCATTCTTGAGCTCTGCGGAGAAGCCCTTGAGGTTGACCAGGGGAGCCCGGAGATCGTGAGACACGATGTAGGCGAACTGCTTGACCTCTTCGTTGGCTACCTCGACCTCGGCAAGATACCGCTTGACTTCCTCCTCGGCTTTCTTGCGGGCAGTGATATCTCGGTCGATCCCCACAATCCCGATAGTCTTCCCGTGCGCATCGACAAGCGGGAGCTTGGTCACAAGAAGCCATCGTTGCTGTCCCGTTGACTGATCGATGATCTGCTCTTCTGCGTCGAGCACCGGGTTGCCGACGACGACAATCCCCTTTTCCTCAGCGATATACACGGCAGCGTCGTCTTCGGGTAGCAGGTCCTCAAGTGATTCTCCGAGAAGCTCTTCCGGCGTGTCGAATCCGAACAGCTCGGAGATCGCCTTGTTGGCGACCACAAAACGTCCCTTGCGGTCCTTTGAGTAGATCAGGTCCGGTATGTTGTCGATGATCGTCCGAAGCAGCGTTCGCTCTGCTGCAAGGCGTTCCTCGGCTCGGGTTCTCTCTTCGATCTCGCGTTGCGCTGCTTGGAACAGCCGTGCCTTCTCGAATGACATTGCGATCTGATCTGCGACGGTCTCCAGCAGAAGCGCTTGGCCTTCCGTATAAGCGAACGGCTTGTACGACTGAACATTGATGACGCCGATCACGCGGCCCTCAACGAACAGTGGAATTCCCAGCCACGTCTCGGGTGCCTTCATCGAGCCGAACAGGAACGGCTCGCCGAGGACACGGCTGTACTCCTCGCTGTTGTTGATGTGAAGCGTCTTCTTGGACTCGATCACGATGGAGGTCAGACCCTGACCGATTGGAACCGAATCGGAATCACTACGCTTTCCTTCATCGATCATGAATGGGAAGTCGATCATCTGCTCTTCTTCATTGAGCAATGCGATGAAGAACGTATCGGCCTCGAATACCGGTGCGATTTCCCGATGTACCGTCTCGGCCAACGGGACAAGATCATCCTCACGTGCGACGGCGCGCCCGATCCGGTTGACAATGCCGAGGCGCTCGGCCGCCTCGCGCGTGGCTCGGAATACCTCTGCGTTGGAGATGGCGAAGGCGAGCTGATCCGCCAGCGTCTCAAACAGCCGCTCCATGGCGCCGCTGTAGGCATGCGGTCGATCGGTCATGATGCACAGCGCGCCGAGGACTCTGTCGCCAACGACAAGAGGGACGCCGAGCCAGGTTCGTGGAAGGGATGTCTCTCCTGGTGCGAGGTTCGGTGACGGGAGGCGGTTCTTCTCCAAGTCGTAGTCGTGGACATGAAGGGTCCTGCGCTCGCCGATCACGATCCCCGCGAACCCTCCGAACGGCTTGGTCTCGCGCGGAAGCCGCTTGCCGTCCATCACACCGAACAGGAGTTCGAGTTCGTTCTTCTTCTCTCGATGGAGGATGCAGAGGAACTGGTTATGCTCGAACATCGAAACGATTTCTCGATGTAATCCTTCAAGAAGCTCGGTCAGATCAAGCGTTGTATTGACAGCTTGGCTGACGCGATTGAGGAACCCAAGCCGTTCCGCTTGGTTTCGCGTCTCCTCAAACAGACGCGCATTGTCGATGGCAATGGCCAGCTGGTCCGCAACGGTCTCCAGCAATCGTTCATCGTCCTTGGTATAAGCGTTGGCCTCTTCCGCCATGATTGCCAGCGTTGCGATCGTGCGATCTCGCACGCGGATCGGAACGCTGAGCCATGAGCCGAACAGCTTGTCAGCACCCACCGTGACCGGTTCAGGGAGCAGTGGATGTGGCGCTTGAAGATCCGGAACGTACAGAGAACGCTCTTCCCGAACGACAATGCCACTTAGGCCGTCGAGCGGGATCGAGATTGAATCGAGACGCTCACCGGCCTCTGTGCCGAACAGCACGCAGAGGGAATCTGTCTCTCGGATGTATTCCGATACGAGATAGGCTTCGTGCTTGAAGAACGGCGTGACCGTCTCATAGACAACCTGCAACAGCTCCTCAAGGCCGAGTGAGGCGCTGGCGACGCGGGCAATCCGAGAGACCACATCCAACCGCACGGCGAGTGCATGATCGTTGTCTGTCACGTATTCCCTGCCTTTTGCAGACGCTTTCTGAATCCCGGATCCGAAGAGATTACACGTTTCCACCGGCTCGGAGCAACGGCGGCTAGCGATCACCGGCACTGCGTGTACCCGGTGACTCCAGCGTCGGAGGTCCCTATCATGTTTGCGGACAGCACGATGGCGCAGGATCTCCGTCAATGATGGATGTCCTCGGGGGCATAGTGATTGTACCTAGAATGCGTGGTGTGTGACAGATACGGTGAAGCTGGTGTAAGACCTGGACTGGAGGTGAAGTCATGAATACCGATCAGTGGCGTGAGATAGCGAACGAAACGCTTGAGCTGATGGATCGGCGAAGCTCAGTCCGCCATTTCGAGCCGAGATCGATCGACCCCAAGCATATCGATGCAATCCTTCACGCCGCCATGCGAGCGCCGACAGCGGGGAACATGATGCGCTACTCCATCCTTGAGGTTTCCGATCCCGGGAAGAAGATGCAGCTCTCGGAAACATGCGGCCACGCGTTCGTCGGGGATGCCCCGCTTGTGCTGCTGTTCCTTGCGGACATGCAGCGCTGGTACGACTTCTTCGCCGCGTTTGGCGTCCCTTCGTACTGCAAGCAACATGGCAAGCCGTTCATCACGCCGAAGATGTCCGACCTCCTGATGGGCTGTTGCGATGCGTTGATTGCTGCGCAGAACTCGGTCATCGCTGCGGAATCGCTTTGCATCGGTTCCTGTTACATCGGGGACATTCTCGGCGAGTGCGAAGCACACCGAGCAATGTTCGGACTACCTCAGTGGGCGTTTCCAGTCACGCTGGTCTGCTATGGGTACCGCGCAGAGGACACGCCGCGACAGCGCAGCACGAGATTCGCGAAGGAGTTCATCTGTTTTCGTGACACGTACAAGCACCTATCGAGGAACGACTTCTCCGCCATGTTCGCGGACATCGAAGCGAAGTTTGCAGGGATTCTCGAGGAACGCAACCTGAGTCTCGCCCAGCTGACGGTGCAAGGGCTTACGCTTGGGGAGGCCGCCACGGAGCAACGACGGTCTGTGGCGAAGCTGCTTGAGATCTGGCTGGGGTAGCGAATGACGGCGACCATTGGCACTTGTGGGTCACGCTCAGCCCCGTCAATCATGACGTGGGTCAGCGGATACTCGAAGCGGATCGGGCATCGCAGTAGAATCCATCCCTCTTGAGGAGGGAATCATGGGATTCGACTCGTGGCTTGCACAACTCAAAGGCATGATCTCAGGCGCCAGAGCAAAGACCCACGTCTCTGAGATCACGCGCCATCACAGGATTCAAGCATCCCCTGGCTACGATGACGCGATCGAGTACGTGCAAAGCGTGCTCAAGCGGACAGGAATGGACACGGTGACCTCGTCCTTCGCAGCCGACGGGCGAACAGAGACGTATGGATGGACAGCGCCGATCTCATGGCGAATCCGTTCAGGAACGCTGCGGCAGCTAGAACCGGACCAGCGAACCCTCTGTTCTCTCGATGACACTCCAGTATCGATTCTTGGTCAATCAGGAGGCGGCAAGGCCGAGGGTCAGGTGGTGCATGTCGGGAAGGGCACAGCCCCCGGGGATACCGAAGGAGTGGATCTTGCCGGGCGATTCGTTCTTGCATGCGGTCGGGCGACTGAAGTCGTCGACTGCATTCGAGGTCGAGGAGCTGCAGGCCTCATCATCTACCCGGATACAGCACGTGCCGCGGCGTCGTACGATCTTGTGCAGTACGCCGGTCTGTTCCCAACGGCCGAGCAGTTGGACACGACGCCGATGGGATTCTCGATCTCGCGGCGGGCGGCGGACCGCTTGATCCTACAGCTCGACAAGGGCGCGATCCGTCTCAGCGGCGAGGTCGATGCGGACTACTTCGAAGGTTCAATGCAGGTTCTCGAGGCCTGGATTCCCGGGAGCGATCCAGAGGCCGGCGAAGTCCTGCTTACCGCCCATCTCTGCCATCCGAGTCAGTCTGCAAACGACAATGCATCGGGTAGTGGGCTGCTGCTGGAGATTGCGCGCGTACTTGGCGAGATTCATCGCGCCCAACCACTACGCAATACGGTGCGGTTCGTGTGGGTTCCGGAGTTCAATGGAACGATCCCCTGGGCGGCGGCCCATGCCGAGGAGCTGAGAGATGTCCGCTTCGTCGTCAACTTGGACATGGTAGGGCAATCCCCCGATTTGCTGGGGGAACCGCTTCGCGTGTTTCGGGTGCCGAACAGCTCTCCAGGCTATCTCAACGCCTGTTTCGAACCCATCTTATCGTGTATCGCGAGAGATGAGACCGCGTTCTCTTCGCAGGGATCGCGCCGGCCGCTTCATTGGAGTGTCGATCCGCCGAGCGGCGGGAGCGACCACCTGGTGTTTCAGGCTGCGCCTCACGGGATCCCCTCAGCCATGCTCGGCCACGACGATCCGTTGTGGCATACCAATCTCGATACGATCGACAGGGTGGATGCAACGCGTCTTGCACACGTCGGGGTGCTCACAGCGATGCTGGCGGCTCTGCCAAGCTGGTCGGTTGGCGAAGCTCCGCTGCTTGCGGAATGGCTGCTTGCGTTCAGTGGTCAGGAGCTGTGCCGCGCAGCCGCGCTGGCCCGTCAAGTCGAGGCCGATTCTCGACAAGCACTCCTTGCGACAGCGTTGACGATTGAGAAGGAGAGAGCCAAGGTGCTCGGCTCCTTGGTGGGGGAGGATACGTGGTGCGCCCGGGACCACCACACGGCACTAGACGGCATCGGTCGAGCACTTGGGATGTCACCTTCCGCGGCCAGCGCACCGGAGAGCCCCAAGCCGTACCGCGCACTCGATGGGCCAATCCATCACGGCATTGTCAAGCAACTCACCCAAGAGGAGAAGCAGTTCCTTGATGAGACGCTGTCGGAAGGGCATCGGGCCGCCATCGAAGCGTTGTTGAACCTCTGTGACGGAACTCGCACCGCCGCGGAGATTGCGCTGCACATGACACTCGACTTCGGGCCGCAATTCACCAAGGAGACCGTTGAGAAAGGTCTCGAACTAATCGCGAGGTGCGGATACATCGCCTTCTAGGAGCAGATCAGACGTTGCGGAGCAGAGAAGGGAGATGGCCCAGTGACTGCTCGCAGGCTGCTTGACACGCTGTCAGCGTATGATCGGCGATTCTGGATCCTGTTTGCCGTGCAGCTCATCGTCGCGATCGGTTTCGGCGCGGCCATGCCGTTTGTCAGCATCTTCCTACATGATGTCGTCGGTGTGTCGATGACGTATGTGGGGACGATCATGCTTGTCTCGGCGCTCATCTCCGCAGTCGGCCGGGTTCTCGGCGGCGAGATTGCTGATCGCTTCGGCCGTCGGCCGCTACTCACATTCGGAATGGCCGCCCGCGTTGTTACCTTCGGAGCCATGGCGTATGTGGTTCACATCCGTGCATCGGCGCTGGTCGTTGGGGGTGTGTTCGTCGCTGTACGCTTCGCCGGATCCATGGTCCGGCCGGGACTGTCTGCGATGGTCGCTGATGTCGTGGAGTCGAGCCGGAGAGTCGAGGCGTACGCCTTGTTTCGAATCGGAGCCAACGCTGGATGGGCCATAGGTCCCGCGATCGGGGGATTTCTTGTCGCAACATCGTACGCTTCGCTGTTCCTGCTCACCACGTTCGCCAGCCTGATCGGCCTCGTGTTGATCATCTTCTTCACGACCGAATCGATTCGACAGATCGAAAGCGAGCAGTTTGCCTTTCGGCGTGTTCTTGATGTGGCGCGCGACCTGCGGTTTCTCATGCTGTGTGGATGGAGCGTGTTGCTGTTCGTCGTGATGGGGCAGTTCGCGAGTACGTTTGCCGTCTTCTCGACACAGGTTGTCGGGATTGCCAAGGCGCAGTTGGGGGTTCTGTTCACGATCAGCGGAGTTGTGGTCGTCCTGTTCCAATGGCCGGCCGCATGGCTCGCGGGGCGTGTCGGCATTCGCTGGGGACTTGTGCTTGGATGCATTCTGTACGCACTTGGATACTTCTCCGTATCGTTTGCGGCAGGATTCCCTTTTCTGATTGTATCGATGGTCATCATCACACTCGGGGAGGTTACATTCACTCCGACCTCGATGGCCGCGGTGGCCAACATGGCGCCCAAAGCGAAGATCGGTCGGTACATGGGTTTCTTCGGGCTGGCAGAGGCGCTTGGTTGGTCGCTCGGACCGTTTGTGGGAGGGATTCTGTTCGATTCTCTACTCGGCGCACCAAGCGCACTGTGGGGGATCATCGCCGGGATCGGCCTGGCCGCTGCTGCTGGATTTGCCGCTACAACACGGGACAGTCGGATGTCCGGCCTGAACGAAAGCAATGGCTAGATTTGAAGAAAGCGCTGCAGGATCGTCTCTGCTATGTTGCTGCGTGGTGGTACGCTTCGTAGTGCGTGGGCGACATGCCGCGCGGACTTCCCTCCGAGCAGCAACGTAGCACAGAGGAAGAAGCAGCTCTTCCCAGAGGAGATTTCGGGATGCGGTTGGATGCCCCAGACGGGGCGATCGCCGTAGCGAAGGACATGCGTATCACAGTGGCATGTCTTCCCCAGCTTCCGCCAAGGTGACGGCGGATCGATGACTTCGTCAAAGTGGTACACGAATGTGGACCATGGGTTGGGAAGCCCGTCAAACAACACGTCCGACTCAGTCATCTCAACCTGTGCCCAGCCGACTTCCGGCGGAGCGGACGGCTGCAGATATTCTTCACCGGACAGCGCATAGACAAGCATCTGGTGACCGAAGCAGGATCCGAGGATCGGAATCCCGCGTTGAACAGCATCGCGAATGAGATTCGCTTCTCGGTCGAACCATCCTTTGGTGCTGAGAATCGAAGCCTCTGAGCCTGTCAGAAGGATGTGAGAGACCTCATCGAGAGGGCCAATGGAGGCACCCGAGGGAAGGTTGACGACGCGTGCTGCAACGCCTTGCAGGTGAGCTGTCCAATGCCACGATGGCTTAAACAAGAAGCGATGCACCGCGTTGTCGACGATGAGCAATGAAGGACGACCAGCCATGCGTGAAGTATATCCGAGCGCGAACCCGTTGCCTGGTTCGGGGATTGTAGAGTAGATAGGATGTCGGCTCGGCGCGAAGCAGTCGCCCCGAAGGCTGAATCCCGCGCAACAGCAAGGATGGTCGAGACATGCGATACAGAGGGATCTTTTTCGACCTGTTTGGCACGCTGTTTGTGTACGGGGACATGCGCCAGGCTTGGTCGGATTGGTTGACCGCGTTACACGACGGGTTGGCAAGGGAAGGCTCCCGGGTGCCGCTGAGCGTACTGGCCTCGGCATGCGATGGGATTCTTGCGAAGCCTGATCCGCCATTGAGCACAGATGGGTCAACCGTGTTCGAGCGGCGGATGCAAGAGCTGTGTGTCAAGATCGGGATCGATCTATCGACACGACATGTGCTTGCCATCGCCGAGCATTGCATCGAGGCGTGGCAATGCCACATCTCACTGGATTCCGCGGCGGTCCTCGTATTGGAGCAGCTTCGAGCGAAGAGAAAGCTTGCGCTGATCTCGAACTTCGACCATCCCCCGCATGTTCATGCCCTCCTGGCGAGGCACGGCATGGCCAGGCTGTTCGACGCGGTTGTCGTATCGGGAGCCATAGGCGTCAAGAAGCCGGACCCGAAGGTCTTCCGCCCGGCGCTTCAGCAAACGGGACTTGAAGTGCACGAGGTCTGCTATGTGGGGGATGCCGACGAGGACGTGATCGGCGCGCGAGCCGCAGGGCTTCGCCCGATCCTCATCCGGCGGGGCGACGCAAGTGCAGGCAGCGTAGCGACGGACTACGAAGCAACACCGCAAGCGACGTCTGAAGAGACCTCAGCACTCGACATCGGGACGGTTGAGGTGGTCAGTGGACTG
>Ga0180431_10004237_pt1 | contig 18026 bp, 11 predicted proteins | sample SS_ome_11_FD_132459 | JGI IMG/M metagenome (GOLD analysis project Ga0180431, IMG submission 132459) | Hypersaline lake sediment archaeal communities from the Salton Sea, California, USA - SS_1_MS_1 metaG | ecosystem: Environmental > Aquatic > Non-marine Saline and Alkaline > Hypersaline >... | reverse complement strand
CGTCGGCCTGCCTGAGGTCGAGTTCCCGGACGCGGCGCTTGCGGGCGAGCTTGGCGCCGTCGTCGCGGACGAAGTCGTCGAAGCGCGCTTCCCATGCGGCGGAGAGGAGGTGCTCGCGGATCGGGACGGGCAACGGCACGGCGCGAAGGGTAGAGGTTTGCCGGAAGGGCGGCAATTGATTGCGCACGGAAAGTGGGTTCTGGGAGGCTGGGCCGGAGGCGGCTGGCGGAGCACGGCGATCAGGTTGCGGCACTCGCTCGGATGACCTGTCCCTTTGTCCGGATGGGGTTGCTGCTTCGGGGGGTGGCGTTTCGAGTGGGCATATTGAGGGTTGGCGGGTAGGATGGCGGCAGGCCCACGGCGTCGAAGGTGTTCTTCCGGCATCTGGAGCGGTTGTTGGACGGGGGCGGGACGCCGGAGGAGTTGGCGCGGCGGCTGGCGCCCCGGCGGGAGGAGACGCCGCCGGCATTTCCCGGGGGGACGCGGGTCACGGAGAAGGCGCTGGGCAGGCGCTGGAAACCGTTCGAATGACCCGGTCCCTTGTTGGTCCGCTGGTCGACGCCGGGCTCAATGCCCGTTGCCTCCCGACCGGAGGGCGGGTATGGTAGCGGCCTTGAAACGAGCTGGTGGAAAAGCGGGTTCGGGGGACGGAGAGGCCGAGTCCGGGAAGTCCGGGCGTGCCGGCGGGGCGGATTTTGGGAACCGGGACGTCGAGGAAACGGGACGTTTGGTGGACGAGCTTGAGGCTCGGGTGGCCGAACTGGAAATGCAGAACGAGGAACTTCGCCAGACCGAGAAGCGCTATCGTTCGCTTTACTTGAACAATCGGGAGAGCGAGGAACAGCTGGCGGGAATTGTCACATCGGCGATGGACGCGATTGTTTCGGTGGACGCGCGGCAGCGGATCGTTTTGTTCAATCCGGCTGCGGAGAAGATGTTCGGCTTGACGGCTGCGGAAGCGATCGGGCAGCCGTTGGGGCGGTTGATTCCGGAGCGATTCCGGGAGGCTCACAAGAGGCATCTCGGGACTTTTTCGGAGACGGGTGTGACGGCGCGCCGGATGGGAGCGTTGGGCGAGGTCAGCGGGTTGCGCGCCGACGGCGAGGAATTCCCGATCGAGGCCTCGATTTCGCAGATTGCGGTGGGCGGGCGACTGTTGTTCACGGTGATCCTGCGCGACATCACCGAGCGCCGCCGGATTCTTGATCAGCTCTATGAGCTCAACCGCACCCTTGAGGGGCGGGTCGCCGAGCAGACGCGGGAGGTGCGGTTGCTGGCGGAGGCTCTCTCGCATCTGTCGGAGGGGGTGATGATCACCGACGAGCGGGGGGCGGAGATGGGGCGGAGGATCGTATTCGTCAACGAGGCGATGTGCCGGATCACCGGCTATTCACGGGAGGAACTATTGGGCGGGAGTCCTGAGATGCTGGAGGGGCCGCGGACGGACCGGGAGGTGGCGGAGATGATCCGGTCGGAACTGGGGGCGGGCCGCGCCTGCGAGTTCGAGTTGCTGAATTACCGCAAGGACGGAAGCCCCTACCATGCGGAGGTGTTCATCACGCCGTGGCACGAGGGCGACGGACGGCGCACGAATTCGGTCACCATCCATCGCGACATTACCGAGCGCAAGAGCGCCGAGGACGCTCTAACGGGCCTTGGCCGGATCGTCGAGGACGCGCTGAACGAGATCTATGTTTTTGATGCGGACTCGCTGCGATTTCTTTTGGTGAATCGCGGGGGCCGGAGCAATCTCGGGTATGGGGCGGAGGAGCTGGGGGAACTGACCCCGTTGGATCTGAAGCTTCCGTTCACGCGGCGCCGGTTTGCGGCCCTTCTGGATCCGTTGCGCAAAGGGAGGCGCGACAAGGTGGCTTTTCAGACCAAGCATCGGCGGAAGGACGGGTCGCTGTATGATGTCGAGGCGCACGTGCAGATGACGGAATTTCTTGGGCGGCCGTGTTTTTTGGCGTTCGTGCTGGACATCACGCACCGCCGGGAACTCGAGCAGGAGGTCATCAATGCGGCGGAAGCGGAGCGGCAGCGCATTGCTTATGATTTGCACGACGAACTGGGTTCGCACCTGACCGGGATCCGGTTTCGGCTGGAGGCGCTTTGTGAGGCCGTGGGCGACGGGGCTGGCGGGGTGGAGTGTGCCACGATTGCGAGGCACGTCCGGCAGGCCATCGCGAAGACGCGGAGCATCGCGCACGGTTTGCAGGTGGTGGGTTCCCATCCGGAGGATCTGATGAGCGCCTTGAAGAGTCTGAGGGAAGAGGCGCAGTCTGCGACGGGTTTGCGCTGCCGGTTTCGTTGTCCGGCGCCGGTCGTTCTTGACGATCCGATCATGGCCAACCACCTGTTCCGGGTCGCGCAGGAAGCGGTCAACAATGCGGTCAAGCATTCGGGGGCCTTGCATGTCACGATTTCGCTGAGGGCGGTGAAGGGCGAGATCGAGTTGGTCGTCACGGACGACGGCAAGGGGTTTGATCGCGCCGGCCGGCACGGGGGAGGGCTGGGTCTGCACATCATGGATTACCGGGCCAACGCGATGGGCGGTTCGCTGAGCATCGAGCAGCGCGAAAAGAGCGGGACGCGTGTGATGTGCACGGTGCCGGCCGGCGGCTCCGAGGGACTCGGGTGACCTGTCCCGGAAGCCATCCTTGCGGCGTTGAGACCGATTCCCGGCCGCTTTGCCGGGGGTGAAACCACCCGAGGACTTTCTGAATTCCTCTTTTGGGGGTTGGCGGGTAAGGTGGCGGCATGCCCACGGGGTCGAAGGTGTTCTTCCGGCATCTGGAGCGGTTGTTGGAGGGCGGCGGGACGCCGGAGGAGCTGGCGCGGCGGCTGGCGCCCCGGCGGGAGGAGACGCCGCCGGCATTTCCCGGGGGGGCGCGGGTCACGGAGGAGGCGCTGGGCAGGCGCTGGAAACGGCTGGGATCGGCCGAGGCGGAGGCCGTTCTGTGCGACGGGTGGACGCGGGAACGATGCGAGGGGTTTGCGCGGAACGTCGAGAACTTCGTGGGCACGGTGAAGCTGCCGGTGGGGATTGCGGGGCCGTTGCGAGTGAACGGCCTGTTTGCGCGGGGCGACTATCTCGTGCCGCTGGCGACGACGGAGGCGGCCCTTGTGGCGTCGCATCACCGGGGGGCTTGTCTCGTGACGGCGGCCGGGGGATGCAGTTCGGCGCTTCTGAACGAGTCGGTGAACCGCAGTCCGGCGTTCGGATTTCGCAGCATGGCGGAATCGGGGTCGTTCGTGCACTGGGTGCTTTCGCGGATTGAGACGTTTCAGGGGCTGGTGTCGGAGACGAGCCGGCACGCCCGGCTGTTGGACGTCGGATTCATGGGGGAGGGCAACCATGTCTATCTGAATTTCCAGTATTCGACGGGTGACGCGGCGGGTCAGAACATGGTGACGATCGCGACGCAGCGGATTGTCGATCATATTCTTGCGGAGTCGCCGTTCCGGCCGGCGGAGGTCTACATCGAGGGCAACCTCTCGGGGGACAAGAAGGCCAGCGCCCAGGCATTCAACACGGTGCGGGGCAAGAAAGTGTCCTCGGAGATCCGGCTTCCCGCGGAACTCGTGGGGAAGTATCTGCACACCACTCCGAAGGCGATGGCGGACTACTGGAAGATGTCGGCGATCGGGGGGGTGCTCTCGGGGACGTTGGGGGTGCAGGGGCAATACGCGAACGGGCTGGCGGCGCTCTTCATCGCCACCGGGCAGGACGCCGCCTGCGTGGCGGAGTCGGCGGCGGGGGTGACGCGCTTCGAGGTGGATGCAGAGGGCGGCCTGTATGCGGCGGTGACGCTGCCGAACCTTGTGGTGGGCACGGTGGGGGGAGGGACAGGGCTGCCGAGCCAGCGGGCCTGTCTCGAGATCCTCGGTCTTGCGGGCGCCGGGGGCGCGGCGCCGTTTGCGGAGCTGTGCGGGGCGGTGGTGCTGGCGGGCGAACTCTCCCTGATCGGAGCGCTGGCGGCCGGGGAGTTCACGCGGGCGCACCGGAAGCTGGCTCGCAGGGCGGCGGAACCCGGCTCCGGGAGCGCTTGAAGATCAGCATTGGTTGCAGATGAGGCGGGTTTCCGGGAAGAGAGAGCGTCCGCGTCGCGTGTCTCGTGTGGCGTGTCTGGACGGAGTCCGGGAACGGGAGGGCCCGGTGCGCAGGGGTGTCCGATGAACCGCTGGTGGGTCTATCAGAAAGAGCGTTTTCCGCTCTTGGGGCACGGTCCGCTGATCCTTGCGTTCAGCAGCTCGGCGCTGACGTTTTCGGCGCTTCTGCACAACGACGTGCTGCCGGCGGCGGGGGAGCGGTGGCTGCTGTCGTGGGTCACGGCGTTCGTGACCTGCCTCGTGTTCTTCATGCAGTTGCGGATTGCGGACGAGTTCAAGGATTTCGAGGAAGACAGCCGTTACCGGCCGTATCGGCCGGTGCCGCGGGGCTTGGTGCGGCTGCGGGAGCTGGGCTGGGTGTTTGCGGGCGGGGGGATGGTGCAGCTGGCCCTTGCGCTGGTTCTCGAGTGGCGGTTGTTGTTCATTCTGGCTCCGGCGTGGGGATACCTTGCGTTGATGAGCCACGAGTTCTTTGCGCGGGAGTGGCTCAAGGCGCGGCCGATCACCTATCTTTGGACGCACATGATGATCATGCCGATCGTGGACCTTTACGCGACCTCCTGCCATTGGCTGGTGCGGGATCTGCCGTTTCATCCGGGGTTGAAGTGGTTCCTTGTGGTGAGTTTCTTCAACGGGGTGGTGATCGAAGTGGGCCGCAAGCTTCGCAAGCCGGCCGATGAAGAGGAAGGGGTGGAAACCTATTCGCGGCTTTGGGGCGGGCGCCGGGCCCCGGGGGTTTGGCTTGGTCTGCTCGCCGTGACGATGGGCTTCGCGGTCCTCACGGCGGCGGCGATCGACTTCGTGATCCCGATGCTGGTCGTGTGCGGGATGATGCTGGGGCTGGCGGTAGTGGTGACGGGCCGGTTCCTGCGGCGGTTCCCCGACGGTTCCGGCAAGCCGTTCGAGGCGTTCTCGGGGGCGTGGACGCTCGTGCTGTATCTTTCCCTTGGGCCGATTCCCTACCTGTTGCGGTCATGATTGCGCGTGGTTTTGGCGACGTATCCGACCCGGCCCTGCTTGGCGGCAAGGGGCGGGTGCTGGAGGAACTGCGGGCCGCGGGTTTCGAGGTGCCGGAGTTCTTCGTGGCCCTGCCGGGGGCGCCGGACGAGGAGATCCTGGCGGCCTTCGACGCGGACTTCGGCGCCGGCGAGCGGGTCGCGGTGCGCTCCTCGGCGGTCGAGGAGGACGGGACGGAGCATTCCTTCGCCGGGCAGTTCGAGACGTTCCTCGAGGTGGGCCGGGACGAGCTGGCGGAACGCTGCGGCGCGGTCTGGGAGTCCGGGGCGAGCGAGCGGGTGCGGGTCTACCATGGCCGGCGGGGGGCGTCCGGCGGGCGGCCCGCGGCCCTCGTGCAACGCATGCTGAGTCCGGATGCCTCCGGGGTGGCCTTCAGTGCCGATCCGGTATCGGGACGCCGCGGGGTGGCGGTGGTGGCCGCGGTCCGGGGGCTCGGGGAGAAGCTTGTTTCGGGCCGGAGCGACGCCGAAACCTGGGAGGCCGGGCGGGGCCGTCCGCAGCGGATCGGGGAGAACCGCGGCGTGCTCACCGAGGCCGAGGCCGGCCGGGTCGCCGCCCTTGCGCGGTCCTGCGAGGACTACTACGAACGTCCGCAGGACATCGAGTGGGCCCTCGAGGCGGGGAGGCTCTGGCTCCTCCAGTCGCGGCCGATCACGTCGATGCGCGACCTGCCCGACCCGGACCAGCCGCTGCGCATCTGGGACAACAGCAACATCGCGGAGAGCTACCCGGGCGTCAGCTCGCCGCTGACGTACACGTTCGCGCGGCGGGCCTACGAGCACGTTTACCGGCAGTTCTGCCACATCATGGCGGCGCCGCGGAAACGGGTGGCCCGGAACGAATCCACCTTCCGGTCGATGATCGGGCAGGTGCGGGGGCGCATCTACTATAACCTTGTGAGTTGGTACCGCCTGTTGGGGATGCTGCCGGGGTTCGCGCTCAATCGTCCCTTCATGGAGCAGATGATGGGGGTGAAGGAGCCGATGCCGGAGGCGGTGGTGGCGGCGATCGAGGCGGAGAACCGGAGCGGGAAGGCGGCGGACCTGCTTCGATTGACGCGGACCGCGGGCGGCCTTGTGTGGCGGTACCTTCGGCTGCGGCGGTCGATCGAGCGCTTCTTCGCGAGGCTGCGGGACGCCATGGGCGAGGCCCCGGAAGGGCGGGACGAATACGAATGGCTGGACCACTACCGCGAACTCGAAGGGAAGCTCCTCGAACGCTGGGATGCGCCGTTGGTCAACGATTTCTTTGCCATGATCTTCTCAGGGGTGCTGCGCACGCTGTGCAGCAAGTGGTGCGGGGACGCGCACGGCGAGCTGGCGAACCGCCTTCTGCGCGACCTTGGCGACGTGGTGAGCGCCGAACCGGCCCGCCGGATTCGCGGGATGGCGGAGCGGGCCGCGGCCGGGGAGTCCATCGAGGCTGATTTCGCCGCCTTCCTCGAAACCTTCGGTGACCGCTGTTTTGAAGAACTGAAGCTCGAGAGCCCGACGTTGCGCGACGACCCGGGTCCCCTGAGGGAGTCGATCGAGGCCCTTGCAGGGCGTCTTGCGGCCGGCGAGGGCTCTCCGGGGAGCGTCGCGGGGGAGCCCGCGGGCGTCGTTCCGGATCTGCCGTTCGTGAAGGGGTTGGTCTTCCGGTGGGTGTTGCGGGAGGCCCGGAGTTGTGTGCGTCACCGCGAGAACCTGCGCTTCGAGCGGACGCGTGTTTTCGGGCGGGTGCGCCGCGTCATGCGGACGCTGGGGGCGCGTCTTGCGGAGCGCGGGCTGGTCGCGGGCCGGGACGACGTCTTCTACCTTCAGCTCGAGGAGATTTTGGCGCATTTCGAGAACACCAGTCCCCAGCCGATCTCGGAAGAGTTGGTCCGCTTCCGCAAGCGGGAGTGGCAGGCCTACCGCGCCGAAGCACCGCGGCCGGACCGCTTCCAAACCCACGGCGCGCCCGGGGCCTGCAGGCAGTTCGAGGACCTGACGGCTCCGCGGGACGGGGAAACGGAGGCGGACGCCGACGGCGTGTTGCGGGGGCTCGGCGCCTGTGCCGGCGTGGTTCGCGGGAAGGTCCGGGTGGTGGACGACCCGCGGAACGCCGGGCTGCGGCCGGGAGAGATTCTCGTGGCGCTCCAGACCGATCCGGGGTGGGTGGTGCTCTTTCCGGCCGCGGCGGGCCTGCTGGTGGAGCGCGGGAGTCTCCTGTCGCATTCGGCGATCGTGGCGCGCGAGATGGGCATCCCGGCGATCGTGTCGATTCCGGCCGTGACGAAGCGCCTCGCCACCGGGCAGGAGGTCGAGATGAACGGCGCGACGGGCGAGGTCCGCGTTCTAACAGAATCCAGCTGAGAGGGGAGCGGTTATGCAGAGCGCCATCGCGCAGGAGGCCGATTTCTCGCGGATCCGGTATGCGCAGTGCTGGGAAGACGCGGACATCCTGCTGGAAGCCCTGCGCATCGAGCCGGGGGCGACGTGCGTGTCGATCGCCTCGGCGGGGGACAACAGCCTGTCGCTGCTCACGGCGGACCCGGGCCGGGTGGTGGCGGCGGACCTGAGCGCGGCGCAGTTGGCGTGCCTCGAACTGCGGGTGGCGGCGTACCGGCGATTGCAGCACCGGGAGCTGCTGGAACTGCTGGGGGCGCGGGAGAGCGGGGACCGGATGCGATGGTACCGGGCCTGCCGGGCGGACCTGAGCGCGCCGGCGCGTTCGTTCTGGGACGAGCGTCCGCGCCTTGTCGAGGAGGGCGTCGGAGGGGCGGGCAAGTTCGAGCGCTACTTCCGGCTCTTCCGGGAGCGGGTGTTGCCGTGGATTCACGGCCGCCGGACGGTCGAGGCGCTTCTTGAGATCCGGGAATCGGGGGAAGCGAGGCGGTTCTACGCGGAGCGCTGGGACAACCGGCGGTGGCGGTTGCTGTTCCGGTTGTTTTTCTCGCGCCGGGTGATGGGGCTGGCGGGCCGGGACCCCGCGTTTTTCCGGCACGTGGACGGCGCGGTGGCGCCCCGGATTCTGTCCCGGACGAAGCACGCCCTGACCGAGATCCCCCCGGCGACGAATCCCTACCTGCATTGGATTCTGACGGGAACCTACGGGCGGGCGTTGCCGCACGCCCTGCGGGAGGAGAACTTCGAGGCGATCCGCCGCCGCCTCGACCGCCTCGAGTGGCTCCGGGTGTCCCTCGAAGAACTCGTGGACCGTGAAACGGTGAATGCAGTAGATGCATGGAACCTGAGCGACATCTTCGAATACATGTCGGAGCGCGAGACGGAGTCGCTGCTGCGGAAGCTGGCGGCGGTCTCCGCGCCGGGCGGCCGGCTGGCCTACTGGAACATGCTCGTGCCGCGGAGCCGGCCGGAGGAGATGAGCGAAATGCTGGCCCCCGACCCGGAGTTGGCCGGGGAGCTGCTGCGCCGCGACAAGGCGTTCTTCTACAGCCGATTCGTGGTAGAAACCGTGCGGTGATGATGAGGGACTGGCTTGGCCTGATCGGATTCTCGCTGCTCCTGCCGGGGCTGGTGACGGCGGTCCGCTTCTTCGGGGAGCGGTTCGGCCTCGGAGGGGAATCCCGGCGGAAGGCAGTCCATGTCGGGATGGGACTCGCGACGCTGAGTTTCCCGTGGGTGTTCTCGTCGTGGGTGTGGGTGGCGGGTCTCGGCGCCCTCTCGCTGCTGATGCTGCAAGGGCTCCGGTGGTGGGAAGGCAGGCGGGGGTTGCGAAGCGTTCTGCACGACGTCGACCGGGAATCCCTTGGCGAGATCCTCTTCCCGGTGGCGGTGGCGGTGGTCTTCGCGATGTCGGACGGGGTGGCGTGGCGGTTCATGATCCCGATCCTGATTCTGACCCTTGCGGACGCGGCCGGCGCGATGGTGGGCGCGGCCTACGGCCGGCAGCGTTTTCAGGTTCTCTCCGGGTTCAAGACGACGGAGGGGAGCGTGCTGGTGTTCCTTGCGGCGTTTCTCAGCGCGCATGTTCCGCTGCTGTTGATGACGGAGATCGGTCGGCCGGAGACGCTCCTGATCGCGCTGGCGCTGGCCTTGCTGGCGATGTTGGTCGAGGCGGTGTCGTGTCGCGGCCTCGACAATCTCATCCTGCCGGTCACCTGCGCCTTGCTGATCGAGGGATTCAGCGGGCTGGAGCCGGGAGAGCTGGCGCTGCGGGTGGGGATCATTTTGCTGCTGCTGGCGGTGGTCCTGACGGGGAAGCGGTACAGTCCGCTCGAGGGGGGCGCCTTGCTGGGGGCGGTCCTTCTGGGGTATGCCTGCTTTTTCCTTGGCGACTGGCGTTTCACGATTCCGCCGCTGATCCTGTTCCTCGAGCACGTCCACATCAGCCGGCGGATCAAGCGGGTGCGCGAGATGACCCGGGGGAGCCTCTACATCGTCCTCGGGCTGGCGGGGAGTTTCGTTCCGTGGCTGGTTCTGGCGGCGGCTTGCGGCGACGCCGCGGGGCGCGACATGGCGCTCCGCGGGCTGACGACCGCGGCGGCGATTCATCTGGCCTGCCAGAACTACACGACTCGCGTCTTCGTGAGGGGGCATCGGGGTGATGGCCGGACGACGTGGCGTTCGGCGGGCAAGGGCGTGGGGATGGTTCTCGTGCCGGGCTTGCTGCTGGCGGGCTGGTCGGGGGGATTGGCGGGGGTGGCGGCGCAGGCGGGTCTCGCGCTGGCCCTGGCGCCGGCGGGTCTGTTTGCGTTTCAGTGGATTTCGGGGCGTCCGGACTCGTATTCGGGCGACGCGGTGCGGTGGATGCGGCAGGCGTGCGCGGCCCTGCTTCTGAGCCTGCCGGTCTGGGGGTTGCATCTGGCGGGGTTTTGACTGACGCTGCGACCCGGTCCCGCCATGAAGATCGAAGTGATCGATCCCGTCCCGGCCCCGTTTGCCGGGGAGAAGCCCGACCTGCATCTCCGCCACGGGCCGGGGACGCATTGTTCCCTCTGGTGGAACGACGTGCCGCCGGTCGAGGGGAAGCGGGTTGGGTGCGTGGGCCATTTCACTGCGGCGGAGCCCGACACCCCGCTGGTGATCGAGGCGCTGGAACGGCTCCGGCAGGCCGGCTGCACGCTTGCCATCGGGCCGATGAACGGGAACACATGGCGGTCCTATCGTTTCGTGACGGGGGGATCGACGGCGCCGCCCTTCTTTCTTGAACCGGCGAATCCGGCTTTCTACCCGGAGATGTTCCGCAAGGTGGGATTCAAGGCGCTGGCCCGCTACCGGTCGTCGGTGGTCGACCTGCCGGAGTCCCCGGTGCGGACCCGGGTCGAGGAGCGGATGGCCCGGCGTGGGATCACGGTCCGGCCCCTCAGGCAGGCGGAATTCCGCGCCGAGCTGGAGCGGATCTATGAGCTCTCCTTGGAGGCGTTCCGGGAGAACCTTCTCTACACTCCCGTTGACCGGGAGGGGTTCCTTGCGCTCTACGATGGGATCGAGCCGTTCCTTGCGCCGGAGTTCGTGCTTTTTGCGGAGGCCGGCGGCGGTGCGGTCGCCTTTGTCTTCGCGGTGCCGGACCTCGCCGAAGAGCGGCGCACCGGCGCGACGAGGACGCTGGTGGTGAAGACGCTGGCGACCCTTCCGGCGTGGCGGCGGTTCGGGATCGGCTCGGTGCTCGTGGGGCGCGTCCATGAACAGGCGCGCCGGATGGGATTCGAGCGCGCCATCCACGCCCTGCAGCTCGACACGAACCTCTCGTCGAAGATCACCCGGCGTTGCGAGGGGCGGCCGATGCGCGAATACACCCTCTTCTCGCGTGATCTACGATGAATCTCGTGGAAGTCCTCGACCGGCGGGCCCGCCGGCACCCGGAGCGCCCCGCCATCGTCGAAGGGGCGGGGAGGCGACGGCGGGTCGTGAGCTATGCGGATCTCGAACGGCGCAGCGCCGCCGGGGCCCGGTTTCTGGCGGACCGCGGGGTTCGGGAGGGGGAGGCGGTCCTCTTCGTGCATCCGGTGTCGATCGAGCTCTACGAGGCCCTGCTGGCGGTGTTTCGCCTCGGGGCGGCGGCGGTCTTCGTCGACCCCTCGGCGGGACGCGGGGTGGTGGCGGCCGCGGTGCGGCGGCTCGCGCCCCGCGCCTTTTTCGGGAGTCCGAAGGCGCACCTGCTGCGATTGATCCAGCCGGGGGTTCTCCGGATCCCGGTGCAGATATCGACGGGCGGGTGGGCGCCGGCGATTCGATGGGGCCGGGCGGCGGCGGGCGAGGCGCCGATCGCGGACTGCGGCCCGGAGGCGCCGGCCCTTGTCACCTTCACCAGCGGCAGCACCGGGGCGCCCAAGGCCGCGGTGCGCACGCATCGGTTCCTTCTGGCACAGTACGAAATTCTTAGTAAATCGATCGGGTTGCGGGACGGGCAAACGGACCTCGTCACCCTGCCGGTCTTTGTTTTTGCCAACCTTGCGGCGGGGGTGACCTCGGTGCTGGCGGACACGGACCTGTCCCGGCCGGGCGCCGCGGACGGCCGGAGGGTGGGGCGTCAGATGGAGGCGGAGTCCGTCACGCGGGTGACCGCTTCCCCGGCCTTTTTCGAGGCCCTCCTGCGCCGGGAGGCGGACCTTGGCGGATTGGGGGGAATCTACACGGGGGGCGCTCCGGTGTTTCCTTCGCTCCTGCGGCGCCTGCGGACGGCCGCCCCGGGAGCCCGCGTGGAGGCGGTTTACGGCTCCACCGAGGCGGAACCGATCGCCCACGTGGCGGAGGACGAGATCGACGCCGGGGACTTGGAAGAGATGCGAACCGGGGGCGGACTCCTTGCGGGGCGGCCGGTGGACGAGGTCCGGCTGGCCGTTCTTGCGAACCGCTGGGGGACCCCCCTCGGAATGCTGACGGCCGAGGAGTTTGCGGCGGCGAAGCTCGCGGCGGGCGTGGCCGGTGAAATCGCCGTCACCGGGCCGCATGTGCTCAAAGGGTACCTCGACGGGCGCGGCGACGAGGAAACGAAGTTCCGGGCCGGTGACGATGTCTGGCATCGCACCGGCGACGCGGGCAGACTGGATCATTCCGGCCGGCTCTGGTTGCTCGGCCGGGCGGGGGCGGTGATCCGGAGGCCGGAGGGCGCGCTGTATCCGTTCGCGGTGGAGGCGGCTTTGTCGTTCCGCGACGATGTCAGACGCTCGGCGCTGGTGGAACTCGGCGGCGAGGCGGTCCTTGCGGTGGAGTTCCATGAAACGAAACGGGGGAGCGGGCTTGCCGGGGTGCGGGAAACGGTTTCATGGGCCCGGCTCGACAGAGTGGTCGAGCTGCCCGCCATCCCCGTGGACCGCAGGCACAACGCCAAGGTCGACCACCTGGCGCTGAAACGAGTGCTGGGCAAGGTTCGCTTCCCGGGCTGACGCCGACGGGGCCCGACGCGCGTCGCGCGAGGCTGGAGCACACCGCGGTCCGCGGGTGGAGCGGGAAGCTTCAGACCAAACCGGGGCATGACCGGCCCGGGCCCGCGGTTGACAGGCGGGGGCGGGGTCCCCATGAAGCCCTCGGTGTCGATCACGGTCCATGGTCTCGGTCGCGAGGGGCGCGCCACGGTGGTGCTGGCGTTGCCGTTGGTGGCCGGGCAGGTGAGCCAGATGCTGATGGGGGTGGCGGACACCTTGATGATCGGGCGGCTCGGGGTGGTTCCGCTGGCGGCTTCGACGTTTGCCAACAACGTGTTGCACCTGCCGTTGATGTTCGGGATCGGGATGTCGATCGCGGTCTCGGTCCGGGTTTCGCAGGCCCGCGGGGCGGGGGAGCCGGAGGAGGCGCGGGCGGCGCTGCGTCACGGGCTTTACCTTTGCATGGCGCTGGGGGCGGCGACCATGGGACTGGCTTTTGCGCTGTTACCAGTGTTCCCGTATTTCGGTCAGGACGAGGCGGTGATTCGCACCGTGCCGGTGTATTTTCTCACCCTTGCGCTTTCGCTGACGCCGGCCATGGGGGCGATGGCGGTGAAGAACCACTCGGACGCCATGAACCGGCCGTGGCCCGCGTTCTGGGTGATGCTGGCGGGGGTCCTGCTCAACGTCCTTCTGAACTGGGTGTTCATCTACGGGAACCTTGGGGCTCCGGCGCTGGGTCTGGAGGGCGCCGGGCTGGCGACGCTCCTTGCGCGGCTGGCCACGCTGGCGGGGCTCGTCGTCCTGTGCATGCGGCTTCCCGGGTTCCGGGAATGGGTGCCCTACCGGTGGCTCCGGCGGCCGGAGTGGGTTGCGGTGCGGCGGCTGGCGAAGATCGGGTTTCCGGCGAGTCTCCAGATTCTTGCGGAGGTCAGCGCCTTCGTGGGGGCGACGCTCGTGATCGGGACGCTGGGCACCGAGGCCCTCGCCTCGCACCAGGTGGCGATCACGTGCGCCGCCACAGTCTTCATGATCCCGCTCGGGATCTCGATGGCGCTGACGGTGCGGATCGGGGAGGCCTGGGGGGCGCGGGAGTATGACCGCTGGCGGCCGATCGTGGCGAGCGGGTGGTCGCTGGGCCTGCTGGTGACGCTGTGCAGCGCCAGCGGGTTTCTCCTGTTCCGGGACACCATCGCGGGCTGGTTCCTGACCGAGCCGGAAGCGGCGCGGGTGGCGTCCGGCCTGCTGGTGGTGGCGGCGGTCTTCCAGACCAGCGACTCCCTGCAGATCATCTCGGCCGGGGCCCTGCGGGGGTTGAACGACGTGAACATCCCGGCCCTCATGGCCTTCCTGGCCTACTGGGTGGCGGCCCTGCCGATCGGGTGGATGCTGGCCTTCGAGGGGGCCATGGGGGTGAACGGAATGTGGTGGGGGATCACGATCGGACTGACCATAAACGCCGTCGCATTGGGGGCGCGGATCTGGATCAAGACCGGGCGGCGTCCGCAAAACGAACCGGTGTGAGACCGGTCACAGCCCTGACGGGATGAGGACGACCGTGTCCGGGTGGAGGGTGGCGAGGGAGGCGTCGAGGGTGGCAAGGCGCCCCCCGCGGCGGCGGGCCAGTTCGACCAGCCAGGCGTCGGTGACCTGGCGGTGGCCCCGGATCAGGCGGGGCGAGATCTCGGCGCAGGTGTCATGGACCCTCGTCATGGGGCCGGGCGCTGTTTCCGTCCGTGGCCAATCATTGACCGCCGCTCGGCTCAGGAATCGAATGCGGCGGTCAACCTTCGTCGTTGTAGGCCTCCTCGCCGTGGCTGGTGCGGTCGAGGCCGATGATCTCGTCTTCGTCGCTGACCCGCAGGCCGACCGTGACCTTTGCGACCGTGAGGGCCGCCACCGAGACCACCCCGCTCCAGAGGACGGTCACCACGACGCTCTTGAACTGGGCGAAGGTCTGGGCTCCCACGCCGAGATCCGAGGCGCCCTCGCGAAGGAAGACGCCGGTGAGGAGGGCGCCCACGATTCCTCCCATGCCGTGCACGCCGAAGACGTCGAGGGAATCGTCGACCCCGACAGCGTGCTTGATCCTCGTGGCGGTGAGATAGCAGACCACGGCGGAGGCCGCGCCGATCACGATCGCGCCGCCCACCGTGGTGGACCCGGCGGCCGGGGTGATGGCCACCAGTCCCGCCACCGCGCCGGTGGCCACGCCCACCGCGGTGGGCTTGCCCTGGATCGCCCATTCGCAGGCCATCCAGACCAGGACCGCGACGGAGGTGGCGGTCTGGGTGGTGATCATGGCCATGCCGGCCCCGGCATTGGCGGCGGCGGCGCTGCCGGCGTTGAACCCGAACCAGCCCACCCAGAGCAGGGAGGCGCCGATCACGGTGAAGGGGACCTGGTGCGGGGTGAGGGCGGGGCCGGGATATCCCTTGCGCTTGCCGACCATGAGGCAGGCCGCCAGTCCCGCCACCCCGGCGTTGATGTGCACCACCGTCCCGCCCGCGAAATCGATGACGTCCCAGCGGTGGAAGAGGCCCCCGCCCCATGCCATGTGCCACACCGGGATGTAGGAAAGTACGGCCCAGATCGTAGTAAATATCAGCATCGCGGTGAACTTCATGCGCTCCGCGAAGGCCCCGACGATCAGCGCCGGGGTGATGATGATGAAGGTCATCTGGAAGGTGACGAACACGCTCTCGGGGATGGCGCCGCCGTCCATGACGGTGCCTTCCTTCATGTGACTCAGCAGGATCTTCGAGAAGTCGCCAAAGAAGGGATTCTCCCCGGAACCGGTGGCAAGGCTGTACCCGAAAACCACCCACAGCACCGACATCAGGGCCGCCATCACGAAACACTGCACCATGATGCTCAGGACGTTCTTGGCCCGCACCAGTCCCCCGTAGAAGAGCGCCAACCCCGGGAGCGTCATGAGAAGGACCAGCACCGTCGAGGTGAGCATCCATGCCGTGTCCCCGGAGTCAGGGGCCACAGGGGCCTCCTCCTGAGCCTGCAAGGATCCCGCCGTGAAGAAAAAGGCCGCCATGGGCGCCGCGATCCGCCGCGTCGTGGTTTTCATAGATTCCGCGCCGGGCGGAGCAGAAGGCGTGCCAGGCGGTCACGGGAGGGCTCGACACGGTCGATTCCGGTCTTTCAGCGCAGGTTTTGCGGGAGTTTCATGTGACGGTGATGCGGAGATCAGGGTTCCGTGGTCACCCGAGGAGGCGATGACCTGCCTCGACCGCTTGCGAGCGTTTCGGCTGGTTCAGACAGATTTCGGACTGGTCACCGAGGGTGTGCGCAGCTCCGTCAAGTTTCAGCTCTCGTATTGGGGGGGGCCTCCTTGCCGCGGCCGAACGACTGGGGGCGGCAACGCTCTTTTCCGAGGACCTCAATCATGGACAGCGGGATGGGGCCGTTACCGTCGTCAATCCCTTCGCATAGCCGGGGTGCACGTCTCAGCCGGCCACGATATTCACGAGGCGGCCGGGGACGACGATGATTTTGCGGACGGTTTTGCCGGCGGTGTGCTGGCGGACGTTCTCGTGGGCCCGGGCGGCGGACTCGATGTCGGGTTGGGAGGCGTCGGCGGGGACGGTGATGCGGGCGCGGACCTTGCCGTTGACCTGCACGGCCATCTCGATTTCGTTTTCGACGAGGAGGGCGGGATCGTATGCGGGCCATGGGCGGTCCATGCAGCGTCCTTCGCGGCCGAGGGTTTCCCAGAGTTCCTCGGTGAGGTGGGGGGCGAAGGGGTTGAGGACGGTGAGGAAGTCGTCGAGCAGGTCGAGGGGGATGTGTTCGGCGGCGGTGAAGGCGTTGGCGCACTCCATCATCCGGGCGATGGCGGTGTTGAAGCGCAGCTTCTCGATGTCCTCGCCGGCCTTTTTGATGGTGGCGTGGACGATGCGGGCGAGATCTTCGGAGGGGGCATCGCCGGGGGCGAGCTTGGCGGAGGGGATCCACGCGCCCTGGTCGTTCTGGTCCATGGCGACCCGCCAGACGCGGGCCAGGAAGCGGGAGACGCCCTCGACGCCCTGCATGCTCCACGGTTTGACCTGTTCGAGGGGGCCCATGAACATCTCGTAGAGGCGCAGGGCGTCGGCCCCGTAGTCGCGCACGACGTCGTCGGGGTTGATGACGTTGCCGCGGGATTTGGACATCTTGCCGCCGTCCTCGCCGAGGATGAGGCCCTGGTTGACGAGGCGCCGGAACGGCTCGGGGGAGCTGAGGTGGCCGAGGTCGTGGAGGACCTTGTGCCAGAAGCGGGCGTAGAGGAGGTGCAGGACGGCGTGCTCGGTGCCGCCGATGTAGAGGTCGACGCCGCCCGGAGGGGATGGCAGATCCGGGATTTCGGATTTCAAATGGCCGGGGCCGAGCCAGTATTGTTCGGCCTCGGGGGAGACGAACTGTTCCTGGTTACGGGGATCGCAGTATCTGAGGTAGTACCAGCAGGAGCCGGCCCACTGGGGCATGGTGTTGGTTTCGCGGCGGGCGCCGCCGGGGAGTTCGACCCAGTCGACGGCCTTCGAGAGGAGCGGTTCGGGGTCGCCGGCGGGGTTGTAGTCGTCGAGTTCGGGGGCCAGGAGGGGGAGCTGGTCTTCGGGGAGGGGGTGGTGTTGTCCGTCCTTCCAGACCACCGGGAACGGCTCGCCCCAGTAGCGCTGGCGCGAGAACAGCCAGTCCCGCAGCTTGTAGTTGACCTCGAAGGCGCCCTTGCCGTGTTCCTCGAGCCATGCGGTGATCTTTTTCCCGGCCTCGGGGGTGGGCAGGCCGTCGATGAGGCCGGAGTTCACCGAGACGCCGTCCCCGGTGAAGCCGCGCCAGTCTTCCTCGCCCGGGGGATCGACGACCTTGACGATCGGCAGGTCGAACTTGGTGGCGAACTCGTAGTCGCGGGTGTCGTGGGCGGGCACCGCCATGATGGCGCCGGTGCCGTATCCCATCATGACGTAGTCGGCGATCCAGACCGGGATTTCCTGGTCGTTGACCGGATTGACGGCGAAGGCGCCGGTGAAGACGCCCGTTTTTTCCTTGTTGAGTTCGCCGCGTTCCATCTCGGACTTGGCGGCGCAGTCCTTCTTGTAGGCCTCGACGGCCTTGCGCTGGCCGGGGGTGGTGATCTCGTCGACCAGCGGGTGTTCGGGGGCGAGGACCATGTAGGTGGCGCCGAAGAGGGTGTCGGGCCGGGTGGTGAAGACATCGATGGAGGAGTCTGCGGCTTCGCCGCCGGGGTTGGTCGCGACCGGGACGGTCGTGCCACGGTTGGAGCTGATGGGGAACACGACGCGGGCGCCCTCGGAGCGGCCGATCCAGTTGCGTTGGAGGAGCTTGATGCCCTCCGGCCAGTCGAGGGGTTCGAGTTCGTCGATGAGGCGCTGGGCGTATTTGGTGATGCGGAGCATCCACTGGCGGAGCGGTCGGCGTTCGACGGTGAAGCCCTTTTCGCGCCATTCATCGACTTCCTCGTTGGCGAGGACGGTGCCGAGGTCGGGCGACCAGTTTACGGGGGCTTCCGCGACGTATGCGAGGCGGACCTCGTCGATCTGCTCTTTCGACCAGCCTTTTGCTTCGAGTTCCGCGACCGGCCGGGCCTGTTGTT
>Ga0180431_10004236_pt1 | contig 18029 bp, 18 predicted proteins | sample SS_ome_11_FD_132459 | JGI IMG/M metagenome (GOLD analysis project Ga0180431, IMG submission 132459) | Hypersaline lake sediment archaeal communities from the Salton Sea, California, USA - SS_1_MS_1 metaG | ecosystem: Environmental > Aquatic > Non-marine Saline and Alkaline > Hypersaline >... | reverse complement strand
GTGTAATTTACGTTTTTATACATTATTTTTGGGGTGCTTATTGTCTCATCAAAATGTGGCAAAAAATAGGTTTAGAAATAATGAAAAAATAGATTCAGAGTATGGACTAGTGATTAATTTAAAGCACTGATAACGATCTAATATAACAAAAATACTGGAACCGCCCCTAAGATGACCCAAAATACTCCCCCCATGCTCACAGCAGAGACAGCAAAAAGCCTTCTAGATGGGAAAAACCGAATATCCCTTGATCTGGGTTTAACGGAAACAACGATAAAACAGACAAATACTACATATTTACTTGATGAAGTAGAAACTATCGAAATAGGTGAGCTGGAAAAAATAGCCCAAGACCAACGCAGCGTCTACTTCGTAGACAAAAAAACCGTCTATATGGCTGCAATAAGTGGCAAACATTTTTATAAACTAGCCAAAACCAGCGGAGCACCCACACTAGAAATCGATGGGATAAGGATGCATCGCACAAAAGACACTACTCCGGAGCGGGATACGTTGGATAAACTCGATATTTTGGGTTTGAGACATGGAAAGGTGCTTGATACATGCATGGGTCTCGGTTATACTGCTGTTCAGGCTCATGAATATGGAGCAGAATATGTCATTTCCATCGAATATGAACCAAACGTGATACGAATAGCTCAGCTTAACCCATGGTCTAGGAAATTGTTCAGCGAAGATAGCTTATTCAAACTAATCGGGGATAGTTTTTATGTCGTTGATGTCTTTCCAACGCATCATTTTGATTATGTCATTCATGATCCTCCAAGGCATGGCAGTGCTGGACATCTTTATGGTCAGGAGTTCTACCAAAAACTAGCCCGAGTAATCAAACCAGGGGGTAGAATGTTTCATTATACCGGTGAACCTAGGTCAAGATATAGAGGAGTGAATCTTCAGAAAGGGATAATTAAGCGTTTGAGAAGGGCGGGGTTCAAGGAACTTGAGTATCATCCCAGTGTAATGGGAGTAACCTGTGCCATGGGTACCGTTTAAGCTAAATCCAGATAGCCCATTATCCAAATAGACAATGTCTCATAGAAAGCTCCCAACCGGCAAGATAGCAAAAGAACTGCTAACAAAATACGTATTCACCTGTCTAGGGATGCCTAATGAGCGTCTACTCAGGGGTCCATTGATAGGTGAGGATGCAGCGGTCATCGATCTTGGTGATAAGGTGTTGATCGCTAAAGCCAACCCGATAACTGGGGCAGAAGAAAAGATCGGTTGGCTCGCAGTGCACATCAATGCAAATGATGTGGCTGCTAGAGGTGCAGATCCAATATGGTATCTAAGTATCGTACTGCTGCCAGAAGGATCAGATGAATCCCTCCTAGAGACTATTATGAAAGAACAGCATGAGGCTTGCAGCGAGTTAGGCATCTGTATCGTGGGAGGACACACCGAGGTAGCTCCAAACCTTGGGAGACCCATCGTGTCTGGGTTTATGCTTGGAGAAGCAAAAAAAGAAGACTATGTGATCACCGGAGGCGCAGAGGTTGGAGACCATATCGTGCTCACGAAGGGAGTCGGTATCGAAGGGACTGGGATACTTGCCGCTGATCTAAGGGAAAAACTACTGGACAAGGTATCTGAGGAGATATTATCCAGCGCAGTAAAGATGCTTGATATGATTAGCGTTGTCTCGGAGGCTAAGATGGCTATTGAGGTGGGGGGTGTTCATTCGATGCATACTCCAACTGAGGGTGGGGTGCTCAATGGGTTGCTTGAGATATCTGAGGCATCAGGTAATGGATTCAAGATTATTGAGAATGAGTTATTGATCCATGAGGAGACCCGGCGAATATGTGGTGCCCTTGGTGTAGATCCATTGAGGTTGCTGAGTTCCGGTAGTTTGTTGATTGTCGTTGATCCCGGGAAGAGCAGCGAATTGGTAAGGAGTCTCGCATCTATCGGTATTCCAGCCAATGTTATTGGGGAGATTACCTCTGAGACAAGGGTTGTTGTTGGGGTAGATGGTTCTGAGTCTGTTGTTACGAACGTAGAACAGGATGAGTTGTTCAGGGTTCTAGAGGAAATATCCTGAGCACTTTCACTCATCCCCCCCCTTTATATATGTTAGAACCTACGAAATGCATAAATTACCAATCAGTACTCCACTGAATGGGGCTTAGGTTGAACCATAAATCCGTATTCATAGACGAAGCGATCCTCGAGATACACCACATCCCAGACAAACTACTCCACAGAGACGCAGAGTTACAACGCCTCAGATCACTGTTTGACAACATCATATCAGCCCCATACGAGATGAGTCAAAAAGCAGTAATCATAGGAAACGTGGGAAGCGGAAAAACAGTACTCGCCAACGCATACGGGAAAGAGCTACGGGAAAAAGCAGAACGAAGAAGGCTCAAATTCCATTATATTCACATAAACTGTAGACAGCGCCGGGGAAGCCTCTTCATGGTACTCAGCCAAGTAGTCACCCGCATAAAACCAGACTTCCCAGAACGCGGATACTCAGCAAACGAGTTATTGGACATTCTACGCCAGATACTGGACGAGGAAGACACCCAGATACTCTTGGTACTGGACGAGGTAGACGCCCTCATAGAAAACGAGGGAAGCGACGCACTATACTACCTCACAAGGTTCCACGAGACCACACCAGACGCGCCGAGACGACTAAACCTACTATGCATCAGCAAGGACGCAGGGGCATTCAGGAAACTCGATAGGAGCACCCTCAGCAGCCTCCAGCAGAACATCATACGAATGTCAGATTACAACAAGTACCAACTAGCAGACATACTAGTGTACCGTATGGATCGCGCCTTCAGGAAGGATGCGGTGCCCTTGGAGATCATCGATTTCATCAGCGAGGTAGCCGAGAAAGAGAATGGCGACGCAAGATACGCCATCAGCCTCCTACATGGAGCCGGTAACCAAGCCGACAACGACTCATCAAGACAGGTCAAACCAGAGCATGTAAGAAGAATAGCCGTTGGCATCTTCGATGTAACCGTACCAGAAGAGATCAAGCACCTGAGCCAGCACGAGAAACTAGCCCTCCTAGGAATAGCCCGTTTCTTCGTATCAAACACAGCCTCAGAAGCCACAACAGGCGAGATAGAGAAAAGCTATCACCTTGTCTGTGAGGAGTACGGCGAGAAGACTCGTGGACATACCCAGTTCTGGAAGTATCTCAAGAAGCTGGATGACTTGGACTTTGTGAGCATGGAGATGCATTCCTCAAGCCAAGGCAGGACCCAGCTAATCAGGCTAGACAAGATACCCGCAAAAACACTACAAGAGAATGTGATGGAACTACTATGAGCCTATACAACCGAGACCGAAGAGCAGAAGAGATACTGGGAAGCAAAGGCAGGGTAAGGGTACTTGAGGTACTCACCGAGAGCGGAGAACTCAACATCAGCGAGATAAGCCGCAGGACAGGACTCAACTATACAAGCGTCGAGCGCCACCTAACCAAACTAGAGAAACTGGGACTACTCAAAGAGAAACGCTACGGCAAGATCAGGATATTCGAAGCCGTATTCAAGAACTTTATAGTAAGTTTTGAGCGGGGGCGCCCCATAAAGCTGGAGATAGACCGCTAGTTCTATTCGCTTATTTAAAATATCTACATGCCTCCCCCTTTCTTGGGATTATTATTGGATGAGATAATCGTTGAGGACGCAGCACATGGATACGTCGAGATGCTACACAGACTCGGAATAGACTATATGTTTAGCTCACCGGGCTCAGAGTTCATACCACTATGGGAACATCTAGCAAGGTACAACTCAGAGGGCAAGAAACCACATTATATCAACTTACGACACGAGGGAACAGCACTATCCATGGCAAAAGGATACTACATGGCAACAGGGAAAGCACAGGCTCTAATGACCCATGTAGTAACCGGGCTTCTGCATGGCGCCATGGAGTTGAAAGCAGCATACACTGATCAGATTCCCTTGTTAATGTTTGTAGGTCAGAATAGGACCCATGATAACGAGGTATATGGAGGTACACCCGGACCACATTATCTGAGCTTCACAGAGGTCGGTGGACAGGAGCGACTTGTCCAACCATATGTAAAATGGGCTGATAGCCCGGAGACCAACGCAAACATCCTCAGCGTCATCCAGAGAGCCTACAGGATAACCAACTCTGGGGTCAGGGGACCTGTATTGTTGAATCTCTCAAGGGAGTTACTGTTCGAGAAGATTACAAGATGCATGTGCCTGAGCCTCTTCATGAAGAGAGCGTGGTAACCGCTGATCCAGCGACAATTGAGAAGCTCAAAGAGCTATTGATTGGTACCGATAACCCGATAATCTATACGAGGTATCTTGGTAGAAACCCCAACGCAGTACAAGAACTAGTAGAACTTGCAGACGTACTCAAGGTTCCTGTCTTTGAGATGCCCGGCTACATGAATTTCCCAACGAATAATCCGCTCCATATGGGTACATCCATTCTCCCATATGTTGGAGAATCAGACCTGATACTCGTTATAGATAGTAGCTCTTGGCCACCATGGTACCCACCAAATAGTATTAGGGGTAAGACCGATGCCAAGATCGTTTTCATTGACCCTGATCCCGTGCAAAATAAGTATCCTGTATATGGGTATCCGGCTGATCTGAGTATCACTGGAGACTCATACACGATTCTAGCCCAGCTAAACAAGCTAGTCCAAAACAGTAAGCTCAATGATCTCAATATCACTGATAGAGCAGAAAGATGGGCATCAGAGCACAAGAAAATCAGAGAAGAACAACATAGAAAGGCTCAAGCGGTAAAGGATAACTCCCCAATCGATCCCGTATGGCTCTGCCACTGCCTAAATGAGGTAATCGATAAAGAGACAGCCATAGTAAATGAGACCATCACCCACGGTCGATTGATCCACAGCTACATCGAGAGCAATAGAACAGAACCCGGTACAAGGTATGACGCCACGGGGCCAGTCGCCCATACTGGTCTAGGTCAGGGTATGGGTGTTGCACTCGGGGTCAAGCTTGCTAGACCAGAGAAGAACGTGATTGCCTTGGAGGGTGATGGGACATTCAAATATAACCCTGTGCTGGCTGCCTTCGGGGCTGCACAAGAATACGGTCTACCCTTCATGACAATAATCTTCAATAATAGCTGCTATGCCGCAATGAAGGGTCATCAAAGATACTACCCCAAAGGGCACTCAGTAACCCAGAACCAATACTATGGTGTAGGCTGCGGACCAACACCAGAATACGCCAAGCTTGTAGAAGCATATAATGGATACTCAGAGATAGTCGAGGATCCATCAAAATTAGTCAAGTCACTGAAGAGGGCTATCAAAGAGACAAGAACTGGAAAGGTAACTTTATTGGATGTTCGTTTGAGCAGATAAGTTTGAGAATGGTGCTCCCGCCGGGATTCGAACCCGGGATCTCCGACTCGAGAGGCCGGAATCCTTGACCGGACTAGACGACAGGAGCGCGTACCGAATTAACCCCGAGCCTAAATAAAAAGCTTAAGGGAATTACAGGTCTGTTCTCAGGTTCATTATTTTGGCGATATTGGCATCCCCATCGATCACTGGCTCTATCATTCCCTTGGTTGATGTGAACAGAGTTGTGACTCCGGGACCATGACCAGCTATGTAGCTGTTGCTATGGGTCACTATGCCGATGCTGACAGAGCCTCTTCGATAGATCCTGCCATAGCTCTGGTCTGAATCCGTGATGGCGACGAGATCACCCAAACATAGGTCATTTAATCCATGCTCTTCGCATGTCTCTTCACAGAACATGGTGATATCATAGTCCCCTGAGGCTACGTGGTTTCTTCCTAGTCCTGAGCCCATTATGGCTGCTGGTACCTTGTGGGTGACTGGTATCTGGAGTTTTCTATTCTCGATCTTGGGGTCCAGTGCTTCGAGGAACTCTGGGCTGACGTTGTAGGCTTTTACCTCTGGGATATCAAGCAGTTGAAGTCCCTGACCATAAGCCTTGATCATTATATTATCTTCTATGATGAGTTTCTCCATTACCTCTGGCTGGAAATCCACCATGATATGCTCGATGCCACCATGCTTCCCAACAACAACGCCTTTCTCGCCCTTGGCGTCACCTTTAACCACCAGAGCCTCGTTTCCGATACAACTCAATACATTGAGAGCCCTGCTCTGTCCTTGAGGAAACCTACTGTCTGATACCCTGTTTTCAACACTGACACCGGGTTCAACGTGATCTCCCATCCATCCTATTGCTGAGTCTCCTACTCTGATGTTGTAGGTTATTCCCCCTGTTCCGGGTAAGATGTGGAGGTCGCCGTTGGCGCCTATCTTGTATATGCCTGCGCCCATTACTGGGCTGACTACTTCTCCTATGACGCTGATCTTTACGACCTTGTCCTTGTTTGTCCTAATCATAGCCTATTATCTGCGCAATATGGTGTTAAGTTTAACGAGTTGGATAAACTTTAAAACTAGGTAGAATTCTACTATGTCACTTCCAGTGAGCCTATTTGAAACTATTAGATATCACAGTATTATCCTTAGAGGGACTGCTTGAACGAAAAGGCAGGGTAGCCCTCAATGTACTTGGTATACTCATTGGATGCGCTGCTGTAACAGGCTTAATCTCTGTTGCCGACGGGATGAACAATCAAGTGAGAGATCAACTCACAATCATAGGAACAAACACATTATTCATTGTACCCGAAGAAGCCGAGGAAGCTGCCTCAACCCTCAGCGCCACCCAGATACTGAGCCAAGAGGGTATCAGCTGGAGGGACCGCGATATTATTGAATCAACAAGAGGCGTAACATTGCTTAGCGAGATAACGCAGAATGCAGGCTCATTCTCTGTAAGAGGTGAAAGCTACAATGTCAAGGTTCTCGGGATCGGCTATCATTTTCCAGATATTAATAAGGATGTAAAAATGGAAGAGGGAAGATTCTTTGTCAGAGGAGACAACGCAGTAGCTATCATCGGCAGAAATGTTGCTTATCCACCAAACGAGGACGAGCAAGTAATTGCCTTGGGAGACAGAATCAAACTTACCATCAGGGTTAGAGGCGAGTCCAAGGAGGTAACTATGCGTGTTATCGGTATTCTTGAAGAACATGGATCATTCTTCGGCTTGAATGTCGATGATGTTATCGGTATACCCTTCAGGACCTATGATCAAGTCTTTGAGCAGGGTGGAAGCTGCGCAATAGTTCAAGCCTATGTCGATGAGAGTGATGATGTCAATCAAGTAGCCGATCGTCTGAAAGACAATCTCGGTGATGGTTATCACGTGGTCTCCCCTAGCGCTGCCATTGAGGTCCAGAAACAGGTCACAGGCACAATTCAAGCCGTATTAGGAGGGATAGCCGCCATAAGCATGTTCGTAGCCGGAATAGGCATAGTAAACACCATGGCGATCTCCGTAAATGAAAGAACCAAAGAGATAGGCACGATGAAGGCAATCGGAGCCAAGAGCACCGATGTATTATTCCTATTCCTATCCGAAGCCCTGTATACTGGCGTAATAGGTGGAATTATCGGTGTTACATTGGGTTTTGCCATAGGCAAGCTGGTTGGAAACTATATCGGGTTACCTGTCGAGGTCAATTACATGCTCGCAGTCGGTACTCTAGTCTTTGCATTATTCACTAGCATTGTATCGGGCGCAAGTCCAGCATGGAATGCGGCAAAAATGAATCCAGTTGAAGCTTTAAGAAGAGAATAAAAATTAGCGTAGATAAGCTCTGATGAGCTGAAACAGCTTGCCTGGGCTTCGCTTCACGATACCAGCCAATGCAGCTGCAACGTTTTCCCCATTAGCTAGGGCGAGAACATCGTCATTTGTTATAACATCTGCCAATGTATTGAGATCATCATCATCGAACTTATCGATCATCTCAAGAACCTTACCACTCTCCCTGATCCGTTTTCCCCAATACTTGTCAAACTCAACACGGAACTGCTTTAGCTTCTTCTCAGATACATCACCCTCAAGAACCGCCTCAGCAGCGACTCTACCAGCCATCTTACCAGCCTCAATACCGCTATGGATACCCGCGCCAGTCATAGGTACAAGCATTCCCGCTGAGTCACCTGCAAGTATCAATCCATCCATGATGATCTTATCAAGTGTCCCGCTTACCGGGCATATTCCACCGTTTGTTTTAAGAATCTTGGCGTTTCTGAATCTTGGATCGTTCTCACAGAAATCTTTCAAGTACTCGATAGGTGACTTTGTATGCCTTTTCCTAACTCCGAGACCAACATTAGCTGCAGATTTACCCTTTGGAAAGACCCATGCGTATCCGCCTGGGGCGTAGTTTGTTCCCATATAGAATTCATTTATGGTTGGGTCCTCAAGATCCAATCCCCCGAGTTGATACTGCGCGCATGTAACATAGTCAGGGAAATACCTTTGGAGACCTGCTCTTCTCCTGATTATGCTCCAGTGCCCATCAGCACCGATAACAACCTTGGCGTGGAACTCGATTTCCTCTCCATCCTTGACTGCTTTTACACCAATGATATGTTTTCCATCTTTGATGACATCTGTTGCTCTTGTTTCTGTCATCAAATTGGCTCCAGCTTTTACTGCGTTCTCAGTGAGTGTTCGGTCAAAGACCTGTCTATTTAGTGTATATCCAGTCCAGTTCTCCGCTGTCATGTTCAGGGTCTTACCATTTGGTGCAACTATCCTCGCCGCACTAATCTGCTGTGAAACGTAAGGAGTAACAGGCTCAAGCCCTCCATCATGAATACCATCAATACTGAGTCCTTCTGCGCAGTAGACTGGAGTTCCCGGGGTCTCATGTTCCTCTATGATTATGACTTCGACGCCTTTCTCAGCTGCCACTTTGGCGGCCATGCTTCCCGCAGGCCCCGCTCCGACAACTAATACGTCGCATTTATACTGTTGCATCTTATGCCTAAAACTGTCCTGCGTTCAAGATATATGTTCTTATCGGTATCTTTCGATAAATCCACCTTTTTAGTCTCTAAGCCTTTTTCCACTCAATTTAAATGTGGAATTCATCAAATTTCCCTTCTTCAACAAGGAAAGCAATATCTCGCCCTCTCCGGATAAGCGAAAATAGACCATATCAAGTTTTGAATAAGAGACAAATAACCTATGTAAAATTAAAATGAATCATCAAAATAGCTGCAAATATAAGATATATGACAGAAAAACGATGAATCTATCTATCAAGAACCTTTTTCGCGGCTATCTCGATGTCCCTAGCCTTTACTGTTTTTCGACCCGCGTGATGAGCATAATCAATTGCCTCATGGGCTATCCTTATCCCAATGTCTTCAAGGGCTTCTCCCAAAGCATTCGCGCTCTCCTCGCTGACGCGCTCTGCGCCTGCACGCTTCAATAATTTATGCATAGGGGCCGTCTTTATTTCATTAGACATCCTATTACCTTCTATTTCCTTATTTCTTTTCGTTAAATATTTAATACTTGCGAGTCTTTCGGTGTAGAAGCCTTAATTCTTCCTTTTTTCATTTTTTTAATCTATAAGCATAAGATTTAGCATTAAACTGGGTTTAAACTCAGTGTATCAGTGAAAATCAAATCGTTTTACGCATTTCATCGGTTACAGTATTCTTAAATCGATTTCAACTCGATGAAAAATAGATGAGTTTCTGGGAAAAAACTAGAGAAATCCAGTATGAACTGATAATCGCGTTATCTATAATTATATATACGGCTTCCTTCTCGTGGTTCACTCTTTCAAAGCACAATACATTCACCACATACGCGTGGGACCTTGGAATCTTCGATCAAGGATTCTGGACCACCGTAAATCTGGACAAACTCTTCTACTATACTTGTGAGCTGCATCTAAGTGAATCAGGGAGCTTCTTTGGCATCCACTTCAGCCCCATTCTATTCACCATCATCCCATTGTATTACTTGCATCAGAGCGCTGGGACGCTTCTCGTTGCCCAGTCACTGATTATCGGTCTCTCAGCCATACCTGTCTTCAAAACCGCTCAACTGTTTCACGGCAAACAGACGAGCTGCCTCCTAGCCTGCTTATATCTTCTTAACCCTGCGCTGCATGGTGTAATCTGCTATGATTTTCATGTGCAGGCTTTCCTCCCACTAACCCTAGGCTACGTCATTTACTATACCCTATCCCGAAAATGGAATATGCTACTTCTCTCGGTGAATATCGCCCTCGCTGTCCAGGAACAAGTGTTCTACCTTATGGCTGCATACTTGGTGTTTCTAGTGATAATTATACTGAAAGAACCCACAAGAGAAACACCACGACAAAAAGCCATCATCATCCTAATGTTCATAGTATCGATCACGGTGTGGAAAATACTCTCAGCAAACATGATCCACCACTTCAACCCAGATATCCCATCCCACCTCAAAGCCGGGCAACACTACGCTGTCCTCGGGGTGGATGACCCACTCAAGATACCATTGTATGCCTTGACGCATCCGGGAAAGGTGTTGGAGGCGCTAAACTATGAGTGGTATAGCAAGATAGGGTATCTCCTATCCTTATTCACACCCTACCTCATCGTGGCATCCCAATATCCCCTTCAACTGATACCCACGATACCTTGGTTCGCCATCTCCCTACTCAGCAACTACCCTCCGTACTACAGGATAGGCTTCCAGTACTCTGCCTACATCATCCCATTCATCTACACAGGATTCATAATCGGGACAAGCAAAATAACCGAGACACGAGACCCATTATATCAACGGAAACTATTCAAGGCAATAACTATCCTAGCCATAATCACCTCACTTGGGTTATCCCCTCTTAGCCCACTAACCTGGGGGCTGCACCTGAGCCCAGCATACGAGAAACCCATAGAGACTACCAGAACCCAGCGGCTAAACCAAATAATAGAAATTATACCAGAAAACGCCTCCATACTCACACAGGACAACATATTCCCCCACTTCTCAAACCGGGAAAACGCGTATGTGATGATACCTCCGACCTACAAGGATATCAAGACTTGGAAAGACGCCATAAACTGGGTGACCAGCCTAGAAACAGAGTACATACTGATAGACTTGGAAACCGACCCCCACAACACCATACGATACGCCTTCACACCCATAAGGGAGAAAAACTATCAACTACTCGCCTTCTACGACAACATATACCTATACCAGAGAGACTACAAAGGCGCCACCATAAGCTACGAACCAATCAATATCACCTATACCTACAGCGACCTGATACCTCAGAACATGGAGACAAAAAACGATCCCAACAGCACCATAGGAACCGTGCTATCTTACCAGAACATGAGCATCCAGACGAGTACTCTCTGGTATGGACCGTATGAGATAGCGCCAATAGGCAACTACACAGCATACTTCAATGTGAAAACCTTAAACAACCGCCTCAACGAGACCATAACACTGGACGCCTACCACAACCAGACCATTCTCACCCAAATAGAATTCACGGAAAATATGCTCCAAAACAATACATGGACACAGCTAGGTCTCAACTTCACCCTCAACACCATAGCCTATGACCTAGAACTAAGGGGGATACTCACCGGATTGAACACTACGATAGTGCTCGACACAATAAGACTTGAACAAAGCCCCTAGCCTAAACGTTTAAAAGCGTCGCGTTGATGGTATCAAAGGCAAATAAACGGTGCGTCAGATGGGAAAAGTACGTACAGAGATGGTAAAAAGGATAAGCCTGGAGCTAATTGACAAGTACGAGTATAGCTTCCAGCCAGAGTTTGAGCCAAATAAACAGTTCCTCAAGGAAATAGGGCTCGATGTCAGCAAGAAACTACGAAACAGGATTGCGGGATACATCACAACAGTAGTAAAATCAGACCTATTGGCTGCCGCGATGGAGGAAGCCCAAGAGGCTGCCCAAGAGTTTCAATAATTCTAAAAGTTAAACATAATAGGGTCCTAGGTGATAGAATCTGGGATGTCTAAATCCCCTGCAGCTTACAGGATAAACCACGATGGATTAATTCTAGATATAGCCCTCATAGAGACAGACCAGCTACTTATTCACGAGGAGATCATCCCTTTCAGGCTGAACAAGCTCAAGGCTAGCATTGAGCGAGACGGGGTGCAATCAGCGCCGATACTTGTTGATAGGAACACTCACGTTGTGCTGGATGGGATGCACAGGACAGCCATAATGAAGGAACTAGGCTGCAGATTTACATGTGTATGTCTCCTCGATTATTTCGACCCAAGCATAAGCGTGCAGCGGTGGTGCAGGTTAATCCCCGCTCCTTTCAATGAGAAGAACGCCGAGACGCTGCTGGCTGAGTTAGATCTGAAACTAGAGCCATATGAGCTAGTTGAGAGCCTAGAGGATGATGATAGTCTTCTTCTCTTATTCAAGGACACTGTGTACAGAATTATCACTGATGGGGATGATCTCGTTGAGAAGATCAAGAAGAGCTACAATTTGGAGCGACGACTACATGAGTGGGGATACCAGGTTCAACACTGCACGGAATCAGAGGCAAAAGAGCATCTAACCAGTGGAAGCTTTGAGGCAACAATGTACCTACCCCGAGTCGGGAAGAAGAATGTCTTGGATGTAGCGCAGGAGAACAGGGTTTTTGCCCCCAAAGCCACCAGACACAGGCTACCGGCTCGCCCTGTTGCAGTAAATGTACCACTGAGCATGCTAAGAGACAAGGAGTCCACAGTCGAGGAAGCCAACAGAAAACTAGCGAATAAATTAAAACGAATGACTCTCAAGCGCTATGATCCCGGTACAAAGTGGATGGGAAGAACCTATGACGAGGTTCTCTATGTCTTCTCAGAATCTTAGATATCTCTCGATGTCATGATCGGTATACCCGATCTCTTTGAGCTTGGCTGGGATATCCGCTCTTGATACTCCTTTTTCGGTTAGCATTTCTACGAGGTCTTGGATGGACTCGTTGGGTTCCCATGGGTAGAGAATCCATTTATCAACCTCCTCAGCGTAATAATCTGGTTTACACAAGCTCCAAGGCTTGTGATGGAGTGTAGCAATCTTCACCTCAGCCACTCCCTGTTCTTCAATGTACTTCTTGGCTGCTATCAGACTGTGCCCGCTATCAGAGACATCGTCTACGACCAGCACCTTCAGACCTTCTATCTGGGCGTTTAATGGGAATAGTATCTCTGGTTTTTCACGTTTCTCACCTACACTGCTGTAATAGATTATTTGTAGGCTGGCGAGTTTTCTGATCCCAAGTTGATCGCTGAGTATTCTTGCAGGGTCGAAGCCTCCCCTGCTTATAGCGATCATGATGTCTGCCTTGAACCCGTCTTTCTTGATCATGTCTGCAGTTTTCTCTGCTAGTGACTGTATATCGTCCCAAGTTAGGTATAGAAATTTTAGTTCATCCAAGCACGACACCTTAAGTTAGTTGATCAGATGAGTCGTATTTTAAATAAAGCGCTTACGGTCACATCATGTTATGAGCATCGCAGACTTGGGTGAGTGGATCCAGACTGAGATCAAGAGATACATGGCTGGACCTGAGAACAGCATGGAGAAATGGGGCGATGAGCCTGCATGGGCTGAGCCCCTTGTTGGGTTTAGCAGCGGAGCAGACCCACTGTACATGTTCTATAAGAAAGATATTGGAGATTTCTATATCCTGCCACACGAGTTCATGAAGCACAAATACAGGCGAGAATATGATCCCAGCCAACTTACTGTAATCAGCTGGATATTACCCCAGACCGAGGCAACCAAACAAGATCACAGAAAAGAGACCCATTTCCCTAGCGAGAGATGGGCAAGGTCAAGAATCTTCGGTGAACAGGTGAATGTCAAGCTCAGGAAACACGTTGTAGAGATTCTGGAACAAAACGGGTATGATGCTGTTGGTCCCATGATAAGCCCAATTTGGAAGGGGGCAACTTCAGAAAAATACGGTTTTGCATCTACTTGGAGCGAGCGCCACGCAGCCTATGCAGCTGGGTTAGGTACTTTTGGGCTCAGTGATGCATTGATTACCCCCAAAGGGAAGGCAATGAGATCTGGAAGCGTAATCGTTGATGCAGTAATTCCTCCCACGTCACGACCCTATGAGAATCATAACGAGTACTGTTTGTTCTTGATGGATGGAACCTGTGGAAAATGCATCGAACGATGCCCCATTGGAGCCATAACAGAGAAGGGACATAACAAGGTGCTCTGCCGGAAATATGTCAACATGACCCGCCAATACGTGCCAAAACATTACGGGTTTGATGGCTATGGATGCGGGTTCTGCCAAACAGGAGTTCCTTGTGAGTCAGGTATACCAAAAAAAGAATAAAAAAAAAGGATGGTTTACTGGGGCTGCTCTGTAACGAGACCATCTTGGTCAACAGTCCCGCTCCACACGAACTCACCGTGCTCAACCTCAACCCTATAGGTGGGCTTCCACACAACTGGCCAGCTGATCTTGATATTCCAACCATCTCCGCTGTACTCTAGGCTGGATGAACCAATTATTCCCTCTGGGGAAGTGTTGGCGATGGACCACTCCTCTGTGATCTCAAGCTCGCTTGCCTCAGGATAGTTCTCTTTCAGGTAATCGACTATGATGTATACTGCTTCCTCGGGTGTGAGTATAGCTGGGCTATCTTCTCCTTGGTTGAACTCATCATATACATCATCGATTATGACGCTGACTACCTCGCCATCAACGACTTTTACCACAGCCTTGTGCCCTGTGATAACCTGAGCCAGTACCAAATCAGACCTATCTCCATATCCTGGGTGACTACAGTCGAAGCTGATCTTCACAAGGTACTGTACCGGGTAGCTCTCCATTATAACCACCTCTTCAACGATCATTGAACCCGTGATACCATCGAAACTGAATGTTGATGCGTTTCGTAGCCAATCCAATGCTATTGTCTCTGCGTTCTCTGGAGTGTTCTGGTCCAGAAGTACCTCGTTTATCTCATCGAATACTCCATCAGTCCTTGCTGAGAGCACCTGATCTTTCTGGACAACTATAACCATCTCGTGCTCTGTCAAAGCGGTCAAGACCATCTGTCCAGTCCTATCACCGTAGCCTCCGTTTCTAGAGGTGAACTTTATCGTCACAGACCACGCATAAGGCATCCTAAGCGTGTCTACATTTACTACCTCAATGGTCTCTTCCATTCCGTCAAAACTATAGGTCGGAGAACCCTTCAAAAATTGGGTCGCTATTAATACCGCATTTTCTTGGGTATATCCCTCTCCTTGGGTCCCAGCGTATATGCTAAGGGCTGGGAATATGCCGACTAGCGCGATTGCTATTATCGTGTTTAATGTTTTACTCATATTGTTTCACATATATGGGTCTCGTGTGTTTAGTATAATCCCAGTGTTTAGAACATGTGTTTTAATGTTTAGAACACCGGCTCTGGGGGGAAAACACATAAGCTTGGGGGTTCTACCATCTCAAAAGGAGCCAGATCAATGTCTAGAGCGCTGTTTGTCGGGAGATTCCAGCCATTTCACTATGGACACCTGTATGCGATAGAGACCATCTTCAAGGAATGCGATAACCTGGTACTAGTAGTGGGGAGCGCCCAGATGAGCCATCAGCATGATAACCCCTTCACCGCCGGAGAACGAATAGAAATGATTAGAGCAGCGTTAAACGAGGCAGAAATACCCTGTGACAGGTATCTCATAATACCTATTTCTGATGCCCCCGCGCATAGGGTCTGGGTAAGCGCTGTGGAGTCACAGACACCCCGATTCGATCTGGTGTTCAGCAACCAGAGTCTTACAAAACGGCTCTTGATAGAGGCTGGATACGAGGTTAGACCCATCCTGTTCTATGAGCGTGGTAAGTATGAGGCTTCAGAGATAAGGAGACGAATACTGGAGGGTGAGGATTGGAGTGAGTTGGTGCCACCAGCAGTCCATCGAATAGTTTTGGAGATCGATGGGGAGAACAGGATCAGGGATCTTGACAAGTCTGATTCCGTTAATCATGTGGATGATAACCATGGAGTACCTTGAATTAGATGAAGTTCTTCAAGACAGGTTCCCAGGCTTAGCAGCCCAAGTCGTACGTTTTAATGATGTTAGTGTTAAAAGAGAGAACTCTGAGCTTGAGGAGTACAAGCTGGATGTCTATAAGGAGACCCAGAACAAGTGGGAAGTCGAGAAACTAAGAGACGACCCGGAGTTCAGAGCCTACAGGGATTTCTTCTGGAAACTGGGGATAGACCCTACCAAGAATAGACCCGCCGCAGAAGCCTTGATCAGGAGGGTTCTCAGGGATAGACCTATACCCAAGATCAATACGTGGGTGGATGCATACAATCTTGTTTCTATCACGACGGCGGTTCCTATTGCTAGTTTTGACGCTGATCTCTTGGAAGGTAGTCTCTTGATGCGAGAGGCCAAGGCTGGAGAAGAGTTTCTCGGTATTGCCATGAAGAAACCGGTTGTTTTGAGTGGTGGGGAGGCAGTGATTCAGGATGATAAACGATTGGTCGCCATTTATCCTTATAGGGACGCTGATTATAGCAAGGTTTCTCAGAACACCAAGAATGTGTTGATGCTGATGTGCGGTGCACCGGGCATCACTAGAACCACATTAAACGCTTCTGCAAAGCAGGCTATGACGGTTCTTCCTAGGTTCTGTGGTGGTACAGTAGATTAGACCATGATTGATATTGATGGCTCGATGATGGAGGGCGGCGGCCAGCTACTCCGGATGTCTACCAGTTATAGCGCCATACTTGGTGAACCAATCAGAGTCTATAATATTAGGGCAAAACGTAGGGACCCGGGGCTCAAGCCACAGCATTTGACTACCCTGAAGGCTGCGGCAGAGATATCTGGAGCCGAGATCAGTGGGGCTGTTATTGGGTCATCGGAGATATTGTTCAAGCCACAGGTGATTAAAGGTGGTGAGTATAGCTTTGATATTGGTACTGCTGGGAGTATCTCATTGCTGCTTCAGTGTCTTAACCCCATTATGCTCTATGGGGATAAGCCATCGTGGGTGTCTGTGAGGGGTGGGACTGCTGTGAATTGGTCTCCCCCAGTTCATTTTCTTGAGAATATTATCTATAAAGCTCTGGAGTCAATGGGAGCCCAGTCTAGGATCAATGTCGAGAGGCACGGCTTCTACCCAAAGGGAGGCGGAATAATAACCCAGTACACGAAGCCAATCGAGACCCTCAGACCCCTCAAACCAGGCAAACCAAACATAAAACGACTCAGGGGAATATCCCTATGCGGTTCTCTACCGGAGCATGTTGCCATCAGACAGGCTAACTCAGCCAAGAAAAAACTGAGTACCCTTAGAGTAAAGACTGATATTAAGCCTGTTTTGGCTGAGCCTAAACCAGTTAGTCCAGGTAGCTTTGTCTGTATCTGGGCTGAGGGTGATAATGTCTATCTTGGCGCAGATAGCTTGGGTGCGCGTGGGAAACCATCGGAGACCGTTGGCGAGGAGGCTGCAGATAAGATGGTTAAGGAGGTTCGTTCTGGGGCTCATTTGGATAGGCATACCGGTGATCACATGATTTTGCCGGCGAGTCTAGCCGAGGGTTCCTCTGTTTTTAGGACAAGTCTGATAACCCTTCATACCCTTACAGCCATCGAGATTGCCAAGGTGTTCACAGGCGCTAGGTTCAAGGTCTCGGGTAGGGAAGGCGAGCCCGGGACAATCTGGGTAGAGGGAATTGGGTTTAGGAATCAGGGTTGATGGTATGAGGGAGCTGAATTACACGAGGGGTCAGATCGTGGTTGAGGGTGAACCCGTGTATCTGGATCAACTGGAGCCTATGAACAGCTTCCCAGCGTACATGTATCATCAAATAATCCAGCATCTTGAGAAAAGCGGGGAACCATACAGGGATAATGCGGCTCAGCTGCTTGAGACTCCCCGCTTGAAGACTACTTTTCAACTTAGAGACTATCAGATTAGTGCCCTCAAGTATTGGAATCAGGCTGATTGTAGAGGAATCGTGATGCTACCCACGGGCTCAGGTAAGACTGTGCTGGCTGTGAAAGCCATCGAGGAGCAGCAGTGCTCTACATTGGTAGTGGTGCCTACTCT
>Ga0180431_10004234_pt1 | contig 18030 bp, 18 predicted proteins | sample SS_ome_11_FD_132459 | JGI IMG/M metagenome (GOLD analysis project Ga0180431, IMG submission 132459) | Hypersaline lake sediment archaeal communities from the Salton Sea, California, USA - SS_1_MS_1 metaG | ecosystem: Environmental > Aquatic > Non-marine Saline and Alkaline > Hypersaline >... | reverse complement strand
TCCGCGTCCCGCGTCCTCCTCCTCCCCCTCCCCCCCCGCCCCCCCCCGCCCCCCGCCCGCCCCCGCCCCCCCCCGCCCCCCCCGCGCGGGGGGGGGGGGGGGGGGCGGGGGGGGGGGGGGGGGGGGGGGGGGGGGGGGATGGGGGGGGCGGGGCGATCGGCTCGCAGGTGATCGTGGGGGCGCGGGCGTGTGACCTGGCGGCGTTGCGTATTCTCGATGAGGTGTTTTTGCAGGGGCAAGATGGCGATCCATTTTACGGCACGCGGCGTAAGCAGACCGTGGTAGTGACGGTTGATTGCGTAGAGCCTGGCGCGTATTGCTTCTGCAATCTGGTGGGGGGGCAGCCTTTCGTACAGGATGCGTTTGATCTTAATTTGTCGCCTGTCGACGGGGGGTACGTGGTGGCGCAGGGCAGTGACAAGGCGGCGGATTCTCTCAAGCAGGTGGAGCGTTTGTTGCGCAAGGCCACGTCGGAGCAGTTGGCCCAACGTGACAGGCAGCGTGAGTCGGCGCAGAAGATTTTGGAACATCAGAACGAAGGTCTCCCCTCGGCGGTGGGCGTGAGCGCGGCGGCTATGGACAAGGCCATCAAGAAGACCGTCCAGGACGCCTATGGTTGCGTCGAGTGCGGGGCGTGCAGTTATATCTGTCCGACGTGTCATTGTTTTTTCCTGTTTGACCAGCGCGGCGGCGGGGCGGGCGAGCGATTTGAACGGCACAAGACGTGGGACAGTTGCATTATGGCGAATTTTGCGAAGATGGCGGGCGTGGGCGGGCTCAAGCCGACGCCGAGGCCTGAGTTGCGGAGTCGCTTTGAGAATCGTTTGCGACACAAGTTTGAGTGGATGGTGGAGAACCTGAATGTAATCGGCTGTGTTGGCTGCGGCCGTTGCGAGGCGGCGTGCATGGGCGGCAGCGACGTGCGGGGGTTGTTCAAGGAGCTCAAGGCGTGATTACGGACAATCCCTACATGCCGACCGAGGCGGCGGTCGTTGAGGTGATTACGGAGACGCCGACGATCAAGACGCTGGTGCTGGAGCCAAAGACGCCGATACCGTTTCGTGCGGGGCAGTTCATGCAGTTGACGTATCCGGGCGAGGGTGAGGCACCGTTTACGCCGTCGTCGAACCCGCAGCAGTCGGAGCAACTGGCGATTACGATTCTCAAGACGGGCAAGGTGACCGACAAGCTGCACGAGGTGGAGGCGGGGGCGACCCTGGGGTTGCGCGGGCCTTTTGGGCAAGGGTACCCGATCCAGAAACTCTACGGCAAGCAGATGTTGCTCGTCGGCGGCGGAGTGGGACTGGCGCCGCTGCGGGCGTTGATTTACGCGTTGATGAACGAGGCGGACAAGTTTCAGAAAGTGTCGATCAAGTATGGGGCCCGCTCGCCGGGGGAATTGCTTTTTCGCGAGCAGTACGCTGCCTGGCGTCAGGTCAAGGGGTTTGATTTTACTGAGACGGTGGACGCGGCACAGGATGGGTGGCGCGGCCACGTCGGGGTGGTGACGACGCTGCTGAACGACTTGGAGGTGGACGTCAAGCAGGCTTACGTGGTTTCGTGCGGTCCGCCGATCATGTTGCGTTTTGTGACGATGAAGTGTCTGGAGCTGGGCTTCAAGGCGAAGCAGATTTATCTCTCGCTCAATCGCAAGATGAGTTGCGGCATCGGCGTGTGCGGCCGGTGCAACATCGGTCCGTACTATCTGTGCAAGGACGGGCCGGACATGTGCTACGAGAAGATCAAGAAGTACGATAACGTGTTTTAGAGCATACGATGACGACAACGCGCAAAACAACACGATGCCTTTTCTGTTCGCTGGGTTGTCCCCTGGCGGTTGAGGAGCATGCTCGTGGTCTTACCCGGCCCGTGTACGTGCAGGGCAACGGCTCATTTGCGGGGGGGCGACTCTGTTATCGAGGGCATTATGTGGCGGCGTTGATGTCGCATCGGCGGCGTTTGCTGGGGCCACAGAGAGGCCGATGCGATGGTGGCATCGGTGACGGCACGGCGGTGTACGCCGAAACAGCAGAGCAAATCGCACAGGCGATAGACCAGGGCAGCCTGGGTGTTTTGCTCTCGGGCAACCTGGCCACCAGTGACGTTTTTGCCGTCGCTGCACGTTTAACGCAATTGATTGGCGGCGAGTGCGTCAGTGTGTTCATGCCGGCGGGCGACGCGGCTCTGTTGGGTGGGCTGGAGTTTGAGCGGGGTGATGTGGCTTCGCTTGACGCGTTGAAGGATGCCGATGTGGTTTGCGCGATCGGCGATGTGCTGGGCACGCATCCGGTGCTGGGCAAAGCCTTGATGGACGTGCTGGAAAGAAACGGAAAGACCGGGTTGATCAACATTGACTCGGCGCGGGGGCGAACGATGCGGTTTGCCCAGGCGCCGCTGCTGGCGCAGAGTGGGCGTGAAGCGGAAGCGTGCGCGGCCCTGGCGCAGGCGTGCCAGGCGGACGTGTCGGGCGTGCTGAACAAGAAGACCGCTCGCAAGAAGTTGCTCAACTGTTGCGGTCTGTCGGTTGATCAGATTGACGAGGCGGCCGCCGCGTTGAGCCAGGCCAAGTCGGCGGTGGTGGTGGTGACGCTGCCGCCGGGGCGTGAGCACGCAGGGGAATTGATTGCGCAGCTGGCCAGTCGTTTGGCCCAGGCGACCGAGGCGAAATTGCTGCCGTTGTATCAGTACGGTGGTTCGCCGGGGGCATTTGCGGTGCAGAGGCGTCTGGGGTTGGCGGAGTTGGGCGGCTGGCTGGCGGCAGCACGGGCAGGTCGATTCAAGACAATGCTGCTTCTGGACGTCGATGTGGCTGGTCATGTGCCCGAGAGCCTGTTCGGGCAGATTCGCGGCTCGGTTGAACAGTTGATCGCGGCCTCGGCGATGCCGAGCGAGACGACAAGCCAGGCCGATATCGTGCTGCCTTTGGCGTTCTGGTTTGAGACTGACGGGCATTTGCTGGACCAGCAGGGCGAACGACTTGAGCTGCACGCGTTGCGGTCGCCGCCGGGAGGGGCCTTAGGCGCGGTGGCCCTGGTCGATCGCATTGTGGGCTCGGTTGCGGGCAAGGCTGAGCCAGCGGAGGGGGCTGGCCTGGGCGATCTGGATGCGTCTTGGCGGGGCGCTGCCAAGGCGTCGCCACGGCCGGTAAGTCTGTGTCAAAGTGCAGGGGAGCATTCGTATCGTGTTACGTCGCGGACGGAAACACTTGATCTTTACGACGGCTTTCTGTCGCGGCAGTTGGACTGGCCTTTGAGCATGGAGCCGACGCCGGCCGTGCTGATGCACCCCAGCGACGCCGAGCAATTGCGGGTGCGTGACAACGACACCGTTCGGCTGACACACGAGGCCGGCAGTGTGGAGTTGAGCGCGCGCGTCAGTACGAGCGTTTGGCCGGGGACGTTGGCGGTGGTGGCGACCGTGCCGCACACGCGAAATCTGTTTAGCTGGCAAACGGAAGACGACCGGCTGACGATCGAACCTTTGCCGGTGCAAGTGACGGCGTTATCGCCTGCGAGGCAAAAGACATGACTAGTGTGCCACCAACAACCATTGCAGAACGGGTGGTGTTGAACCTGGACCGGTGCATCGGCTGCCGCAGTTGTTCGGCGGCGTGCTACTATGGCCACCGCGGCATGCCCAACGTGGCGTTCGGGATTGTGGCGGAGGGTGCGTTGCCGTTGATCTGCCGGCAGTGCGCCGAGCCGGCCTGTGTGGACGTCTGCCCCGTCGACGCCTTGCGTCAGGAGGCCAACGGCGTGGTGGTTCGCAGCAGGATGCTCTGCATCGGGTGCGGCTCGTGCGTGTACGCGTGTCCCTTCGGGGTGATCAGTCCGTCGCTGACGCTGCGTCAGGTGGCTAAGTGCGATTATTGTCAGGATCTGGTTGAGCAGGGGCAGAAGCCTCGGTGTGTGCAGGCGTGCACGGCGGGTGCGTTGAGTTTTGTCGATCCGGAATCACTGGAAAAGGATTCGGCGTTGCTGTTGAGCGGGCGCCTCAGCGGACGGCATCCGTACAAACGACGATGAGAGGACTATCACGGTGAGTATCGTTTTGGCCATTCCGGCCTTCGCCGCGGCCACCACCGGCACGTTGGCGTTGGGGTTTATCTCGCGGTGGATCGACCGCAAGGTCACCGCCCGGCTGCAATGGCGTGTGGGGCCGCCCTGGTATCAGCCTTTGGCCGACGTTATCAAGCTGCTGGGCAAGGAGACACTGCTGCCCGATGCGGCGCGGGGAACGGGTTTTCTGCTGATGCCGGTGGTGGGTTTTGCGGCGGTGTCGCTGGGAGCAACCATACTGTGGTGGGTGACGTTCAGCCCGACGTCGGGTTTTGTGGGTGATCTGGTGGTGGTGTGGTATTTGCTGACGGTGCCGGGGTTGACGGCTGTGTTGGGCGGGTCGATGTCGGGCAATCCGCTGGCGGCGGTGGGGGCGGCGCGTGAGATGAAATTGATCCTGGCCTACGAATTGCCCCTGTTGCTGGCGGTGCTGGCGGCCATCATGGGCGCGGGCGCGGCCGAGGACGTCGCAGGTGGCGACAACACGTTTGTCGGTTTCCGACTGGGGGCGTTGAAACTGGCGGAGACGGAGGGTGTACTGGCGACCATCGGCTGTGTTGTTGCTTTTGTGGTGGCCCTGATGAGCACGCAGGCCAAGCTGGGCCTGACGCCGTTTGACATCGCCGAGGCGGAGTGTGAAATCGCCACGGGACCTTTCATCGAGTATAGCGGGGCGCCGCTGGCGTTGGTCCACATGGAGCGGGCCATGCTGATGGCGGTGATGCCGCTGTTTCTAATCACGGTGTTCTGGGGCGGCTTTTCGTTCGCCTCCGTTGGGTTGGCGGTCGGCTCGGTGCTGAAATACGTGCTGGTGATCGTGGTGTTCGTTCTGGTGCGCAACACCAACCCGCGTATACGCATCGATCATGCGTTGCGGTTTTTCTGGTTTGGAATGACGCCGTTGGCATTGATCGCCTTGGTACTGTCCATGATTTAGCACAGACGTTTTGGCATTAGGGAGACGGGCACGTGACGCTTAAGACATGGGCCTTGAAAAAATCTATCTGGCTCTATCACGCCAACGTGGGAGCCTGCAACAACTGCGACATCGAAGTGGTCGACTGTCTGACGCCGCGCCATGATATCGAGCGTTTTGGGATGATGCTGGTGGGCAGTCCCCGTCACGCCGACGCCATCGTCGTCACCGGCATTTGCACCCGCCAGGCCAAGCCGCGTCTGCAGGAGCTTTACCGTCAGGCGGCCAAACCCTGCCTGGTGCTCTGCATCGGGGCGTGCGCGTGCACGGGCGGCATTTTCAGGGACTGTTACCACTTTGACGGGCCGGTGGACGAGGCCATACGCGAGGTCGATCCGGAGGCGATCATCGCGTATGTGCCCGGCTGCCCGCCCAAGCCCGAGGCCATTATCGCCGGCGCGGTCAAGGCGCTGCAGGCTATTCCTGATTGAGTCGGCGACGAGGAGACGGATATGGATGCCACGTGTAAACAATGGGTGCAGGACCTGGAGAAGCGGCTCGAATCGTTCCGGGTCAGCGTGGTGGCGCGGGGCAGCCGGCGTATTTACGTCGATGTGGCGCCGCAGTACTCGCGTGAGGCCAATCGCATTTTGTTCGAGGAATTCGAAGGACGCCTCGCCACGGCGACCGGTATGGACACGCCCTTACGTATCGAGGTGCTCTACCACTATTGCCTGGACACCGACGGGATCGTCGTGACGCTGCGGACCTGGACGGACAAGGATCAGTGCGAGTTGGATTCGGTAGCGACCCTGTTCGAGGGCGCCAACTTCATTGAACGGGAGATACACGACCTGCTGGGGGTACGTTTTCGGCACCATCCCGACCCGCGCCGGCTCATCTTGGCGGACAACTGGCCCGAGGGGGTGTATCCGCTGCGGCGCGACTTTGCCACCAGACGGGACCGCACGGAAACGCCCGAGTTTCTGCGTGAGTTGACCAGGGAGGTGACCACGCCATGAAACGCACAATTGTCCCCATTGGGCCTTTTCATCCCATTCAGGAAGAGCCGGAGTTCTTTCAGTTGACCGTCGAAGGCGAAACCGTGGTCGACGCCGACGTGCGCCTCTCGTACAACCACCGGGGCATCGAGCGGCTCTGCCAGGATCTGACCTACGATCAGATTCCGTTTCTGCTGGCGCGGATTTGCGGCATCTGTTCAGCCAGCCACCCCATGGCCTTTTGCCAGGCCGGCGAAGACCTCATCGGCGTCGAGGTGCCCCCCCGCGGCCAGTTTCTTCGCACGATCATCTGCGAGCTGGAGCGTATTCACAGCCATCTGCTCTGGGTGGGCCTGGCCGGGCATTTCATCGGGTACAACACCGTCTTTATGTGGGCCTGGAAGTACCGTGAACCCATTCTGGAGCTGTTCGAGCAGCTTCTGGGCAACCGCAACCATTACGAGAACTTCTGCATCGGCGGCTGCCGGCGGGATATCCCCCAGGACAAACTGCCGCTTATCAGCAAGGCCCTCGACGACGTCGAAGGTCCCGTCGAAATGTTGACCAAGGCGGTCCTGGACGATCCGGTGCTCAAGGTGCGTCTGGGCGGCATCGGCATTCTCACCGTAGAGCAGGCGCGGCGGTACTGCACCACCGGCCCGACCGCACGAGGCAGCGGCGTCAATATCGACGTCCGCCACGACGAACCCTACGCCGCCTACGATCAGATCGACTGGCAGGTGCACGTCCAGCCCGCCGGCGACGTCTTAGCCAAAGCCGTCGTGCGCCTCCTCGAAACCATGGAATCCATCCAGATTGCCCGTGCGTGCATCGAACGCATCGAGCCGGGAGCGTTTCGCGCCGAGGTGCGTGAGGTGCCCGAAGGCGAAGGCATCGGCCACGCCGAGGCGCCCCGCGGCGAGACGTTTCACTATGTCTGCTCGGACGGCACGAACTACCCGATTCGCTACAAGGTTCGAGCGCCGACCTACGTGAACCTGCCCAGCTTCAGGGCCAGCGTCATCGGACAGGAACTGGCCGACGCCATGCTGACGGTGGCGGCAATGGATCCGTGCTACAGCTGCACCGAGCGAATGGCCGTCGTCAGACCACGAAGGGGCGAGCAACGCGAAATCATCGACCAGAAAACCCTGCTCAAGATGAGCTGGGACAAGACCGAACGGATACGTCGCAACGTGTAATCAAGCGGTTGCCTGTAGACAGAATAGTCATGTGAAAGCAGAGCCATGAACCACGCAATGTTAGTCTGGATGGTGTTGGTACCGACAGCGGCGGGCGGACTGGCCTTTCTCTGCCCACGACGGACGACCTGGCTGGCCCAGGCATTGACCATTGGCGTGAGCGGCTTTCTGCTCGTCACGGCGACTCGCTTGTTCGGACAGGCCGGCCTCAGTTACCGCTGGGTGTGGCTGACGTCGGGTTCGCTGACGCTGGCTCTGGATCTGACCGTCACACAATTCGGCTCGGTGATCGCCCTGCTCATCGCAGCCTTTGGCACACTTGTCTCCGTCTACGTGGTGGCGTTCACCAAACACCGCGTGGGCCGCCACCACGCCTACATGCTCTGGACGCTGGCCGGGGGCATCGGCGCCGCGCTGGCGGGCAATCTGATCGTGCTCTTGCTCTGCTGGGACGTCACCACGTTAATGCTGTTTCTGTTGATCGGTTTGGGCGGCGACAAGGCCAAGGCGGCTGCGAGCAAGACCTTTTCCCTGCTGGGTTTTGCCGACTGCGCCCTACTCTTGGCGGTGGTCCTGCTGATGTTCGGTTTCGACGAGCCCAAGCTCCTGCTCAGCGAGTTGCGGCTGACCGTAAGCGGTTCGCCACTGGCCGCGGCCTGTTACCTGCTGGTCCTGGTTGCGGCGCTGGCCAAAGCAGGCGCCATGCCCTTTCACACCTGGATCCCCGCAGCGGCCGACGGAGCGCCCACCGACGTAATGGCATTCCTGCCCGCTTCACTGGACAAACTCTTGGGCATTTATCTCTTGGCACGGGCGACTCTGGAGTTCTTCCGCATCGGTCCAACCCTGCAAATGTTGTTAATGATCATCGGGGCCCTCACCATCCTGGGGGCGGTGATGATGGCCTTGATCCAGCACGATCTCAAGAAACTGCTTTCGTTCCATGCCATCAGCCAGGTCGGCTACATGGTCCTGGGTATCGGCACCGGCAGCCTGATCGGGGTGGCCGGCGCACTCTTTCACATGATCAACAATGCAATCTACAAGAGTTGTCTATTTCTAGTTGCCGGATCGGTAGAACGCCAGACCGGCACCACCAACCTGGATCGCCTGGGCGGGCTGGCCCGGTTCATGCCCTGGTCGTTCGCAGCATGCATCGTCGCGGCCCTGGCCATCTCGGGCGTCCCCCCGATGAATGGCTTCACCTCGAAATGGCTCGTCTACCAAGCCGCCCTCGACCCTTCCCTCGGCTGGGTCAGTACCCTGCTGGTGGCGGCCGCCGTCTTCGGCAGCGCCTTGACGCTGGCGAGCTTCATCAAAGTCATTCACAGCGTCTTTCTGGGAAGCCCCTCTCCGGAAATTGTGGAGAACCCCACTACCGAAAGCCCGGTTTGGATGACAGCACCCATGCTGGTGCTGGCGCTGGCGTGCATCGTCTTTGGCATCTTCGCGGCGCTGCCGCTGGCTAGCCTGGTGGTGCCAGCCCTGGAGACCCTGCAAATGCCGCACCTGCAAGAGCAACTGACCGCAGGCAAAATCTCCGCCTTGGGCACCATCTGGGACCCGGTGCTGGCCACGGCGTTGCTACTGCTGGCGTTCGTACTCGGACTGGGCCTCTACGCTTTGGGCAGCGGCTTTCGCGTGCGGCAAACGCGAACCTACGTCGGCGGCGAAGTGCTCCCCGCCTCGACCGGCCACTACAGCGGCACCGGCTTCTACAACAGCATCCGTACGTTGCCCGGCATTCGTGCCATCTTCCGTGACGCCCAACGCGAATCTTTCGACCTCTACCGCCTCACCGGCCGACTCGGCGGCTCGCTCGTCGACACCCTGAGACGCTGCCAGACCGGCGTGCTGCCCCTCTACATCAGTTGGGTGCTGCTGGGGCTGGTCGTCATTGTCGTCTATCTGGTCGGTCGCCCACCGGGACCGCCATAACAACGGAGACACATCATGCCCATCTTACTGGTGCTCATTGGCTTGCTCATCTTCGCCGCCCTGGCCGCCGTCGAGGCAAAGGAGCTCCTTTCCACCGTCATCTCCGTCGGTGCCGCCGGCTTGATTCTCTCGGTCATCTTTGTCGTGCTCGGCGCGCCCGACCTGGCCATTACCCAGGTCGTCGTCGAGGTCCTCACCCTGGTGCTGCTCATCCGCGCCGCCGTCATGCGCGAAGACTCCACCTTTGAAGCACGACGCGACCGGTTCGTCATTGCCGTCGGGCTCCTCGGCGGCGGCATCCTGCTCACGTCGGCCTATTTCGCCTTCGCCACGCTCCGGGCCTTTGGCCAACCCTCCATGCAACTCGCCCAAGGCTACCTCGACCAGGGCTTCGAGCGAACCGGCGCTGCCAACTATGTGATGGCTGTGCTGCTCGACTTCCGCGCCTACGACACGCTCGGCGAAGCAACCGTCATCTTCGCCTCCATTGTCGGTGTGTACGTTATCATCCGAAAGGTAGGAAAACATCATCATGAACGGCATGACACTCATCGTTAAACAGGTCACCAAGCTGGTGATTGGCTTCATACTGATGTTCTCGGCCTATATCATCCTCTATGGCCACCTGACACCCGGCGGCGGCTTCGTCGGCGGCGTCATGCTCGCCTGCGGCTTTATCCTGCTCGTCCTTGCCTTTGGCAAAACCTTTGTCAACACCATCCTCAGCGATCACGCCCTGACCGGCTGGGACTGTGTGGGGGCGCTGGGCTTTGCCGCCATGGCCCTGGCCGGCTACTACGCCGGCGCCTTCGCCGCCAACTTCCTGGCCCGACCCGGCACCTTCAAGCTCTTCAGCGCCGGCACGATCCTGCCCATCAATCTCGCCATCGGCATCAAGGTCGGCGCCGCCATGGCCGCCGCTTTCATCGCCTTGACCACCTTCCACCCCGAGCACGAGCCTGACTTGCGAGGAACCCTGTTATGAACTACGACCTGCTGCCCTATCTGCTCGCCATGACCGTCGTCGGCGTGGGCCTCTATGCCGTCGTCTGCAAACGCAACGTCATCAAGCTCATCGTCGGCATCATCATCCTCGACTACGGCGTCAACCTCTTCCTGCTGCTGACCGGCTACCGGCACGATGGCATCGCCCCCATCCTCACACCCCAAGCCGACCGCCAACAGTTTGCCGACCGCGCCGTCGACCCCGTCCCCCAGGCCCTCATCCTCACCTCCATCGTCATCGGCCTCGGCGTCGTCGCCCTCATGACCGCCATGGCCATCCGCATTCACGAAAAATATGACACCTTCGATCTCTCCCAAATCCACCAACTCAAAGGATAAACTGCAAGCCCATCGGGCCCCGGAGGCTCTGTTATGCTTGAACGCCTGACCAATCTGCTGCCCATCGCCGTGGCAATCCCGCTGGTGGCGGCTTTCGTGCTGCCCCTGCTCCAAAGGCGCGTAAACGGACCCCGCACCAGCCGCTGCCTGACCCTGCTCGTCGCCACGGCCCTGCTCCTTCTGGCGGCTCTCTTCATCACCCTGCCCGACACCACCTATTGGATGGGCAACTGGTCCCCCCACAGCGGCGCCATCGGCATCAGCCTGGTCCTCGATGGCCTCAGCCGACTCATGTTCTTCATCGTCGCCCTCATCACCTTCGCCGCCACCCTCTTCTCCCTACGGTACATGACACGCTACACCGCCGAGCCGCTCTATTACTGCTTGTTCTGCCTCATGGTCACCGGCATGACCGGCGTGGTGCTCTCGGGCGACCTGTTCAACCTCTACGTCTTTCTCGAAATCGCCGCCATCGCCAGCTACGCCCTCGTCGCCTTCGGCACCGGACGCGAAGAAATCGAAGCCGCCTTCAAGTATCTCGTACTCGGCACCGTCGGCTCCGCCTTCATCCTGCTCGGCATCGCTATCGTCTACAACCAGACCGGCCAACTCAACATGGCACTCATCGCCCAAAGCCTGCCCCCCAACAGCTCCGCCGTCCTCATCGCCGCCGCCTTCTTCCTCATGGGCTTTGGCCTCAAAGCCGCCATGGTCCCCTTCCACGCCTGGCTGCCAGACGCACACCCATCGGCACCCGCCCCCATCTCCGCCATGCTCTCCGGTGTGCTCATCAAGGCCCTGGGCGTCTACACCCTCGTGCGACTCTTCTTCGATTGCCTCGTCATGAATCGACAGTTCGCCTATGTGCTCATTGTCCTGGGAGCCGCCAGCATGGTCATCGGCGTTCTCCTCGCCCTGGGCCAAGAAGACTTCAAACGACTCCTGGCCTATTCCTCCATCAGCCAGACTGGCTACGTCGTCCTGGCCGCCGGCATCGCGGGCGAAATGGTGGTACGCGCCAATATGGCCGTCGCTGCCCTCGCCCTCCTGGGCGGCCTCTTCCACCTCTTCAACCATGCCGTCTTCAAATCCCTGCTCTTCCTCTGCTCCGGCGCCACCGAATACAGCACCGGCACACGCATGCTCAAATCACTCGGCGGCCTCAAACAACGCATGCCCCTCACCAGCTCCTGCCTGCGCGTGGCCGCCCTGTCCATCGCCGGCGTGCCCCCCTTCAGTGGCTTCTGGAGCAAACTACTCATTATCATCGCCATAATTCAAGCCGGACATCTCTGGCTCGGCGCCATGACCGTACTCGTCAGCTTCATCACCCTGCTTACCTTCCTCAAGGTCCAACGACACATCCTCGACGGCACCCCCTCCCCCGCCGTCGCCCAGGCACGCGAGGTGCCCTGGTCCATGACCACCGCCATGATCCTCCTGACCACCATTTGTATTGCCGCCGGCCTCTTCTTCCCCTACTACAAAGACGCCCTCTTCCAAAACACCCAGGCGATCCTCTCCGGACCGCTCCAACTGACCGGCCCAGTGGCCGCGGGAGGCTCCCCATGAAACTCTTGCTCAACTTCCTCTCCCTGACCGCCATCTGGCTGCTGCTCACCTGGTCGCTCCAACCACAGCAGCTCCTCGTCGGCTCCGTCCTGGCCTTGCTCTTCACCGCCCTGCTACACCCCATCTATCGCGGCGACATGCCACACCTCCTACACCCCCTCCGCTGGTTCTGGTTCCTCGTCTACATCCTCTACTTCCTCTACTACTGCCTCCACGCCAACCTCGATGTCGCCTACCGCGCCCTCCACCCCGACGTGCCCATTCACCCCGGCATTGTCAAAGTACGCACCAGCCTCCACAGCAATATCGCCAAAACCTTCCTCGCCAACTCCATCACCCTGACCCCAGGCACTCTCACCCTCGACATCATCGGCGACCACCTCTTCGTCCACTGGATCAACGTCGTCAACAACGACCCCGAACAACAGACCGAAATCGTCGTTAAACGTTTCGAAAAACTGCTAAGGAGGGTCTTCGAATGATTATCCATATCGGATTATGGGTGCTCCTGCTCGCCTCCTTCCTCTGCCTCTACCGCATCTCCGTCGGCCCAACCGCCCCCGACCGCACCGTCGCCATCGACATCCTCGGCACCCTCATCGTCGGCTTCGTCTGCCTCTACGCCGTCAGTCGCCGACAGGACTTCTACATCAACATCGCCCTGGCCTGGGCCCTGCTCAGCTTCATCGGCACCGTCGCCCTGGCCAAGTACCTGGAAGGACGAAAATTCCATGAGTGAAACCATTGGCGCCATCCTCATCAGCATCGGCCTGGCCTTCGACTTCGTCGGCACCGTCGGCTTGGTGCGATTCCCCGATTTGTACAATCGACTTCAGGCCGCCACCAAGTGCGTCACCCTCGGCACCGCCACCCTCCTCGTCGGCGCTGCCGTCTACAACGGACTCTCCGCCCTCGCCGTCAAGGCCCTACTCTGCGCTGCCTTTATCCTGCTGACCTCACCCGTCGCCGCCCACGCCATCGCCCGTGGCGCCCACATCTCCGGAGTACGTCTCTGGCCCGGCAGCACCGGCGACGCCTACCTCCACCAGCGCGAAGAACAGGAATTGGACCATGCGAAAACCGAAACTACGTGAACTACGCGAGGCCATTACCTCACTATTGAGCCCCGCCTTTACCAGCCGATTCCCACACACACCAGCCCCCGCGCCGCCCGCCTACCGTGGCAAAGGAAAATTCAACGAGGACAAATGCATCGGCTGCACCGCCTGCGCCCAAGTCTGCCCCGCCGACGCCATCGAAATAATAGACGACCCCAACGCCACACCACCCCTCCGAACGCTCATCCGACACGACGATATCTGCATCTTCTGCGGACAGTGTCAAGCCTTGTGCACCACCCAAGAAGGCATCGAATGCACCCCCCAATACGAACTGGCCACCTTCGACCGCGACACCTGCGCCGTCTCCGTCCAAAAAGAACTCTTCCTCTGCAACATGTGCGGCCAGGTCATCACCACCAAAGACCACCTCCGCTGGCTCGTCGACCACCTCGGCGCAAAACGCTACACCAACCCCACCCTCATCCTCGTCGCCGAAGAACGCCTCAACCTCATGCCACCAGACCAAAACCCCCAACACAGTCACGCCGACCGCAGCCACATCATGCAGGTCCTCTGCCCACACTGCCGCCGACACGTCCTCTTACGCGAGGTGTGGGGATGATCCCCGCCGAATGGACCCAACGAATCCACACTCACTGTGCCCTCGTGGGTATCGGCAACCCCTTGTGCGGCGACGACGGCTTCGGCCCCTTTGTCATCAGCATCCTCCAACACAGAACTTGCCTGCACCTCTTCGACGGCGGCCTCGCACCCGAAAACCTCACCGGCCCCCTCCGACGCCTCGCCCCCAAACAAGCCATCCTCTTAGACACCATCCCCGCCAGCACTCCCCCTGGCTCGCTCTGCTGGATCGAACCCCAACTACTCCAGACCGCCACCTGCTCCACCCACGGCCCCTCCATCGACCTGCTCGCCACCTACTTGTCCCAACACTTGGCCATCCACGTCCACCTCATCGGCCTCGTCCCCCAACAAACCGCCCTGGGCACACCCCTCTCACAAACAGCCATACAAAGCGCACGGGAACTCGCTCAGTTCATCGAAACACACTGGCCCCCCAACAAAAAAGAATACCACCACGCCCGAGAGGATTCGAACCTCTAACCTTCGGTTCCGTAGAACATCTTGTAGCTTATAAGGCTATATAGAACAAGGGCTTATACGCGTTTTTTTGGGCCAAAATGGGGTTTACAACTGATTGACAAGTCGCTGAGCAAGTGAAAAACAAGTTACCATCAAGTGACGACTGACCCACTCAGTGACCCATTGAGGTTGTCCCGTTTGCCGTTGAAATTGGCCGTGCGGCTTGAGTAACTGCTGGTGATGCTACGCTACCTCCTGGTCAGTGTCAACGTTCTTGTCCAGCTTTTCGATCTCGTCGGAGTCGATCTCTCCTGCAGCTTTGTCGAGCAATGGCCGCAAAGGCCACTTGGCCCAGTGGGTTAGATCGCCTTGGCAATCACGGAGAGCGGGCATCAAATCCATAGGGACACGTTGACGGACTTGGTAGTCCAGGCGATTCCCCGCTCTGTCACCGCCGTAGATAAGGCAATGCAACAGGTCAGCGGCGCAGTCATCGCCACGACACTCGTGTTGCTGTCTATCTTCGTTCCAGTGGCGTTCATGGGAGGAATTACTGGAAAGATCTACCAACAGTTCGCTGTTGCCATCTCAGCGGCGGTTCTCTTCTCAACGGTCAACGCCCTGACCCTCAGTCCGGCGCTTTGCGCCACCATGCTCCAGATCGTCAAACCGAAGAAACGCGGCCCACTTCGCTGGTTGAACACCAGCCTGAACCGCGTTCGGGGAGTCTATATCTCCGGCAGCATGAGGATTGCTCGGCGACTGGTGGTCACCGCGATGATTCTCCTCGGCGTCATCGGTGGAGTGTATGGACTTTTCTCGCTGAGCTCGACATCCTTCCTGCCGGACGAGGATCAGGGCGTGATTTACGGGATGCTGCAGCTACCTGAAGGGGCAACCCGTGTGCGAACCGAAGCCCTCCTGGAAGAAGCGCTGTCGTCGCTCGAGGAGGAGGAAGGCATCAGCTATGTGATACATGTGACGGGCTTCAGCATGATAGGAGGCTTCGGTGAGAATGTGGCATTCCTCATGGTTGGCCTCGATAACTGGGAACAGCGAGAGTCCGCCGAGTTGAGCGTCACCAGCATCCAGCAGAAGTTGCAGAACCGCTTGGACGCGGTGCCGGGCGGGCAATTCAGCCTGTTCGTGCCGCCGGCGATCATGGGCTTGGGCGTAAGCGGAGACATGGACATTCGTTTGCAGGCCACCGGGGACGATGATCCCCAAGAGTTGCAGGCCGTGATGAACAACTTCCTAATGGAACTCAACATGGCGCCGGAGTTGATGTATGCCTTCAGTGGGTATTCCGCAAACGCACCACATCTCTATCTCGAAGTGGACCGCGTCAAAGCGTCTCTAATGCAAGTTCCGGTTGAGAGCATATTCACGGCGCTGCAAAACTATCTCGGTTCTCTCTATGTAAATGACGTCAACTTCGATGGACAGGTTAACAGAGCCATCATTCAGGCCGACTGGCCGCACAGAGCGGATCTCGATGCACTCGACAGAATCCATGTAGAAAGCGATGCGGGAGGCATGATTCCCCTGAGAAGTCTTGTGAAGATCAGCACAACACTCGCACCCCGCACGGTTGAGAGATACAACAAGTTCTCATCGGCGAGCATCTTCGCTTCCGCTCTGCCTTTTGTCAGCAGCAGCGAAGCGATGGATAAGGTTTCGGAGATTGCTCAGAGGTCGTTGCCGGCAGGTTACACCTTTGAGTGGTCAAGTATGAGCTATCAGGAGTCACGGACAGAGGGTGGCACTGTGGCTCTGTTCCTGATGGCGATTGTGTTCGGATACCTTTTCCTGGTCGCCCAGTACGAGAGTTGGATCATTCCCCTGCCGGTGCTCCTCTCGACGTCGGTGGCCGTACTTGGAGCCCTGGCTGGTTTGATGGTAGTGAAACTACCGCTCAGCATCTACGCCCAATTGGGCGTGATTCTCCTAGTCGGGTTGGCGAGCAAGAACGCAATCCTGATTATCGAATTCTGCAAGAGTCGCCGCGATGAGGGGCTCTCGATTATCGAGGCCGCCGCCGACGGAGCTAGGCAACGGTTTCGCGCAGTCCTTATGACGGCGTTCACCTTCATTCTTGGTGTCATGCCCATGGTTTTCGCCCGGGGGGCTGGGGCTGCTAGCCGCCAAGCGATTGGGGCGACCGTATTTTTCGGGATGCTCGCCGCCACCTTGCTTGGGATCATGCTGGTACCCGCACTGTATGTGCTGTTCCAGACGATTCGCGAGAAAGGGCTCGCCTCACGGCTCAGGAGTGCACCGAAGCTGCTTAGTGTAATTCTACTCCTGTTGCTGCCGTTGTTCATGGCTGGATGTCTCTCGGTAGGCCCCAACTACACGCGTCCCGAGCTCCCGGAGATACCTGGAGCTCAACGCGACACTACTAATTTGACCGAATGGTGGGACCATTTTAACGATCCCGTGTTGACCAATATAGTTCAGCGTGCGCTCAGCAACAACCGTGACCTTAAGAAAGCGGTTGCGCGAGTCCGACAGGCGCGCGCTCAGTTGGGGCGGACGAAAGCTGCCTTGGGCCCGACCATCGATCTCAATGGCAGCGTTACTCGCTCCGAATCCTCCGAGAACGTATCCGGTCCTACTGATGCGACCACCCTATACAGCACGGGATTCGATACCGTATGGGAGATCGATATCTTCGGCGGGACCCGGCGGAGTGTCGAAGCATCGTTGGCTGACTGGCAGGCGATCAGCATCGGGCTAGCAGATGTCCAGGTAACGGTTGCTTCGGAGACCGCACTGGCTTATCTCAGCATGCGAACCTATCAAAGGCGGCTGGCGTCGGCACAGGGCAGTCTTGAGGCGCAGCGGGACACCAACACGATCGTCCGTGACCGTTGGAGGGCGGGACTGAGTGATGAACTGGCGGTACAACAGTCGCGCTACAACCTTGAGAACACTCGCGCTGTCATACCGAGTCTTGAGGCTGGATACGAAGCTGCTCGCAATGCTCTCTCGGTACTGATAGGTGAGATGCCGGGCAAGCTCGACATCCCGAGCATCGACCATTCCCCCAAGTGCGACCTGGCGCTCAAAATGATTCCTGCCGACGTGTTGCGTCGTCGGCCAGATGTCCAACGCGCCGAACGAGAACTGGCCGCGCAAACTGCACGCATCGGCGTCGCAACAGCCGATCTCTACCCACGCTTCAGGCTCACCGGCTCGATCGGGCTGGATGCGCTGAAGTCTTCCGCCCTCTTCGAGTCCGAGAGCAGCCGCTACAGCATCATTCCCGGCGTCAAGTGGGCGATCTTCCATACCGGCTCAATCCGCAACAACATCAAAATACAAGAGGCCCTACAGGAGCAGTACCTCCAAGCCTATGAATCCACCGTGCTGATGGCCGTAGAGGAGGTGCGCAACGCGCTGTCCAACTACGAGCAGGAGCAACGACGAAGCGCGTCGTTGAGGCAAGCCGTCATGGCGGCCAGGGAGGCTGTGGTGCTGGCAACCGATCAGTATGTCAACGGGTTGATCGACTTCACAACTGTGATCGACGCCCAGCGGTCTCTTCTCGACTTCCAGGAGCGGCTCGCTATCAGCGAAGGTGCGGTGGGTCAGAATGCCGTACGTCTATACAAGGCTCTAGGAGGGGGGTGGCGACCCACGACAGGTCACCATGGCGGTAAAGATGGTGCGGAAGCTCCCCACGAGCAGTCAGAGGATCTACAGAGTGAATGACGTTTGTGAACCACTGAACCGACAAACCAAACCTATAGCTAGGAGTTGAACAGACAATACAAAATATAGATCTACGAAATGACCCCATTAAGAAGTCCTTCATGGTCTACCTATTAC